>Ga0182024_10013857_pt1 | contig 15670 bp, 14 predicted proteins | sample P32metaG_FD_120480 | JGI IMG/M metagenome (GOLD analysis project Ga0182024, IMG submission 120480) | Permafrost microbial communities from Stordalen Mire, Sweden - P3-2 metaG (Illumina Assembly) | ecosystem: Environmental > Terrestrial > Soil > Wetlands > Permafrost | place: Sweden: Stordalen... | reverse complement strand
TTCTGTTCAGGAAGATAGGATCGAAATGTCTTTGCCATGATTCGAAAAACTCGCACACCTTGCGGTTCTTTTTCAAGCACAATCAGCAGGACGGAGAGGAATACTCGGACAGACTCCTAGAACCGGGCACCTATGAATTCGCCTCCGACAACGACGCCGCTACTTGAAGCGCGCAATCTGCGCAAGACGTTTCCCGGCTCATCGAGAGCGTTCGCGGGAGCACCGAAATCCTGCATCGTCGCGGTCGACGATGTGAGCCTCGTACTTGCGCAGGGCGAAACGCTCGCGATTGTCGGGGAATCCGGCAGCGGCAAGACCACGCTCGCGCGCATTCTGCTGCGCTTGATTGAACCGGACTCCGGAGAACTGCTTATCGAAGGACGCGATTTCCTGGCCGCGCGCGGCAGCGCTCTGCGCGCTCTGCGAAAGGAAATGCAAATGGTCTTCCAGGATCCGTTCGCTTCGCTCGATCCCAGAATGCGTGTCGGAGCAATTGTTGCCGAGCCACTCGAAATTCACGAACCCCGCCTTGACCGCGCCGCGCGCCGCGCCCGCGTCATCGAAGTCTTGTGCGCCGTCGGGCTGGGCGAAGCCGCGGTTGCGCGCTACCCGCACGAATTTTCCGGCGGCCAGCGGCAACGCATTGGCATCGCGCGCGCGCTGATTCTGCGTCCGCGTCTGGTGATTGCGGACGAGCCGGTTTCCGCGCTCGACGTTTCCGTCGGCGCGCAGATTCTCGAGTTGCTGCAAAATTTGCAGCGCGACTTTGCGCTGACCTACCTGTTGATTTCGCACAGCCTTCCCGTGGTCGCGCAACTCGCCACGCGCATCGCCGTCATGCAGGGCGGACGCATCGTCGAAACAGGTGACGCCGCGCAAATCCTAACTGCGCCCACGCATCCCTACACACAGTCTCTGATCGCTGCGATTCCAGTGGTGCCATAATCTGGTGAGCGAGCTCCAGTGGCGTAGGCTTCACAGGCTGCGGAAAAAGTCTAGTAGCACAGCCACTCTTGGCTGTGTGCTGAATGTAAGTGCTGCAAATTCAACACAGGCAAGAGTGCCTGTGCTACTAGAACCCGCTCTGAATCGACTTTTTCCGCAACCTGTTCAGCCTGCGCGATTTTGACTTTCTCAAAATTCAAATGTGCGCAGGCTGAAGCCTACGCTACTCAAAGCCGTCAGCATTCGCAATTCCGCATCCTCTGCTAAACTCAAACGCATGCAATTCAGCTTCGAAGTTTTAAAAACCGATCCCACCGGCGCGCGCCTGGGGCGCCTCACGACGCCGCACGGCGTCATTGATACGCCAGCGTTCATGCCCGTAGGCACAGCCGGCACGGTGAAAGGTCTGACGCAACAGGCGTTGGGCGAACTGGGCGTTCAGATTCTGCTGGGAAATACGTATCACTTGTACCTGCGGCCCGGCCATGATCGGATTCGCCGTCTTGGCGGGCTGCACCGGTTTATGTCGTGGCCGGGCGCGATTCTCACCGACTCCGGAGGCTTTCAGGTTTTCAGCCTCGCCGACCTCCGCAAGGTCACCGACGAAGGCGTTGTTTTCCGGTCGCACCTGGACGGCTCCGAACATTTCCTCACGCCGGAAAAATCCATTGAGATTCAGCAGGCGCTGGGTTCGGACATCGCGATGGTCCTCGACGAGTGCATCGAGTATCCCTCCGACCACGCGCGCGCTTTGGAAGCGCTCGGACGCACGACCGGATGGGCGCGCCGATGCCGCGATTACGCGCGCGAACCTGCCAGTGCTTCAACTACGCCAGGGCAGGTTTTGTTCGCCATCGTGCAGGGAGGAACGCACGCCGATCTGCGCCGTGAAAGCGCGCGCCAGCTCGTGGGCCTCGATTTCCCCGGATACGCCGTCGGCGGCCTTGCCGTCGGAGAACCGCACCCGCTCTCCTGCGAAATGACGGCCGCTGCGACGGAGCTGCTTCCAAAAGATCGCCCGCGTTACCTGATGGGTGTGGGACTTCCCGAGCAGCTTGCCAGCTTTGTTGGTTGCGGCATTGACATGATGGATTGCGTACTGCCCACCCGTAACGCGCGCAATGGGTGCCTGTTCACCAGCGCGGGCAGGGTCAACATCAAGAACGCAATTTATGCCGACGATCCACGGCCTCTTGACGCCGATTGCTCCTGCATGGTCTGCAAAGCGTACTCCCGCGCGTACCTCCGCCACCTGTTTCAGGCGAACGAAATCCTGGCCTCCATCCTGAACTCCCACCACAACGTTGCATTTTTCCTTGACATCATGGCTAAAATTCGACAGGCTATCGCGTTTGGGGAACTAGCGGAATTCTCCTCAGAGTTCCAGGCACGCGTCGCGGCGGGTGAACCCTGAAGCGTTTTGGACGAGCGATTTGAGCCGGATGTGGGTGTCCGTGGGATGGGTGACTCAGTGGTTGCCGGGGTCCTGCTCTTCAGAGTGACGAAGTGCAGCGGGGCATGAAACCCGCCCGAAAATTGGTTCGCCGAGAGAGGCCAGGATTTCATCGATGTCCGTAATGTTTTCAGGTTCAAATTTGTCTTTAATGGCCCAGGGCACGGGCGTCGGCGCTTTTATGCAGTTCGCGCCGATTCTACTCATCATGGTCATTTTTTATGTGCTGCTGATTCTCCCCGCGCAGCGCCGCCAGAAGAAAACCCAGGAAATGCTTGGCGCCCTCAAGAACGGCGACAAGGTGGTTACCACTGGCGGGCTGTTCGGAACAATTGTAGGGATGGAGGGTGACGCCATTCAGCTCCGCATCGCCGATCAGGTGAAAGTGAAAATATTGCGCTCGGCCGTAGCCAGCCTCCAGCCGGAAAGCAAGGAGGAGTAGCGCTATCGGACAGACCGGGTGTGGGCTCTACGTAAAGCCCAGCCAAAAAAGTTCTTACGGAGTCCTGAGCCAGTCCAACCCATGAATTCGAATCTCAAGTGGAAAATAGTTTTCATCGCAGGTGTCATTCTTGTTTGTATTGTTGGCCTGGTTGGAATTCCCGACACGCCAAAATCTATCGCGGTCCTGAAATCGAATTTTGAGAACCGCATCAAGCTGGGGCTCGATCTGCAGGGTGGAACGCACCTGATTCTCCAGGTGCAGGTGCAGGAGGCCGTCAGCGCGGAAACCGATCAGACGCTCGATCGCATCACCAATCTGCTGCGAGACAAGTCCATCAAGTATGACGAAATCCGGAAGCTGAGCGATACGCAAATTCTGGTTCACAACATTTCCTCCGACCAGGCCGGCGCCGCTCGCGATCAGATTTCCGACCAGCTCCCCGACTGGAATATTTCTCCTGCCCCCGGCGAAGCTTCCGGCTACCTGGTCACAATGTCGCCGACGCGAATCGCCGCCATTCAGCAGCAGACAATGGACCAGGCAGAAGAAACGATTCGACGCCGCATCGACGCTCTTGGCCTTACCGAGCCGCTGGTTGCACCCTACGGCCAGGGCGACAACGAAATCATTGTCGAACTCCCCGGCGAAGGCGACCCCAACCGCGCCAAAAACGTGATTCAAGCGGGCGGGCAACTCGAATTGCATCTTGTCCTGGACAACACATCGTACTCCTCGGAAGCAGCCGCGCTGGCCGCGCATGGCGGCGTTTTGCCGCCGGACTCGGAATTGGTCCAGGGGAAAAATACGCCTTCGACGTCCGGTGAACCGTCCGCCGACACCTGGTATTTAGTTGACCGCGTCCCCGTCGTGACGGGCCGCGATCTTCGCAGCGCAACCCCCCTTCGCAGCACGAAGAATATAGGTTTCTACGACGTGGATTTTACGCTCTCCACAGAGGCCGGCCGCCGATTTGGTCCCTTCACGGAGCAGAACATCGGCAAGGAACTAGGCATCGTACTCGAACACCGGCTGCAAACTGCGCCGGTAATCAACGGCCGCATTGATGATACGGGCGTGATTGAAGGCCAGTTTGGCGAAGCGGAAGCCAACGACCTTGGCCTGGTCCTTCGTTCCGGAGCGCTCCCTGCTTCGATCAAGTACCTCGAAGAACGCACGGTCGGCCCATCGCTCGGAGCCGACTCGATTCGCCACGGTGTGCAGGCTTCGATCACCAGCTTGCTGGTGGTCATGATTTTCATGGTCGTTTACTATCGGCTGTCCGGCGTGAACGCGGTGGTCGCCCTGATTTTGAACCTGGTTATCTTGCTTGCGGCACTCGCTTACTTTGGCGCCGTCCTCACATTGCCTGGAATCGCGGGCGTGATTTTGACTATCGGTATGGGCGTGGATTCGAATGTCCTGATTTTCGAGCGCATCCGTGAAGAACTTCGCGCATCAAAGGCCGCCGTTTCCGCCGTGGACATCGGGTTCAAGCGCGCCTTTCTGACGATTATTGATACGCACGTCACCACCATCGTTTCCGCGGCGTTCTTGTTTGTTTTCGGAACAGGCCCCGTGCGTGGATTTGCCGTCAGCCTGGCGGTTGGTTTGCTCGCCAACCTGTTCACATCGGTTTATGTGTCGCGAGTCATTTTTGACTACCACCTGTTCAAAATGCCTCGCGGAGCGGAACTGAGCATTTAGTCGGGGATTCGACCCGGACAGCGAGTATTGGGACGCTTACGAACTCGCTGGACGCTAAAAGAAGGTCCTATTTCGGGAACTATTCACTGGATGTCGGTGTCAAACTCAAACGGGTCAGAGTGAGCATGAATTTCTTCAAACAAGTAGATTTGGATTGGATGGGCAAGGCGAAGTACTTCTTCGGCCTGTCCTTCACCCTGCTCGCCGTCGGTGGCGCTTCCCTGCTCGCTCATGGTGGCCCCTACTATGGCATTGATTTTAAAGGTGGTACGGTCGTTAACGTGCGCTTTGCGTCCACTCCCCCGATGGATCAGATCCGCAATGGCTTGGCCCAGCAGGGGCTTGGAAACAGCACGATTGTCCCGGTAAGCGACATCGGCACCGCAAGTTCCAACGAAGTCCTGATCAACCTCGAGGAGCAGGGGCAGGGATCGGAAGCGCTCGATGCCGGAAAGACGGCGATTCTCAACGCCCTCCATGCGACTCTGGGGTCCGGCGAGGCAGGCAAGCAGGATTTCAACGCCGCCGGAGCTTCGGAAATTGCCGACGTCTTGACGCGCAAGGATCCTCTTGCTCTGGGCGCAGCTGCCGGGGACCGCTACAACCAGCTCGCCCGCCAGATTGTCGATTACCGTGACAAAACTCGCGGCGGTATCGTGACCAATCTCAGTGAGTTGTCCGCTGCGGGCGCGACCGCCCCGGTGATTGCCGCGGTCGGCAATTCGTTTTACGCAAGTAATTTCGCCATCATTAACGTGGAAATCGTGGGGCCCAAGGTTGGGTCCGAACTTCGGCGCCAGGCGGTCGTAGTCACCCTGTACGCTCTGGGCGGCATGCTAGTTTATATTGCATTTCGCTTCGAGTGGGTGTACGGTGCTGCAGCCGTATTAGCGGTGTTTCACGACGTTCTGATTACGTTGGGTCTTTTCTCCATTTTTCACTTCGAGATCTCTCTGACGGTGATCGCTGCACTGTTGACACTGGTTGGTTATTCGATGAACGACACGATTGTGATCTTCGACCGTATCCGTGAGAACACGCGGCTCATGCGCCGCGAGCCGTTCCCCGCGATCGTCAATCGTTCCATCAACCAGACTCTTTCACGCACGATCCTGACCAGCGGCTTGACTTTTCTGACCGTGCTCGTGCTGTTCATTATGGGCGGCCAGGTCTTGCGCGCTTTTTCCTTTGCATTAGTGGTCGGGATTCTGGTAGGAACGTATTCCAGCTTTGGGATTGCCGCGCCTATGGTGGTGGCCTGGAACCACTGGAGAGGCCAAGGCGCGACATTGGCAGCAGCACCCGGACCCGCAGCCGGCAATAAACTCCGGAAGACCTAGGAAATCCTGGGCGCTTTTCGGCAGGAGGATAGTTCGATGTTTGATGATCTACTCGAGTCAACAGTCGTAAAGAAGAAGACGAACAAGAGCTGGACGGTGCTCGTTTCCACGATCGTTCAGGCCACGATCCTGGGCATCCTGGTCCTGATCCCTTTGATTTATACCGAGGCGCTGCCGAAAGCCATGCTTTCGACGTTGCTCATCGCTCCTCCCCCGCCTCCGCCCCCGCCGCCTCCCCCAGCACCCGTGAAGACAATCATCAAGCCGGTTGCGCGCTTGATTCAATCCGGGAAATTGGTGCAGCCGCGCGCGATCCCGAAGGAAGTGGCCGTGTTCAAGGAAGCTGAGCTTCCGCCCGACGTGATCAACAACACGAACAACGGCGGCGTTTTCGGCGGTATTGCCGGGCAGGGCACTGTGTTCGGCTCGACCTCTGCGGCACCGCCTCCGCCGAAGCCGACGGGCCCGGCCCGCATCAAGCAGGGCGGTAACGTGACGGCAGCATCGATCGTCACGCAGACCCGGCCACTCTATCCCGCTCTGGCTCGCCAGGCGCGTATTCAGGGGAACGTCGTCCTCCACGCGATCATTGACAAGGACGGCAAGGTTGCCCAACTCGAAGTGATCTCCGGTCACCCGTTGCTGGTTCAGGCGGCTCTGGACGCCGTGAAACAATGGCGCTATAAGCCCACCCTGCTCAACGGCGATCCGGTTGAAGTGGATACCACGATTACGGTCACCTTTACGATGGGTAGTTAGGCAGGGAAGGTAGCCTGTGCATCGGGCTCCGTTTTTGCGCGGAACGCTTATTTAGAAATTGTTCCGCGCAAAGATTATGGGTGGAGCCGCCAGAATACGGGCGCCAATCAGGGACTCGGCAGGAATCGGTAAATCGCCGGTTTCCGCCAGTACGTTTCGAACGAAATAAAAAGGGCGCGGACTGTAGCTTCACGCCGATCAAATCGGCTGAAGCGTGCAGCCCGCCAATAAAAAGGAGCGAAATCAAATGCTTGGGAATCTAGCCGTTTGGGTAATGAACTTCATCGTACTGCAGGGCCAGTGGGACCTGAGGACGATGTGGGGCAACATGAGTATCATCGCGAAGGTTGTGGTGGGAATCCTCTTCCTTCTCTCCGCGTGGTCACTCGGCGTCATGATCGACCGCGTGCTGATGTACAGTGCGGCGCGCAAGCAGTCCCGCGTGTTCGTGCAGCAGGTTGCCGGCGCGCTCCGGGAAGGCAAACTCGACGAAGCCATTTCCATCGCCGAGCGCAACAAGAAGAGCCACATCGCCAAGGTTGTCGCCACCGGACTTTCTGAATTTCAATCAGCTTCATCTCAGGTCGCGGACATGGAAGTCATCGAAGCTGCCAAGCGCGGCCTCGACCGTTCCGTCGCGATCGTGCACGCTGAAATGAAACGCGGTCTTTCCGGGCTGGCCACGATTGGCTCCACAGCGCCTTTCGTCGGACTGTTCGGCACCGTGGTCGGCATCATCAACGCGTTCAAAGGTATTGAGACCACCAAGGCCACCGGTTTGTCGGCGGTCGCTGGCGGTATTTCCGAAGCTCTGGTAACCACCGCCCTTGGGTTGCTGGTTGCCGTGCCTGCCGTCTGGGCTTACAACTATTTCACCAACAAAGTCGAAGCGTTTGACGTCGAAATGGACAACTCTTCGATGGAATTGGTCAACTACTTCATCACGCGCCGGGCAGGCGGAAAGAAGTAAACCATGGCACGATATAAGCCTTCAGTTGGCGCACAAATGTCGGCCCCGAACGTGATTCCGATGGCCGACATCATGCTGGTGTTGTTGATCATCTTCATGGTGGTCACGCCCATGCTCACGAAGGGCTTGTCGGTCGAGTTGCCCAAGGTCAATAACCCGGAAGATATGCCCAATGCCGATAAAGATGACGCTGTCATTGTCGGCATCTCGGCAAGCGGGGACGTTTACCTGGGCAGCACGAAGTCTGATATTTCGCAGATCGCCGACAAGGTCCGTGACCTTATCTCCGGAAAATTGGACAAGACCGTTTATGTGAAGAGCGACGGTCGAGCCAAGTACGGCGATGTGGTCAAAGTTGTGGACGAGATCCGTTCCGCGGGCGTGGATAACGTCGGCCTGGAGACTGAAAAGACCGACCAGGGCAACCGTCGCGCGCCGCCTCCTCCACCGGCAGACTAGCTTCCGCTGGAAAGCGGAGCCTTTGGTCTCCGCTTCCCAGCGCCAGTTTTGCAAACTCTTTCGTCCCGACTGATTTCATGAGGGACGCCGAATTTAGAAGTACGGAGAAACGACTATGGGAATGGATGTAGGTTCAAAGGAAGGCGCAATGGCGACGATGAACGTCGTCCCATTGATCGATATTCTTCTGGTGCTGATTATCATCTTCATGGTAATCACGCCGCTGACTCCGAAAGGCCTGGATGCGCTGGTGCCACAGCCCGCGCCTCCCGACCAGAAACAGCAACAGCAGGTTGAGCAGAAAACGATTGTCGTGCAAATCCTTGATACCGGGAAATTGAAAATTAACGACGAGGACGCCACCTGGGACACTCTGGGCCCCCGCCTCAACGACGTTTTCAAGGAACGCGCCGAGAAAGTCGCTTTCGTTAAGGGTGATGATGCCGTGCGCTTTGCCGATGTGGCAAGGGCCATTGACATCATGCGGAGCTCCGGGATTGACAAGGTTGGATTGATTACGGCCAACCTCGAAGCTGGACACTAATTTTAGGCGCCCTTAAGGTTCGGTTTGTTAATCGCGTTGCAGGGTTTTTCTCGCCCTCGTTTTTGCCGATAAAGTTGCTTTGATCCGGGCCTATGCTGGTGTAGAGTGTGCGGCTGTGGCCCGGAGGATTGGCTCGACGGGAAGATCGGGCTTCTGAACGACCGGCTGTAACTTGGGAATCATATCGTGGCCGGCTCAATGGTCGGATATTTCATTGCCCTCTCGGGGGAACAAAAAAAAATTCGCGGGGACGGATCTTTTGCCATGAATCCTTTTGCGCACTTTCGCCAATCTAAGAAAATCAACTCGCTGGCGCTGCTCGCTCTTGCCACCTTTGCAGTTGCTTTTGGAGCCGCCGGCTGCGACAAACTGAAGGCTCGCGACCTGCTCAACAAGGGCGTTGCCGCCTATCGGGACGGAAAATACGATCAGTCGATCGAGGACTTTAAGCAGGCGAAAGACCTCGATCCCACGCTGACCAACGCCCGTCTGTATCTCGCCACGGCATACGCCACGCAGTACATTCCCGGCGCGCCGTCGACCGAGAACATTCAAATGGGCCAGGCGGCCGTCAAGGAGTTCCAGGACGTACTTACCACGGACCCCAATGATATTTCCGCGATCGACGGTGTCGGGTCGATTCTCTACAACATGGCCGGGACTCCCTATAACGGCCAGATGTTCACGGATTCGAAGACCTACCATATGAAACACATCGCCCTCAAGCCGGAAGACCCCGAGCCCTACTACTGGGTCGGCGTTATCGATTGGACGGTGACTTACCGTTCGAACCTCGAGATGCGCGGGAAATGGCGCATCGATCATCCTGGCAAGGCTCTCAAGGATGACGACCCGATGCCGCCCGATGTTCGCGACGCCTACATCAAGGAAAATAGCCAGTTGGTTGATGAGGGCATCACGGACCTGCGCAAAGCCATCGAGCTTCGGCCCGATTACGATGACGCCATGGCCTATCTAAACCTCCTGCTGCGCCGCAAAGCGGACGAGGCAATGACCCCCGACGAGCGCGCCTCTCTCTTGAAGGAAGCGGACGATCTGGTCGACAAGGCCAAGGAGATCAAACAAAAGAAGATGGAAGCTCCGGCCAAAACCTAGGCGGAGTTTTGAAGAAAATTGGATTTGAACCACGGGCGGCCCGCTCAGGGCCGCCCGTAGTTTTAGGACCTTGTAGTTGGGCAATACCCCGCGTAGTCGCATCGCTGACTTTGAGGGAAGCAGGTCTAAGAAGAATGAAGGGTGGACCCCCCGGCGATCAGACGCAGTCCCTCATCCACTGCATTCGCTGAACTCTTTCCTCGCCCGGCGCATCAAATAGACATAAAATACAGGGCAATGTCTTCGCTCGAAAAGCCGGTAGGGTTGTCTTCCATCGTCGGAGGCAGGACGGAGCGCACGACGCGGGCGCTGCAGTCGCGCTTTCTCGAGCTGGTTGAAAAAGTCCGCCAGACGCGCCCGGCGAGCGATATCGAGTTGCTTCGGCGCTCGTTCGAGTTTGCCGCAGAGCAGCACCGCACGCAGTTACGCAAGTCAGGCGATCCCTACCTGTCGCATCCCCTGGAAGTCGCGCACATCCTCGCGGACATGAAGCTCGACATCACGACGCTTTGCGCCGCGCTGCTTCATGACGTGGTCGAAGACACGCGTATCTCCTCGGCGCGCATCGTCGAACGCTTCGGCCCGGACATCGCGCGCCTCGTCGAAGGCGTCACGAAAATCAACCGGCTTGACCTGCTCGCTCCCGAAGCTCGCCAGGCCGAAAATGTCCGCAAAATGCTGCTGGCCATGGTCAACGACGTTCGCGTCGTTGTGGTGAAGCTTGCCGATCGCCTGCACAACATGCGCACGCTCGGGTTCCTTTCCGCGGAAAAACAGCAGCGCATCGCGCGCGAGACACTCGACATTTACGCTCCCATTGCGCACCGCCTGGGAATGGGCTTGATCCGCGGAGAGCTCGAGGATCTGGCGTTCAGCTACCTTGAGCCCGAAGCCTACCAGGAACTGCAAAGGACCGTCGTTTCCAAGCGTAAGGAATTCGAGGCATTTTTGACGGATTTGCAGGACACGGTCCGCAAGCGCCTCGCGGAAAACGGCATTGCCGCCGAAGTGGATGGCCGCGTGAAGCGGCTCTACTCAATCCACCAGAAGAGCCTGCGCCAGCATCGCACCATTGACCAGATTTACGACCTGCTCGCTGTGCGCGTGATTACGGACACGATACGCAATTGTTACGCGGCTCTGGGCGTGATCCACCAGGTCTGGCGGCCGGTCCCCGGTCGGTTCAAGGATTACATCGCCATGCCCCGGCCGAACCTGTATCAATCGCTCCACACCACCGTCATTCATGCCGGACAAACGTTTGAAGTCCAGATTCGCACGACCGAAATGCATCGCATCGCCGAACAGGGAGTGGCTGCGCACTGGAGATATAAAGACGGCAAGGATGTTTCCGACGCAGACGATCAGCGCATTTTGTGGATGCGGCAGCTGATCGAATGGGTGAAGGAAATGCAGGAGCCTTCGGAATTCATGTCCACGCTGAAAGTGGACCTGTATCCCGAAGAGGTGTATGCCTTCACGCCCAAGGGAAAGGTGCTGGCGTTGCCTCGCGGCGCCACGCCCGTGGATTTTGCGTATGCAGTTCACACCGAAGTCGGCAACCAGTGCATCGGGGCAAAAGTCAACGGACAGATTGTTCCGCTGCGGCATCGCCTCTCGAACGGCGACGTTGTCGAAGTCCTGACGCAGAAGGGGCACGTTCCCAGCCGGGATTGGCTGAACTTCGTCCGTACTTCCCGCGCGCGCAGCAAGATTCGCCATCACATCAACTTCATCGAGCGCGGCCAGGCCACCGAAGTGGGCCGGCGCCTGCTGGAACGCGAAGCGCGCCAGGTGGGGAAGAGCCTGAAAAAAATTCCGGAAGCCGAACTCCTGAGAGTCGCTTCCGAATATGGTTGCGCGAAGCTGGAGGACTTGTTTGCCGATCTGGGTTACGGAAAATTTTCCGCGCGGCAGATCCTTTCCAACGCGCTTGGCGAAGCGATCGCGCCGGCGAAACCCGATGCGACTCCTGAAGAGGCGCCGACGCGGCTGGTCTCGACCGTCAAGCGAATGCTCCGGGTCGGCGAACCGGCGCTCCAGGTGGGCGGCCAGGACGACCTGATGGTATTCCGCGCCAAGTGCTGCAACCCGATTCCGGGAGATGAAATCGTCGGGTATGTGACACGAGGCCGCGGCGTCGCCGTCCACTCCAAACTATGCCCGAACGTCGAGAATTTGCTCTATCAGGTGGAACGGCGCATTGATGTTGAATGGGGCGGCGCTGCCGGAGCCACCTACCCCGTTACGCTGCTGATCCGCGCGCAGGACCGTCCCGGGATGCTCGCGGACATCACCAGCGTCATCAGTGAAACCGGTTCGAATATCCGCACCCTCGCCAGCCTACCCGACAATCTGCATGCCCGCATTGATCTCACGCTCGAAATCGCCGACCGCAAACAACTCGAGCGAATTATGGTCAATATCCGGAAAATTTCCGGCGTCTTTGGCGTCGAACGCCAATACAAAGTGTAAATTTCCTGATGCTGATCCCTGGACAGCCCGCTTGCACAATTTGCGGCAGAAGCCGTCTGCTTTGTGGGTCATGCCTTTAGGCATGACATTAAGGCTACGTTTCCTTCAGGGGTTTTAACCCCTGAAGGTGAGTGAGGCTCTTTCTCCGTGAGCAGACAATGGCCTGACTCATTAAGGTGCTCGCCTGAACCCGGGACCAGTTAATCTTCGCGGCACACGCGTCCGCCCCCCTGGCTGATCCCGGTTAAAATAGTAGACATGCGAGTTACACGTTCAAACTGGTCTCCGGCCATGCGGATTTTTCCCTTGGGGCTGCTGCTGGCGTGTTTGTCGCTGTCTTCCGCGTGCAAGCAGGGGTCCAAGGTTAACGCGCAGCCAGCCGATCCGTCAGGCGACTGGGTCAACAACGTGCCTGAACTCCGCGCCTTGAATATTTCGAACCCTGAAATTGACGACCTCACAAAGGCGCATGATGCCGGTCTATCCGTCCAGGCCTGCGAGATTTTGATCAAGCTTGACCGCAGTCGGCATAAGCCGTTTACGGACGGTGATGGCATCGCGGACCTGCTTTCCGCGGGGGCTTCCGAGCAGACCGTGGTGGAGCTGGGCCGATTGAATCAGCTGGGACTCTGGGCGGGAGAGGCGCGAATCCTGCGGCTTGGCGGGCTGTCCGACAAGGTGATTTTGGCCGTGGCGCGCCGCAGCTCGCAAGGCATGCCGGTTCTCTCCGGGGAAAAGCTCGGCGAACTGCAAAACTCGGGCGCGAGCGAAGCTACGATTCTGGACTTCGTCGAGAAGGGCTATAGTGAGCAGCAAATATCAGATTATATCGCCCAGCGCGAACGCGCCGCGGGCGGCCATGGTTTCGTCTACCAGGGACATTCCCGCAGGAAAAGCTGACCACATAAATATTTTTCTTTTGTGCGCGGAGTCCGCACGGGTATCCTCGTGTGTCGATTTGAATCGATCGAAACGCGCGCGTAGAATTTAAACGGACGAGGGGAAAGCATCCATCATGAAGCTGGAAATCGTTCAGGCGGGTAATCCCGTGTTGCGGCAATTCGCCCGGCCTCTCAGTCCATCGGAAATCAACAGCCGCGAAATCCGCGAATTAATTGAATCCATGAGGAAGTGCATGTATGACGCGCCAGGCGTCGGGCTTGCGGCGCTACAAGTGGGCCTATCCCTGCAACTGGCTGTGATCGAGGACCGCGAGGAGTACCACAAGGAAGTTGCGGAAGAGCAACTCCGCGAACGGGAACGCCGCCCCGTTCCATTTCACGTCATCATCAATCCGAAATTTACTGAAATGGGTGGGGATCAGGTGGAGTTCTTTGAAGGATGCCTGAGTGTGTCCGGATTTTCCGCCGTGGTTCCGCGAGCGCGCACCGTTCGCGTGGAATGCTTGAACGAGCGCGCCGAGCCGATCACGATCGCAGCGTCGGGGTGGTACGCGCGAATTCTCCAGCATGAAATCGATCACCTGAATGGCTCGCTCTATATAGACCGCATGCTTCCCCGGACGTTCACCACGCTCGACAACTGGGCCGAATTCTGCAAAGGCAATCCGATCGGCGATATCAAGAAGGCGTAGCGGCTTGACTGGGCACGTCTGAGCACACCGCGCATTTAATCTTTCCGCGTGCCCTCGGAAGATTCGCTAAAATCAGGCAGTTCAAATGGCCTCCGTCCCCAGTACATCACGTTGGCAGCGGGCAATTGCGGTGCTTCGCCCGTCGCACAGCCACACCGCATTTACTGCGACGCTGCTCTTGATGGGATCGACGGTCGCGTCGCGCTTCATCGGTCTCATCAGGACCAAGTACATTGCCTACCTGCTGGGGGGAAGCGCCGCGGCTGACGCCTTCAACGCCGCGTTCCAGCTTCCGGACATGCTGGCATATTTCCTGGTCGGCGGAGCCGCTTCGATCACCTTTGTCACGATGCTCACGCGCTACAGGGAATCGGGACGCGAATCCGAAGGCGAACGCGCCATGTCCATCATCCTGACGACCATGACGCTCGTGCTCGGTTCCGCCATCGTGCTGGCCGAATTTATCGCGCCGTTGTATGTGCGTTACCTGCTCACCGGTTTTGAAAACGATCCCGCGAAGGCCGCCCTCTGCGCGCACCTGACTCGCATCCTGCTTCCCGGGCAGCTCTTCTTTCTGGCGGGAGGAGTTTTCGCCGCGGTGCTGCTCGTGCGCAAGCAGTTCGCCGTGCAGGCGGTTACTCCTCTGATCTACAACTGCGGAATTATTTTTGGCGGCGTGCTGCTGTACCACGAGTTGGGACCATCCTCACTCGCGCTCGGAGCCCTCGGCGGCGCATTCGCCGGACCTTTTCTTCTGAATGCCGTCTGGGCTCACCGTTCCGGCATGCGCTTTCGTCCGATCCTTGACTGGTCCAACCCCGGCCTGCACGAATGGGTTCACATGTCGATTCCTCTGATGTTGGGTGTTTCTCTCGTGACGGCGGACAATTGGATCATCAATTATTTCGCCTCTCACACGCAGGGCGCGGTCTCGCTGCTCACCTATGCCAAGCAGCTTTTCACCGCGCCCGTCGCACTCGGCCAGGCTGCGGGGGCCGCATCGCTGCCATTTTTTGCGTCGCTGCACGGGAAGCAGGACCAAACTCCGTTTACGAGCGCCGTCAATTCTTCGGTTTCGCGAATTCTCGAGTTTTCGATTCTGCTGACCAGCTTCATGGTCGCCATGGCCCTTCCCGCGATTGACGTCGTGCTTCGCGGAGGAGCCTTCCACCGCGCCGACTCGGGCGTGATGGCTCTCTATTTTGCGATCTTTTCCATTTCGCTGAGTTTGTGGTCGGCGCAAGCCATCTATGCCCGTGCTTTCTACGCAACGGGAAACACGCTGACCCCGATGATCGCAGGAACGATCGTGACAGTGTTGTCCATCCCGATCTATCGCTCACTCAACCAGTCCATCGGGACGGCCGGCCTCGCCATCGCATCCGACATCGGCATTCTGATGCAGACCGCAACTCTCGCGATCCTCCTGCATCGACGGCGCACCGTGTCGCTCTCGGGCCTTGATTATCCGGAGTTGGCGCGCTGCGTCGTTGCATCGCTTGCCGCCTATGTGGCGCTGGTCGTGCTTCGTCACTTCGCGCCATCAACGAATCGCTTGTACGAGCTGGGCCTGCTTTGTATTGCAGGGCTGGTCTGGTTTGGACTTTCCGCGCTGGTCCTCAAGCTCACCGGCTCGGACCTGATCCGGCAACTGACGTCCCGGTTCGCGAAACCTAAAATGGCGTGAGCGTTAACGGCTGTCGAATGTGTGTTTCCCGCGACTCAGGAAAAACATTTCCACTTTTCCCTAGGAGTCTGTCCGAGATTTAGCATTCGAGGGTCTCGAGGTGGCTCATTCGTGATCAACGCGGTGAACGGAACTACCGATTTGAGTTGGGAGCTCCTTCCGGGAAAGCTTTGGCACCG
>Ga0182024_10013856_pt1 | contig 15672 bp, 20 predicted proteins | sample P32metaG_FD_120480 | JGI IMG/M metagenome (GOLD analysis project Ga0182024, IMG submission 120480) | Permafrost microbial communities from Stordalen Mire, Sweden - P3-2 metaG (Illumina Assembly) | ecosystem: Environmental > Terrestrial > Soil > Wetlands > Permafrost | place: Sweden: Stordalen... | reverse complement strand
CCGTCGAGCGGTCCGCCGGCGCGGATCGTGACGAACGGCGCCGGTGCGTTCGTCTCCCACGGCTGTGCAGGGGTCACGGCGACAACGCTATCTGCTCAGACGTCCTTGCCGTCGGAGCGGGCACGGATAGATCCCCGCGTCGCGCAGCGCGAACAGGCGAACGGCTGACGCGCCGCGACTATCGAACGGTCCGACTGGCGTCGACTCGGTGCGGCCCCGATTCGATGCAGGACCTACTCCGTCGGCGGCGCCGGATCTGCTCGACATCGCGGCTACGGCAGGCCGCGCAGGAGCTCGCGCAGGGGTGGTGCCAGCCGAGCGGCTCGACGGTGCGCCCAGCGTTCTCTCGCTTCGCGCTGGAGGCGCCGATAAGAGGGCCAGGCGGGGCCAGCCACGGACGGCCGGGTCCCGCCTCTCTTTCCGCACGTGGGGGTCCCGAAGGTTTGGGGTGTCTGCCGACCGTATGCTCAGGATGCAGCGCCAGGACGGTCCCACGGCGACCCTCGACGTCGCGCGGTGAGCTGCGTGCCCGATTGTGCCGACGCGCCCCGGCACCACTACGCGGCGGCGGTCGTCGCATCGAACATCGAATACTGCGGCAATCGCCGCGTGTGCGGCACCATCACCGCGCGGTACACGGATCCGGCGAGAGGTCGCGAAGTAACCAGCCAGAACCTCTATGCGTGCCACTTGCCAAACTGATCGAGCTACACCGACACGCCGAGCATCTCCAGCGCCTCCGGCAGGGTGCGACACCCGAGCTCGAAGTGCTGGCAGATGCCCGGCATCGAGGTAGCCCAGTTCTTCGTCGGTCTTCCGCTGAAACTCCGCCCCTCGTACGTGACCACAACGAAACCGCGGGTCTCGGCCTCCGCAAGGATGAACGGGTCGGCCCGGTTGCGGCCAGCCGTGGTTGGAAAATGCGGCAGGATCTCGCCGGCCCGCCGCTGAACCGCCTCCGATGGTTCGGCAACGACGCCGGAGTGCCGCTTGATCCAGGTCGACAGGTCGTCGTCGATCTGTGTCAGCTCGCGATAGACCTCGCGGGGCAGGATGATGCGCCTGTTGTCCATCGCTTGTTCGATGAGCGTCCACACACTGGGAACGACGGTCAGGAGAAAGTGGTCCTTCTGACCGTTGATGTACGCGCTGGTGTCGAATACGAACACGGCTTACGCCCGGTGGCTGAGTTCATCTCGGAGTCGTTCGAAGTGGTTGACCTTGACCCGTCCGAGCAGTGCTGACGCAGTCGGGTATGTCACCGCCTGACTATCCAACGCGGAGAACACGAGCCTGATGAAGCCCGGCCCAAAGCTCGCGATCTGGTTGAGGTAGTAGTTACCGCCCCCGCGTCTACGCTCACCCGCGGCGGCTCGCTGGCGGATCTGGTCGATCGCGGCGTTCGTGTCGGCGTGTGACGCCAGACCGGCCTGGGCGACGTTGACAGCGGCTGCAAGAGGCGTGACGCCGAACGTTCGCGACAGCGCGTCGACGCGAGCCAGCAGCGGTCGCCCCGCGGATGCGCGGAAGGCTTCGGCGAACCAGTCGGGCGGCATGATCACGGCGCCTGCGAACTGATTGCACCAGCGCTCGGTGTCCGGTCCGACCGGTACGCCCCTGGCGGCGAGCACGAGGTGGCCGAACTCGTGTACGACCGTGAACGCGCGGGCACGCGGCTCGTCCTGTGTGTTCGCGACGATCGCCGGCACCGCCGGGTGAACAGATGCGAAGCCCCGCATCTCGTCGACCCCCATCGAGCCGTCCTGCATGACCAGCACGCCGAGCGCCTCCACCGCGTCGGTCCAGCCGCGCAACGGTGCGTAGTCGTCAGCCCACCCGCGCTGCTCGTCGCGGCTCATACCGAGCACGGTGCGCGCTACCTGCGGCAACGAGGCGAGATCGGCCGCCTCGAACGTCTTGACGGCCTCAAGCCACGGCGGCGGCTGACCGAGCGCCTCGTACAGCTCGACGGCCGCCTCCTGACGGTCTCGGATCCGGCGCGCGAGGAGCTGCATCGCGGCAGGCCACGGCAGCGCGGGCGCGTCCCGCAGCCGGCGGAACTGCGCCTCCTGAGGCTCCTCCGTCGGCGGCTCGGCCATGAACAACGCGGCAAGCGGCCGCTCGTAGACGTCCGCCGCCCGCTCCGCCTGGCGCAGGGTGAGCAGATCAGCGCCCTCCTCCACCTTCATGAGCTTCGACCAGCGCACGCCGATCTTCTCGGCCGCCTCATCGAGCGAGTAACCGCTCGACTCCCGCGCCCAACGCAGAACCGTGGGCGTCGCGTAGGCGAGGGTCGACGGTGCCACCCGCTGATCGTACGCGCGAGGGGAGACTGACCGGTCGCCGACGAACATGATCACCGCGTCCGCGTAGTCCGCAGCGCCAACGCTCAGAAGCGCCCCCAGCGCACCACGACGAGCGTGCGGTCAGTCGCTAGACATCGACAACCGCCGTGATTCCGAGCGCGGCCAGCGCCGACCGGCACTCTGCCGCGCCGGGAGCTTCGCGGCGCTGCTGACGCAGGACTACATCGCCGTGTCTACGGCAGGCCGCGCAGAAGCTCGCCGGCAGCGACCTCGAGCCCCGCAGCGATCTTCGCGACAGTCGAGAACCGGGGCGTGGAAGCACCTTCTGGTTCGAGCTCGACCTTGGCCCTCCAGTTGCGCACGACGGCGAGCGGCCCCGCCGCGCGAAGTAAAGGCCCGCGCCGCGCGCCTGGAGCCGACGGCGCCGCTTGTGCTGGTCGCCGAAGACAGCCCTGTGAACCAGATCGTCGCCGCGCGCGCGCTCGAACGTTGAGGCTGTCGCACCCACGTTGTGGGCGACGGGCGCGAGGTGCTCCAAGCGCTGTCCACGGGCCGCTACGACGCCGTCTTGATGGACTGCCAGATGCCTGACATGGACGGCTACGAAGCGACAATGCAACTACGCCGTACCGAAGGGAGCGCACGCCACACACCCGTGATCGCAATGACCGCCCACACCATGGACGGCGACCGCGAACGCTGCCTCCAAGCAGGCATGGACGACTACATCACCAAGCCCATGCGACTCCAGGTACTCGCCGACACGCTGCGACGCTGGCTACCTATACAAACCCACGACGCAGGCGTCACGAGGTTGTCCCGTAGCGCGTAGAACTTTGTAGGACGGCGGTCCCTCCGCCTCGTCCGTTGCCGTTGGCAGCGTGCGGGGTGATCCGTCCAAGATCGAAGGAGGAACCGCCGTGAACTGCAACGTACCGGTCGCGCAGGCGACCATGGAAGAGGCCGTCCTGCCGCAGCGCGTGCAGGAGGCGTTGGGCCCGCTGGTTGGTCACGAGGAGCTTCTTGGCCTTCTTGGGGGTCATATTCAGGTCTACTCCTGGTCCACTCTTGGTCTACCGCTGATTGACGCCTTCCGTAGGACCAGAACACCGCTGCGACGCCTGCACAACCACTCCGCGGCCGATGAACGGGAGCCAGTTCACGGGTCGTTGCGGCCCAGGTAAAGGTCGAGGAGGACGACGATCAAGAGGCACGCGCCAAACATCCGCTGCGACGCCCGCGAGGTGCTCGGCGTCAGCCTACGGGCGGTGAGCTAGGCGCGCAGCTGGTGCTGCGCCTGGCGGCTCGCACGACGTGGGTGCTGGTCACTGAGTTCGGCGAGCGGGTGTCCGCGACGTGCCACGACCCGGCTCGGCTAGTGCTGCCGAACCTCGCGAAGCTGGAGGGGCCGGTCGAACTCGTCGAAACTGCACGGCACCTCGCGCCACACGTCGTCGCCGCCGTCAAACACGTCGCCCTTGACCTCGGCGACACCGAGCGCCAAGGTCCCTATGTATTCACCAGCCGTTGGCGACACGGGCGCGCTCCAGTTCGTAGATGTGCTGTCGGACACGCTGGCCGGTGGCCTCGTCAGCCTCGTCGATGCCTCGCAGCACAGCCTCGCGGAAGATCGCGAACTGGGTCGCCTGCTCCGATGCAGCCGAGTCAAGGCCGAGCGCGGCGGCTACAAGGTCGCGGCCCGACTTGGCGTAGCTCGGCACGTCCTTATCCTCCAGCGACGGAGTGTCGGAGTCGGCCTTAGCGGCCACGGTCGCGTCTCGCTTTGTTCGCTTTGGCGCCCTGCGGACTTCTCGACCGCCACATCGATAGGCCCTCGCCAAGCTCGCCATCGCGATCGAACGCGACCTCAACCGCACCCCTCAGACCACTCGGCGAAGATCGCATCGACCGGGCACACCTCGACGCATGCGTCCGGGACCTCACAACCCCCCGACGCCCCGGCCATCCCAGTTGAGGTGGAGGCGGACGGGAGGGACGGTCACCGGCGCCCAAGTGAAGCAGCTGGCGGTCGACATTGACACGACCACCGCGGACTCGATCGCGGACGCGGGAGTCGTCGATCGTTTGTTCGCCGAAGCGTTTGACGTGGCCGAGCGCGTCATCTCCAGCCTTGACCGCCAGAAGGTGTTGACGGGCGCGCAACTGGACCGCGGCGCTCCTCGCGTTCAATCCACTTCGGAGGGCGACTGCCCGACTAACAGTGAACAGAAAACAGGACCCCCTCGGCACGCCCTGGCTGCAGGATCACATTTCATTCTTGCGTGAGGCTGTGTCAGATCGTGGGACCACGAGCTGTCCGGCTCGTGTTTCGCGGGCTCACCAGCCCGCTGCGTAGCCATCCTTACGGGAGTCCGATCCGCCGATCAGCGAGCCGTGTTCGGTGCGAAGGATCGCCTGGCCGCCACCGAAGGTATGGATGTCGCTGTCGAGCACGGCCTCGAGCCCGAGGCCCCTGACCGTAGCTGCCCTGTGCCAGATTCCCTTCTCGAGCCGCACCTGGTCGCCATCGACGCGAAACCGTGGACGATCAAGAGCGGCCTGGGGATCCAGCCCGTCCGCAAGCAGTCCGTGTACGAGCTGCGTATGGGCCTGTGCCTGGATGAACCCACCCATCACACCAAACGGACCAAGCAGCTCGTTGTCACGCGCAAGCAATCCCGGGATGATCGTGTGATAGGGCCGTCGCCCCGGCTCGAGGCCGCCGCTCACGGCGAAGCAGGCGGCCCGGTTTTGGAGCACCACGCCGGTCGCCGGTGCGACCACCCCCGAGCCGAAGCGGTAGTACAGGCTCTGAACGAGTGAGACCGCCATGCCGTGCGCGTCGACCGCGCACAGGTACACGGTACCGCCGGCCGGCTCACTCACGTGGCGGGTGGCCTCTCGTAGACGCCGCTCGATTGCCGCGGAGCCCAGCAGATGGGAGACGTCCGCCCCGTCGCGCACCTCGCGTGCAGCGTCCTCGAGTGCTAGGCGGCAGCAGGTGATCCGATCAGCGAGGTTTCCTTCCGTCCGCTCGAGCAGGGCGAGTGCCTCGAGCGCGGCGACGCCTTGCGTGGGCGGAGGCAGCTCGAGGACCTCGTGACCGCGGTAGCCGACATGCAGCGGCTCGACCCAACATGCACGCATCGCTGCCAGATCGTCTTCTTCCAGCCATGTCGCGGCGCAGATCGCCTCGCCGATGCTTCCGGTGTAGAACGCCGACGGGCCGTCACGAGCGATGATCGAGAGGGTCCGCGCGAGATCGGGAAGCGCAACCCGAACACCACACGCTGGCGCGGGCCCGAACCCATCGGGCAGGTTGGAAACACCAGCCCACGCCGCAGCACAGCGTGCCCCGACCACGAAGCCGTCCTTGGCCAGCGAGATAGCCTCCTGCAAGCAGGCGTCCAGGCCCAGGCGCCCGTGGCGCTCGGCGAGGGCAGCCCAGCCGGCGACAGCCCCCGGCACGTTGACCGAGCAGGGACCGATCTCGTCGGGGAGAACGCCGGACGGTGCCGCTCGTGGCGCCGCGCCGGCGGCGTCGAGGCCCTCGGCACGGTGGTCACGCCAGACGAGCGCGAACAGATCCCCACCCGGCCCGGTCGACATCGGCTCGGTGACGCACAGAACTGCCGCGGCGGCAAGCGCCGCGTCGGCGGCGGTGCCCCCCTCGCGCAGCATCCGCAGTCCAGCCGCAGTGGCAGTCGGCTGACTCGTGGCGACCATGCAGTCTCCGGCGACGGCAGGCGGACGAGCAACCATCGAGGCCTCCCTCGTCGCATCCACGATTACGACCGGACCCCGAGTCGTCGCGGTTGCCCGGTCTGTCGCTCCCGGGTCGCGGCTATTGCGAGGCCCCGGGCTCTTTCGCGTTCGCCTTGGAGCGGGAACGCCTCCCGTCGCTCTACCGCCGAGATCGAGCGGACCCAGTTGGGGATCGCGGACATCAGGCCCAACACTTCGGCCCGCTGCAGCGAGCGCCTCTCGGACCGGAGGGCGGCTTCCGCCAAGCCGCTCGCGCATGTGCCGTTCGCGAAGGATCTCCCCCCTGACCTCACCGGCTCCAAGAATAGCTCATCCTCTGGCCGAGCAACGCCGTCAGCGCGACACTCTCGTAAGGCATCGCGAAGAGCTCGCGGAACTCGTCACCCGCGACATGGGCAAGACGCTCAACGACGCGCTGCCCCAGGTCCAGCGTGGGACCGAGTCGGTTGAGAACGCGTGCGCCGTGCCGAACCCGACACGACCGCGCTCCCGTGCGGGTACCAGCACGCGAAGCGCCTCGCGCCGACCGCGCGCCGGCGAGCCAGATGCTCGCGTGAGAGCGCCTCGCGAGCAGTACGAGCAGCGTCAGGCTGATCGGACTTCGAGCCGTCACGACGAGCCGGACGCTTGGGTCGATCGACATCGATAACCCACTCACCATGCTCGAGCAGGAAGGCTTCCGATTCCCTCGATCGCCCAGACTCGGCGGCCGGGTGCCCGCTCGTGAGTGAAGCGCCAGTCTCCGATTGCCGCAGGCACGGCGAGAAAGGAGAGCAGCCAAGCGGTCCTTTCTCGCTCCTTGACTTGACATCGGCCCGCCCGCAGCAGATGATAGACGGATGTTAGGCAGCCAGACAGCTAGACCAGTTGCCGGCCCGATAGATTCCCCAGGTACGCCGATGGTCCTTGGCCTCTCGAAGGTCGTGCGATCGCAGGCCGCGGACCGGGTCGCCGATCAGCTAACCGAGTCGATTCGAGGCGGACAGCTGAAGGAGGGCGATCGTCTTCCGGCCGAGAACAAGCTCGCGGAGTTGTTCGGTGTCAGCCGTCCCGTAGTCCGAGAGGCTCTCCACAGTCTTCGTAGTCTCGGCTTGATCGTGTCCAAGTCGGGGAGCGGAAGCTACGTGACCGAGCCGCAAAGCTTCGGCCTGTTGCCTCTTCTGCTCGGTCATTACCGCGCGACCGACCTTCACGAGGTCCGGACGCTCATTGAGGTGCCCGCAGCCGGATTTGCGGCTGAGCGGGCGTCAGAAGTTCAACTCGAAGTCCTTAGCGAGCTAACTCGGGAGATGGCCGAGACCGATGCTCATGAGGCGTACGCCGAGCTGGATGCGCGATTTCACATCGCCCTTGCGGAATGCACTGGCAACGCCGTGCACCTGCGGATTGTGACGGATCTCCATGAGCTCTTCGTGGAGAACTCTGACCTGGCTCTCTCCGCAGATCAAACACGCCAGGTTCAAGCTACGTCCGAGCACGAGGCGATCGTCGGTGCCGTGGCACGTGGCGACTCGGACGCAGCCAAAGCGGCCATGCACGACCACCTTAAAGTGGTCTCTCGCGTTCTGCACTCCCACTTCGACAAGAGCCAACGCTAGGTGACGAGCGACGTCGTTGCAAGCACGGAATCGCCGGAGCCGCGAGATGGTGTGCGGACCGTCCTGGTCGGTGTCAAGTCGCGGATTCGCTCCGAGCACATCGGCCTATCGATGGCACTGCTGACCATTGTCATCATTTTCGCGCTGACGGCTCCTAACTTCCTAACGTTCGGCAATCTCACGGTCATTCTTCAGGAAAGCTCCTATCTAGGGATTATTGCCTGGGGCATGACCCTCGTAATACTCGCGGGCGAAATAGACATAAGCGTTGGCTCAGCGGCCGCCTTTGACGGTGTGCTCCTTGCAGTGCTACTTAGCCACGGTGTTGTGTGGCCGGTCGCTGTAATCGTGACATTGCTCGTGGGAGCCGGCATCGGCGCAATCGCCGGGTTCATCCGAGCGGCACTCCTAATTCCTTCGTTCATCGTGACCCTGGCGCTCTATGAGGCGCTTCGAGGTCTCGCGTTGCTCATATCAAACGCTATTCCCCAAGCACCATCTGCTCTCACCAATAGCTTCTTCTCATTCATCGGAAGCGGTCGGATCGCCGGCATTCCGTTCTCCGCGGTCCTCCTGGCTATCCTCTTCTTCGTTTTTTGGTTCGTCGCCAGCAGGACGTCGTTCGGAAAACGGGTCTACGCCATAGGCGGCAACTCAAGCGCGGCCTATCTGGCAGGGATTCGGATAGCTCGCGTACGCGTCGCCTTGTTCGCCTGCACCGGGCTGCTCGCAGCCGTCAGCGGCATACTGCTCGCAGCTGCTTTGGGCGCCGGGGATCCGACCACGGCCAGCGGGCTCGAGTTCGAGGTCATCGCAGCCGTGATCATCGGAGGAACCAGCCTCTTTGGGGGGCGCGGGACTCTCGTCGGCACGGCACTCGGCGTCCTCATTATAGGAGTTCTCGCGAACGGCCTGGTTCTTCTGGGTATCAACACATACGCGAACTCCGTAGTGGAGGGAATGATCATCCTCGTCGCGGTAGCGATCACGTCGCCCGGACTGCGGGATCGAGTACGCCCCGTGCTCAGGCACGCGCGGCTGCGGGTCCCGAACCGACCGTAACGTTAGCTAACCCACTTCACCTGTATCCATCAAAGGGAGGAGCACATACACCATGCGATCGTCACGAAGCTTGTTTGTCAGATCCAGCGTCGGCTTTCTCGTCGCGGCACTGAGCGTTGCCATTATAGGCTGGGGTTTTTTGAGATCGTCAACCGCCTCCGGCGCGTCCAGCGCCGGGCACAAGGTAACAATCGCGATGCTCGCCGGACTGGCGAATCCATTTCAGTCGGATGTGTTGAGCGGTGTTCAGTCCATCGCTAAGGCAGACAATGCAACCGTAAAATATTACAACTACAACGACGATAGTCTGACCGAGGCGAGCGACGTGAGCGACATCATCGTTAGCAAGCCTGACCTTGTACTGTATGGAGTCAGTAATTCCTCGGTGTCGCTAGCAAACTTCAAACGTCTCAAGCAAGCGGGGATTCCAGTTGTCTGCTTCGACGTCTGTCTGGAGCCCAACGTCGAGAAGACGTATGCGCATGGATTCGTCACCTCCAATAACCAGTGTATCGGTAACATTACTGGTACCCTCGCCGCGACCTATATAAAGCAAAAGCTAAAGGGCAGTGCAACTGTCGCTTTCATTACGTGTAACACAGAGTCGGTGTGTCAGACGCGATTTGCGGCGCAGCAGGCTGCTCTCAAGGCGGTAAAGGTAATGGAGGTCGCGAATGAAGTCGAGATCGATCCTAGCGCCGCCCAAAGCGCCGCCGAAGACATCCTTGTGGCGCACAAGGGGCTCGACATGATTATCACAGATGGGCTGTCGGAGACGGAGGCGGCGGCCGCAGCAGTCAGCGATCTGAAAGACCACACAGTCGTGTTCGGAATGGACATCACGCCATCGATCGCGCGTGACTTGTTGGCGCCCGATGGGCCGCTTCAGGCGGCCGTGGGCCAGAACGGCGTGAAGATCGGGCAGCTCGCAGCGACAATCGGCCTCGGGGTTCTTGCGGGTAAGAACCCTGCCACGTGGCAGGTGACGGTGCCGGGAAAGCTCTACCTGCGAAGCGACCCGGCCGGCGTGAAGGCGTACCTGACCAGCGAGGGGGCCAAGGCGTAGCCTACAAAGGCGTAGCCGCTAGTCAGCGAGCAACAGCGGACGGTTGAGATGGCCTACGGCTCGCCAACGCTGCACGTGCAGGAACTTACCAAGCGGTACGGCGGCGTCACTGCCCTGCGCGGCGTGTCGCTGACCGTGCCGCGCGGTGAGGTGCATGCGATCCTCGGGAAGAATGGAGCTGGGAAGTCGACGCTCGTGAACATCCTGTGTGGAGCAGTTCAACCCGACTCGGGGAGCGTGTATATCGACGGGGTACTCACTCGCCTGAAATCGCCGCTCGACGCCCACCGGCGGGGCGTGGTGACGGTCCACCAAGAGACTCACGTCGTGCCCGACCTCACGGTTGCTGAGAACATAATGCTCGGAAGGTGGGGAAGGCGCGGCATGGTAGATCAGCGTCGCGTGCGAGCGGCGGCAGTGGAGGCGCTCGATCGCCTCCGGTCGGACCTCCGGCCGGACCAAACCTGTGCACACTTGAGCATTGCGTCGTGGCAGACAATCGAGATCGCGCGGGCGTTGACCCAGGACGTGCGGGCCCTGGTTTTGGACGAGCCGACGAGCGCTCTGTCTGTCGCGGACGCGGACGTGCTGCTGGCGACTGTGCGAGGCTTGGCTTCCGCGGGGGTAGGCGTCATATACGTCACCCACCGTTTGGACGAGATTCCACGCGTGGCGGATCGCTTGACCGTCATCCGCGAGGGGATCGCGGTGGCGACCATAGATGCTCGACAAACGTCCCCAGGAGAAATGGTGGAGCTCATGGTCGGGCGCAGGTGGGCGGGCCATGCCGGAGCCCACCGGCGCAGCACTCCAGAGCCGCCACCCAGGCGCAAGGTGGCGCTGAAGGCGCGCGGGATCAGCGTCCCCGATCGAGTGTTCGGCGTAGATCTGGACGTCTACGCTGGGGAGATCCTGGGGATTGCGGGACTCGTGGGCGCTGGTCGATCTGAGCTGTTGCGGGCCATCTACGGGGCAATTCCGTCAGAAGGTCGCGTGACGATCGATGGCACGGTCCTCCGCCGCCGCGCTCCGTGGCGCCTCCAGAGCCACGGGGTGTCGTTCGTACCCGACGACCGAAAGAGAGAAGGTCTGTTCCCACAGCTGTCAGTAGCTGAAAACATCTCACTTGGGAACCTCGCAGCCCTCGGCCGCTACGGGGTCGTTTCGCGCCGGGCGCGGGCGCAGCGGGCGGATGATGCGATCGCATCGCTGGCCATCAAGGTCCACAACCGAGACCAAATCGTCGACGTCCTCAGCGGCGGAAACCAGCAGAAGGTCGTTATTGCGCGAGCCTTGGCCGGCGGAGCGCGTATATTGCTGCTTGACGAGCCCACCCGTGGTGTCGACGTTGACGCAAAGTTTCAGATCTACGAGCTCCTGCGCCGCCTCCGGGATCAGGGAGTCAGCATCGTCGTCGCGCCGTCGGAATTCGACGAGTTTCCGCTGATCTGCGACCGAGTAGTGGTGCTCAGGAATGGTACCGTCGCGGGCGAGGCGAACGGACAGACACAACCTTCCGTGCTGTTGGACATGGTGCTGGGCAACGCCGCCGGCGGGCGGGCCGTTGCGCCGATAAAGGAGGCGACTCGATACGAGTCGATTCGCCAAAGAGGCTGAGGACCGCTGCGAGCCCGCGGTCCTGAAATCAAACACAAGACTAAGGAGACGAGACCCTCATGATCGATGGTGCATTTATCTTTGACTGCGTCGTACATCGGATTGACATGTCTGACGCAAACCTTGCCGAGCGCAGCGACACTGAGCCCGTGATACAGAGCATAGTCGCCGGATCGCGGCTTATGCAGGCCCCCGACTATCACTCGCTGAACTACCGCCGGGGATTCTCGGTCGAGGAGATGTACGAGATGGTATTCATCGATGCGCCAACGGACATGGCGATGGTGCAGGTCGTGCCGCAGTTCGAGTGGTTCAAAGAGCTGTACGCGCCCGTCAGGCTGCAGCACGAATTCGCCGAAGCCTATCCTGATCGCGTGCTCTTCTGCGGCGGGGTGGACCCACTTGATACGGGCTTGGTCACCGCCCTTGAGCAGATCGAGTATCAGGTGAAGGAGCTAGGGGCCTGCTCCATGAAGTTCTACAACGGTCACGTTCCGCGCGGATGGCGTTGTGACGACGAGCAGATTGCGTACCCTATGTACGAGAAGTGTCGCGACGTCGGGGTGAACGTCATACAATTCCACAAGGGCCTGCCATTTGGAACAGGGAACGTGGAGGAGATGCATCCGGGAGATCTTCAGCAGGCCGCCCGGGATTTCCCGGACATGACATTTGTCATGCATCACCTTGCCATGCCCTACGTGGACGAGGCTATCAACATTGCCTCGCGCTTTCCGAACATCTACCTTGCGCTGTCTGCGAACTTCCAGTTTTTGTTAACCTCACCACGCGCCGTTGTGACGTGGGTGGGCCAGTGCCTGCAGGCAGTGGGATCCGACCGCCTGCTATGGGGCTCGGAAGCGGCCCTGAGCGGCGGTCCACTTCCCTATCTAGAGGCCTTCATGGCGATGGAGATGCCTGAAGACCTCCGCGAGGGATATGGCTACCCCGAGATCACCCGACGCGATCGCGAGAAGATCCTCGGATTGAACTTCGCTCGGCTTATGGGCGTCGATGTCGCGGCCAAGCAGCGCGAGCTCGGCCTAGTTGCCGCACCACTGCGGCAGAAGACGTGAGGCTGGCGATGAGTGAGTCGCTCGAGCAGCCGATCAACGGTAAAGCGCTGAACATGCGGGTCGAAAGGGTGTCAGAGATTCTGAAGGCCCATGCCGGTGGCGTCGAGGTGAGTCGGGTCGAGGACGATGGCGAGCTCGTGCTCCGCTTTACCGGGATGTGTACTGGGTGCCCCCTCCGGCCCGTGACTCTGTCGGGTCTCGTGAGGCCGGCGCTCCTGGCCGTCGACGGGATCAACTCCGTCTCCGCGGAAGGGGTCCGCATCTCAGCCGAGGCCGAGGCAAGGCTGGCGCGCCAGCTCTACAAGGTGGGGAGCCGGCGCGTCCTGGCTGCTCTAGACCGTTTGGAAGAAGGCGAGGAATGATGGCGAATGGTTCTTTGGCTCCGACGCTGTCGCTCGAGGATCGCGTGCGGCGGCTCGAGGATGTGGAGGCGATTCAGCGTGTGATGACCCGCTATGGGTCGCTCGTGGACAACGACTATGACCTCGTGGGGATGGAGGGCATCCTCACCGAGGACCTGGTTTGGTCGAGCAACGCGTTCGGCAGCTACGGGAATCGGCGGGAGTACTTGGAAGGGCAAGCGAAGATTTCTACGGGCGTGGCCTGGGCCTTTCATGTGATGACGCCGATTGAGGTCGAGATCGAGAGCGACGACACTGGGTCTGGCGTCTTCTACCTCCTCATGCTGGGCACGTTTATCGACGGCGCGGGTGGGGGATCGGAGCCCGTGGTAGTCTCTGCGCGGTACAACAACGGGTTCCGGCGAGAGGATCATGCTTGGCGGTGCTCCCGCATGAACGTCCACTTCCATCAAGTATCACGCCTGTCCGAGGGCTGGGTCCGCGACCCCTTCTGGTCGTCGTGAGTCCCGGCCCGTGCTTATCGAAGTGCACGACATCTGGCTCGGCCTCGTGTCGGATCGCTAACCAGTCGATGCCGTGATAGGCCGTGCGATCATCGGTGTCTACGCGATGGGCGGCACGATCGCGGCGTCGGGTGACGAAGGCCCGGGCTTGAAACCCCGCATTGGTATCGACACGCTAATGCGAGCTGTGCCAGATATCGAGGTTCGAACTGACCTTCGATTGGTGGACTTCATGGTAGCGCCGTCGGCGGAGTTGTCACTGGAAGACGTCGTGTTGCTCGCCGACAGACTGAGGTCTGATGCGGCGGGGGGTGTCGCTGGCTTTGTGATCTCCCAGGGCACCGACACGCTTGAGGAGTGCGCATTTGCGCTGGACGTGCTCTGGGATCTCCAAGTGCCCGTCGTCGTCACAGGGGCGATGAGGGCACCGGGCGCTGCTGGCGCTGATGGGCCGGCAAACCTGACCGCGGCGATATGCATTGCACGCTGCAGCGCCGCCCACGGAGCCGGTGTACTCGTCGTCATGAACGACGAGGTGCACGCTGCGCGCTTCGTCCGAAAAATGCATACCTCGAGCGTCGGCGCCTTCGAATCCCCCGGAAGGGGTCCAATCGGCGCAGTCACCGAGGGTCGGGTGTCGCTGTGGGGCGGCCCTGTGCGTGGAAGCCGGGTCGCAGTTCCGTCGAGCGATCGAAGGCAGGCGCCTGTCGCGCTCGCGAAGGTTGCGCTGGGCGACGACGGGCGGTGCTTGGCAGCGGTGATCGAGTCGGGCTACAAAGGGCTGGTGGTCGAGGGAATGGGGGGTGGCCACGTTCCCAGCCGGATGGTCGAGGCGCTGACCAACGTCGCGGAGCAGATTCCCGTGGTGCTGGCCTCACGAACCGGCTCCGGCGCGCTCCTGCGGGAAACGTATGGCGTTCCCGGCGCGGAGATTGATCTGCTCGACCGGGGGCTGATCTTCGCGGACTCGCTCGATGGCCTGAAGGCTCGGATCCAGCTGAGCCTTTTGCTCATGGCGGGGGCGAGCGATTCTGAGGTGCGAGCATCATTCGAGCGAGATGCCGCGGTATCGACCTGCCCGTGTGTGTCGGGCGCGGTGGAGTGAGAAAGGCTTGCCGGCGCGAGCATGCGTGAACCACCCGTGCAACCCCGCGTAGCCTTGGTCACTGGCGGCGGCCGCGGGCTCGGCGCGGCGATTTCCGAATCGTTGGTTCGGGCCGGCTGGGCGGTCGCGCTAGCGGGCCGGAGCCCGCGGTCCCTGGAAGACACAGCGGACCGTCTACGGGGGATGGGAGGGACACTGCTGAGCGTGCCCACCGATGTGACCAGCGCTGATGCGGTGGATCGGCTGGTTTCCGCCGTCGCGGCAGAGCTTGGCGAAATCGACGCGTTGATCAACAACGCCGGCTGCACCGAGTACAGCAAAGTATGGGAGGCTGACCCAGAGGCATGGTGGCGTGTGGTCGAAGTGAATCTGCTGGGTCCCTTCCTCTGTGCACGCGCCGTCTTGCCGGGAATGGTTGCGCGCGGAGGCGGGTACATCGTCAACGTGTCGAGTATCGCTGCGGCAGAGCCGGCGCAAAACCAAACTGCATACTCGGCGTCCAAGGCGGCTCTGGTTCGTCTTACGGATTCGCTTGCTGCACAGGCCGGCTCCTTTGGGGTCCGCGTGTTCGCAATCAGCCCCGGCCCCGTGAAGTCGGACATGGGACTAGAAGTCGCCGCGCGGAGCGGCGCTCCGAAATGGGTCGCAATGACTTGCGCTGCGGACCTCATCCGCCAGCTGCTCAGCGGTGAATTCGACCAGCTCACCGGAAGGTTCATCCATGTAACGGACAACATCGAGGATATGCGCAGGCGCGCCTCCGAGGTGATCGACAGAGACCTGTATCAGCTCCGCGTACGACGGTTGTGACGGGTGGCCTATGACGTGTCTCCTAATAGTGCTTTGGTAGTTCTGGGGTAGGGTTGGTCGTCGCTGCGTCGGAGCGTGGTTGTCGACGCGGGGAGGGATGATGGCGGTGATGGCGGTGATGGCGGCAGCGGATGTGGACGGGCCAGCGGCGGCCAAGGAGCGTTTGGAGGCGTTCGCGGGCGAGGTGCTCGTGGAGGCGGCTAATCGGCCAGTGCAGCTTCACAACGGCGGCTTGTATCTGCGGGGGCTGATCGAACAGGGTCCGCGCAAGTCGCTGGAGCCGCTGGTCGCGCGGCTGGGCGGCGAGGCTGACTACGAGAGCATGCAGCAGTTTCTGGCGGTCAGCCCCTGGGATCCGGCGCTGGTGGTGCGCGCGGTCGCCGAGCGGGTCGCGCCGGCGAT
>Ga0182024_10013855_pt1 | contig 15672 bp, 10 predicted proteins | sample P32metaG_FD_120480 | JGI IMG/M metagenome (GOLD analysis project Ga0182024, IMG submission 120480) | Permafrost microbial communities from Stordalen Mire, Sweden - P3-2 metaG (Illumina Assembly) | ecosystem: Environmental > Terrestrial > Soil > Wetlands > Permafrost | place: Sweden: Stordalen... | reverse complement strand
CAACTCGTCCGGATCGTCGGAGAGTGCATCGAGATCTTTACCCTTGAGCACGATGGCGTTGGAATTGCCGCTGGCTTCAATATTCACCGTCGGAGAATCGTCGGTGACGGTCACGCTCTGCTGTGCCACTTCAATGGCCATGGCAATGTCCACGCGCTTTGACTGGCCGGCAGCGAGTTGGATGGTCGGCGAACCGAAATCGGCAAAGCCCGCATACGTGGCCTTGATAATGTAGCCGCCCGGTGGAAGCCCGCTGATTGAATACGCGCCGGAGGAATCCGCTGTTGTGCTTTTCACTGCGCCCCCCGCCGACGTGGTTACGGTGACCGAGGCGCCGGGAATCAACGCACCCGTGGGATCGGAGATGTGGCCGCGCAGAATGCCCGTTGTTTGCGGCGCGGCGGGCGCTGTGCTTGCAGGGGTTGAGATCGCGGGTGTCTGTGGCGGAGGCGCCGGTGCAGGGGGCGTTTGGCCCCGAGCCTCAAGCCCGGCCGTCGTGAGCCCGGCGGCAATGCCCAAAGTCAGGGCGATGAAAGAAAGATGAAGGCGATGCAAATTTGAATACAAGTGTCCCTCGCGTATTTCGAATGAAAGAATTTGTGCGACTATTGGGCTGCAGCGTCTGCGGCACCGGAGCCCCCGCCCATGCTCCAGTTGTTGAGCAGGCTCTGGCTTGCCTCGGGAGCCTGGAGCAGCGGCTCGACTCCGGCCACCAGCGTGATGGCCGTTACTTCGGTGGTGCCGTCGGTTGCAACCACCATCACTGCATCGCCCTTTTTGAGATCCGCAATCTGAATGGCCGGCGCGCGACTCAGCATCTGCTGCGGGTCGCCCCCGCCTCCCCCTTGCCCGCCGCCCTGACCAGCCCATTGGCCCCCGCCGGCTTGACCACCGCCCTGGCCGCCTGCGGGCGGCGCCGAACCTGCGCCGCCGCCGGCTTGCTGAACGCCACCGTTCGACCGCCCCGCACCGCCGCCTGCGGTACCTTTCAATCGCGCCGCCAGCATGGTCGCCATGCGCTCCGGCAGCTTGCGCATCTGCGCCTCCGGCGTAATGTGAATTGTGACCTGCTTCTTGGTAGTCAGATCCTTCACCACCAGGGTCGACGCCGTTGTATCCGTCGCTGTGATCGTTCCTGAAATATTGCGGAAGGTGCCCGACACCACTTCTTCCGCGTCAATGCTGGCGCCATCAGGGCTCTTGGTTCCGCGGGCGCGCAACTGGTCGCCGGGGCGAACGGCGTCGATCGGCGCCGGCACAGCCGCATCGAAACTCACCGATGCCGGCGCGTAGCGCTTCAGCATGGTTGCCTTGGCGGTGTGCACGGTGATTGTTTTGGCCGCAGCTCCCGCGCCGCTGGTCAACACAAGGACGCCAGCTCCTGCATCAACGCTCTTAACCAGCCCGCCCACTCCGCGCTTCTGCCAGTCTTCCCGGTCCTGCTGCTGCTTCTGGGCAACGTCGGCCTGCTTCACGGCGATGATTTGCAGGGCCTGCGTCGTTCCGGCCGGCGCGTCGGGGTCAAGCTTGACCAGCGTCCGATCGCCCACCGCCAGGTCGCTGAACTGCATCGCCGCTGCCTTGGTCAGATCCTTCTCGCCGGGCGCGATGCGCTTGATGGCCGCCCCGCTGGGAACTTCTACCTGGTAGGACTGCCCGGCATCCGTCTTCACCGTCAAGGTGGTTCCACCGATGCTGGTGACGGTGCCGATGAAACGCGCCGGCGCCTGTCCCCGGGCCGTGGGCGTCATCAAGGTTGCCGTCGCCAGAAGAGCGATCGAGAGCGCCAGGCGTACCACTGTTGAATTCCAAATCTTCATCGCGCCATTCATATTCTGTTTCTCCTCGGTCCACGTGTTGACGGTCACCGGATTCGAGTCATACCTACTTCGGTAGACGAGCCAGTGCGGCAAAAGGTTGAGGGCAGGACGCTCTACTGGACGGGATTCGGAAATAATCCTTGAGAATGGTTGTAAAATTTCGTTTTTGTTCAAGTTGCGGGCTGCTGAATCTTAAGACAGCCTTAAGGCTTTTAGGGGTCAATTCTGTGTTTCGCGTTGTGGCTGGAATCGATTCCATTCTCAACCCGGTCCAACAACCGATTCAAGTTCCTCGATCACTCTGGAGTTGCCAACTCCGCAGTTTCAAGAAACGTGTAACTCCCCGAAGGCGAAGGCGTCACATTCGTCAGTCTGCGGTTATGCACCACCACCGTGTCGCGATACCAGAGATTGATGGCAGGCAGATCGCGCGCTAGAATCTGCTGCACCTCCGCATAGTCGCCGCGGCGTTGCGTGGTATCTTCGCTCTGCTCCGCGTCGGCGAGCAGGGCATCGAGACGCGCATTCGAGTAGTGGCTGCGGTTGGCGCCTTTGGGAGAAAACCGCGCGGTCGAAAACGCGTAACTGAAAATATCCGGCTGCTCGATCCCGATCCAGCGCAGCGAATACATCTGAAAAGCGCCCCGTGTCACGTCCGAGTAGAACGTTGCGTACTCGTAGCTGCGCAGGTCGAGGGCGATTCCGACACCGGCCAGTTGCTGCTGCAACACGGCGGACAGCAGGCGCGTCCCTTCATCGTTGCTGGTCTTCATGGTGATGTGGAAGCGAATGCCATTTGCTGCGCGCGGATGCCCAGCCTCATTCAGCAGGCGATTGGCGCGCGCCGGATCGTAATCGAACCGAGGGCCGTCGTCGTTGAATGCCCAATGGCTCGGCGGCAGCAGGCTCTGCGCTGGCCGGGCGTGACCGCCCACGAGCGCTTTGATGATCAGGTCGCGATCGATGGCGCAGGAGATTGCCTGCCGCACCCGCGCGTCGCTCAGCAGCGGATCGCGCAGGTTGAAGCTCAGGTACTGAATCTCCGTGCCGCCGGTCTCCTCAATGCGCAAATCGGGCCGCGCCGCCAGCACCCGCAACGAATCCATGGGAAGGGAATTGATGGCCACGTCTCCCGAACCTTTTTCCAACTCCAGCGATTCCGTAATCGCGTCCGGAACCACGGCGAACCGAACACGATCGAGCTTCGGCGTCACCGACCAGCTCAGCGCGCTGCGCTCCACAATCACATCCTGATCGATCTGCTGGCTCACGAATCGAAACGGTCCCGTACCCACCGGATGCTGCCAGAACTCGCGCCCGCTGCCCGCGGGAACAATGCCCATGGCCCCGGTAGCGAGATTGGGGAAGAGAAAATTGTCCGCGTGCTTCAGGTGCACCACCACGGTACGGTCATCGGTAGCCTCAATGGTGTCGATCGATGCATAGGCCGCGGTCTTCGGCGTGATCACGCCTCCTGGACCGCCAGGGTTGCGCATCGAATCGATGGTCCACACCACGTCGCGCGCCGCCAGCGCGCGCCCGTCGTGGAAGCGAACGCCGCTGCGCAGATGAAACACGATCGTGAGCGGGTTTGGCTGCTCCCACCGCTCCGCCAGCGCCGGCGTGAACTGGAAGTTTGCATCGTGCGTCACCAGCCCATCGAACAGCAGCGCGTCGATACGCTGCGACTGCGCGTCCGTACCGATCCTCGGATCGAGGTTCGCCGGACTGCTCTCAATCAAGAAGACCACCGTGCGCGGGTCGCGCGGCGCCGAGCGACAGCCGGCAACTGCCATCAAACAAGCCAGCCCCAAGACGCATACCACTCGAAGCAATGGGACCTCACACATCGACAGTTGAAGCCGGACCCGTGGAGAGCCAGTTACGATAGGCGGCGTCGAGGGGGGAATTGCATCCGTCAAAATAATCTTGCAATTTGTGGGAATAACCAGGCCACAACTCAGTTCTCTCAGTAGTCGGTACCTCTGCGTCAGCAGTTTCTGCCGGTTTTCGATTGCATGCTGTGCTCGAAGACCAGACTCCAACTGTTTTTTCTCGCATGCAGTTGTGCCGCGAATCCCGTCTCCAAAGGAATGCTTATGAACTTGTCCCTCAGCAAGAAGGCCTTCCTGGGTTCCTGCTTGATCGCAGTGCCTATCACCGCAGTCCTCGGCTTCGTCGTAGCCGCACAACAATCGGCCCAGGAAGCGCCGGCCGGGTTTAACACGCCCAGCTTTAACAGTGCCCAAAGCATCAACAACGGATTGGAGGAACCAGCCGGAGATACGTTTGCCAACGATCAGAATGTCTATGAAGAAAACGAGACGGTCGCGGGTGGACTCGGACCTGTCTACAACGCAACCTCCTGCGTCACGTGCCATCAGAATCCTAACAGTGGGGCAGCCAGCCAGATTACGGAACTCCGGGTTGGACACAATGATGCCAATGGCAATTTCGTAAACCCGACAATCGTGATCAACGACGGACAAAACACGATTACCGGCAGGTCCATTGTCGATGATCGCGCCATCGGTCCGCAAGCCCAGGAGCACATCCCTGCCACTGAAAACATCCGCACATTGCGCGCTGCCCTCAACACTCTGGGAGATGGATTCGTTGAGGCCATCGACGACAATACTCTGATCGCCATCGCCGACGGGCAACCTGAATTGAGCCACGGCAGAGTGCATGGGGAAGTTGTGCAGGCGCCGATCTTCGAGGCCCCCGGACAGACCCGCGTCGGACGCTTCGGTTGGAAGGATCAGCACAGCAGCCTGCTCTCCTTTATCGCCGATGCCTATCTCAACGAGATGGGAATCACGAACCGCCTGCGCCCTACGGAGGTTACTCAAGTTCTCAACACCACGAAAGGCATTAACGATCAACCAGACAGTCTCGGTCTGGCTGACATCGATCACTTTGCTCTGTTTATCCGCGGCACCATGGTTCCGCCTCGCGATGTAACGTTGGCTGCAACCCCCGCGGCGATAAACGGTCACCAACTCTTCCGCCAACTTGGTTGCAGCACCTGCCACGTGGAAACCATCGTAACGGCTCCCGTTGGAACAGTTATCGATGGCGGGATGTTTACGGTCCCAAGTGCGCTGGGAAACAAGATCATCCATCCCTTCGGAGACTACCTGTTGCATGACATCGGTACAGGCGATGGCATAGTTCAGGTTGGACCGCAGGATACAGCCAACAAACTGAGAACGGCTCCTCTCTGGGGTCTGCGTGACAAAGCTCGCTTTATGCATGACCTGAAATCCTTGTCCCTGGAGGATGCCATCAAGCGTCATGACGGGGAAGCCAGGGAAGCCTCCGATCGCTTTAGAGACTTGCGTCCAGAGGACAAAGCACAACTGATTACCTTCCTGAACTCGCTGTAATTTCCGGATTCCCAGGTCTTGCTTCTGAGGCCTGGGAATCCGCGAACCTCGAACTGCCTCACCGAAAAAGTCCGCATCTGTGAAGGGTAAGGGCTTCACAGGCTGCGGAAAAACTCATTTCAATCGAGATTCTCGAAGGTCGTGTAACAGGGCATGACTTTAGTCGTGCCGCAATCGCAATAGAATCTACGTGGGCTTCAGCCCCTGCGGGATGGTCTTCGCCCAATCGAACCTCGCGAGGCCTTTTTCCGCAGCCTGTTGAGTCCCTGCGGGGATCTCCTGCTTCCCACCGAACCCGTTCCGAGACTCCTCAGACGTACGTCACCTGCCCGAGAATTGAGGGCCGCCTCGCTCCCGTGGCCGCGGGCACGTTGCCAGCCCGTCGATGCCACGTCTGCCACGCCAGCAGCGCAAAGGCCGCAGCCTCCTTGGCTTCCACAGGCATGCCAAAATCTTCACTGGCGGCCAACTCGCAGCCCATCGGTCTCAGCCGCTGGGCCAGCATTGCCATCAGCGTAAGATTCCGCGCCCCGCCACCGGAGACGATGTAGTCCACACCTGCGCCGCGCATCCTTCGCCGCACGAAATTCCTGTAACTTGCGGCAATCGTTTCCGCCGTCAGTGCAGTGGCCGTGGCAAGTGAGTCCTCGGGCCTCTCGCTGTATCTTCGGCAAGCAGCCAAAAACCTCGCTGCGTACTCGCGCCCAAACTCTTCGCGCCCCGCGGTGCGCGGCGGCTTCATTTGAAAGTAAGCATTCTTGAGCGCCGCAGTCAGCGGCGCCTCAAGGAGCGCACCCTGAGCCGCAATTGTCCCGTTTCGGTCGAACCGCTTGCCGAACAATTCCAGAGCCAGCGCGTCGATCACCATATTGCCCGGCCCCGTATCGAAAGCAATCACCTCGTCGGGCGCTGCTCCCGCTGGAATCGCCGTCAAGTTGGCAATACCTCCAATATTCTGCAGCACGCGACCGCGCGCCGGATGAGCAAACAGAACATAATCGAGCAGCGAAACCAGCGGCGCACCCTGCCCGCCCGCAAGCATATCCGCGGGCCGGAAATTCGAAACCACCGGAACGCCCACCGTTGCGGCAATCACCTGTGCTTCGCCGGCCTGCCAGGTGCATGCAAAGCTGCGGCCCGCGTAGCTCGCCACCCGCGCCTGGTGATAGAGCGTCTGTCCGTGGCAGCCAATCAGGTCGACCTTCACCGCATGTTTCTTTATCGTCGCCTGCACCGCCTCAGCGTAAGCCAAGCCCAGCCGCCAATGCAGCCGCGCCAACTCCGCGGTTGACGTCGCAGCCGCGTTCATCGCCGCCAGCACCGCCCGCCGCAGCGGGGCCGGAAACGCGAAGCCCCCATGCGCAAGCAGTGTTAGTTTTGGCCGCAATCGGCCCGCCGCAATGCGCACCACGGCCACATCGATTCCATCGGCCGAAGTGCCGCTCATGATGCCTGCAACGGTCATGCTCTTCGCGCTCATGCTGGTTGTGTCCCCGCTCCCGGTTGTGCTTTCGCGATCTTGTCGTTGAAGCTCAAGATGCGCATTCGCAACGCTTCAAACTGCCGCGCGGAAAGAGCGGCGGAAATCTTGCCGGCAAACAGCTTCATGCGCCTGATGGAGGTCTGCCGCGCACGCGCCAAAAGAATGTCGCGGAAGGCAGCGGATCGCTCGCTCTCCGCAAGCAAAGACTCATAAGCCCGCAGAATCAGCTCCGGGCTGTGGCAAATCTCCATCAGGTCCATCCCCGCGCGAACCGCGGTGATTACCGCTTCCTCGATGGACATGAACTTGAGGATTCCGCCCATCTCCAGGTCGTCGGAGAAGATGATGCCTCGATAGCCGATCCGCTTGCGCAGCACAGTCGTAATCCAGTAAGCCGACGCCGATGCTGGTCGGTTGCCGCCCGGCGTATCAGGGTAAGCCGCGTGGTTCACCATGATCATCGGCAATTCGTTGCGCAATTCGCGATAGGGAACAAGGTCTTCCCGATTCAGTTCTTGCAGAGTGCGATGAATCGCCGGAGTCTCCACGTGCGAGTCCAGCGTTCCCCCGCCCAGTCCGGGAAAATGCTTCCCGCATCCCACCAATCCATGCACAGCCAGTCCAGCAAGAAACCCGCGTGCATACTGGACCACGCCCTCCGCCGTTGCCGCCGCCGCTCGTGTCCCCATCACCATTGCGGAAGCCGGCAAGGCAAGATCGAGCACGGGCGCAAGGGTCGTGTTGAAGCCGAAAGCCTTCACCGCCTGTGCGATAAGTTCACCATGCTCGTACGCCAATCCAATTTCTCTTGCCCTTTTAACTCCGGGTGCCCCATCCTTTCGCGCTCTTTGCGAATGGGTGGGAGCCCGCATGGCCGCACCTACTGCCTGCGCCGAAGGCATTGGCGTCAGCGCATCGCGCAGCCGGTCAACGCTGCCGCCCTCCACATCGACGCAGCGAAAACTGTACGGCGAACAAAATGCAGCCGCCTCGCTTAACAGCGCGCGCGTTTGTGCTGCGTCCACAATATTGCGCCGAAACAGGATGAACCCGGCGGGCCGCACCAGCTTGAGCCATGCGCGCTCCAGTCCCGTCAGCTCGGCGCCGCCAAGGCCCACCACCAGCAAACTCCCTGCCGCCTGACGCACATTCGCAGTCAATTCATTCTCCTGGCTTCGCGTTCCATAGCTAACCCCTAATCACTAATCCCTCTTCTTCAATTCCTGCTGTAACTCCTCCAGCAGATTCAGGGCCTGCAGCGGCGTGAGCGAGTTCACATCCGTAGCTTCAATGCGGTCCACTATGCGCTGCGACAGCGGCGTGAAGATGGTCAACTGCACCGGCTCCGCCGTCTCCACCTGCACGCTCTGCCGCTCCTGCTTCTCGTGCTGCCGCAGCACGCGCTTGGCTCGCTCGATAACTACTGCAGGAAGCCCCGCCAGCCGCGCTACTTCAATGCCATAACTCTTGCTTGCTGCGCCGGGCTCAATGTTATGCAGAAAAACGATGCCGCCGGCCGCTTCCTTCACGCCGACGCGCAGATTGCGCATCCGCGGCAGTTTCTCCGCCAGCATGGTCAGCTCATGATAGTGCGTGGCAAACAGCGTGCGCGCGCCCGTCTCCGCGTGCAGAAACTCGACCGTAGCCCAGGCCAGCGAGAGCCCGTCAAACGTGGCCGTGCCGCGCCCCATCTCGTCGAGCAAAATCAGCGAATGCCTTGTCGCCGTATTCAGAATCGTCGCCGTCTCGGTCATCTCGACCATGAACGTCGATCGTCCCCGCGCCACGTTGTCGCTCGCTCCAATGCGCGTATAGATGCGGTCAACGAGACCAAAGCGCATACTTTCCGCCGGCACAAAGCTGCCCATCTGCGCCAGCAGCACTAACATGGCCGCCTGGCGCAGATAAGTGCTCTTGCCGCCCATGTTAGGGCCAGTTATCAATAACAAGCTCGGCCCATCGCCGCCCGAATTCAGATAGATGTCGTTGGCAATGAACCGTCCCTCGCGCGTATCCTCCATCCACTGCTCAATCACCGGATGCCGTCCCGCCACAGCCTCCAGCACCGGCTCCTCTTGAATGGTGGGCCGTACATAGCGGCGCAGCGCAGCGAGATGAGCAAAGTTAGCCACCAGGTCGGTCTCGGCCACAGCCGCGGAGCTGCGCCGGATGCGGCCCGCAGCCTCAAGCACCATCTTGCGCAACTCGACGAAGATCCGCTTCTCAATCTCGATCGAGCGGTCATGTGCGGTCAGTATCTTCCGCTCGTACTCCTTTAACTCCGGAGTAGTAAATCGCTCCGCATTCACCAATGTCTGCTTGCGTTCATAATCCGCCGGAGCCAGGGATAAGTTAGTCTTGGTTATCTCGATGTAATACCCGAAAACGGTGTTATATCGCACCTTCAGTGAACCAATCCCCGTCCGCTGCCGCTCTCGCTCCTCAATCGCCGCAATTGATTGCCGTCCTGTCGACGAGATGGCCCGCAGCTCATCCAGCTCCTGGTCCACGCCGCTCGCAATCGCCCCGCCATCCACCAACGTCAGTGGCGGCTCGGCCACCAGCGTATTCTCAATCAGCACGGTTACATCTTCCAGCCTGTCCAGCCGCGCAGCCAATTCGCGCCAAAGCGCAGCCTGCATCGCGTCCAGAGCAATCTTCAATCCCGGCAGCCTGCCCAGACTCGCCGCCAGCGCCCGAACGTCGCGCGGCCCGGCCGAGTCCAACGACAATCGCGCCAGCAATCGCTCCAGATCCAGAATGCCGCTGAAGGCCCGCCGCACTTCCTCGCGCTTCAGCAGGTCGCCGAGCGCCTCGCCCACGGCCTCATAGCGCGCCTCAAGCGCCTGCCTATCCACCAGCGGCCGCAGAATCGTGGCGCGCAACAGCCGCTTACCCATCGGCGTCATGCACGCGTCCAGCGTGTGGAACAGCGTCGCCCGCGCGTCCTGCCCTTGAAACAGAGGCTCCACCAGCTCGAGATTCCGCACCGTCACCTGGTCCAGTTCCAGCGCCGTCGAGTGTTCCTGAAACCTAAGGCTGTCAATGTGCAGCGCGTCGATCTTCTGCGTCGTGCGCACGTAATGCAGCACCGCGCCCGCTGCAATGGCGGCCGCCGGATGCGCATCCAGCCCATAGCCCTCGAGCGTGCGCACGTTCAGTTGCCGCTCCACCAGCGGCACCGCAAAGTCGCGCGTCCACACCCAGTCCTCTACCCGCGTCCGCGCCGGAATCCGCTCCAGCAGCGCCGGCAACTCCGCGCTCGCCGGCAGCAGCACCTCGCTCGGCCCCGCCTTCACAATCTCATCCACAGCCTGTTGCCGAGCCGCCGCTCCCGTAAACTCCGCCGTGCGAAACTCGCCCGTCGAAACGTCCAGCAGGGCCACCGCGCACACCAACTCCGCTTGCCCCGGCCGGGACGGGTAGGTCGGGGTTTTAACCCCCACATTCGCTGCCGCCGAATCAGCCGGGCCTTTAGGCCCTGAGGGATGCTTCTCGCCTCCTGTCTCAAACAGCGCCGCCAGAAAATTGTTCTGCTCCTGGCCCAGCGCATTGTCGAGCGCAGTGCCCGGCGTCAGCACCCGCGTCACCTCGCGGCGAACAATCTTCTTGGTGAGCTTGGGGTCCTCCATCTGGTCGCAGATGGCGATGCGATAGCCCTTGCGCAAGAGGCGCGTCAGGTAGCCTTCCACCGCGTGATACGGAACGCCGCACATGGGTTGCGAGCGCTCCCGGTCGCGCGCCGTCAGCGTCAACTGCAGCTCCCGGCTCACGGTCACCGCATCGTCGTAGAACAGCTCGTAGAAATCCCCCATGCGGAAGAACAGCAGCGCATCCGGATTCTCGCGCTTGGCCGCCGTCCATTGCCGCATGAACGGCGTCAGGTCCGCCATCGCCTGGTCTTTGAGGGCAACGGGGGGAGCGGCTGGGGGAGCAGCTGGCGGCGCCGTCTTCTGTTGGTCTTCCCTGATCACGTTGTTTATAAGAATACCGTTGCCCAGCGGTTGCTTGTTGTGCTGCGAATTGCACAGGCTCGCGGCGGCTTTGTCTACCAATCGCTTCCGCGGGGTAGACTACATCGGGATTGAAAGCCGGAAATCCTGACGATTGGAAAGGAATTAAACGATGAAACCAAGGTTTGCGGCAGGGATATTAGCCATCGCATTTGCCCTTGCCGCTGGGGCGGCGAATGCGCCCAGGTCCATCAACGCCAAAAAGCTCGACGCGCTCGAATCCGAGGCCATTGAAGCCATGAAGGCCAAGGCTGCTGCTCTCAACATTCAGGGCGTCGCCGTCGTCAACTACGCTCCCGGAGACACCGTCCAGGCCTGGACCTCGAAGATGGCCGTCGTGGGCCGCATGATCGACCCCAAGGCCAGCGCCAACGGCAACAACCTGCTCGGCATCGCCTACTCCAAGTCGTCCGAAATGGCCGACACGCTCGAAAACAGCGGTATCGCCAAGCGCCCACCCATGACCGGCGAATTCGGCTGGCAGGGCGGCGTCATCGCCCAGGTCAAGAGCGGCCACATCATCGCGTCCTTCAGCGGCGGCAAGTCGGAGGACGATGTGCAGGTTTCCAAGGCCGGGCTTGAGGTGATGAAAAAGGGCCTTTAGCCTGCGGAACAGAGAAGCCGCGAAGCCCAAATCCGGCCCGCCCGGTGATTTGCATCACAGTATACTGAGCAGTTACGCCTTTAAGGTGGGTAACGGTATGTATCTGCTCTGGCTTCGAGTTGCGGCTATCCTCTACGCGGCGGCGGCGCTTGCCGTCTTTCCGGCCGTGCTCTACAAAGTGGAGCGCTGGCGGCGCTGGTGCGTCCACCTGGGCGGAATGGCAATCTTCTTCCACTTTGTTTCGGCGGTGGAAATGTTGGCCCTGGCCCACCGCCTGGTTCCCGTCGGCGTGCGCGAAGTGCAGTCGCTGCTGGGCCTGGCCGTGGCCTCGGTGTTCTTCTTGTTGTGGTGGTTTTACGACGCTTTCTCCCTTGGTTTGTTTGCTTTGCCGGTAAGCTTCTTTCTGGTGCTGATTCCTGCGCTGGGGCCCGGTCGCTACGTATTCCCGTCACAGGGAGTGCGGGTTAGCTGGCTGATTGCGCACATCGCGGCGCTGCTGCTGGCGTATGTGGCGCTGGGCTTCAGCCTGCTCGCGTCCATCCTTTACCTGCTGCAGGAGCGGCGCATCAAGAGCAAGCCCAAGGCGCGCTTGGTCGCGGGCGAAGGCTCCTGGTGGGCGCCGTTCGACTGGCTGCCGCCGCTGGACACCTTGGAGCGGCTGTCGGAGGCCATGCTGGAGTTCGGCTTTCCCTGCATGACGGTGGGCCTGGTCATCGGCGTGGTGCTGGCGCAGGAGACCTCGCTCGGCGCGGCCTATTTCCTCGATCCCAAAATCATTGCGGCCTTTGTGAGCTGGGCCATTTACGTGCTGCTGCTGCTGGTGCGCCGGGCAGCGGGCCTGCGCGGACGCCGAGCCGCTTACCTTTCCGGCGCGGTCTTCGCGGTCATGATCGTGGTGTGGACCGCCAACCTGTTCAGCCACGTGCACAGGTTCGGTGCCCCATGACGCTGACCCTGGTTGGAGTGAACCACAAGACCGCGCCCATCGCGCTGCGCGAGCGCATCGCCATCAGCCGCGAAGACTTGGCGGAGACCACCCGCGCCCTGGCCGCGGTGGAAGGCGTGACCGAGTGCATGATCGTCTCCACCTGCAACCGCGTGGAACTGTTGGCGGCTGTCGAATCGCCCGCAACCGACCTCACTGGCTTCCTGCATGAGCACTTCGGCCTGGACCGTGCGCTGCTCGAGCCGCACATCTACCAGCAACGCGACCGTGATGCCGTTCGGCACCTGTTCCGCGTAGCCGCCAGCCTGGATTCAATGGTGGTGGGCGAGCCGCAGATTCTTGGCCAGGTGAAGGAAGCCTTCGCCGTGGCGCGCGCGGCAGGCACCGTTGCGGGGCAGCTTGAACACCTGTTGCAAAGCGCCTTTGCCGCCGCCAAGAAGGTGCGCACGGAAACGGAGATTGGGTCGAACTCGGTCTCCATCGCTTCCGTTGCGGTCGACCTGGCAAAGAAGATCTTCGGCTCTCTGCAGGGGCGCACCGTGTTCCTGGTCGGCGCCGGCAAGATGAGCGAGCTGGCCGCGCGGCACCTCGTCCAGCAGGGCGCAGGAGCCATCCTGGTGAGCAACCGCACCGAGGACCGCGCGCGGCGCATGGCGGAACAATTTGCCGGCCGCGTGATTCCCTACGAGCAGATGTACGAAGCCGCCAGCGAAGCCGACATCGTCATCAGCTCCACCGGCGCGCCGCACCCCATCTTTCGCCGCGAGCACGGGCAGGCCTTCATGCAGCGCCGCCGCAACCGGCCCATGTTTTTCATCGACATTGCCGTGCCGCGCGACGTGGACCCCGCAATGGGCGAGCTGGAAGGCATCTTTGTCTACGATATCGACGACCTGCAGGCCGTCGCCGCCGCCCATCTGGCTGAACGCAGCCGCCAGGCCAGCGACGCCGAAACCCTCATCGCCGGCGAGGTGGAACGCTTCCACCAGCGCCAGCGGACCGTCAACGTGGCTCCGGCCATTGTGGCGCTGCAGCGGCAGGCGGAGGAGATTCGGCAGGCGGAACTGCGGAGGGTTCAGGCGCGGCTCGGTGGGCTGAGCGCGGAGCAGGTTGCCGCCGTCGAGGCGCTCACGCGGGGCCTCGTCAACAAGTTTCTTCACCCGCCGATGCAGGCGCTCAAGCAGGCCGCGCGCGAGGGCGACCAGGTGCGCCTGGATGCAGTTTGCGAGGAGTGGTCGGTTTCTGCGGGGCCGGAGCTGGTGCGGGATTCCGTGCCGGCCCAACCGCAGGCCATCGGCGGTGAAAAACCGGAAACAGAAAGAGCTGACAGCGCCCCGGTGAGCGCAGCCAGCGTGGAGACCCGGCGATGAAGCTGCGCATGGGAAGCCGCGGTTCGCAACTTGCGCTTTGGCAGGCGAATCATATTGCCGGGATGCTGCGCGGCGCAGGCCACGAAGTCGAGATCGAGATCATCAAGACCACCGGAGACCGGCTACAGGAGGTGACCTTCGCGCAGGTCGGATCGAAGGGAATGTTCACCAAGGAGATTGAGGAGGCGCTTGCCGAAGGCCGCATCGACCTGGCTGTCCACTCGCTGAAAGATCTGCCGACGGAGTTGCCGGACTCGTTTACGTTGGCGGCGACTCCTTCCAGGGTTGATCCGCGCGATGTTTTTGTGTCGGTTAAATACGGCAGTCTGGCGGAACTTCCGCAGGGCGCGCGGGTCGGCACCAGCAGCCAGCGACGGCGGGCGCAGTTGAAGGCGCTGCGGCCGGACATTGAGGCCGTCGAGTTTCGCGGCAATGTGGACACCCGGCTGCGCAAGTTGGCCGAGGGCAAGGTGGACGCGATCCTGCTGGCTGCGGCGGGGCTCGACCGGCTGGAAAAGACCGAGTGGGTGAGGGAACGGCTGGAGCCGAAGGACTTTTGCCCGGCCGCGGGGCAGGGGTCGCTGGGGATTGAGACGCGCCAGGGCGATGCGGCGACGATTGCGGCGGTCACCTTTCTTGATGATGCGGCGACGCGCTTTGCCGTGACCGCCGAGCGCGTGGCCCTGGCTGAGCTGGGCGGAGGCTGCCAGGTGCCCATTGGGGTACATTGCCGTCCGCGCCCGGTGGAACCATGGGAGGCGGCCAGCGGCGCCCAGCCCTTCGACGAAATATTTGCTGTGGTGGCCGTTCCGGACACCGGTGCGGCGGTGCGCATCTACCATCGGGCGCCACGCGGCGATTCCAATGCGGCGGTGTTGGGGCGGCTTGCGGCAAGGATGCTGATCGAGGCGGGCGCCGGACCGCTGCTTGCGGCCGCTGCGGGCGGGGATTCGCGGTGAGTTCGCTGCCGCTGGCGGGACGGCGGGTGCTGGTAACCCGCGCTGCGCACCAGGCAGGGAAGCTGAGCGAGGGGTTGCGTGCCCTGGGCGCGGAGCCGGTCGAGGTTCCGGTGCTCGAGATTCGCCCTCCGGAGAGCTTTGCGGAGTTGGATGCGGCGCTGTTTGCGCTATCCGGCTACGATTGGCTGATTTTAACCAGCGCGAATACGGTTCGGACGCTTGACGAGCGAGCGGCCCAATTGGGAGTTGCGTTGGCCCAACCGGTTGGCTTAAAGATTGCAGCCGTTGGGGAAGCCACTGCTGAGGCGGCGCGTAAGACAGGGCTGAAACTTACATTTGTCCCGGAATTGTACGTGGCCGAAAGTTTGGTGGATGGGCTGCTTGGCCAGGTGGCCGGAAGTAAGATTCTTTTGGTGCGGGCAGCGGCGGCACGGGATTTGATTCCGGATGCGCTGCGGGCCGCTGGCGCTTTGGTTGACGAGGTGGACGCCTATCGGAACGTAATGCCCGTGGTCGCGCCGGAGCAGTTGCGGCAGGCGTTGGCGAAAGGGATCGATGCGGTCACTTTCACGAGTTCGTCGAGCGCGACGCATCTGGCTGCGGCGGCCGACGCGGCCGGTGTTCCTTGGCCGTTTGCGGGAGTTGCCGCGATTTCAATTGGACCCATCACCAGCGCAACGCTACGGGAAATGGGTTGGGAGCCGGCGGTAGAGGCCAACCCCTCCGATATTCCCGGACTGGTTGCGGCTGTGGCTCGGCTGCTTGGGCGGCCTTGATCCGTACGGGTTGGAGTCCGTGCCCTGCAAATTGACCAAGCGCCGGGAGGCGGCGTTTTCTGCGTCCTCAAGGCCCAGGGTGATACTTTACTTTTTGGCCGCGTTCCGGCTGGGCTGCATCCATCTACCAGCGGGCTGCTGCGCTGCATCAACCCGGTTGCGGCTTGTGTCTTTTGTCAGGCTGAGCGAGTTTCGGAGCTAGTTTCCCTATGATGGAATTCCACATTTCGCGGAATGCGCGTGAACGATACCAGTTTGCGGAGTCTCTTTTTTCCTACGCAGGGAACGTTGTCTTCGCCACCATGGCCGCGT
>Ga0182024_10013854_pt1 | contig 15673 bp, 16 predicted proteins | sample P32metaG_FD_120480 | JGI IMG/M metagenome (GOLD analysis project Ga0182024, IMG submission 120480) | Permafrost microbial communities from Stordalen Mire, Sweden - P3-2 metaG (Illumina Assembly) | ecosystem: Environmental > Terrestrial > Soil > Wetlands > Permafrost | place: Sweden: Stordalen... | reverse complement strand
GTTCTCTTCAATTGCGCCAACATCGCCCGCGCGCTCGACATCGACCCCGAAGCCGCCCTGCGCGCCACCAACGCCAAGTTCGACCGCCGCTTCGCCTTCATCGAAGCCGCCCTCGCCGCCAACGGGACCAGCCCCGCCCAGTCGACCTTGTCCGAAATGGACCGTCTCTGGAATTTGGCCAAACAGGCGGAGCGGGCCGACTGATCGACGGCGCACAGCAAGCTCCAGGGCGCCTCGACATCGATGAAGCAGCAGCCTCGGCGAGGACGACGCGATCAGTAAGCGAAGTATGGGCCCACGGCGCCGCCAGCGTTACGACCCTCAATGGCTGTATAGACGTTGCGCCCGAAGAAGAACGGCAGGCCGAAGTCAAAGCTGTTCGGAAAGGGGGCGAAGCCAAGATCGTTCGGGTTGGCGCCGACGCCCGGAAGCACGGAATAGCTTGTCAACAACAGAGTCTGGGCGTTCTCCAACGTGAAGGATGCGGCGGCGGTGGCTCCGTTCAGGCCCTGTATGGTCGGGCTCAGCGGCAGCGGCGAGACCGGACAATAATATCCGGCGAATTCAGCGTTGGCGCACAGAACAATTGACGGGTCCACAAAAAAATAGAGACTCGATCCACTGTCCAGGAAGCTGTCGCTCAAGTTCTGACCCTTGTAGATCGCGGTGACGAAGCCGGCGCCGGCGGGATTCGTCGAAGGTGTCGCCGTCAGGACCGTCGCCGAGCCAAGGCCATTGTTGGTCTGCGTCCCGATGCCAAAATAGAGTGTCCCGGTCATGCTCGTCTCCCCGCCGACGGGGGCGGCGGGGAGGCTGACGATCGTGCCGTTGTTGTCGACGCTCATGGCCGCCACCGGGTTGGGCAGCTGCTGAAACGGCGCCGTCGTCGAGGCGGCCCGCGCGATCAGCGATGAGCAGCCGGATGGCGGGCAGTCGTAGTAGAGCGCCGCCGCGTTGCCCCCGGGCGTAGTGCAGCTCACTCCGCAGTCCGTCGTCGTCACCCCGATGCCGATAATGCCGTTGGCGCCCAGGCTCTGCACCGAATTGAGATCCGTTCCGGCGCCGGACACGCACTCGCTCGGCACGGTCGAGAAGACGCCGGTATCGCCTATGACCGCCAGCGGCATGTCGGACACCGCCTCGCCGCCGATCTGGAAGTCAGCCTGTCGAACCGAGCCGAAGGCGTAGCCGTCGACGTAACCATAGCATTCTCCGACAGGATTGCCGCCAGGATCGGTTTCGATGGGCAGCGCCGCCAGCAGCGTGGGCGTGAGTACGGACTGGACGATGCGCAGGCCTACCGATCCGGTGTCGACGAGAACGTGATCTATGGTCTGGCAGTTGGACGTGCCCGGCGCGCAGAGCGTCACCGAAACATAGGCGGTATTGTACTGGATATAGCCATTCGGGCCGACGTCGAGGCCGGCCGGGCCCGCATCCACAACGATCGCGGCGGTGTTGGTCGCGGGTGTGGGAGGGGGCGGCGTCGGGGCGGTGGTCGCGCCGCCGCTGCTACCGCCGCCGCCGCAGGCCGCCAATGAGACGGCCAGTGCGCCCAATAGGCAAAGTGTTCTGAACATCGTCACGGGCTACTGCAAGTTGGTCGCGGAGAATCCCGAAGGCGCCTGTTGCGGAAGATAGGCGAAGCCCCAGAAAGCGCCGGGATGGCCCCCGGTGCGGACGACGAAATCCGCTCGACTGACAGCCAGTGGCAGCCGTGGGCGCCTGCCGCTGATTTGGTGGCTGGTATTGTCGGCCCCGAGCATAGCGAAACGACCGCCGAGCAGCTGGCGCAGGTCGGGCCGTCCTGGTCCCCGCCAGGAAATGGCGAAGATGACGCCATCGTCGCCGCGCATGAATTCGCGCACGACGCCGCCATTGGCCAAGGTCAAGGCATGAACCGTAAACGTCGCGACGCTGGTTGAAACCAGCTTCGCGGCCAGGTGAGCGCGATCGGCTTCGACGCTGGCGTAGCCTCCCCCCAAGGAAGCCTGGGCCCGGGCGGCGACCAACAAATAGAGGGCGCCGGCGGCCAGGAACCTGCTTCGCACAGCTGACTTTCGGCGCAAATTGACCTCTACATCCCGAACGAGGCGCGGTCCAAGACCGCCGTTGCTCGTCCCACCTGGGCGAAATTCCGACTTACCATAGAGCCGATAGTGTCTCCGATGAAGTGCCCTGGCGGCGCGGTGGACGAACTCGGCGCGCGCCCAACCCGATGCGGCCGCCATGGCTCGATGCGCCCACAATGGGTCGGGCCGCCGGGCGCGCCTCGACCGTCGACGGGCTCGACCGCGATCACTATGAGGGCGCGGTCTGCTTCATTGGGCGGCGGTCGGGTTGGAGCCAGTCTCATGTCCGCCAGGATTTACCCGGTGATCCTCTCGGGCGGCTCGGGCACGCGGCTGTGGCCGCTGTCGCGGGATCTGCTTCCCAAGCAACTTCTATCCCTCGTCGGAGAGGTCAGCCTGCTGGCGGCGACGGCCGGACGGGTGTCCGGCGAGGCTTTCGGTTCGCCGATCGTGATCTGCAACGAGGACCATCTATTCATGGTCGCCGAACAGCTGGAGGGGATCGGCGTGGTCGCCGAAGCGATCATCATCGAACCGGTCGCACGCAACACCGCTCCGGCGATCGCCGCGGCCGCGGCCGTTCTGAGCCGGCGCGATCCGGGCGCCATGATGCTGGTGCTTCCCTCCGATCATATCATCGGCGACGAGCCGGCCTTCCACCGCGCCATCGCCGCCGCCGCCAAGGCCGCCGAAACCGGACTTCTGGTGACCTTTGGCGTCACTCCCACCGCCCCGGAGACCGGCTATGGATATATTCGCCGCGGCCCGCCGCTGTGCGGAAGCGATGAGGTTTTCGAGATCGCCCGTTTCGTCGAGAAGCCCGACTTGGCGACGGCGCTCGAATATCTGGCCGATGGCGGCTGGAGCTGGAACAGCGGGATGTTCGTCTTTCCGGTCGCCCTGTTGCTCGCCGAGCTCGGGCGTCTCGAGCCGGAGATGGTCGCGGGGGCGCGAGAGGCTGTCCAGAATGGCGTCCCCGAGGCTGGAGTTGTCCGGCTGGCGGCCGAAGCGTTCGGCGCCATCGAAGCCAAATCCATCGACTACGCCCTGATGGAGCAAACGCCGCGCGCCGCCGTCGTACCGGTCACCATCGGCTGGAGCGACATCGGTTCATGGCAGGCGCTGTGGGACATCGGCGAAAAGGACTCGACGCGGAACGTCACCGTCGGCGACGTGATGGTGGAGGATACCCACGGGTCATACCTGCGATCGCACGGTCCGCTGATCGCCGGCCTGGGCCTCAAGGACGTTATCGTGGTCGCCACCGGCGATGTGGTTCTGGCGGCCGCCAAGGACCGGGCGCAGGACGTCAAGCTGTTCGTCAGCCGGCTTCGGCAGACAGAGCGCACCGAGGCGATATCCCCGACCGTCGTCCACCGCCCTTGGGGCACTTCGCAGACGGTCGATTCGGGCCCGTTCTACCAGGTCAAGCGCATCACCGTGAAGCCAGGACGCCGGCGAGCGCTGCAGACCCATGCCAGGCGGGCGGAGCACTGGGTGGTGGTCAACGGCGCCGCGCGGGTAACGCGTGGCGACGAAGTCCTGATCCTGAGCGCCAACATGTCGACCTACATCCCCTTGGGCGCGGTCCATCGCCTGGAAAACCCCGGTCCCGACCCGTTGGTGCTGATCGAGGTGCAGTCCGGCGACTACATCGGCGAGGACGACATCGTCAGATTGAGTGACGACTATGGGCGAAAGTAGGCGTTGAGGCGAGCACGGCTCCGACGGAGGCCCGGGCGAGCGCCGGCGGCGACTCGAATTCGGCGCTTTCCTTGTCCGCGAGTTCGATGCCGGATCGGGACGCCATGGAAGCGAGAGCCAATAGGCCCCTCCGGTCGTTGGAGGCGACCTCGGCCGGGGCGCGCGAACAAATCGACCGAGCATCCACCGAGAGTCGTTCAAGAACTCTGATCCCATGCAACCTCAATCCGCCAGCGCCTTGGCGAGGAAGGGCAGGCTCTGGTCCATGCGGTAGTCGACGGCGGTGTGGTTATCGTCGAATTCCTCGTAGCGGTGAGCGATCGCCAGTTCCTTCAGCCGCCGCGTGAAGCGCCGGGCGCCGTAGACGAGGTTGAACTGGTCGGCGACGCCGCAGTCGATGTAGAGCGCCTTGAGGCCCCTAAGACTTTCCGCCCGTGTTTGGAGCTTCACTACCGGGTCGTGGGCCAGCCAGTTGGCCCAGCGCTCGGCGATGATCTCGCAGGTGTCGGTCGTGACCGGCAGGCGCAGGCCGAGGAACTGGGCCGGATCGGGGTCGTAGCTCGCCGCCATGGCCAGGATGTTGACGACCTTCATCGCTCCGTCCGACGGCTTGGGCGCCGCTTCGAACTTGGTCCACCAGGCTTCGATCGACCCGTCGGCCTTGGCGAGCGCCCTAAGGACATCGGGCATGTCGGGGAGGTAGCAGAGCTCGAAGGCCATATCGCCGGAGTGGCAGGCGGCGGCCGCCCAGACATCGGCGTGGTCGAGGGCATGGACGATCGCGCCATAGCCGCCCGAACTCTTGCCGAAGACGCCCCGCCGGCCGGCGCCGCCGCAGCCGAAGGCGCCCTCGACGGCCGGCAACATCTCGCCGATGAGGAAATCAGCCCAACGGCCCATGGAGGCCGAGTTGACGTACTGATTGCCGCCCAGGCGGGTGAAGCAGTCGGGGAAGGCGACGACGACCGGGGGCATCAGCCCCTCGCCGATCAGCCGGTCCAGCCGCTCGGGCACGTTCTCGCGGAACGCCGACCAGTTGGTGTGGGCCGGACCGCCGGCGGTGAACCCGACCAGGTCGACGAGCAGAGGCAGGCCGGCGTCGTCGCTCCGGGCGGGAACGTACACATCCACCGTCCGGTTGGTGGGATCGCCGAGCAGGGCGCCGCGCAGGACCTGGCTGTCGACGGCCGTCCGATGCACGGTCCCGGCCGGGTGATTGGATTTCTTCATTTCACGCCAACTCCAAGGTTGGTGACGCCGTTCGTCAGGGCGCCTGAATCAGCGACCGGCGAGTGGTGGGGACGGTGGGAATCGAACCCACACGGCCTTGCGGCCAGCGGATTTTAAGTCCGCTGCGTCTACCGGTTCCGCCACGTCCCCGCCTTCGCGGCATAGGGGAAAGCGCCGACCCTGGCCACGAAAAAGGCCTCTCGCGCCGGGCCTGACTCTGGTGGCGCTGGCTAGCTCTGCTTGAACATACCGATGCGGTTCCAGAAGGCGTCTTTCGCCGGTTCCTTGACCGACGCCTTTCCGAACGTCGGGCCCGGGGCGGGCCTCTTGCCGATTGGTTTGGGAGGCTCGGGAGCTTGCGGCCCGGTCGCCAAGCTTGGCTCCATGGCCCAGTCCCCGCCCGCCTCGGCGGTCGCGAGCGGGCTCTCGCCAGCCTCGAGAACCGAGATTTCCAAGCGTTCCTCGCCCAAGGGGGTCAACGGCGAATAGGTGGCGATGGGATCGGGATGGGGAAGCGGTTCGGGCTCCGCCGCCCAGACGGCCCGGTCGCGATCTGGTGCGGCGAAGGGGGGCGGCGAGGAAGCGGCGCGGCCCAGGGTCTCGATGTCGTCGACGGCCTTCTTGAAGATGTCGGCGGCCCTCTCTTCGCCCGAACGCACCCGCGCCACGAGGTCGGCGGTGGTCTGATCGAGGCGCGCAAGGAGCTGCTCGCTCGCGCCGGCCATCCGCTCGCCCACGTCCTCGATGGCCTGGGCCGAACGCCACTCGGTGGCGGCGATGCGCTCGGCGAGGCGCTCGCTGATGCGCGTGATCTTGTCGCTGAGCTTGTCGAGCGCGTCGGCGTGGGCGGCGTCGGCTTTGGCGACCTTGTCCTCGAGGCTCTTGGCGAGGCGCGAAGCTTCCTCCACCGCCTGGTCGATGCGGCCGGCCCGCGCGTCGAGACTGTCGAGCGCCCCGGCCTGATGGGTCTCGGCGCGGGCGAGGCCTTCCAGGACGCTCTGGTCGATGCGCGTGACCTCGCTGCGCAGGCTCGCCAGCGACTGGGCGTGGGCGGCTTCGGACAGGGCGAGCCTGGCTTCCACCGATTGACCGATCGTCTCGGCGTTGATGCGATGGGCCGATTGCGCCGCCGTGAGGGACTGATCGAAGTCGACGACCTTGCGGCCCAACTCCTCGAGGGCTTCGCGAGATCGCTCGCCAGTGACCCGCAGGTGGCCCTGCATCTGCGCTAGACCCCGTTCGACCGCCTCGAGCCGGCTCCTCAGCTCGGCGACGATCAGCTCTTCCGCCTTGGCGGTGGGGACAGCGGGCGCCGACATCGGCGCCTGAGCGGGCAGCGCCGGAGTCGCTGCCTTGGCGGCGAGCGGCGGCGGCGTGGCGGGGGTTTCGACAGCCACGGGATGGGGAGGCGGCGCCGGGGCCTGGGTGGCGACCTCGGGCATCCGCGCGACGGCCTCGCCGACGCCGATGCCGCTGAGCTTGGCGGCGAGGCCCTCGACAGCCTCGCCGGTGCGATCCTCGGTCTCTTCGGCCGGCGCGGCGATGGGCGCCTCGGCGGTCGCGCCCGGCTCGACCACGACATTCTGCCGCATGCCAAACTGGGCATCGGCGCCGGCGGACTCCGAGGATCGGTCGCGGGAGACTTCGACGATGCGCGCCAGGCGCGCGAGGGCGGCCTGAACGATGTCATCGGGACTGGATCCAGGGGGCGGCGCCGGCGAGCGCGAGAATTCGCGCACGGGGGGCCCGACCGGCGTGTCCAGCACCAGGTCTTCGGCTGCATCTTCCGCCGACGGTGGAAGGGTCTTGGCTTCCTCCCGGATCTTGGCCTTACGGCGCGACGCGGCGCTCATGCGAATCCGTTCCCCCGCATCGTTGGAGCGTCAAATGTTAATCTTATCCGTTTACGCCGCGTTAACGGATGGCGGGACCTGGGAGCCCCCCACGTTGGGGCTGGCAAAGTCATCCCTTCCACCTCCACAAGGAGAGCCCCTCCCCCTCGATGTCCCCATCGTGGGGGAGGGAGAAGAAAAAGGCAGTCCCTATTCCACGCGGGTGATTCTGCGGGCGCCGAGGCCAGAGAGGGCGGCTTCCAGCGCCTCGGCGGTGGCGGCGACTTCGGCCTCGCTGCGGCCGCGGACCACGAGGTTGGACCCGTAGCCGGCCTCGCCGAAGAAAGGATAGCTGCCGAGAGTGAGGGCAGGGTGGGCCCTGGCCAGAGCCTCCAGGGGAGCGGCCATGACCCCCTCCCCGATCCCCTCGACGCGCACCGTGCGCGAGACGATGACGGCCCCGGCGCGCATTTTCGGGCCTACGTCCTCGAGCATGCCGCGCATGATCTGCGGCACGCCGGCCAGCACGAAGACGTTGCCGATCTGGAAGCCGGGCGGCCCCTGGACCGGGTTGTTGACCAGCGAGCCCCCCACCGGCACCCGCGCCATGCGCCGACGGGCGGCGTTGAGCTCGCCGCCCCAGCGGGCGGACATCATGGCGATGATCTCGGGGCGCTCCTCGAGGGCGACGCCGAAAGCCTGCGCGACGCACTCGGCGGTGATGTCGTCGTGGGTGGGGCCGATGCCGCCGGTGGTGATCACATAGTCGAAGGCGGCGCGCAGGGCGTTGAGCGCCCCGATGATCGCGCCCTTCTCGTCGCCGACCACCCGGGCCTCGCCGACGTCGACGCCGAAGGGGGCGAGATAGCGGGCTATGTCATTGAGGTTGGTGTCGCGGGTGCGGCCGGAGAGGATTTCATCGCCGATGATGAGGACGGCGGCGGTGACGGGAGCGGGACTGGTCACAAGCGCCTCATCCTTTGACCGGGCCGCGTGGCGGCGGCATAGGCCGGCGATGAAGTTCCCGCAACCGCTGGTCAGGGGCGCGCTCGTCTCTCGCTACAAGCGCTTCTTTGCCGATGTTGCGCTCGCCGGCGGCGGCGAGGTCACCGCCCATTGTCCCAACCCCGGCGCCATGCTGGGGCTCAATGCCCCGGGCCTTCCGGTATGGATTTCTCCGGCCGCGGCCGGCGGTTCGCGCAAGCTCGGCTGGACCCTGGAGCTGGTGGAAGCCGACGGCGGCCTGGTGGGCGTCAACGCTCTGCACCCCAACCGCCTGGTCGCCGAGGCGCTGGCGGCCGACGCGATCCCCGAACTTGCCGGCTACGCCACCCACCGCCGCGAGGTTCGCCGGGGCGCCGCCAGCCGGATCGACTTCCTGCTCGAAGACCCCGGCCGCCCGCCCTGCTGGGTCGAGGTCAAGAACTGCCACCTGCGGCGGGGCGGGACCCTGGCGGAGTTTCCCGATTGCGTGACGGCGCGGTCGCTCAAGCACCTGGGCGAACTCGAGGTGATGGTGGGCGCGGGAAGTCGGGCGGTTGTCCTCTTCGTGCTTCAACGCACCGATTGTGACGCCTTCGCCTCGTGCCGGGATCTCGACCCCGCGTTTGCCCTGGGATTGGAGCGCGCCGCCGGCGCCGGCGTGGAGGTTCTCGTCTATGCCTGCGACGTCCGGCTCGAGGGCGTGACGATCAGCCATCCGCTGCCCTGGCGGCGTTGATGCGGCGGTGGCGGCCCTCAGGGGGTCTGGCCACAAACATTTCCTGGAGGACGGTAGCGGCAGACGAGAACCTGGTTGTCCAAATCCGACGCCGTTCCGCATCCGATTTCAGTCGTTCTTCGCCAGATAATCTGGGTGTAATGGCCGATCGCCGAAATATCGGTCGGACTGCCACAATCGATTGGCTCGCCGTGATATTTCGAACGCTCGCTGGCCCAGCCCGAGAGCAGCGACGCGGGCCCGATGTGACCGCCGTAGACGGCGGCGAGGTTCTCGCCCTGTCGTGGGCGGCTTTTGGGGTCGGAGTGCTGAAGATGACCCAGGTTTAGGTTGTTCTGAGCCCAAGCCTGGGCTTGACGGGCGAGGTCTTGATTCCACCTCACCGGCGGCGCTCCCACCTGAGCCCGAACCTCGTTGTGCCCACATACCATTTGGTCGGCGAAGTCCCGACTGGAGCAGATCTCGGCCTTGGAGACCGCGGACGGCTTGCTCTTGGGATCGGCAGGGGGCGGCTTGGGGGCGCCCAAAGGCCGCGCATTCGCCAAGGCGGCCGACAATACCAGAATAAGCGGAAGAGGCCGTAGACTCATAGCCACCGCGACAGGGCGAACGATCCAGCCAAGGGATGGCCGCATCGCAATCTCCATGCAGGCTCGGCCGAACGCAAGCGGCGCTCACGGGGCGCTCCCCCGCGCCGATCTCGATCCCGTCGATGCGCGAGGTCTGGGCGCCGCCTCTAACGCGGGAGTTGAAGTCCTCTGCTATGCTTGCGACATAAGTCCCCTGGAAATCCGCGTCGCCCATCGGCTCCCCTGGGTGGGGGCCGAGGCGTTGGAACGAGCGAGCTAGAGACGAGAAATGGCCCTGGTCGAAGACATGCTCGAGGGCGAGGTCCGCACCGGCAGGATCAAGATCCACGGACCCGAAGGCTTCGAGGGCATGCGGGCGGCGGGACGCCTGGCGGCGGAGTGCCTGGATGCGCTCACGCCGCATGTCCAGCCGGGCGTGTCGACCGCCTTTCTCGATAACCTGGCGCGGGAATTCACGCTCGATCATGGGGCCCTGCCCGCCTGCCTTTGGTACCGCGGCTATTCCCACACCCTGTGCATCTCGCCCAACCATGTGGTCTGCCATGGCATTCCTGGCGATCGGGCGCTGCGCGAGGGCGACATCGCCAACATCGATGTGACGGTGATCGTCGATGGCTGGCACGGCGATCATTCGCGCATGTACGCCCTGGGCGAAGTCGCGCCGCGCGCCCGGCGGCTGATCGAGGTCACCTACGAGGCGCTGGCGCTCGGCCTGGCGCAGGTTCGGCCCGGCGCGCGTCTGGGCGATATCGGTCACGCCATTCAGTCCTATGTCGAGAGCATGCGGTGCGCGGTGGTGCGCGACTTCTGCGGCCATGGCGTCGGACGGGTGTTCCACGACGCCCCCAACATCCTTCACTTCGGCCGGCCGGGGACCGGGGAGGTCCTACAGGAGGGGATGTTCTTCACCATCGAGCCGATGGTGAACCTGGGGCGCCACCAGGTGAAGCTGCTCGCCGACGGCTGGACGGCGGTCACGCGCGACAAGTCGCTGTCGGCGCAGTGCGAACATTCTGTGGGCGTGACCGCAACTGGCGTCGAGGTCTTCACCCTCTCGCCCAAGGGGCTCTTCAATCCCGCGAGCGCGAAGCGGGGCCACGCCGCCAAATAGGGGCTTGCGAGGCGCCTTCTCTGTTCGTATTTTGTTCCGCATGGACGGGCGCGGGGCCGTAGCCGAGGGACCAGGGCCGCTGTTCGCGGCCGCGAGCGCGGTCGACAAGCCGCATCACCTGGGTCACCGGCATCGCCTGCGTGACCGCGCCCGCGTCTGCCTGGCGGCGCTGCCCGACTACGAACTTCTCGAGCTGCTGGTGGCGCGAACCCTGCCCCGCGGCGATGTCAAGCCGCTGGCCAAGGCCCTGCTGGCGCGCTTCGGCAGCCTGTCGGCGGTGCTGGCGGCGGGTCCGCAGGCCCTGACCTCGGTCAAGGGTGTCGGCGAGGCCGTCGCCCTCGACCTTTGCCTGGTGCAGGAAGCGGCGATGCGCGGGGCGCGCGGCGAGGCGAAAAAGCGCACCGTCATTTCCTCATGGACGGCGCTGCTGGCCTACGCCCGCCTGGCTATGGCCAACGAACCGCGCGAGCAGTTCCGGGTGCTGTTCCTGGACAAGAAGAACCAGCTCATCGGCGACGAGGTGATGAACCAGGGGACCGTCGACCACGCGCCGGTCTATCCGCGCGAAGTCATGCGCCGGGCCCTCGAGCTGGCGGCCAGCGCCGTGATCCTCGTCCACAACCATCCCTCTGGCGACCCCACCCCTTCGGCCGCCGACGTCGAGATGACCCGCCAGGTTGTGGAAGCGGGCCGATTGCTGAAGATCGCCGTCCACGCCCACCTCGTCGTCGGCCCCGAAGGCGTCGCCAGCTTCAAGGCCCTGGGGTTGTTTTGAGAACTACCCTTCCTGCCCCGCGAGGCGGGGAAGGTGGATCGGCGCGTCAGCGCCGAGACCGAAGGGGCGCTAGGGGCGAAAGCACACTGAACGGGGCCTGCGCCCCCTCCACCACGCCGCCTGCCGGCGTCGCGGTCCCCCTCCCCCGCTGCGCGTGGGCGGACCGAAGGAAGCCAGGACGCTACTTGAGTTCCCAGTCGATGTCGCCGCGCAGGTCGGCGGGAGCGTCGCACAGGGCGGTGTGTAGGGCCTCGCGGGTGTCGGCCCGGCGTAGGCGGAAGACGAACTCGAGCCGCTGTTTGCCGAAGAACCGGCGCTCGCTGATGATCTTGCAATGGTGGGCTTCGAGGATGTCGCGATAGGCCTTGGCGGCTTCGGCCAGGCGTCCGGTCGGGATTTCGCCGATCTTGACTAGGCACGCGGGCCGGGAATCGAAAACGTAGATCATGACGAAGGTGAAGGCCGTCGTGATCACCGCCAAGTGCGGCATGCCCAGGCCGGCGATGAGGCCCGACAGGGTGACGGAGATGAGCCGGCCGGTGTCGCGGGCCGAGCCGGTGTCGGTGCGGAAGCGGATCAGGCCGCCGATGCCGAAGACGACGACGCCGATCACCATGCCGAACTCGCGGACGGTGACCCCGATCACCGCGCCGACGAAGGCGTACATGATGTACACCTTGGGCATGTCGGCTTCCTGCAGCGTATCCACGGTGCGCGGCGTGGTGGGGTGGTAGCCGATCACCGCCCCGAGCGCGGTCGCCAGCAGCAGGGAAGCCAGCGAATCGGCCATGAACCGCATGTCGAGGAAGCCGGACCAGCCGACCGCCGGCAGCTGGCCGGCGCCGGCGGCGTCGAACAGTCCCGGCGCGTGCGCGGCCAGGCCGTGCGCCATCAGCACGGGCAAAAACAGCCCCAGCGCTTTCATTCCAACGCGATCCCCTCCCCTGCCCTCGGCAAGGTGGACGGGGCCGAGCGCCTTGGCAAGCCGGGGGGGGGGCGGGGACACGTCTTCTAGACGGCTAACCCTATCCAGACATCTCGCAAGGCTCTCGTCGCGACACCTCTCCCCTCCGGGAGAGGTGGTCCGTGCTCGCCCCGATAGTGAGAAGGGGCGGGATGGCTTGCGCTGGGGCGGGCGGCGTGGCCCCTGGGCGACATGCGGCCGCTGCCGATCGCTTTTGGGGCTTCGCTGTTCGCCGATGAGCCGGCGGCGCAATGGCGGCTGCCCAAGCGTCTGCGGGAGATTTCGGGCCTGGCGTTGACGGCTGACGGGCGGGTGATGGGGCACGACGATGAGGTCGCGGTCATCTGCCAGATCGACATCGAAAGCGGCGAGGTCGTGAAGCGGTTTTCGGTCGGCGATCCGGCCGTGCGCGGCGATTTCGAGGGCATCGCCATCGGCGGCGACGGCGTCTTCCACCTCACCACCAGCGGCGGCCTGGTCTATCGCTTCGACGAAGGCGATGACCGCGCCCAGGTGGATTTCGAGTCGTTCGACACCGGCGTGGTGGAGGTCGGCGAGATCGAGGGCCTGGCGTTCCACCTCGCTGACGACAAGGTGATCCTCGCTTGCAAGACCAACTACACACCGGCGTTTCGCGGCGCGGTGGCGCTCTTCGCCTGGTCGCCGCGGACCCCGAGGAACCCGCGCGGCCGTGGCTGACCATCCCCGTGGCCCTGCTCGCCGACGCGGTGGGGGCGAAATCCTTCCATCCCTCGGCGCTCGAGTTCGACTCACGGACCGGCCGCATGATCGTTCTGGCCGGACGCGAGCACGGCATGGTCGAACTCGATGCTTCGGGGATGCTGCTGGCGGCGCGCGGACTCGGCGCGCGCCATCCCCAGGCCGAGGGGGCGACGATCCTGGCGAACGGCGACCTCGTGATCGCCGACGAAGGCGGCGATGGCCACGCCAGGATGACGCGGTATGCTCGACTCGATGGCTAGAATTCTTGCGGCATTGCTGGCGGTGCTGGCGCTGGGGACGGCGGCGGCGGCGCGGGCGGAGGCGGCGTGGGACCATGTGGCGCGGGTGGTGGTGTTCGGCGACCTGCACGGCGACTACGCCAAGTTCCACGATATGCTGAGCGAAGCCGGCCTGATCGACGGCCGCGACAACTGGAGCGGCGGGAGGGCGCACCTGGTGCAGGTGGGCGATGTCCCCGACCGGGCGCCCGACACCCGGCGCATCGTCGATCTCTTGATGCGGCTCGAGCCGCAGGCGCGGCGGGCCGGGGGCTATGTGCATGCGCTCATCGGCGACCACGAGTCGATGAACATGGAAGGCGACCTGCGCTACACGACGCCGGGGGAGTTCGCCGCCTTCGCCGACCGTGAATCGCCGCGCATCCGCGACCGCTACTACGCCCTGGTGGTCGAGGCGCTCAAAGCCCACCCGCCGCCGGGCGGCGTGCTGGTGTTCGACACCGCCTACCGCGCCAAGTTCGATGCCGACCATCCCCTCGGCTGGGTCGAGCACCAGGCGGCGTGGTCGACCGAGGGCGTCTACGGGCGCTGGGTGCTGACCCACGACACCCTGATCCGCATCGACGACACCCTCTATCTGCACGGGGGCCTGGGGCCCGAATACGCGGGGTTCGATATCGATCAGATGAACAAGGCCGTGCTCGCGGCCCTGCGCCATCAGCCGGAGAAGGCCGGCGGGCCGCACGACATCCTGTGGAACGAGCAGGGACCGCTCTGGTACCGGGGCCTGGCCAAGAATCCCGAGGCGAGCGAGGCCGCCAACGTCGCCGCCATCCTCGCCCACGACCACGTGCGCCACATCGTCATCGGCCACACCAAGCAGTACACGATGATCAATTCGCGCTTCGATGGGGCGGTGATCCTCACCGACGTCTTCTCCCCCACCCGCTGCGCCGATCCGCACGCCTTTTTGATCAAGGAGGGCGACAAGCTGACCGCCGTCCACCGCGGCCACCGCTTCGATCTGCCGACCTCGGGGCCGGCCCACGATGCGTACGTCGCCCAGATCGCCGCCCTCGATAAGTCCGCCACTCCCGCCTGTCCGGGGGGCTGATCGAGACGGGAGACATCGGCGCAGGAGCCTCCTCCCCCCGCTCCGCCGGTCTTCCAGAGAGCCTGAAAAAAAAGCCACCTTCCTCGACCGTCATCGCCGGGCGTCAGTCCCGGCGACCCATTTGTCGCCGACGCAATGGGTGGCCGCGCCCGGGCGCGGCCATTGCCCCGATCGCGCCGAATGGATGGCCGGGACGAAAGCCCGGCCATGACGGTAGCGGGGGGGGGGAGTGGACCGGCGCTCTTTCGCGCCGGGACGAAGGGGGCCTGCAGCTACCGGCAGCGCTTGATGATGTCCCGTTGGAGGCGGGAGGGGTCGTTGATGACGGCGTAGAAGCCGTCGACGAAGTGGTCGGTCTTGGTGCGGAAGTGTTCGTCCAGGCGCGGATCGGTGTTGATCACTGCCATGATCGCGGCGCGGTGGTCGTTGTACTCCTGGATGACCGACGGGATCTCGCCGTTGCTGGCGCAATAGCCGCGGTAGAGGCGGTCGGTCGTGCGCTCGATGGGAAGACTGTTGGGCGGCGAGGCGTAGGGGGAATCGACGAAGCCGGCGGAATCGAAGTCGTAGGGGGCCGGGACGACGCCGCTGGCGGTTGCCGCCGTAGCGCCCTTGGCGGCGATGAGGCGGATGTTGTGGCAGCAATCTTCTCCCGCCGGGGCGGCGAGGAATTCCCAGTCGAAGTTGGCGATGAGGAACTCGAAGAGCTCGGCACGCGCGGTGGCGCGGGGATCGAGCTGGGTGACGGCGACCTGGTGGGTGAGCGCCTTGAGCCGGGCGGCATCGTTGCGGGCGGCCAGATCGTCGGGATCCTCGATGAGGAACCCGAAGCGGGTGACACCCGGGTCGGCCTCGCTGCTGCGGTAGGTCACCTCGGCGGCGCGGACGCGAAAGCTCACCGGCGTGATCAGGTTGTAGATCTTGTAGGCGAGGTATTCGAGGACGATGCGCTGTTCGTAGTCCGGCGGCGGCTTGCAATAGGTGGTGAGCTTGAGCTTGTGCTGGCCGTGGAAGAGCGTGTCGTGGGCGCTCGGCTTGGCAAAGCGCAGCAGGATCGGGGGAAAGCTGCAGTACATCTGGCGCCGGCTGTGGCCGCGGGCGGCGATCTGGACCGGCAGGGTCTGCGGGGGCGCGCCGTCGTCGGTCACGGTGAGGGTCGCGGGGTAGAGCTTGGTGCTGGTGGCCGCCAGGCGCACGATGGTCGGGAACGGCCCGGTGATGACGATCTTGAGCGGCGCCTCGTCGCCGAAGAGATGCGGCTTGGCGGCGGCCGGCGTGGCGGTGAGCCACGAGAGGGCGACAAGCCCCAGCAACAGCGCTCTGATCATCCGTGGATCCCCCGAACTTCGCGCCACCTTGGCACGGAGCGCGGGGCGGTTGAAGCGCCGAGCGCCGGGGTGCGCTGCAGTGAGCCCCCTTCCCCGGCTTCGCCGGTACTTCCCCCAATGGGGGAAGATGAAGAGAAGGTTCAGCTTCCTGTTGTCTGCCCCCTTGGGGGAACGCCATCATCGGCGCCCTTATCGCGCCGAGACGAAGGTGGCGGCCGGTTTGGGGAACTAAGGGCGGCGGTTGGGGGTTGAAGGAGGCTCAATGGCGAAG
>Ga0182024_10013853_pt1 | contig 15674 bp, 14 predicted proteins | sample P32metaG_FD_120480 | JGI IMG/M metagenome (GOLD analysis project Ga0182024, IMG submission 120480) | Permafrost microbial communities from Stordalen Mire, Sweden - P3-2 metaG (Illumina Assembly) | ecosystem: Environmental > Terrestrial > Soil > Wetlands > Permafrost | place: Sweden: Stordalen... | reverse complement strand
CAATTGCGGCTTCGGCTTCGCCCCGTGCAAGCCCGAATTTCGTGAGCGCTCGATGTTGACGATGACGCGTACGGAAGCGATTCCGTACAGCGCGATGAAGGAAGGCATGCATTGGGACTGGGAGACCATCCCCGAGTATATGGATTCGCTTGATCGTGCGCCCAAGGGCGTCAACTGTATCCAGTACATGCCGACCGCCTCGCTGATGACCTACGTGATGGGCCTGGAAGCGGCCAAGAGCCGCGTCGCGACCGAGAAGGAACGGGCCGAGATGGCACGCCTGCTCGACGAGGGCATGGACGCCGGCCTCTGCGGCTTCTCGATTCAGCGCCTGGGCAAGGATTCCATTCAGGCCGACTACGACGGCTCGCCGATGGTCACCGATACCATGTGCGACGAGGACATCTTCAACCTCGCCCGCGTGTTGAAGGCCCGCGACGAAGGCTTCATGGAGATCACGCAGGGCACCGATGACGTCCGCCGCGACCTCCAATTCGTCGAGACGCTCGCTGGGATCGCGCAGCGTCCGATCCTCTTTCAAGCCGTCGTACCCACCCGCAATGATCCGGAGATTCATCGCCGCAGCCTGCGCTGGATCGCGCGGATGCGTGCGAAGGGCCTGCCGATCTATGGCCAGGGCGCGACCGTCCGTAGCGGTTTCGCGTTCACCCTCGAGCATTGGAACCTCTATGACGCGAGCCCCGCATGGCGCGCGCTCACGACCGGTACGACCGAAGAGAAAATCGCCAAGATGCGCGACCCGGAACTGCGCCAGGCCGTCCTTCGCGAGACCGAAGAAGCCGACCGCAGGCTCAAGGCTCTGCAAGCCGGTGTCGGCGGTGCACCCAAGCACCTGATTCTCCAGTGGGTCGAAAATCACGAAGAGCTCGAGAAGTACGTCGGTAAGTCGCTCGGACAAATCGGTTACGAGTTGGGCAAGCACCCGATCGAAGTCATGCTCGACTTCTCAATCGCGACCAATCTTAAGGCTGAGTTCCTCGGACCCAACCGCGGCATCAACGCCGATTATATGGCCGAGATCATCAACGACTCGCCTTTCACTTTCCCTGGCGTTTCGGACGGCGGCGCGCATACCAAGTTCTTCACTGGCGGCGCTTTCACCACCGACTTCCTGCGCTGGCTGGTTCGCGACGAGCAGAAGATCACGCTCGAAGAAGCGCACTATCGGTTGTCGGCACTGCCGGCCCATGCGGCAGGCTTCAAGAATCGCGGCACTCTACGCGAGGGCGCGCATGCCGATGTCGTGGTCTACGACCTCAAGGGACTCGACGTAGATCCGGACTGGGTTGGCGAAGTCACACACGACTTCCCGGGTGGCGAATGGCGTCGCATTCAGCGCGCGCACGGCTATCGCTCGATCATCGTCAATGGCGAGGAGACCTTCGCCGAAGGCAAATGCACGGGCGCAACGCCGGGCACCTTGGTACGTAACGGCCACGCCGACGCATAATCACGACTAGGCGCACTTGCGAGCCGAGTCTGCGAGTTGCGTGCTTAGGCTGGTCTGATTGAGTGACGGGGCGCGGATGTCCGAATGGCATCCGCGTCCCTTTCGTTGGTGCTTCAGTTACGTCGGTCCGGCGCTCGCGCCGTCGATGGGCGAATCGCTCCGCCATCGCGCGACGCATGCGCGAACCCTGGCGCCGTGCGGCTAATCGCCCTATTTCCAGAGCTGCGAAATCAGTTCCGTATCCAGATAGGCAGTACCTTCGCGAACCTTACCGTCGACGATTCGCATCACCCAGCAATACGTCTGATAGTAGAGAGCACCGTTCTTGCCCGACGAGCGTCCTTCCCATTGCAGCACCACCTTGTCGCCCTCCGCGATGATATCGCGCACGGTCGGCACAATCGGTCCGGCGAGTTTGGCGGTCAGCGGCTTCACCGCCCCTTCGACAAAGGCGTCGCGGCTCGCATAGGTGCGCGATACTGGCGTGCTGCCAATCACCGTCCAACTCACGTCTTCCGCCAGCAGATTAAAAAATGCGTTGCCGTCGCCGCGCGCCCACGCCGTGAAGGCTTCCTGGATTAGCTTCTTGTTCTCGGCCGTACCCATCGCCACGATCCTCCTATAATCTCACCGATAAACATTGCGTCAATTTGTAGCCTCAATGCTTCTCGCCGATCTCACTCCCCGTTCGCGTATACGTATGCCCGTCTCAGTCAAAGAAGAAGCGCCAGTATAAATTGTCGATAAGGTTTTTCCAGGGCGCAGCCCGCATCTTAAGCAAAGGGAAGTTTGAAACCTCGTGAGGTTTCAAGGTCCGGAAAAAACCAAGGTCCTTTGTTCCTCAACCACCCTCCCTCTATCTCGTCCGCGCCTTATGAAAGCGTCGCTGGTTAGCTCTTCTCTTGAGCGAGCTTCTTGATCGCCTGCTCGACCCCCGGCAACCGCCGCATCTTGGTATCCTCGGCCCCACCCTGGTCCATCTTGATGTACGCCGGTATCCGCCCGAGAAAATGATGCGAATGGGCATTGCGCACCGAAGTCCGAAAGCCCATTGCGTCCTGCGCCTGGTTGACCGCGAACTTCACCATTCGCAACTGGTACTCGTCGCTCTCCGCGATTTTCGTTGCCAGCGCCATCGTCGCGGTTTCCAAGTCCGCCCGCGCCACCACCTGGTTGACCAGCCCCAGGCGCTCGGCCTCGCGCGCGTCGATGAAGCGGCTCTGAAAAAGTATCTCTTTCGCCTTGCGCACGCCGACGTCCCATGGTGCTGAGAAATACTGCGTTAGCGAGGGCAGGAACATCGCATCGTCCGCCGCGACGATCAGATCCATCGCGGACGCGAACATGTAGCCGCCGAAGATGCAGTAGCCCTGCACCTGCGCGATCGTCGCCTTGGGCAAGTCGCGCCATCGCAGCGTGTTGTCGAGAAACACCTCCCACGACTTCCAATGCCGATTTGACAGCCCGCGGGTGTTGAAGTAGCTCGATTTGTCGGCGCGTTCGTCCGGCGTGCCGAGATCATGCCCGGACGAAAAGTGATCGCCGGCGCCAGCCAGTATCACCACGCGCACCTCGCGATCGTCCGCCGCCTCGGCGAACGCGCGGTCGAGTTCTTTGAGCAATGCGGTCGATTGCGCGTTGCGATACTTTGGTCGGTTGAGTGTGATCTTCGCGATCCGGTCGATCTTGTCGTAGAGCAATGTGCTGTAGGCCATGGTCCCTCCAGGTTTAGCCCCGGCTGCTTTGCCCCGAAAACCTGAGATACTTATTGCAGGGCTTTAAGCGCCGCCGAAGATCAGTTCGAGTCTGTCCGGTAACTCGATCAATTGGTCGATCCGGTGCTCATGATCGACGCGATTACCGACCCCGATGAAGTGAATACCGGCAGCCTCCGCCGCGATACGATCGGTCGGGCTGTCTCCAACGTAGACCGCGCATGGTGCCGTCACTCCCGCCCGCGCGAGGCACAGCTCGACGATGTCTGGCGCAGGCTTCGGCCGCACCTTGTCGCGCGCACTCGCCACCGCATCGAAAATACCCTCTAGTCCGAGATGGTCGATCAGTGCGGGAATCGTTGCCGATCGGTTGGTCGCAAGCGCCAGCCGATAACGCGGTTTCAACGCAGTCAGAAACGGTCGCAATTCCACCGATGGGCGCATCAGATTGAAAAACGGCGTGGCGTCCATCGTGCGCGCAATCTCGCGCATCCGATCGTACCTCGCGCGATCGCCGCACGCGCGCAACTCGAAAACCTGTGGCGCCGACATGAAAACGCCCGCCTTCTCCTCGTTGCGGTCCATCCGCGGCTCGCCCATCTGAACAAAGATCGCGTTGTAGTAGGCGGTGTTCGATTCGGTTGAATCGAACAGCACGCCGTCAGCGTCGAACATCACGAGCTCAAGCATCATGGTTTAATAGCACGTTTGAATTGACTGCGCGCCGCCGTGAACGCGCACCCGAATGCGTCTCCGCTTTCGCCTGTGAGATGGGCGCGAATTGCTGGCTATTCATTTCGCGGCGCAGTAATGGATGAGTATGCGCAAATCACTGGCAATGCTGATCGTTGGCGCCGTCTTGCTGACGGGCGCGCGGACGTTTGCTGGTACGCCTGACACCGGCGTCGCGCTAAACAGCGAAAGCGCTAACTTTGATCCCACTTTGACGATTCCAGACGCAGAAGCGAAGGCAGCGGAAGCGGCAGTGAATAAATATGCTTGGCATTATCTGAAGCCGGGCGTTATCAATATGATCGGTGTCACGTCGGAGCACAATCATGCCGTGATTGAGTTCGGCGTCAGTTCGATGACGGCGACCATCACCAGCCAGATACCGCCGATGCTTGACGGCATACCGACGCGGATTGTGATATGCGGCGGCGCGCGCTTCGGTATGGCGATGCGGTAAGTTCAGCTATCCTTCCGTGGCCGCCCCGGCCTGCGCTTCCCGAAGTTTTGTAGCCATCAGTGTCAATCTTTGGCCGTTCAGCCAGTCTGCGGCGTTTATCTTTGTCTGCCGAAATAAATGAATTGTGGACGAATCGCGCCGCTGATCGCTTTGGCCTGCGCAACCGGATTTGCTACTTGCAATCATAAGCCAACGAACTCAACCGCGGAGCAGATCGTGATTGTCGTCGTCAAAGTTGCGGCGCAATCGCGAGCCGCGACGCCAACGGAGGATTCCATCAGTGAAAGCGATCCAGTTCAAAGAGGTCGGCGGTCCCGACGTCATGCAACTCGTCGAGGTGCCCAAACCCGAGCCACGCCAGGGCATGGTTCGGATGCGCGTGCTTGCGGCGGGCATCAATTTCGCCGACACCTTCTTTCGCCAGGGAAACTACCTTATTAAGCCCAAGCTGCCCGACACCCCCGGCATGGAGGCGGCCGGCGTAATCGACGAAGTCGGACCCGGCGTCGAAGGCTTCAAACCCGGTATGCGTGTCACCGCAGTGGGCCTCAAGGCGTATGCCGAGTATGCGCTCTTCTACGCCAACCAGATCATCCCGTTGCCCGATTTCATCAGCTTCGAGGAGGGCGCCGCGTTCCCGATTCAAACCCTGACTGCCTGGTTCATGCTCCACACCTCCCATCAGACGACGCCGGGCCAGACCGTGCTGGTGCATTCTGCTGCCGGCGGCGTCGGGATCGTCGCGATGCAGATCGCAAAGGCGGCGGGCGCGCATGTGATTGGTACGGTCTCGAGCGACAGCAAGATCGAGATCGCGAAGAAGCACGGCGCCGACGAAGTGATTAATTACGAAACCCACGACTTTGCCGAAGAGGCCAAGCGCCTTACCGGCGGCAAGGGCGTCAACCTGATTCTCGACGCGGTCGGCAAGCCTACCTTTGAAAAGGGCCTCGGCTGCCTCGCGCCGTTCGGGCATTCGATCTTATACGGACGCGCGGGCGGTCCACCGGACAAGCTCGACGTGTTTCGCCTGTTCGAGAAGTCGCTCAAGGTCAGCGGCTTCGTACTTTATACCGCATCGGCGAATCATGATCTGATGCGCCAGGGGACCGAGCACAGCTTCAACCTGATGCGCGAGGGCAAGCTCAAAATCCTTATTGGCAAGACTTTCCCGCTGGCGGAAGCGCCTGCCGCCCATCGATTTATTGAATCGCGGGGATCGGTTGGCAAGCTGGTGCTAATCCCATAGCCGTCGCCCAAAGGCAGGCATTCCCGATGATTGATCCCTGCACCACGTAAGAGGTCAATGCCACGAGACAAATGATACAAAATATCCTGTGATACAAAATATCCTGGTGCCGCGCGTGCCTCTAGCCTCGGAGGCACGCGCGCTCATTCACAGGTTAATCCACAGCCGCGTTGACACGAGCGCGACCGCGGCCAACACTTAAGGCGCGTCGGCGGTAATTTCACCCTCGCGCTTGCAGCATTAGGCCCGTCCGCCCAACCGGCGGCTAAGATGCGCCCCGGATAAAAGGTGTGGTGCGCTTATGAGACCCTCATCGGCCAGCGGCCGCAGAAATCCACGGAACGCTCGCCGTCTCAAGATAGTTCGGATAAGCAGCGCTGAGCGGGCGCGCCGCAAGCGGATGTTGCACCTCACGGTTGCAGTCGGTGCCGTCTTTTTCGTCGCTTCCATCGTCGTGCAGGTCAGGCACGTCACCCCGCCGCAGCCGGACTCGGCGGTGCCGCTCGCGCAGCCTAATCCGATCGAGGCGCGCATCATTGAACTGGTCAATGCCGCGCGGACTCAGGGCGGCGCCGATGCATTGGCGCTATCCGACCGCCTGATGCTCGCCGCACGCGCCCATGCGGAGGACATGGCCACCCATGGCTACCTGGCCCACGACAGTGCCGCCGGTGACACCCCCGCCGATCGAGTCCGTTCAGCTGGACTCGATTATGAGGAAGTCGCCGAAAATCTCATGAGCGACCCGGGTCGCGACCTCGCGGCGTTGCCACAGCGCGTGTTGACGACTTGGCTCGCAAGTCCGAGCCCGCGCAATAATTTGCTCTCGCCGCGATTCAGCGCCGCCGCGGTAGCCATCGCGCATGCCGCCGATGGTACTTACTACGTTACCCTCGACTTAATGCGTTAGTTTAGATTATCCTCTGCTCAAAATGCTCGGCTGCTGGCCTGCGTTACCCGCGGCACCGGTCTCGCGTCTCGCCAGTTGAATGCCCGTCGGAATGCGCGGATGCTTCAAAATGTGGGGCGGTGCGGTGGAACTTCGCGCTCGACTGCTTTAGGTTGTCGAGTTGCGAGCGTCCGGGGGGTCCATGGACTTTTCCACGATTGCAGGGCTGGCGGGCGGGCACGCCGCAGCCCGCGCTATCCAAATCGCTCTGAAACTAGGAATCTTCGAGCGGCTTCACGCGAGGGCGCTCGCGGCGAATGAACTTGCAGCGTCGATCGGCGGTGAACCGCGTGCGACCGCCATACTGGCCAACGCGCTGGTGGCGCTTAGCTTGCTCCATAAAGTTGATGGCCGCTATCAACTCGATCAATCCGCGCAGCGCTTTCTCGTCGAATCGTCAACCGAATACCTGGGCGGCATGATCCTGTTCGACGCCCAGCTATGGGACGAATGGGGCCGCCTCGAAGATTCAATCCGCAGCGGTGCTCCAGCACGCACGCCCGATATGTTTCAATCGACTCCCGCAACGACCGCGCGCTTCATCCGCGCGATGGATAGCTTGGTGCGCGCTCGCGGTGACGATCGCTGGACTGCCGATCATCTTGATCTCAGCGGCGTCAGCACTGTCGCCGACCTTGGCGGCGGTCCCGCCACCTACCTGGTCGAGTTTCTACGACGATACCCCGGCCTCCGCGGCGCTCTATGGGATCTTCCTGCAACCCTTGAAGTTGCACGTGAAATTCTCAAGGATCGCATGCCATCGATACTCGCGCGCATCGAGTTGCGCACAGTCGACTATCTGGCTGGCGAACTCCCGGGTCCGATTGACGCCATCTTCATGTCGAACATAATCCACAGCGAGAACGAATCGGCAAACCAGGCGCTGATCGTGAAATGCTTTCGCGCACTCGCACCCGGCGGACTGATCGCCATCAAAGATCACATCATGAACGGCGACCTCACCGAACCGGCGGCAGGAGCAGTCTTCTCGCTCTATCTGCTCCTGACCACCCGCGGCCGCGACTATAGTTTCGACGAAACCGCCGGATGGCTCGGCGGCGCGGGCTTCATCAATATCCAAATGACCACCCTGCCCAGCCCACCCTTCACCTCTTCGATCGTTACTGCGCGTAAACCATGAGGACGCCGCTATCATCTAAGTTAATGCGGCGGATTAACTTTATCGTTTCGTCTGGGATGCTCTGGATCACTGGTGGGGTACTTGTTGTATTCGCCAATGGCTGCTTCGCACCGCTCATCCCACTCGCGATCCAAGGCGCCGGGATGGCCGTGCAGCTCGTCGGTGTGACCGCCCAAGCCGGCACCATGGTTAAGCACGGCCAAGACCCGAACGCCGACGAGGCCGAAAACAACGCAGAGACCGCTTTCGACGATAGCGACTTCGACAACAACTCCAAGAACGCCGCCGATGCCGGCCAGTGTAACGAACTCGAATTAGTCACGCCGTCAATCATCGAGTTTCGCGCCGATCACGAAGGCGTCACCCAATGGCGCGAACTCGGCCTCGGCGGCTCCCCCGATTCGCCAAAATGGACCGTGCTAGCGGAGTCTGCCACGGCTACGGAAAAGACCAAGGACCTCGCACCCGGCGGTTGGGCGCCGGCGAGCAACCTTGGTCACATGGACTTCAGCCCGCCATTGAAAACCTCCGCAGTGCCCGGTTACACCAGCTTCCTAGTCTATGCTCCCACGCCCTCGCTGACCCCGATCGAGCGCGACCAGCTCGCTTCACTGAACCTCGACTTCGGCCCGGTCGCCGGCACCTTCAAATACAATGCGCGAGTCTTCAAGTATGCGACGCTCAAAAAGCTGCCCTGCTTCCCCGTTCCCCAATGAGTCTGAATCTTTGGATAATGACCTAAAATTTGTCGATGATGCGCTGATGCGAAGGCGCGGTGTCCTTGATTTGATAGTTCCACATGCCTGATCGTGATGCCGTCTCGACCCGACTCGCTCCAGGCGCAACGAGACTCTTCGCCGCGCTTGCACTACTCATATTCACTATGGTCGCTTCCGGCTGTAACCCCTCTGACCGTGCCGCTGCTTCGACGGCATCCGTGACGCCCAGGTATTCGCCGCTCAACCCAGCCGCGTGGCCCGACCGCGATCTCACTATCGCCAACCTCGGCCACGCCACCCTCCTGATGAATTACTTCGGCGTGCGCGTAATCAGCGACCCGACTTTGTTCAATCGTATCGGAGTTGCCCTCGACTCGATCGTGACTTTCGGCCCTCACCGGCATGTACCCCCGCCGCTTAAACCCGACGAACTGGGCCCGCTCGACGTTATCCTCATCACCCATGCCCACATGGACCATCTCGATATCCCATCGCTCAAGGCATTGCCCAAAAGCGCGACGGTTATCGCCTGCGACAAATGTTCCGCCTTGATTCGCCCCCTCGGTTTCAACGATGTCCGCGAACTCAAATGGGGCCAGTCCACCACCCTGAAAGGGCTGACCGTCACCGCGATGGCCGCAAACCATTGGGGCAAGCGCTGGCCGCCATTCGGCACTGATTACGGCTTCAATAGCTACGTGCTCGATCATGGCAGTCATCGGATGTTGCTGGCGTGCGACAGCGCTTACACCTCCGCTTTTGCCGCGCTCGCGAGCCGGCCACCGGAGGTCGCGGCGTTTTCCATCGGCGCCTACGACCCTTGGATCCATAACCACGCCAACCCCGAGCAAGTCTGGTCGATGTTTCAGCAAACCGGCGCCCGCTACCTCGTCCCAATTCACTGGGGCACCTTTCGCCTCTCGAAAGAGCCGATGGACGAACCGGTCAGCCGCCTGCTCAAGGATGCCGGCGACCGCTCAGACTCCATCGTACTGCGCCAGATCGGCTCGGCGTGGACGATGCCGGCGAACTCACTTTCCACCGCGCCCATGCCCCCAATTCTGCCGCCTTCCGGCGCTGCGCCGCCGGAGAAGCAGGGCTTTGGGCGCTGAGGAATTACGATTAAACAACTTAAAGTGGTACTTGTGATTTTGCCATGTTCGCAGTCGCGTTCCGGCAGCGCATCTACTCGCTGGCACTCGCGCGGCAAGTCAATGGCCTACCTGGGAGCGCACCGTCAAGCCAGGCTTTGGTTGCTCAGTATATCGATTACAGAATCTAAAGTAACAGTTTGATAATGGCCGCTCTCCCATCCGCTACGATGGAGACGCAGCCTGATACGATCGAGTCCGTCAAAACCATGTACGTATGGACCAAAGATATTAAACTAACGCTTCTGATTGTGGTGGTGCTCGCCGCGATGGGACTGACAGCCTCTTGCGCTCTAGCCGCTGACAACGCTGACGATTGGGACATCGTACCGAGTCCCTCATCGGCGAGCGCGCCCGCCGTCAATTCACCCGCGCATTCGCCGCACAACCGCGCAGACCGTCCCGCGTCGCCCATGACCGCAGATGCCACTAACGTGTTTCTCGCATGCGGTGAGCGAGCGTTACCCCCCTCGGCTAAAATTCAAGGGATTGTCGCGCAAATCGACGGCGCCTGGGATTCGAACGTCCGGGTCTATCAATCGGTCGCCGTCGAAGGCCCGCATGCGATAGCCGGCGGCTGTATCTTTTACAACCCAACCGGACTCTCGATCCTGCTGGGGTCGCGCCTCAGTCTCAATGACCCAGCCGTGTTCACCCCGATGCTCTATGCAATCTTTGCCCACGAGGTCGGCCACGAATATCATCGCGACTTCGACCCATCCCGCGCCGCGGTGCCCAACCAAATCAAGGAACTCGAGGCCGATCGCTTCGCCGGCTTCACCCTGAAGAAGCTCGGCGTTCCTGCCACCGGCCTTTCACCTTACTGGAGCATGACGGGCGACGAATTCAGCACCGGTGCCGGGCACGGCAGCAGCGCGCAACGCGTCGACGCGTTCAAAGAGGGCTGGCACGAGGCCGAATGGAACCGCGCCGAGACGTCAGAGTCGGTGACCGCCGCAACCCAGGAATCGATCGCGCCCGAGGACTCCAGCGCCGCCCCCTAGGACGCTTGTCGATGCCCGCCCGACTTAGCCATCTAACTCAGCATCGCGAACAGTCCGATAGATCCATTTGGCTGCTCGTCGATCTCGATGAGGTTTTTCCAGGGCGCAGCCCGCATCCTAACCAAAGGGAAGTCCAGTCCGAAAAATCGGGTCAAGACTGTTGGGCCGCTCAGTCCTAAAAATCAGGTCAAGACTGTTGGGCTGCTCAGTCCTAAAAGTCAAGTCAAGACTGTTGGGCCGCTTGAAACCTTGTGAGGTTTCAGTGTCCGAAGAAATCACAGTTCTGAGTTCCTCGACAATTTTCCCTTAGTCTCTCTGGCCCACCCCTCAAACGTGCTTGCGTTTCTTCGACAGATAATCGACCAGCATGTACTCGCCGAGATGATCCGGCCGCGTATACAACGCCCGGCCCCGATTGATCTGCGTCATCTTCTCGACGAAAGCGCGCAAGCTCGGCGCGTCGTCCAGCATGAAGGTGTTGATCGTGATTCCACGGCGCGTCACTCGTTCGACCTCTTTGAGCGTCTCCTGCGCCGCCCGCATGCTGATGCCGCCAAATGATAGCGGCCACTCGCAGTAGAGCCGCTTGTTCAAAAAGTAGGCGGTCGGCTGGCCATCGGTGATCACGATAATATGCTGATTGCGTGACGGATGACGCCCTAACAGATCGCTCGCCAACCGCAATCCGTCCTGCAAATTGGTGAACGGGTCGCCCATGTTCCATGACGCTTCAGGCAGGTCTTTCAACTTCAGTTCGACCGCCCGTGTGAAAAATCCGACGATCGAAAAATAGTCTCGCGGAAACTTCGATCGGATCAGCGTCTCCAACGCCAGCGCCACTTTCTTCGCCGCCGCGAAGCGTCCCTCCCAGCTCATCGACCACGACATATCCAGGCACAGCACCGTCGACGACGAGCTGCCGTAATCGTTCTCGTAAATCTCGAAGTCGTCGGGCTTGAGCGTCAACGGCACGCCCGGACGCCGTGCGAGCGCATGCTTGAGCGTCGCCACCAAGTTCAGGTTGAGCGGATCGCCAAACTCGTACGGACGCGTCTGGTCGGGACGCATCTCGGTGATCCCGCGATGGTCCGTGGTGTGCGATCCCGCGCGATCCTTGAGCAGCCCCTGGTAGATGTCGCGCAACGCGAGCTGCCCGATACGCCGCACGCCCTTCGGCGAGAGCTGCACATGGTCCCCCTTATGCACCATGTAACCCGACTGATTCAGCAGCATCATCACCTGGCGCAGGCTCTGAAAGTCCTGATGCGCCTGCTGGCCCATCAACTCCTTCATATCTTCCATCGAGATCGTCTCGAAGTTGCCCGACATCAGATCCTGCTCGAGCTGCCGCATCCGTTCCATTTCATGCATCAGATCGAGCGCCGGCTTATATTCGAGGCTCTTGGTCCCATGGAACATGTGGTTGTAGCGCTCGCGAAAATTCTCCAGGTCGCGGATGTTTTCGTATTCCTCTAGCAGCTCGTCGAAGTCTTTCTTGGCTTGAGCGTCCTCGAACTCGTAGCTCTCGAGCTTGCGCAGCGCCTCTGAGAGCCGCCGCGGCATCTGCTGCAGTTGCTGCTCCTTGTCCTCGACCCCGGGCTTCTGCCCGCGCATCCCATCGAGCGTTTCGCGCTCTTGATTCAGAAGCTCTTCCAGCCGCCGTTCGAGTTCCGTCAGCGAATTCTTCAGATTGAAATCGCGATAACGCTGGCGCATCTCCTGGCGCAACTGCTCCAGAAACTCCTCGATCCCCTGCACCTTCACGCCGTCGAATTCCATGCCTTGGCGCATCAACCAGTCCATCGCCTGGCGGATGTCGTCGGTGTACGAGAGCATCTCGGCCAGCTTCTCGAATACCTTGTCGGCGTCGAGTTTGAGCTTCTGCGAGCCGTCCCACTGCGTATAACGGGTGCTGACCATCGTCGATACAAACCTCAGGCGTGGTAGGAGAGACGGCCGCCCTGGCGTTCCTTATTCAGCTTCTGATGAAGATGCAGGCCTTCGAAAATAAACTCGCTCGCCGTCGCCATCAGCCCCGGCGTCTCGAACACGCCGATCTGATCGATCGCCTCGCGCAGACCCGGAACCTCGCGCAGCGCGTCAAGATAGTCGGAGGCCGGCGCGCGGTCGGAAACCTCGACGCCCCAGCCCTGTTCGAAGTAGGCCGCTACTCGCTTCAGATCGTCGAGCTTCACGCAGCGATCGAACACCTTCAGCACCGCGCGATTCACCAGCCGCTCGATCAGGTCGTCGTCCTTCTTGTCCTCGCCCACGTATTCAAGCTCAATCTTGCCCGCGGTCGACGCGTACAGCGAATGCAGATCCGAAATGCGCGGGACGATCTCGCTGTCCTCGTTGATAATCGCGCGCTTCTCCGCGTTCGAGATTATCGACTCCAGGTTGTTGATCGTCACCCGCACCGACACCCCCGAGGTCTGGTTGATCTCGTTGGAGGCGCGCGCCTCGAAGGTAATCTGCGCGAGGATGTCCTTGAGAAACTGCGGCATCCGCAGCGGCATCTCGGCGCGCAGCGGATAGCTGCACTCCTGCTCCATGATCGCGACTTCGTGCTCGAGCGTCTTCGGATAATGCGTCCGAATCTGGATATCGAAGCGGTCTTTCAGCGGCGTGATGATCCGTCCGCGTGACGTGTAATCCTCCGGATTTGCGCTCGCAACGAAGACCACGTCAATCGGCAGCCGAATCTTGTAGCCCTTGATCTGGACGTCTTTCTCCTCCATCAGGTTGAACAGTCCAACCTGCACCTTCTCTGTCAGATCGGGCAGCTCGTTGATCGCGAAGATGCCGCGATTGGTGCGCGGAATCAGTCCGTAGTGAATCGTCTCGGCGTCGGCCAGGTACCGCCCTTCTGCGACTTTAATCGGGTCAATCTCGCCAATCAGATCGGCCACCGAAACGTCCGGCGTCGCCAGCTTTTCAGCATACCGATGATCCCGCGTGAGCCACATGATCGGGGTCTCGTCGCCCTTCTCCGCGACCATCGCCTGGCATTTGCCGCAGATCGGCGCGAACGGATCGTCGCTGATCTCGCAGCCCGCTACCGCCGCAACGTGCTCGTCGAGCAGCGACACCAGCGCCCGGATGATTCGCGATTTTGCCTGCCCGCGCTCGCCTAGCAGGATCATGTGATGGCCCGCGAGGATCCCGTTCTCGATTTCCGGCAGCACCGTGTCGTCGTAGCCAACGATCCCCGGCAGCACTTTTTCTTTGCGCCGCAGGCGGCCGAGCAGGTTGTCGCGCATTTCGATTCGTACCGGCTTGGTGCGGTAGCCGGCACGCTTCAAGTCACCGATCGTCCGATGTATCAGCAGGCTTTGATCCATGATGAGTAATGCCCAGGCGAATTCCTTGCTTTCAGGGTACTGCTGTATCGATCGTTTTAAAATGCGGTTCCAGCAGTGCGTAGGTCTCGGTTAAATACTGCGGCAGCACGCGCGTTGCACCGATCACCGGCATGAAATTGTTGTCGCCTTCCCACCGCGGCACCAGATGCCAATGCATGTGATCGGCAATCCCAGCACCGGCCGCGCGCCCCAGGTTCAGCCCCACGTTGAGCCCGTCCGGCCGATAGGTCTCGCGCAGCCGCTGCACCGATCGCGCGACGAATTCCGAAAGTTCGATCAACTCTTCGTGCGTCAGCAGTTCAATCGAAGCGACATGGCGGCGCGGCGCCACCATCAGATGTCCGTTGCTGTAGGGATACCGATTCAACATCACGAGTGCGAGCCGGCCGGCGTAAAGTACCAGTCGCCGGCGGCGCGCCTCGGCGCCGATCCGGCCAAAACAGAAGATACAACTCAATCCACCCGCATGCGTCCTGCCGACATAAGCCGAGCGCCACGGCGCCCACAGCAGTGCGCGCGTAGCCGCCTCAGGCCGAGCGCTTCCGCGCGGAGTCTGCCGCGCCATTAACCTCTACTCGCAGCTCCTTGCCGGCCCGAAAAAAAGGGATCCGCTTGGCCGCCACTTCGACCACGTCACCGGTCTTTGGGTTGCGCCCCTGGCGCGCACGCCGCTGCTTGACCCCGAAGCTGCCAAAGCCGCGGATCTCGATCCGCTCGCCGCGCGCCAGCACTTCCGCCATCGCTTCGAACATCGCGTTCACGATCGTCTCCGAGTCGCGATGCGATACGCCCGCGCGCCGCGCCAATAGTTCCTCGATTATACCGCGCTTGGTCATCTAACCCGATTGACCCGGCCTGTCTGATTCGCGCCCGGCTCGCCCGATCTGATTTGCGTCTCGTTCGCTCCCGAAAACCCGACCGTCATGCGCTCGGGACGCGCACGCTACAATCGCAAGCGGCCCCGGCCCATGGCATCCGCCCAATCGGCGACCCTTCCCGGGTCGCCCAACTCCGATCACCTCACAAGCTCCGGATCGATGCCCCTAGCCGCTGCGGCCCCGGCCCGTGCGCGGAGTCCGGTCGTCGCGATCGAGCCTCAACTCCTCTTTCAGGATGTCCTCGAGCGAGAAGCGTGAAGCCTCGTGCTCGCGCTTGAGATACGCCTGCATCTCCTCGCGCTCCTCATGCGCCCGCAAGCCCTTGATCGAAAGCCCGATTCGCCGTTCCTTGCTATCGACCTGGACCACTAGAGCCTCGAGCTCGTCGCCCACCTTAAACAGCGACGACGGCTTGTCAACCCGTTCGTTGCTCAGTTGCGAGATGTGAATCAGCCCCTCGATGCCCTCTTCTAACTCGACGAATACGCCAAAATCCGCCACCGAGCTGACCTTCCCGTTGACCCGGTTGTTAAGCGGATATCGCTGCGCCACCGTGTCCCACGGATCGGGCGTCAACTGCTTCACGCCAAGGCTGACCCGCTCGTGCTCGACCTCGATTCCGAGCACTACCGCCTCGACCTCGTCGCCCTTCTTGTAGACTTCCGACGGATGCCGCACCTTCTTGGTCCACGACAGATCCGAAATATGCACCAGCCCATCGATCCCCGGCTCGATCTCGACGAACACCCCGAAGTCGGTAATCGATTTGACCTTGCCGCGTATCGTGCTGTTGATCGGATGGATCTCGGAGAGTCCTTCCCATGGGTTCGGCTCGGTCTGCTT
>Ga0182024_10013852_pt1 | contig 15674 bp, 12 predicted proteins | sample P32metaG_FD_120480 | JGI IMG/M metagenome (GOLD analysis project Ga0182024, IMG submission 120480) | Permafrost microbial communities from Stordalen Mire, Sweden - P3-2 metaG (Illumina Assembly) | ecosystem: Environmental > Terrestrial > Soil > Wetlands > Permafrost | place: Sweden: Stordalen... | reverse complement strand
TTGCCGGTGGGGTTGCGCGGCAGCTCGTCGATGAACACGACCTCACGCGGAACCTTGTAGCGGGCGAGGTTCTCTCGCACGTACTGCTTGACGTCCTCCTCGGTCAGCTCGACACCCGTGCGTCGCACGACGAAGACGCTCAGACGCTGACCGAACTGCTCATCGGGAACGCCGACGGCAGCCGCCTCGAGCACTCCCGGGTGCGACTGCAGGAGCTCCTCGACCTCTCGCGGAAACACGTTCTCACCGCCGGAGATGATCATCTCGTCGTCGCGGCCGTCGATGAACAGGCGACCCGTGGAGTCAAAATGGCCGACATCACCGGACGAGATGAGCCCGCGGATCCGCTCCTTGTCACCGCCGCCGGTGTAGCCCTCGAACTCGATCATGTGGCCGACGAAGATGCGACCGGTCTGACCGGTCGCCAGCTCCTCGCCCTCCGCTCCGAGGATCTTGATGACGGCGCCGCGCACCACGCGGCCGACGGACGCGGGCGCGGCCTCGAGGTCGGCGGGCGTCGCGATCGTCGCGTACGCGATCTCCGTGGAGCCGTAGAGGTTGTAGAGCACCGGACCGAAGGCGGCGCGCGCGCGGCGGGCCAGATCGGTGCCGAGCTGCGAGCCGCTCAGGTAGATGATCCGCAGGTGCGAGAGGTCGCGGCCGCCCCACTGCTCGGGTGTGAGCGCGAGCACACGCTGCAACATCACCGGCACGATCACCCAGGTCGTCACCCGGTTCCGGGCGAGGCTGTCGAGCGTCTCGGTGGGCGCGAAGCGGCGCTGCAGCACGAGCGTCGCGCCGAGCCCGATCTGCAACAGGCCCTGCGTGAAGCCGAGCGCGTGGAACATCGGCGCCGAGATCTGCGCGACGTCGCCCGAGCGAAACGGGACCTTGCTGAGCGGACCCCCGATCGGCGAGAGCGAGAGCGGCACATCGCGACCGGCCCCCTTCGGCGTTCCGGTCGTGCCGCTCGTGAGGATCACCAGGCGCGGGGCGCGGGCGGGCTTGGGCGGCAGGCGGGCGGGCGTCGAGGCGATCAGCGCGTCGAGCGTGTCGTCTGCGTCGTGACGGCTGTCGAGCCACGCGCGGAAGCGTCCATGCGGCAGCTCGATGTCGGCCATCAGCGGCTCGAACTCCTCGTCGTACACGAACAGGTCCACGCCTTCACGGCTTGCGACCTCGCGCACCTGGGGACCGGAGAAGCCGGTGTTCATCAGGACGATCCGCGCGCCGCATCTGGCCGCCGCGAACAGCGCCTGGAGGAATCCACGGTGGTTGCGGGCCATGATCGCGACGCCGTTGCCCGCCTTCAGTCCACGCCCGAGCCATGCGGTCGCGATCGCGTTCACGCTGTCGTCGAGCTCGCGGTAGGTCAGCTGACCGTGCTCGTCGATCACCGCCGGCTGCTCGGGATGGCGAATCGCAGCGACAGCGATGCCGGCGCCCAGCATCCCGTAGTCGTTGAACGCCCTGACGAGCTGCGCCAGCCGCCGCGGCGGCTCGATCCCGAACATGCCACTGCGAAAGCAATACCCGAGGTAGAACGCCTCGTTGCCGAGACGGTCGGCGAGCCGCTGCGCCCGCGCGCGCAGCTCCTCGCTGGGCGGGATCGACTTCATGCGGCCAAGTTATCGGGTGTCAGCCCGGGCCGCACGGTCACGACTTCTCGGCGGGCGTCGACGCGAGACACCCGCGCCCGCGTCAGCCCGTGCCGCTCGGGGTCGGCGTCTTCGTCGACGTGGTCTTGGTGACCGTCGGCTTCGGCGTGGTGGTGGTCGTCGTCGTCTTCGTGGACGCGCTCGACCCAGCCTTGACGACGCCGTAGGTGACGGTGCCGCGGTTGTCGACCTCGACACAGAGCTTCGTGTTGCAGGCGATCTGGCTGATCGTCGCCTGCGATGCCTTCTTCAGATGCTTCGCCGCGCTCCAGCCACCACGCACCGGTGTCGAACTCGTGTACGCGTTCGAGGCGCCGTCGACGGCCACGCAGAAGTTGCGCTCCGGACAGCTGACGCCATCGACCAGTCCGGCGCCCTGATCCGGCGGGTCGGAGCCGATCGCCGACCCGATCCAAGCGGTGGCGCCGCCCGTCGGGCTCGATGACGCGCTGGCAAGACCGGCACCGGCGTTGCCGTAACCGACGCCGATGCAGAGCTTCAAGCCGTTGCAGGTGAGCGCTGCCATCACGGCGACGCTGCCGCTGAGCGAGCCCGCCGCCTTCCAGGCGCTGGTGCCGCCCGTCGGATCGATCGAATAGAAGCGCTCGCTACCACCGATCACGCAGAGCGTCGCCGAGGCGCATGCGGCCGAATCGAGCGTCACGCCGTTGGCCACTGTCGCGAGCGTCCAGGCGCTGGCCGGGCCTGTGGGGTCGGTCGTATAGGCGACCTGCCCGTTCGCGGCGTTGTCGACGGCGATGCACAGCTTGGTCGTCGGACACGCGACCGCGGCGAAGCCGGCGTACCCGCCGCCAGGCTGCATGGCCGTGTCGACCCGCACCGGTTTGCTCCAGCCCTTGACACCGCTGAGCGGCTTGGTCGCGTGCATCACGTGACCGGACGCGTCGACGGCGACGCACATGCTCGTCGACGGGCACGCGATCGAGGTGATCGCGTTGCCGGCGTCAATCGTCTCCCGGCGCCATCCCTTCGCGGTGCGTGAGGGATGCGCCGTCGCCCAGACGTGCCCCTTGGGGTCGCCGGCGACGCACAGGAGCGCCTTGCTCTTGCTCGCGGGCGTCGTGCCCGTGGTGGTTGTGCCAGTCGTCGTCGTGCCCGTGGTTGTCGCCCCCGTGGGCGCGCAGGCGACCGACAACAGCGCGCCGCCGTTGCTCGGGTTCTCCAGCAGAGCGGACCTGCTCCACTTCATCGAGTAGGACGTGGCGGCGCTCGCGATCGCCGGCAGCGACATACACGCGATGAGCACCGCCAGCAGTGGGAGTGCCCGTGTCGGGCGTATCAGTTTTGAGCTCATCGACAGCAAGAAGTGCGTAGTTCTAGCAGCCGAAATAGCGGATTCGGCAGCAAAGCGTGCAGAACGGCGGCCGCCACCCGCGGCTTGTTGGGACTGAAACCCGCGGAACCGTGAAAGGTTGCGCCAGCCGACTTAAGGTACCGCAAGCCCGGCTGCCGCCGCCGCGGTGTCGGTCGCATCCACCAGCTCGTCGAGCGCCGCCCACAGCGCCTGGGTGAGCAGCTGCGGCCGTGCCCGCGCGAGCTCGCGGTTGAGCGTGCGCAACGGCGGAAACGGTCGCTGCTCGTCGTCCCGCAGCGCGGCCGCCAGCGAAGACAGCGCCTCACCGAGACCGGCCTGCAGTGGCGCCAGCGGTGCCAGCGGACGCGGATCGGGCATCGTCGAGGTGTCCAGGCGCAGGACGTGCACGCCGCGGGCGACGCGCCGCAGCGCGGCGAGCGTCGTGGCTGTCGTCTCGAGGTCGGTGTCACCGCGGTGCGGCTCGCTGCGCGCCAGGCCGACCGTCGCCTCGGCGTCCGTGAACGCGACGCGCGCCTCGCGCGCGAGCGTTCGCAGCTGCATCTCCGGCAGTCGCCGACCGGTGGCCAGCCCGGTCAGCACGGCGTCGAGATAGGTGTGCTGGGCATCCACCAGCTTCGCCAGCAGCGGGCCGGCCGAGAGCGCCGACCAGGTGGGCCACAGCGCGTACGCGATCAGCCCGATGGCGCCCCCGATCGCGGTGTCGATCCCGCGATCGAGGGCGGTCTGCACCGAGTCGGGCGCCACCGCGTGCAGCAGGAACACGATGACCGCGGTGAGCAGCGCTGTGCCGACAGTGAAGCTCGCGGGGAAGACTGCGTACGTGCAGTAGGCAAGGATCGCCACGACCGCGACGACACCCCAGCCGCCGGGGTCGATCGCGACGGCGATCAGCGTCGCGATCACCACCCCCACAAGCGTCCCGAGCACCCGCTCGGCACCGCGCGTGAAGGTGGCGCCGAAACCCGGGCGCAGCACGGTGGAGGCGGCTACCACCGCCCAGTACGCGCGTGGCAGCGCAACGCGCTGGACCAACAGCTCCGTCAGCGCGACCACGACCGCGAGCCGCAGCGCGTGGCGTCCAGCCGCCGTATGCAGGCTCGCGCCGGCACGCATCCGCTCGACGTCGACGGCGAGCTGGCCGCCGATCCTCCTGGTGCCGCGCGTTGGTCGGCCAACCAGGGGCACGCGCCCGTCTCGACCAGGTGCGTGCAGGGCGGCGGCCAAGCGGGCCGCCGCCGTCACCTGCCCGATCAGCGCCGCGAGACGCTGGTCACTCGCCGTTGACAACAGCGGCTCGCGCGCGGCGCCCCACTCGCTCAGTTCGGCCGCCTCCGCCGGCAACTCGGCGAGCGCCGCCGCGTCACCCTCGATGGCTGCGACCGTCAATACCAGTAGCTCGCGGATGCGCGCGAGCGCATCGGCGACGACCTGCGCCGAGTTCTGGGCGAGCGCCGGATCGGTGCGGCGCTCATGCGCCAGCAACGCGCTGAAGCCGATCAGCTCGAGCCGGAGGCGGCGGCCCTCGCCGACTAACCCGGCGAGCGCGTCGCGGTCGGGATCGGAGAACAGCGCCGGTGCCGCCAGCACCTGATCGGCGTCATCGAGCGCCGCCGCCGCGGGGATCGACGACGGTGTGACGTCGGCCGTGAACGCGGCCAGCGCGCGGTAGGCCGCGGCCAGCGCGCTTCGCTGGCGGCGCCAGGCGAACGGCACCGCCACCGTGGCGGCGAACAACGTCTGTGCGGCGCCGCCGGCGAGCACCAACGCCGCGAGGCCGAGCGCGTGCGGCACGTTCTCGGGAAAGCGGCCGAAGATGATGAACGCGATCACCGACTGGGTGCCGATCACCAGGCCGCGGCGGCCGAGCGAGGCGGCGCTGCCGGCCACCAGGCAGAAGACCACGAGCAGCAGCAGGTGCAGCCATGCCCAGCGTCCGCTGAGCGTCCCGGCCAGGGTCGCCGCCGCGAGCGCCGTCGCCGCGCCCGCCATCGTGCCGATCGGCGGCACCAGCGGCCCGTCGCCCGCGCGCCATGCGACGCCCGTGAGCAGTGCGCCGACGCCCATCGTCACAGCGTCCGAGGGGGAGCCGATCGCGGTCCCGAGCGCGAGCATCGCAGCGACCGGGATCGCGGCGATCACCCCTGCGCGGGCCGAGATCTTGGCACGGTCGAAGCGCGCGGCCTCCCTGAACGCGCGGCTGGCGAGGCCCGTCCTGCCGGCAGGGTGGGTCGTGCCGGCGGGGGCGCTCACGCAAACGGCGGGCTGGGGATATAGCGATGCAGCGGGCCGACGTCGCCGCGCGTGCAGATCGCGCCGTAGGAGTGGAACGAGAGCCTGGCCGAGAGGAACACCCGCAACGCCCACTGCTGAGCGCCACTGACGAAGTCGATCACGATCCTCGGTTGCTCCCTGAGTCGGTCGAGCGCGTACCAGAGCAGGTCCGTCGCGGCCGGCTCGTCGCGCGCCGCGAGCAGCCACACGCCGCGGCCGGTGGCGCCTTCACGCTCGCGCTCACGGCGCTCATGGAATCAGCACGATCTTCCCAGGCGGGTGGCCGCCCTCGAGCAGCGCGTAGGCGTCGCGGACCTGGTCGAGCGGGAACGTGCGGGCGATCGGGAGCTCAACCTTGCCGTCGACGATCAGCTGGACCAGCTGCTCGACTGTCTCGACGGTCGATGCTGCGCCGGCGCCGTCGGTGTGCACCCCGTAGCGGGGGCCGGCTTCGAAGTCGACGATCGTGTCGATGCGCTCGGGTGAGATCCCGAGCTCGATCGCCAGCGGCACGTAACCCTGCCCGACGGTGTCGATCAGAGCGGTGAGCTTACCGCCGGCGTCGGCAGCGGTCGCCTGTAGCCGCTCGGCGAGCCCATCGCCGTAGACAACCGGAAGCACGTCCCGCGAGCGCAGCCAGTCGTGGCTGGCCTCGGCGGCCACGCCAATCACCGTCGCCCCGAAGTTGCGTGCCAGCTGTGCCGCAAGCCCGCCGACGCCTCCGGCAGCGCCCGCGACCACAACGACGTCACCGGGGTTGGGGTCAACTGCACCGACGGCGCCGTACGCGGTCGTCCCGACCGTCCAGAGTCCGCCGGCCACCTCCCACGGGAGCGCTTCAGGACGCGCCAGCGCACGCGCTTGCGAGACGACGGCGAGCTCGGCCTGACTGCCGCGCTTGCTGGTCGTTCCAAGGATCTCGTCACCGAGAGCGAAGTCGCTCACATCGGGTGCTACCCGCTCGACGACCCCGGCCAGGTCGGTCCCCTGCGCAGCGGGGAAGCTGACCGGGATGTCGTCCCGCAGCAGACCGCTGCGGAGCTTGGCCTCGAACGGGTTGATACCGGCCGCCCTGACGCGCACCATCAGCTGCCCGTCACCGAGCTCCGGAGGCTCGACCTCGACCAGCTCGAGCACATCGACTCCGCCGTACTCCTCGAACCTGACCGCGCGTGGCATGGCCGACCACCTTTCCGTTTTTGTCAATCAGCTCAGGAGAGACTCGCAAATTCAGTCCTCGGCATGCTCGGCCGTGAGCAGCGTGCGCGCCTCGAGCACAGCCACGGAGGCGATCACGAGCGCGACCGCACGGTCAGACCACCACCACCCGAGCAGGTCGTTCAGAGCCAGGCCGAGGAGCGCCAGCACCGCGGTGCTCGCCCCGATCGCGCTCAGCGTGCTGTCGCCCTTGAGCGCGTGGCTCGCCAGCCGCGTGGCCGTGTCGCGCTTCAGGTAGGCGAGCGGCATCAGCACGACGATCGACACCCCCGCCGAGATGACCGTGATCGCGCTGCTGCCGGGATGGCTTCCGGCGATCAGCGCGTGGATCGCCTCGACCGCGAGCGCAATCGCGATGATCCCGAGCGCCGTGGCGACGGCGAGCGCCGCCAGGTCTTCCACGTGCGCGGCTCGCTCCGGGTCGGAGCGCTCGGTCCTGAAGCGCCAGACCAGCACCACCGAGCCGGTCACGTCGGCGAGCACCGACAGCCCCGCCGCCAGCACCCCGAGGCTGTGCTCCGCGATCCCGGATCCCACCGAAACGGCGCCCGCGACGAGCCCGAAGCAGATCGAGATCCAGGAGAGCCGCAGCGCCCGCTCGAGCAGCGCCGAGCGGCCGCCCTGTTCGCCGGTGTCCACCCGAGGGTTAGGAGCTTCTGACCGGTACACGCGCACCGGCGCTCATGCGAGCGCCAGATCCTGAGCCCCGACCAGGACCGTGCGCATCTTGTCGACGATCTCGTCGAGCACGTCGTCGTCGGCAATCAGCGGCGGCGCGATCTGCAGAACCGCGTCGCCGCGATCGTCGGGGCGTGCGATCAGCCCTGCCTCGAGCAGTGCCGGGCCCATGTAGCCGCGCAGCAGGCGCTCGCGCTCGTCCGCATCGAAGCGTGTGTTGTCCTCATCCTTGACCAGCTCCACCGCCCAGAAGAAACCGGCGCCGCGGACGTCACCGACGATCGGCAGATCCTCCCGGAGCCGCTCGAGCCTCGCCCTGAGCCCGTCTTCACGGGCGCGCACGTTTTCGAGCACCTGCTCGCGCTCGAAGATCTCGATGTTCTTGAGCGCGATCGCGGCGCATAGCGGATGTCCGCCGAAGGTGACGCCGTGCATCAGCGTGCGACCGTCCTCGTAGAACGGAGCGGCGACCTTCTCGGACACGAGCACGGCGCCCATCGGCGCATATGCCGAGGTCAGGCCCTTGGCGATCGTGATCAGGTCGGGGGTCGCATCGAAGCGCGTCACGCCGAAGTACTCACCGAGGCGACCGAAACCGGTGATCACCTCGTCGGCGTGCAGCAGGATCCCGTACCTGTCGGCCAGCTCGCGCAGCCCGCGCCAGTAGCCGGGCGGTGGCACCAGGCAGCCGCCGGCGTTCTGAACCGGCTCGGCGATGATCACACCAACGGTCTCCGGTCCCTCCTCGAGGATGACATCCTCGATTTCCTCCAGGAGCTTCGCAGTGAGCTCCTCGCCCTGGACGTCTGAGCGGAAGCCGTTGGTGTTGGAGACGTGGCGCGTGTAGATCGCCGGTGGGCCGAACGGCTCCTTGTAGCCCGGGACCCCGGTGAAGGAGAGCGCGCCGAGCGTGACGCCGTGGTAGGCGATGTGGCGGGCGATCGCCTTCAGGCGCTGGGGCTCGCCGTTGGCGATGTGGTACTGGCGGGCGAGCTTCCAGGCTGCCTCGACCGCCTCGGAGCCACCGGATGTGAAGAACACGCGGTCGACGCCGTCGGGCGCCAGGCTGGCGAGACGGTCGGCGAGCTCGAGCGCCGGCGGGTGGGCGGCGCCCCAGATCGTGCTGTAGGCGAGCTGCTGCAACTGCCCCGCCGCCACCGCGCCCATCTCCTCGCCATAGGAGTAGCCGATCTGCGCGCAGAACAGGCTCGAGAGACCGTCGACGTAACGGTTGCCGTGCGTGTCGAAGATGTAGGCGCCCTCACCGCGTTCGACGACGAGCAGCTCGGCGCCGCCGGGGCCGAAGTTGCCGTTCCGCGCGAAGTGCAAAAGCGTCGAACCCTGCGCGACCGTACTTGCATGAGCGCCCACTCGATGCCTCCAGTTCTGCTCGCCTGCGTCTAGAGAAGCGACTCTATCGAGCGCCTGCCGACGATCAGTGCGGCTCTGGGCGATTTGGTACGCGCCGGCGTGACGGGCGTGTCAGATCGCGCCGGTCAGAACAAGCGCCCCGATCACCGCCAGGACCAGAGCGGTGACGAGGTTTCCCCACCGCTCGAGCCAGTCACCCTTGATCTGCAGGCCGCCGGAGTAGGCGAGCAGCGTCAGCGTCACGATCGTCGTGATCGTCACCACCGCAAAGACCGCCAGCGAGGCGATCGCCGTGGCGGCTCCGGCGGCCGTCGCCGCGAGGAACACCGGCAGGATCGTCAGGTCGGGCGAGGCGGCCGCGCCAAACGGGACCATGACGGCCGCGAGGCCGGAGAGACCTCGCCGCTGGGAATCGTGTGCCTCGCCGTGTTCGTGCTCATGCTCGCGCTCATACTCATGCTCATTGTCGTTCTCATGACTGTGGTCATGGTCGTGGTGATGCCCGTGCCCGCTCAGCTCCACGATCGTGAAGCCGGCGGCGGTCGCGAGCAGGATCGCGCCGACGATCGTGTCCTCGGCGCCCTTGACCTGCGAACGGAACTGCAGACCGATCGCGATGATCACCGCCCCAAGCACGATCGAAACGAGCACGTGGGCGACGCCCGCGAGCCCCGAGAGCCGCGCGACGCGCCCGGGCGGATAGCGCCGCGTGCGCCCCAGCACCGCCAGTGGCAGCCAGTGGTCGGGGAGGATCGCGTGGCCGAGACCAACCCCGGCCGCAGCGGCCAGCAGCGCCGGCGCTGTGGAGCTCATGCGCGGTGTCTATCAGCTTGCCGACGGGCTGTCGGCGGAAAGCGACGCCGCGCGGAGCTCAGCGGCAAACTCTGCGGCAAGCGCCTCCCAGGTCTGATCGAGCAGCTCGTCGAGCCGGCGGTCCAGCGCCTGCGCTTCGGCGACGTGTCCCTCGCTGGCGTGATACTCGAGTTCCTTGCAGGCGGTGCGGAAGCGCCCCGAGCCGACGACGCCGGCACCCCCGGCGAGGCGGTGCGCCTCGCGCGCCGCAGCCGCAAGGTTTCCCTCGGCGATCGCCTCGTGTACGCCGACCAGCATCCCGTCGGCGTCGTGCCGGAAGGTCGCGAGCATCTCACCGATCTGGGCCGATCCGACGGCGGGGTTGGCGGCGAGCACGTGCAGTGAGCCGAGCGTCGAGGTGTCGAGCACCCCGTCCCCGCCATCGCCACCGTCCGGTGCAACCGCCGGCGTCCCGCCGGACCGGACCGCGACCAGAAGCTGGTCGATGTCGAAGGGTTTCGTCAGATATCCGGCGGCGCCGGCGGCGCGCAGGCGCTTTGCCTGGACCGGCGACGCATCGGCCGAGACGATCACGACGGGAATCTCCTCGGTCAGCGGATCGGCGAGTAACGCGGACAGCACCTGCTCGCCAGGCATGTCCGGCAGGTGCAGGTCGAGCAGGATCAGGTCCGGGCTCTGCTCCCGCGCCAGCGCAAGACCGCGCGCGCCCTCGCGGGCCACGCTCAACCCGATGTCGCTGGCCAGCGCGAAGATCTTCTCGACCAGGCGCACATTCGACGGGTTGTCCTCGATGTAGAGCACCGAGATTGCCGTGCGAAGCACGCCATGCTCATCCAGCCCCGCTGCCGCCAGCGTTGGCGTGCGGCCCAGTCGTAGCATCGCGGCGTCCTCAGCGCGGCTGCGCGCCAGCTCGAACCACACAGTGGTGCCGACGCCCTCCTCGCTGGACAGACCCAGGGTCCCGCCCATCGCCTCCACGAGTCCGCGCGCCACGGCGAGCCCCAGGCCTGTGCCCTCGATTCCGCGACTTGGCGCATCGAGTCGCTCAAACGGCGTGAACAGACGCTCGATCGCGTCCTCGGAGATGCCGATCCCACTGTCGACGACCTCGAAGCGCACCCCGGCCGAGGTCTGGGCGACACCGATGACGACGTTGCCTCCGCGACGGTTGTACTTGACCGCGTTCGAGATCAAGTTGAGCAGCACCTGCAGCAGTCGCTTACGGTCAGCGCGCACGTAGAGGTCGACGTTGACGGGTCGCTGCCGGAGGCCGACGACCGCCTCCCCAGCCGCGTGCCCCATCAGTGCCTTCGCCTCCGCGACCGCGTCCGCCACCTGCACCGGCTCGAGCGAGAGCCGGAGCTCGCCCGCCTCGATCCTCGACAGATCCAGGAGGTCATCGACGATCGCGAGCAGATGCCTACCTCCCGCCAGCATCTGGTCGAGCGTCTCACGCTGGCTCTGCTCGAGCTCATCGCGCTCGAGCAGCTGCCCGAAGCCAAGGATCGCATTGAGCGGCGTGCGCAACTCGTGGCTGACGCGCGACAGGAAGCCTGATTTGGCGAGGTTGAGGCGCTCGGCCTCGAGCTGGGCTTCGCGGGACGCACGGCGCGCGCTCTCTGTGAACACGTAGTCCCGGATCAGCATCACCATGACCAGCAGCAGCACGCCCGAGGCCACGTACGCGGCGATCGCGGCGCGGTTGGCCCACACCTGCCCGCTGTGCGACGAGCGGCGAGCGCTGCTCACCAACCCGTCTGAGCGTCTGATCATCGACGCGGTCAGGGTCCTTACCTGCTGCGTGATGCGGTTGCCGCGGCCGGTCCTGACGATCGCAAGTGCCTGCGCACGATGGCCCTTCTCGTTGAGATCGACCGTCTGCACGATCTCCTTCAGTCGAGCCTCGAGCAGGATGAGCAGCTTCGGATAGTCCCTGCGCAGGACCGGATCACCGCTACTTCCTGTCCTGATCGCCTTGAGCAGCGCGGGCGCGCGCTTGACCGCGCTCTTGGCCGGCTGCAGGTAGCTCTGATCGCCGGTCAAAAGGTATCCGCGCTGGCTGGTCTCCGCGTCGAGCGTGGCCTGCAGGATGCCGCTCATGTTCGCGTCGTAGGCAAGGCCGGCGGTCACGGTTTGCCGGGCCCCGTCGCTCCGATGATTGGAGGCGATCGTGAGGACGCCCGCAGCAACGTCCACGAGCACCACCAGGCAGGTCAACACGATCAGCAGGCGGACGCTCCGGCGCCGCCGCCGATACTCGCCGTGTGGTCCGTCAGGCAAGGTCCTGCCTCTCGGCGGGGATCAGCTCGTAAGCCAGGCTCAGCTCGCGCACGACGTCGGGAAGCCCGTGCACGCCCGCCGGCTTGATCAGGTACGCATCGATCCCGAGCTCATAGGCGGCCTCGATGTCCGCGTCGTTGCCGGAGCCGGTGAGCATGATCACGGACAGGTGCGCGAGCTCGGGAGTGGCGCGGATGTGGCGCAGAACCTCGAGCCCCGACACGCCGGGGAGCGACAGGTCAAGCACACACAGGACGGGCGTCGGCGCCTGGCCGCTGACGACGCGCCTGAAGTAGTCGAGCGCCGCTTCGCCGCTGTCGATCGACTCGACCTGGTTGGTGATGCGCTCGGCGGCGAGCAGCTGCACGACCAGCGCCGCGGTCGCACGCTCGTCCTCGAGCAACAGGATCGGTGCTCCTCCGCCGGGTTTCATGCTGAGACCCTCCCCAGGTCTTCGAACTGCGGGGAATCGGTCGGTCCCGGCTTCGCAAAGTAATGCCCCTGCCCGACGTGACATCCGAGCGACCGCAGCTGCGCCAGGTGCGCCACCGCGATCGGCTCGCGGATCACGTCGTACACGGACCGCGCAACCGCCTCGCAGACCGATCGCTCGGCGGATGGGATCACGATCGCAAACTCGTCGGCACTCAGGCGGACGAGCAGGTTCGCCTCGCCCAGCCGAGAACGAAGCCGGTCCCCGACGACCCGCAGGACCTCGTCACCGTTAAGGTGCCCGTAGGTGTCATTGACCGCCTTGAACTGGTCGAGGTCGATCAGCGCGACCGATCGGGAACCGCCCGCGGATGGTTCGCGCGACGCCGCCGCGAAGACCTCGCGGTTGCCGAGCCCGGTCAACGGATCGCGCAGCCGGCGAAGGAAACGCGACTCCTCCGCGTCCGCGGACGGGCCGACGCTAACAGTTCGCGCCACCCGATCCGCCTTCCTTGACCATGACCACGTAGAAATCCCTTCGGCTGCGGTCCGACCCCAATTTACCGGTTTACACCTAAGTGCCGCCTGATTCAAGTCGAAGTCGCCAGAAGGGTGACATCGTGCATGCCGCGAGCCTCCGCGCGGCTTGCCGCGAGCCATACACTTCGCCGGCCGAACCGCGCGGGGTTTCAGGGGCATGAAGCCGACCTGCGCTTGACGACACTCCGCGTGGTGCTATACCGTTGCCGGACTGGTCTAGACCACTTCAGCCAGTCACAGAGCTAAGGCAACAGACAATACGCGATGGCAACCATCAGCTACATCAGCGCGACGTGTGTGTACCCGGGCGCAAGCATCGCGTCGGTCGACGATCTCAACCTCGAGGTCGAGGACGGCGAGTTCATGGTCCTCGTGGGCCCGTCCGGATCGGGTAAGTCGACCGCCCTGCGCATGCTCGCCGGCCTCGAGCAGGTGACCAGCGGCGAGATCCGGATCGGCGGGAAGGACGTCTCACAGCGGGCGCCGAAGGATCGCGACATCGCGATGGTGTTCCAGAACTATGCGCTCTACCCCCATATGAGCGTCGCCGACAACATGGCTTTTGCGCTCAAGCTGAGCCACGTGCCCAAGGCCGAGCGCGAGGCGAAGGTGCGCGAGACAGCAGCGCTGCTCGACCTCGAGCCGTACCTCGCCCGCAAGCCCAAGGCGCTGTCCGGTGGCCAGCGGCAGCGCGTCGCCATGGGGCGTGCGATCGTGCGCGAGCCCAGCGTGTTCCTGATGGACGAGCCGCTCTCCAACCTCGACGCGAAACTGCGGGTCGAGACCCGCGCGAACATCGCCAGCCTGCAGGCGCGGCTGGGCACCACGACGATCTACGTGACCCACGACCAGGTCGAGGCGATGACGATGGGACACCGGGTCGCGGTGCTGAAGGACGGGCAGCTGCAGCAGGTCGATACGCCGCGCAACCTCTACGACCGCCCCGACAACGTCTTCGTCGCGGGCTTCATCGGATCGCCGGCCATGAACCTTCGCACCGCGACGCTCGACGCCGCGGGCGCAACGATCGGCGCGGCGCGTGTCGCCCTGCCCGGGGCCGCGCTGAGCGCGGCGCGCGAGGCGGGTCTGAGTGAGCTGCTCGTGGGCCTGCGACCAGAGGCCTCGACGCTCGCCTCGGACGGCGAGGTGAGTACGCTGCAGCTCGCGGTGACGCTGGTCGAGGAGCTCGGCGCCGACGCCTACGTGTACGGCGAGCTCGACGGTGACCGGGCCACCGACAAGCCCTGGGTGATGCGCTCCGAGAGCCGCACGGTTCCAATGATCGGCAGTCGCGTGCGCGTCGCGCTGCGGGGCGATGAAGCGCACGCCTTCAACCCCGAGACCGGGCTGCGGCTCGGCTGACATGGCGCCCACTGACGCGATGACGATCACCGGCGATCCAGCGGCCACAGAGCCGAAGTACTACACCGTCAAGCGGCACCTGCTCGAGTTCATCGGCTCGCTCGATCCGGGCGCGCCCGTGCCGACAGAACGCGAGCTCGCGACCGAGTTGGAAACCTCGCGCACGACCGTGCGCCAGGCGCTTGGCGAGCTCGTCGTGGAGGGGCGGCTCGTGCGACGGCAGGGATCCGGCACTTACGTGTCCGAGCCCAAGATCACCTGGCCGCTCTACTTGGCGAGCTTCACCGAACAGGTCGAGGCCAGCGGTTTCAAGGCCTCCGCCCAGATACTCGGCACGCACCGAGTCGCGGCCGCGGCCGAAGTGGCCAAGCAGCTCGCGCTCCCGCCCCGTGCGCCGGTCTACCGGATCGAGCGGCTGCGCTTCGCCGACGCGTTTCCGATCGCGGTCGAGACCTCGTGGCTGCCGGCCGAGCGCTTCCCGGGCCTTACCCGGCAGATCCGCGCCCACGGCTCCCTGCACGCGATCCTCGCCGACCACTACGACACCGATCTGCGGACCGGCGAGGAGCGGATCGAGACGGCGCCCGCCACCCCGCGCGAGGCCGGCCCGTTGGGAGTCGACGTCGGCACACCGATGCTGATCGTCAGCCGCCAGAACTTCGACTCCACCGGGACACCGATCGAGCTCGGCCGCACTTGGTTCCGCAGCGACCGCGTGACACTCGTGACCCACCTGGCGACGAGGCGGCGGTGACCGCAACCGGCGTCATCGAGACGCCGACCCAGCTGCTCGGCGGCGGTCGCGTGGTCACACCCGTTGGCGTGCTGCGCGACGCCTGGGTGCAGGTGACCGCCGGGCGCATCGCGCAAATCGCTCCGAGCATGCCCGACGTGGATGCGCCCGTCGTCGACCTCGTGGGCGCGTGGCTGCTGCCCGGCTACATCGACCTGCACATGCACGGCGGTGGCGGCCACAGCGTCGCCGACTCGCCGGAGTCGATGGAGGGAGCGGTCGCCTACCACCGCTCCCACGGCACGACGGCGACGCTAGTCTCGCTGATGACGGCGCCCGAAGCCGAGCTGTCAGAGCAGCTCGGATGGGCCGCCGAGCTCGCGCGCCGCGGCGCGCTGCCGCGCGGGTACGTGCTCGGCTCGCACCTGGAGGGGCCGTTCCTGTCGCCGCAGCGCCGCGGCGCCCAGAATCCGGCGCACATGATCGCCCCCGACCCGCTCCTGCTCGAGCGGCTACGTGCGATCGCCGGCGAGACGCTGAGGATGGTCACGATCGCGCCCGAGCTCGACGGTGCGCTGCCGCTGATCGAGACGCTGAGCACGGCCGGCGTGATCGTCGCGATGGGCCACTCCGACGCGAACTATGAGCAGGCGCGTGCCGGCATCGGCGCCGGCGCCGGCCATGCGACTCACCTCTTCAACGCGATGCGCCCGCTCCACCACCGCGAGCCCGGCCTGGTCGGCGCCGCGCTCGAGGCGGGGCTCACCTGCGAGTTGATCAACGACGGACGCCACGTCCATCCGGCGGTGGTGCGGCTCGTGTTCAATCTGATCTCGTCACCCGTGCTCGTGACCGACGCGATCGACGCTACCGGCGTCGGCGACGGCCGCTTTGAGCTCGGTGGCCAGGAGGTTCAGGTCCACGGCGACGAGGCGCGCCTGGCGACGAGCGGTTCGCTGGCCGGAAGTACCCTGACGATGGA
>Ga0182024_10013851_pt1 | contig 15674 bp, 13 predicted proteins | sample P32metaG_FD_120480 | JGI IMG/M metagenome (GOLD analysis project Ga0182024, IMG submission 120480) | Permafrost microbial communities from Stordalen Mire, Sweden - P3-2 metaG (Illumina Assembly) | ecosystem: Environmental > Terrestrial > Soil > Wetlands > Permafrost | place: Sweden: Stordalen... | reverse complement strand
GCAGGCGCTCCAGCCGCGACATGCTCCCGACGTTCACCGCATAGTCCGCGCCCAGCCGTTTCGCAAAATTCAAGCGGTACTCGGACTTATCCACCGCGATAATCGTCCCCGCGCCCAGCATGCGCGCCTTCATCAGAAAACACATCCCCAAAGGACCTACGCCCAGCACCACCACCGTGTCGTCGAACCGAAAAGACTCATTCGGAAACGCAGACATCTGTTTCGCGCGGTCCAGTCCCACCGACACCGCGAAAATTTCCGTCAGCACCGCCACTTCCGAAGGCAAATCGTCCGGCACCTTCACTAGAAAGCTTCCCGGCACCACATACAAGTACTGCGACCAGCCGCCAAAAAGGTACGGCGGATTCTTCGCGCTCAAATTATTGCCGTAATCAGTCGTCTTCTCGCAGCAATAGTACGGAAAATCGTGCCGGCAGTAGTAACACTCCCCGCACGCCACGTTCGCGCCCACCACCACGCGATCTCCCTCGCGCAGCGGCACGCCCTCGAAGTCCGCGTACTTTCCGTCCCCGCCAATCGCCGCAATGGTTCCGACATTCTCATGCCCCTGAATAATCGGAAATTCCAGCGCGCGGCCGCCGTACTGCGTCGTGTAACCCTGAAACGTGTGCTTGTCCGTCCCGCAAATCCCGGACATTTCCATGCGAATCAGCACACAACCAGCAGCAGGCTCGGGCAAAGGGTATTCGCGTATCTCGTACTTCCCGGGTTTCACTAACGTCGCTGCCAGAACGCCTGGGGCCGGCATAAATGTGTGCTCTTTGTAGTGCCCGCATTCCCACGCGGACGTTCTTCTGCTTCCGAAGAAAACCGGACGGATGCGATCCGTCCGGCCTTCGCCGCGTGTCGCTCTTCGCCCTGCGTGTTCGTCTGTTCGTTCTAGAAATTCAGTTTCAAAGAAAGCTGCCCGATGCGTGCCGGCAGAGTTCCAGGAACTTGGCCGAACGATGCGCTTCCCAAGAGCCCGCTTGGCGTTAAGAACTGCGTGTGATTGAAGATATTAAAAAACTCAGCCCGGAACTGCAGATCGAAGCGCTCCGTGATCTTGGTGTCTTTAAGCAACGCAAAATCCCACTGGTTAATCCCCGGCCCGTGGAAAAACCGCCGTCTCGCGTCGCCCTCGGTGCCCAAAGCTGAGGAAGCAAACGAAGTGGTAGCGAAGTATTGGCCGCCCGTATTTCGCGGGTTCTCTTTCACAACCGGCGCAACCTGATCGGGCGTGTCCACCGGCAGAGTAATCGGTCCGCCGAAGGAAGTGCCCAGCAACGATTGGTCGTCTGTTTCGACCAGCGTGACAGGCAGTCCAGTGGCAAATTTCGTTATTCCGCTGATGGCCCATCCGTGTGTCAGCTGCGTTGGGCCGCCCAACTTATCAATGGGCAGCGTGTAGTTGTAGCTCGCCACGAAATTGTTCGTGCTGTCAAAAGCGGAAAGCCCCCGGCTCAAACGGTGGTTGAAAGGATTGATCTGCTCGCCATACCCAGAGGAATCGTCGAACGATTTGCTGAGGGTATAACCAATCAGGGTCTGCAGACGTCCGGTCGTGTGCTTGTAGTTAACTTGCAGGGAATTGTAAGAGGAAGAGCCCGCCGTAATGAAATACGAATCGTTGCCGAACGGAACGATCGGCGTGCCACCCGGGAGCGTTGTACCGGGGAAATTCAGTCGCGTGCCCGCCTGAAATCCGCCGCCCGGGAGAGCGTAAACTAGATTTTCATTCCCGGGGCCGCATGTTGTATTCGTCGTTCCCACCGCAATCGCGCCCTCGGCCGCTAGTTGCAGGCACAGCGCCGGACTTCCCGGATTCGCAGACTCCGACGCGAGTAACCTGTGCGCCTGCGTGCCCACATAGCTCAAGGTCAACAAATCGGCGCTTGTAAACTGGTGTTCGATGGAGAGTTCATATTCTTCCGCGTAGGGCAGCCGGTTCTTATTGTAGAAGGCCGGCGAACTGCCGATCGTCCCGAAGGCGTTAAAGAACTCGGTTAAGTTGTCGTATGGGGGTCCGCTCGCGGGGTGACTCGCAGAAAAATGCAGCGGCGGCTGGGTCACAGGGAAAAAGTTTGTAATGGACGAGCCCGCGGAACGATTCGTAAACGGAGCCGCAAACGTCGGCTCACTCTGCCCCGTAAAGTTTCCGAATGGAGCGTCTCCGATTTCGTTGAAGTCCGTCGCGCCTTCGAACGTGCTGTAGAAAATGCCCCAACCCGCGCGGATGCTCGTTGTCCCGGATTTGCCCAGAATCTTGCCAAGCATTCCGTCGTAGTCTCCGAACGAATAGGCCAATCCCAACCGCGGAGCAAAGTTGTTCCAACGGGTGGGCGCCAGCGTGCTCGGAACACCTGGGTCACCCGGAAACACCCACCCTGTCGGTGAGCCGGGGAAAACAACCGATTGTTCTCCGGGAATCAAAGTTTGAATTTGGTTGTATTTTTCCTTCCATGGCGCGCTCACGTCGTACCGCAACCCATAATTGAACGTTAGATTCGATTTCACGCGCCAGCTATCCTGGCCATAAAACCCAAGATAAAAATTGCGCCCGTACGAAGGATACGATTGACCCTGCACGAATTGACTTGGCGCGCCCAGCAGAAAGTCCACAAAATCGCTGCCAGTTTCGCTGGCCTGGCCGTTGAAATTACTCCCAAAGAAGAAGTTCCCGTTCGAAACGTTATCAATCAGGTCTTCTTCCAGCTGGTCGTAGTGATACTGTCCGCCGAACTTCAGCGTGTGGGTTCCCACGATCCGGCTGTAGTTGTCCACGATCTGATAAATGTTATCGATCAGTCCGTTCGGACGGCTCGGCACTCCGATCACGAAGTCATTGAAATCAACCTCTGGGACGCCTTCCAGTGCAGGCACCAGTGGCACAATGCCCGGGGCGCCCGCCGCGCCGGAGGCAAATCCCAGGCTCGACAGCGTCACTCCCTTTCCACCCTGGGGTTGGTTGAACAACGTATCCAGGCGGAAATATCCCAGGCGGAATTCGTTTACCGATGCAGAGCTGAGCGTTTTCGTGGCCCCAAGATCCACGCTATACGTCTGCCCGTTCCCGGCTACGCTAAACCCGGGATAAACCGGAGCGTTTCCGGGCCAATAGGGACTGTTCTGGTTGAATTTGTCCCAGTAAAAATAAGCCGTCAGAAGCCCAAAACCTGTGTTGGCGTCTCCGCGCGCACTGAATTTGTTGTCGTTAAGATTTATTGCTCCCGCATTGGTGGTAAAAGTCGGCAGGCCCGCACTGTTTACTCCATTCGCCGGCAGTATGAACGGAAGCAATTTTGCCGAGATCGGATTGAAAGCCGTCGGCGATAACGACGCATTAGGCAGGACGCATTGGGCCGTGCTCGAGCAGCCCGGAAAATAATACTCCTCACCCGGCGTTACGGTGTACCCCAGTTGAGTGCTCAATACCGATGCCCAGTTGCCCGCTCCCCCCCCGCTCTGTACCGTGGTGGGATTGCCGTGCGAATCCACTAAGCTCGCCGCTACCGACGAAAGGTCTCCGCCTTCCAGCGCCGAAGTCGGAGCTCCGGTGATGCGTTGGGTTATGCCTTGAATTACCCGGTTTCCTTGATAGTCGGCAAAGAAGAAAATCTTGTCGCGTTTAATGGGGCCGCCGAAGGTGCCGCCGAATTGGTTCTGGTGATACGCGCCGCGTTGTCCCTGGTCGAAGTAGTTCGCGGCGTCGAAATCCGTATTGCGCACGAATTCGAAAAGATTTCCGTGGTAGCCGTTGGTGCCGGACTTGGTGACCACGTTAATCAAGCCGCCGCTATAGTTGCCGTACTCTGCGTCCGGATTGTTCGTCAGGATGCGAAACTCGTAGATCGAATCGAGGTTGGGAATCGCACCGGCGCCCGAAAATCCCATCTCCTGCACCAGCACTCCATTCAGGATGAAGCCATTTTCCGATTCGCGCATCCCATTTACCGAAACCGCGCCGGAATTCAAGTCGCCAGATACCAGCGGAGCAGCAAAGCCCGCCGAAATAAACGGACCGGCAAATGCTCCCGTCATCTGCGACGCGGTCTGCGCCACTCCAGGCTGCAAACTCAGCAAATCGGTATAGCTGCGCGTCACAAGCGGCACATCGGTCATCGTTTTGCCGGTGATCACCTCGCCCATCTGCGTGCTCTCGGTATCAACGTGCAAAGTGTCGCTCAAAACTTCCACTTTCTCGCTCGTCGAGCCAACCGCCAGTTTCACGTCAATCACCAGCGCCGAGTTCACATCCAGCACCAGTCCCGTCTGCGCGTAACCTTTGAATCCGTTTTGCTGCACGCTGATGGTGTAATTGCCTAGCGGCAGCGATTGGAAGGAATAGAAGCCCTGCGCGTTAGTGGTCAGCGTCGTAGCCACGCCCGTGTCCACGTTCGTCGCGGTTACCGTCGCCCCCGCGACTACCGCGCCGCTCGGATCAGTGACCGTTCCCGAAATGCTCGCGGTCACGCCGGCCAGCAGCCGTCCGCAAGTGAATAGCGCCAATGCGAAAATCAAAACGCTCAGATATTTTCCAAATCGTGTGCTTCGCATTCCCCACCCCCCAAGATTTGTTAGCGCTCGTTCGAATCGGACCCTGCCAGCCGGCGAATCTTCGGCTTGTCCCCCTGCAATTCCTTCTTCGTTCTTGCGAGCGAAAGCGTTAAAACAGTCTAACCGGTTATTCCTTGAAGAGGCTTATAGTGTAGCCTCCATCCTTTGTCAAGATGTTTCGCGGCAGCGTTACAGGCGCTCGCTTGCGGAACGCGCGAAGACAAGTCCATAAATATGCATCGTTCGGATCGTCCGTAAAATCACTCGCTTCCTGTGTTTCTTTCCTTCTTCTCCAGCGCTTCCGCCAATTCACACCTGATTTCCGCGGTTGCGCGTGCAGCTCTCGCCAGTCGCCGAACCCAGGTTTGCGCACGGAATGGCCCGCTTCGCGTTCCAACACGATTTTCTCTCCACTTTCCGTAGCGAGTGCCATATAACCGATTAGAAATACGAATCGCGCCGCGCAGGCCGCTTCGGAGAAGCGCATTGGGGTGATACGGAAGAGTGGGTCACCCGCCGCGCCTGCAAAACTGCAGTGCGTCGAGTATTTTCAAAACTTTCTTGTGAAGTGAAGTCCCCGGCTAGTTTTCTTTTTTCAGCTCGACCACCACAACCTCAATCGGCTTATCACCAGCGTTGACATCGGCATGCATCGTGTTCGGCGGGTTCGCGGGGAGCCAGTAAGCTTTGCCGGTTTCCCAGACGTGCGACTCAGCGGGGCCGTTCTGTTCGACGATCTTCATCGTCCCATCCGTCATCGCTACGATTACGCGTGGATGTTCGTGCCGGTGCATGGCGAGGGGCGCGTCTGGGAAAATGACGGACTTCCACACCTTCACGTCGTCGTTTTCAAATAATGGAATTCGCTGCGTCTGCGTGGACTGCTGGGACTGAACTGCGAAAAAAATCGAAGACGCGAAGAGCGCGCCAAGCAGAAACAGTTTCATGAAAGCCCCCGGCAGGGAATCGTAACACAACGACGCGCCCAAGCCCGGTCGTGCTAGCTTCCGAAAATCCATTTGGGGGCAGCGGCTGGCTTGCACACGGCGGCAGCCTATTCAGCAGTCCGATGAAAATCAGAAAGAAGTGGTCGGGGCGAAAGGATTTGAACCTTCGACCTCCTGGTCCCGAACCGGGAAGTCGGTGGACTCTAAAGCCTTGTAGCTGTCGCGCTTACTAGCCCAGGCATCTTCAGAACCCGCCCTCAGTTGTTACACATGTTCCACACGCTTTCACTGTGGAGGCCAATCGAATTCGGGGGCGTCGCAAACGCGCCGGTTCCCGACTGTAGTAGCACATCCGCGGAAAGCTCCGCAGCGAATTGCCCCCGCCAGTTCGGTAGAAACTCACCGATTCAGCGCAATGTGGGGGCATTTGGAATGACCCGTGCGCTGATATGGTCATCGCGGAGCAAGCTGAGGGCAAGAGCTTCCGCTTCGGGTTTTGTCCCAGCGAGAATGCTGACTCGGTACAAGGTCCGGCCGCCGACTTGCGCGGGCGTAGTCAGCACAGGCAGGTGATATCGCCCAGAGAACCGGAGCGCCAAGAGGCCAGCCTCCGCTTTGTCGTATGAGCCGACTTGTACGGCAAAACGGAGAGGGGCTGCAAGAGTTGTAGTCGTGGCGACGGGCGCTGCGGGTTCGCCTGTCGAAGCTGCTGTTGCCCCTCCGGACTCGACGAATCTAAGAATTGACGGGAACAACCAGAACGCCAGCAGCAACAGACCGCTGGTGAGCGCGGCTGTGCGTAAGGTCCAGGGCGTCCGCTGAGATTGTGCAAGTGGCCTGTAAGTGAGTTGGGCTGCAATTTGGCGATCGGCGCTTGGAGCAGAGCGAGCGGCGGCCGACAACGTCCCTGGAACGGTCCGAAGGCTCAGCTTAGCTGCGACTTTCCGCACAGTTTCAGTGGCGATCACTTTGTGCGCTTCAGCGTGACCGAGACACAAAGCGTTGAAGCAGATGTTGTTGATGTTCCGCGGAATGCCGCCACTAGATTCCGCAATCGCGGCCACCGCCTCGGGCGTGAAAAGCGGCTCACCACGATAGCCAGCTACCCTGAGCCGGTGACTGACATAGCGAGATGTTTCCTCGGGTGAAAGCGCTTCGAGACGGCTCAGAACCGCAATTCGCTGGCGCAATTGCGCCAAGTGCGGCTGAGCTAGTTTTTCCGCTAATTGAGGCTGGCCGGCCAGAACAATTTGCAGCAGTTTTGTGTGGGACGTTTCGAAATCCGACAGCAAACGGACCGTTTCCAGAACTGGATCTGCCAGGTTCTGCGCTTCGTCCACCACCAGAACGAAGCGCTTGCCGGCGAGCATCTCGGCAAACAGCATCTCGTTCAACTTGTTGTGCATGCCAACCAGGCCCACTCCTCGCGTATCGACGCCCAGCTCGCTCAGTAGATACTGAAAGAATTCACGCGAATCGCACTGAGTCTGGAACAGGTACGCGGCGCGCGCCGTATCGCGCAGTCCCTCCAGCACTTGATACAGGAGCGTCGTTTTGCCCATGCCCGGCTCCGCGATCAGCGCCAGAAATCCCCGGCCGCCCAAGATCCCATCTGTGAGCGAGTCGAGCGCCTCGCAGTGCGTCCGGCTCGGGTACAAAAAAGCAGGGTCGGGAGTGACACCGAACGGTTGCTGCTGCAGCCGGTAGAAATCCAAAAACATGGGCAGGGCCTCCTCTCTGCGAGCGCTCTGGGCGAACGCCTGGAGGACTCCCAAAATTGCGGAGCCGGCATGGCGCGTCACGCTACCAGCGCGTTCGCAGGAAGTGTTCGAATAGAGCGGGGCTGGGCGGTCCTTGCGCCTATCTTCAATTCTCCGCGTCGCAGTAGAGAGTTTGCTACAACCGGACGGCAGCATGCAAGGCCGCGTGAAGATGTCAGCACTTCAGGCAGGTTCGCGACGCTGAAGGGCTGCCATCGCGAACCAACGGGAGCGGTGGGCGGCACTTTCGGAAACACGGCGAGTGTCACGGGCACAGCGCACGGTTGAACGAAGCCAAAAGTTTGGTCCACGAGAGTCGCCCGAAGTGTCACGGAAGCGTGGTGTTCGATTTGCGCTGGTAATGCTCCCATCTCGCCAGATTCGACCGCCTGCTGCCACGGCCCTTTCCTTCTGGTCCGAGGGCCCCTAGAGCCTTTGTGACCATCCCCACGTGCCGGCTGGCGGACCGGCAGAACCAGTGGTCCTCAAGAGCGTCACCTAGCAGGTCCACTCGAAACTTTTCGCCGCGATTAAACACCAGCCACGATTCCGAAGCACTACGCACGGACGGACTGGAGCAAGACGGAGTTCCTGTGAAAATCCAGGAATTGTTTTTGGCCGCTGCTGAAACCTCCCACGTTGATGACCGTCGTCGTGTTTATGCCCATCTGTTGGAGAGAGAGATGGTGAGCGACCGGGGAAATTATGAGCGTCCCGTTGTCCTCGAAATCAATAAACCTGCGATCGAAGAGATGATCAATACTCGGTGTCAGAAGCAGGCCGTTCCCCCCGTTTAGGCGCTCCTCGTTTGTCGAGTCCCGCCACGGTTTGCAGTGACTAGCTACCAGGTGCGCGGGATTTTCAACGCCCGTAATTCGGCACTTCGACTCGATCTTGCTTACCCTTTCCTTGAAGAGTCCTTGCCCATTCCGGGCGCGGATAATCGCCAACCGCTCAGTTTCCCGGGAATTGGAATTGTTAACCAGCTCCTCCTCCAACTTGCGTTCCCAGAAATCGAGATCATCTGGTGAAACCGGTTTCACATCGCGCGCGGCCAGAGCAATGGGCGCTACCTCCTGGCCGATTAGGCCTATGAGCACTGCGGCGAGCTTCGTGGGTACCTCGGTGAGGTACACGGATTGGAGCCCATTTCCATTCGGCTGAAGGGGTGAATACCGATCAGGGAGAAGTGGTCTAAGGATGTCAATGTGATCCTTAGGCCGTACCTTGTTGGCAAGCTCCCCGAAGTTCACCTTCACTTTCCAGCCAATGTTTTCCCAGCTCTGGCCAGCATTTCCGAACTCCAGTGGCTTCGGACTCTCCCAACAGTACGACTGTGCAATCCGAACGGCGAGGATCCGGGCGTCCATAAGCGAGAGAATCAGGTTGCCCGGTGCGACTTCACGCATCCACTCATAAAAGGGATTCCGCGCGCCATTGGAATTACGCTTGGGCGACCAAAGATAACCGCCTTGAACCTCGTGGCGGTATGTCTGGTTCGCTGCGGCGCATCCGGAAGTTAAGCTCGACGTTGTAGGCGCGAATCTCGACATCACCAATATGATCACCCGTGCGCGGGGGACCAGATTGGCGGATCTGATGTCCTAAGAACAAGCCAGTTATAAACCTGACAGTGCTGACAAATAAAGCTGACAGTCAAGAGTGAAAGGCGCGCACAACCACACCACCACCAGCATTGCGCATGCGCGCCATGTCCACCATCATAATCCCCGCCATGCCCGCCGCGCTCATGAGCACCATTACCACCGCGGGGCGCATTCCCGCAACCACCACCATGCGCAGCAACACCAGCATGAGCAGCAGCAGGATGAGCACGGAGCAACGGCGCCATGGGAGCGGATGGGCTGTGGTATGCAGTGGCATCCCGCAATCCTTCTCTGACTTTCCAAGTCAATATCGGGTGATGCGAACCCGAGCATCGCGCTGTCGGTGAAGGCGATCGTCCGAGGCGCGGCGAGACGAGAACGCATGACGGAATTTCCGGGCGGGGACTTCGCGTGCGTTCTCGCCCTTCCGTCCCTGAACTGCGCGTCTATGTCTCGAAGGAAACATTCGAAAGCTTTGCTTTGTTGTCCCTCGAACGGACGCAACTCCCAAGTTTCGCCAACGGCGTCTTCGGTTCGTATGGCTGTCTTTTTGAATTCCTCGGATGTCATATCACACTCCGCCTCGGATGCGAGCGGCCCCGAACTTCAGCCATTTCCGCTGATTGCCGGCACCAGTTTCTTGACGACCGTTTGAATGCCGTCTGCCGAATTGGCCGCGATACGATCGGCAAGCGTTATCGAATGTTTGCGAACGTCTGCTAGCGAGACGTTGTGCCACACTGGGAGAGTAATTCTGCGTTCATCAGTTTCTTGTGCAACTAAACCGTCTAATTCCCGTTGCGGCCACTGTTTCTTGAAAAACGATGGGCTAACAACAACCAATCCGACTCTGGACGACGCTAATCCTCTATCGATCGAGCTTCGAAGTCCGTCGCCTACGCGCAATGTAAATTCGTCGTACCAAACTCGCAAGCCCTCCACTCTTAGCGCCTCAGCAAGCGGCCGCACAAAGCTGGCTTTGTCTTCACACGCATGGCAGATAAAAACGTCCCGTGATTTCCCTTACTTTTTCTTTCTTCTCTTCTTCCCGTGAGCGTTGGCCGTGGTTCGGATTTTTCGCGGTTGCGATGCCGGGGAGCGGTGATCCTTGACCGTATCATCGGCGCTTTCCTCGACTATGGTCTCCTCGACCTCCTCCACTAGCTCTAACGCCTTTTTGCCAGCCGTCTGGGGATCACGCACGGCATGCGAATTCCTTTCTTCAGCAGCTGGTATAAATCGGTTCCCTGGTGGCAGTGTGATGCCCCATATGTCGGTCGGCTTTTCAAATTCCAGAGCGATTTGAAAAAGTTGGCGTACGGTTCGGGGCCGCTCTACCCATGCGACTCGCCCTTGGACGTGTCGAGCGGGAGACGCGAAATCAGCCTGCGCAATTTCAAGAGCTACTGTCGAATTTTTGGGAACATAATGCTTGGAGCGGTATGTGCAACCGTGGCGGTTGACTGTGATCGTAGTGGTCAACTCCCTAAATGATTGGCCTACCGAGTCCGTGCCAATCACCGTCAGCGGTATAGCCCGTGCCATGCGCAGACTACGACGCCTTTCTGGATCGTAGAAGTCGGGCATGGAAGCAAGTCTGGCCGGCAGTTGAAAAGTTGTCAACACGGAACGGCAGTTGCGAATTCGTTATCCACGCGAAGAGCCCGCAGCGAACCGATCGCATGCGCACGGCGATGCCGAACGTTTCAGTCCTGGCTGTTTATTTCGCGCAGGCGGCGCGTCACCACGATTCTTCCCCAACGGACCGTTCGTCACACACCTTTGTGTGGGTGCTTAGGCGACCAGCCAGTGCATTCGTGAGACTAGCCAGTCGTTTCCTTTTTTCTTGAATACAAAAACCAGTCCATCGTGAGGAAGCCTCCGAAACAGAAACCTCCCTGCCTCCAAATAACTGTTTGAACAAGAACCATTGACGCAAACGAACGCAGCAACGAGTCTGGTAACGACGGGCGGTCCGGGCGCGAGCTGTTTTAGCCTGAAGAAATAGGCCGCGCGGATGGCGTGTGCGATTCGGCAGAACTGTGCCAACAAAATCAGGAAATCGAGGAAGAAATGAAAATAATCATAGCAATCTTGTCGTTGGCGTTGGTTCCGAGCGTGGCGTCGGCGCAAAGTCCCGATCCTTCCAAGTGGATGTGCCGAAATCTCGCGGATTCAGGTGGTTTCACATACCAAGGCGAGACGCTCTTCGGAAACCAGGCTTGCCGCCCTATTCCCCAGTCCGCCCCTGTTGTAGCAAAGCAACAGTTCGTAGCCTCGGCGCCCGCGGGAACTATTCCCGTTCCATCGCCTGCACCGACGACAACAAATCCTACTCCCGCGCCTGATGCACCGCCAACTGCGCCGGCAATCGCCAGCGATGGGAAGACTCGCGTCTTCGTGACAGATAGTCAATCGTGGGAAACTCGCGGTGGGTCGTCAGCAGGTGGCAATAAGAACGGTTGGGGCGGAAGCAGCTGGATGGCAGGCGGCGCGCGTCCACAAACAGCCGAGATCATCAAGACTCTGAATGAACGCTGCCCCGAGATGACGGTAACAAACAATCTGCAAAAGGCCGATTTCGTTCTCACCCTGGATCACGAAGGCGGCAAGGGATTGCTGGCGCATCGCAATAAGGTCGCCGTATTTAATCGCGATGGCGATGACATATTTAGTGCTTCGACGCGGGAGCTTGGCAACTCGGTAAAGGACGCCTGCGCAGCGATGCTTAACCAAAAAAAGTAATTTGCTCGTTGGGGGACAGATCAGGCAAGTCGTCAGCCGGTACGGAACTTCGGCGTAGGGGAAAGCGCAAAAAGAGGCCGGCCACCCTTCGGGCTGGCCGGCCGGAATGACGTTCCGTCAGTTCGCACAAGCGCGATGAAGCGCGAAGCTATTCTAGCGACTAAGCGGCGGCCTTCTTAGCTTGTGCGCTGACGTTAGCCCATCGCCCTTTCATAGCTTTTGAAATCTTGGCCCTTCCCGTCGCCGAGAGCACGCGCTTCTTTGCGCGGGTTATGCCTCGGCTTGCGGTCTTACCCAGAACCTTTGCTGCCGACTGCAAACCAATCAAATCATGCTGCAACTTAGCTGACTGCTTTTTCACCTTTTTCTCTTCGCGTCCAATTGCCGCCAATATGCTCATGGATCCTCCGGAAGCAATCTACATGAGAGATCGCCTCAAACCAATCCCGTGTCCTTGGGATGTCTCATTCAGTTTGTTAGCGGGATCTGAGAATCAGATGTCACGCGGTCATCGGTGACGGTGCGATCCGCGAAGCCACTTCATTCACGAGGTTTCATGTCACGGTTCTCTCATAGTCCAAACCTGTACCCGGCGGACCACCTAAGCCGGCCATTTTCAACTCAGTGAAATCAGCGGTTTGCAAGCCTGCAGGAATCACGCCTTTCGAACCGGTATGGCATTGTCCGCGAAGGCGACTGATCGGGAGTTAGCGAGCCATAACGATGCCGAGCGGCATAAGCGCCTTGGCGTCAAGCTGTTACCGCTTTATCTCCGTTTTACCATGAAAGGATCTCCTTTGCATTGAACGAATCGCGGTTTCGGATGAAACTGCGCACGCACTGAGGAACAAGGTGAAAAATTCAAGTGCAAAGATTAGAGGAGCAGAGGAGAAGAAAATGAGGATTATGACTGCTGTGAAGACTTCGATGATTACAGTGGCGCTGGGATTTGCGTGTTTGCTGCCGGCCACGGCGCGCGCGCAGAGCGACGTGTCCCCTGACGAATTCGCATTTTCAGACACGGAAGCGACTGCTGCGCAGCCGGTGCACGCTGCCAGAGCGAAATTAACGAAGGCCGATTTTGAGGGCAAAGTTTCGCTGCCTTACAACGTGAAGTGTGGCAGCAAGAATTTGAAGGCCGGACAGTATTCTCTTTCGGTGAAGTCTCAGGAGGGAGCCCGAGTGGTTACGATCAACGGAAGTGGGGAGAACGTGAACATCCATATGCGCGAAGTGTTAACGAATCGATGGGCCAGCCAGAGCGCTTTGCTGGTGGGGAAGTCGAGCGGAGGTCGCCGGCTTGAAGCGGTATATGTTGAAGGCCTCAATGCAATGCTATATCCGGACACGAATCCGGACGGAAGTCATGCCCGGACGGAACGGCTGCCGATCTCGTAGTAGAGTTAGCCCAGCCTAGTGCACGCCCCGTCAGCCCGCGCGACACTGACGGGGCGTTGGTGTTTTAGGCGCAGTAAGGCCGTTACGAATTCGCTTCGTTACGCCGATGGGTGAATGCCGGGGCAAACTCGCAGGCGCGCGCTCAATTCGCTCGGAGCCTTGACCAAAGAACTAGCAATTGGAAACCGATCCTCCTTGTCCGGTTACGCGACTAATCGATGTACCGGAGGCGCTGGCCAGAATCTTCAGGAAGAATTTCGCCGGGAGGCATGGCTGCCTATTCAGCACGGAGCAGGGGCGGCCATTGCGAGCGCGCAATGTCTTGCGAGTTCTGCACAGCACGGGTAAGCGCGTCGGATTTCATGCTTTCCGCCGATACCGTGCGGCAGTGCTTCGCAAGGGGCAAGTGCCGGAGGACCTCATCACGTTGTGGCTCGGGCACGCTCGAACCTTGACTGATCACTACGCCGCACAACTCCGCGATGACGAACAATATCGGAGTGAGTGGTGCGAAAGGGCAGGCTTGGGCTTTTCAGTTGTTACATTGTTACACACAGACGTTGTTTCAATCGACGCCGCAAGCGCAGCCTGAACTCAATGAGGGTGAAGGCTTTTGAAGTGGTCGGGGCGAAAGGATTTGAACCTTCGACCTCCTGGTCCCGAACCAGTGGGAAAAATCACATAAGTCGCTGTCCTGGCGTCACTTATTGGTGTTCAGGCCGCTTTCTGATGGACAAGTCGGGACAAGTCATCGCCGAATGCCGGCGAGAACCTAGCGAATTGATTCGAAACGGGTGAGCCGGTGGGATTGCGCCTGGGGCCGAGAATTTCCGTGCCGTTTGGCACAGGGAATATAGGCTGAATGCTGGCAGTAGCAACTGCACACGCGGAGAGCGACGGCACGTCAGTGAGAGTGGCTCGCGGCAGCCGCACATCATCAAGCGGAATCTCATGTTGCGCGGCAACGCGCGGTTGAATCATCGCCGCTCTTCACTCGGAACGCACGACGCGGTTCTCCTTCGCACCAAACTGGCCTATTGACCGGCAGCAACTCGAATCGGCACCTTATCCGCGAGCGCCAAATGCGCTTGCTCTTCCATTTGTAGAATCACGGCGGAGAAGTCTTGTTCGTTTCCCGGCGTCAATTGTGCCGCATTGATATCCAACGCCGCTCGTGCCGCGGGCATCTGAGCGCCGACCGCAGCAGCGAGTTTGAGTATGAGTCCGAAATCCTTCTTCATCAGGCGCAGCGGAAATTGCGGGCTGTAATCGTTATTGATCGCTCTCTGCAGTTTGCCCACATGCGCTGGAGAGACGACCGCGGTCTGCGACAGCACGTCGAGCAAGCGATTGCGCTCGAGGCCAGCCTTTTCGCCAAGGGCAACGGCCTCAGCGATCGCTTGCATCCCGATTCCCAGCAGGCTGTTGACCACCAGCTTCATCGTCGCTCCTGAGCCGTTGGGTCCTACATGAAAATATTTTCGAGCGATCGCGTGAAAGATTGCCTCCGAGGCGTCGAAGCAATCGCGGGAACCGCCTCCGAACAGGACCAGCGCGCCCTGCTCGGCGATCGGAGTGCTCCCGGACATGGTCACGTCCAGGAAGTTGACTCCGCGCTTGGCGCCCAGCTGCGCCAGTTTCTTGGAGGTCTCCGGATAAACGGTGCTCAGGTCAATGCAGAGTGAGCCGGGACGCGCGGCAGCGAAGGCGTCGTCCGCTCCGTTAAAGACGCTCATGACAGCTTCATCATTTGGAAGGCAGGTCAGCAGGACGTCGCAACCGGAGCAGAGCTCCGCAATGCTTCCGGCGACGGCGCCGCCATAGTGAACGAGTTTCTCCGCTTTGCTGCGGTCGCGGTCATACGCGGTCAGCTGGAAACCTGCTTGCAGCAAGCGTTGCGCGATGGGGCGCCCCATGTAACCGATCCCGATGAATCTCAGCTTGTCTTTTCCTGGTGTTATTGGCTTCATGTCGAATCATCCTTTGGCCGCCGGCCGGCGAGATTGAGGTGGTGTGAACGGTATTGAATGTCAATTCCCGCCGGCCGGCGGCAGCCGCTTCTATATTTTCGCTTCCCGAAAGCAGACAAGTGCAAATGCCGTGCCACAAATAGGAATTTCTCGAAGCAAGAGGCGTCTATGGCTAAGTTGGTGAATCCACGAGGGGTAAAGGCATGCCGAGACGATCGCTGCAGATGGTGAATCCGTCTTGCGCGTCGCAAGCCTTCGACAGATTTCGACAGCCTGTCCAAAGCCTGTCCAAGGACCGGACACCTTTATCCTCCGCCATGACTGACTCTCCCCTGCGTTGTTAGCACCGATATGTAAAGCCGGCGTTTCCTTCGATGGGTGCGGCGTTGTAGGTCAGCGTGCGGAAAAAGGTCCAGGGCTCGAAACCGGCGAGGTTAAATGCAAGGATCACATGCGCCATGGGAGCCCAGCGAATCTCGATGTCTCCTTGGTTGCCGAGATAGCGGGCATGGCTGGCACTCGCAGGTTCAATCAGTACTCCGCTTCCAAAAGCATAGACTCCGTCGTGCGTTGATTCTCTCCAGTACCAGTCCCAGGCAAAAGCTCCCGTGACATTTGCCTTTAGCTGGACTTGAATGACTGGATGCAGATCGATCAAATTCTGCGGTCCCAGCATGGGCGCCATTTTGG
>Ga0182024_10013850_pt1 | contig 15676 bp, 15 predicted proteins | sample P32metaG_FD_120480 | JGI IMG/M metagenome (GOLD analysis project Ga0182024, IMG submission 120480) | Permafrost microbial communities from Stordalen Mire, Sweden - P3-2 metaG (Illumina Assembly) | ecosystem: Environmental > Terrestrial > Soil > Wetlands > Permafrost | place: Sweden: Stordalen... | reverse complement strand
GGCCACAACGTTAGCCAGGTCATCGATCGGCCCGACCTGCAGCCAAGTCTCCTGCATCTGACGGTAGGCCGGCAGACGCTCAGGATCCTCGGGACCCGCCTGCGTGTCGATCAAAACGAGCGCGCGCACCCGCGCGGGAGCCAGGAGCGCGGCCCGCAATGACAGAAAACCACCTTGGGACATGCCGCCCAGCACCGCCTCCTCGATACCCAGGTGGTTGAGCAGACCAAGACAATCACTCGCAGAGTCCCAGTAGGTGAATGGTTTACCGTCGTACTCGGTTTCACCGAACCCTCGCTCGTCCCAGGTTATGACTCGAAACTCGCCGGACAGGGCATCGATCTGAGGCGCGAACATTTCGCGGTCCATCAAAAAACCATGGGAGAGAATCACCGGAGGGCCCTCTCCGCCACTGTCATCAAACCTGATGCGTTGACCGTTTATTTCGGCGAATGGCATAAGAACCCGACTCCCTTCAAGCTAAAGCGAGGACTTCCGCGCGCTGTGGCCAGAGATGAAAGAACAGCTGCAGATTCTGCAGGTCCGTCGTGAAGTGAGGGTCAGACAGGAGGGCAGCGGGACTGCTCTCGAGCTGCGAGCTCGCTCCGCTGTTTTCGCGGGTGCTCTGCACGAGCGCGGCAAGCTGGGAGGAGCCGAACCCGAGCGCTCGAAGCCGTGCTCGCTCGGCGCTCGTCAGCCCTGAGCGGGCAATCTGTGTGCGGATGCGCCGCAGCTGCGCGGGCGAGATGCTCTCGCGCGCCAGCGGAGCATGCTTCGCGAGCGTCCCCAGCGTCTGCACGAGCGGCTCCAGGCGCGTGTATCCCGCGCTGAGCTGGTCGGCGAGGCTCACTGCCAGACGGGTTTGGCGGCCCTGCCAATCGTTGTTTCCCGCCAGCTTGGCGCCGCCGGCCCGATCGACGGTGCTCTCGAACGCCGCGGCGATCGCACGGGTGCTTCCCAGCTCGGCGCTCAGCTCGTTCAGGTCCTTGGCGGCGGTCCGCGCAGAGGCGCTTCCCGCCACCCGGATCTTTGGCAGCTTCGGCGCAGTCACCCGCGCAAGCACCTCGTAGTCCGGACTCGGCGGGTCGGCGGCGCCCGTCTTATACGCGGCGTACTGTGCCTGACTCCACGGGGAGATCTGAGCCGCGACCGCCTGCCAACCATCCTGCGTAGGGATATACGCCTGGAAGCTGTGCGCCCAGCGCGCGTTCAGTTCGAGCTCGTTGATCGCGCCGCCGGCGGTGTCGAAGAGCAGCCAGTTCGAACCCGTGACAAACGACAGGCTTACGAGCTGCTCACAGGCGACGAACCGCTCGGCCTTGGTGCCATACGCCCCTTCCGGGCCGGTGTAGTCGCCGGACGGCACGCTCCCGGCGGTGGCTTGCGCGGCAAAGTTCTCACAGTCGGTGTATGTCAGTTCGAGCGGCGCGGTCGTCGTCGTGCCCGAGCCGCTCCCGGCGGTGGCACCGGACCCGCTCGTCGTCGCGCCGGAACCGCTGGTCGGCGTCGTACCCAAGCCGCCCGTCGGCGGCGACGTCCCCGAGCCTCCGCTCGAACCGGAGCCGCCGCTCGAACCGGTCGGCAACGTTTCGGAGCAGAGCGCGTCTGCCGCTTGCCGATCGACGGTGCTCGGCGGTGCGGGCGCCGTTGCGCCAGGCAGGCTCATCGTCCACGTTCCCTCATAGAACGCGGGCGCGCCTTCGATCTCCGGGCAGCTGGCCGAGATCCCTTCCATCGTTTCCCCACTGGAGGCGACTGTTCCCTTGTAGACCTCGTTGTAAGGGGAGCCGCCGCCAACGACCGCGACCGAGAACAGCACCGCGTGAGCGGTCACCTTCCCACGGATCATATCTCCATTTTCGTAAACGCTGCCGAGGAAGTTGCCTTCAGAATCCTCGAGCGGGATGTCATAGGACTCGGTGCCGGATCTTTCATAGACGCCTGCGCTGTTGAACACGCTTTCCTGGAGATGCCACTCGCCCGTGACGTTGACGGGCGCGGCTGAGGCGCTCGCCGTGGCGCCCAGCGCAAACACCGCGACGACGGCGGGTACGAGCATCCGGATCCCGCGGGTTGCCATAGCGGAACTCTAACCGCAGGGCTGCTCGAGATCATCCAACGGCTCCCATAGCCCTGGCCGAAAGCCTCATCTATCCGGGCTCTCTAGCATCTGGCGTCTGGATACCAACCGACCGTTAGGAGACCGAGATGGCCAGTGCACGTGAACTGCTGGGCGCACAGGGCATCGAGTTCCAGGGCGATACGTTCGACACAGGCGCCTGCCACATGTCGTTCTTTTTCGATCCCGATGGAAATTCGCTGATGCTGCACCACCGCTACGCCCCAAGGGCTACCGAGGACTAAAGACTCTCGGTAGCGATCTGTCCGACTACCGCGATCGCCACGCTACCAGCCCGAAGGGCTACGCCTGCCGCACTCCTGCCCCCACGCGTAAGTGTCAGGTCACCGCGAGTAGCTCCCACTCATCAGGGACTCCCTTCAGGCTATGGACTCCGCGACTGGCGAATGTGTAATCCGATCCGGCGACCAGGTCCTTCACGGTTCGGGACGCGAACAGCTCCCCGGAATCGGCGAGCGCCGCGACGCGGGCGGCGATGTGGACCCCGATCCCCGCAACGTCCTCGCCGCGAAGCTCGATTTCGCCGGTGTGCACGCCCGCCCGGATCGCGATGCCCGATACGCGCCCTGGCGTCCCGGGCGCAGCGCCCCTCTTTATGCCGAGCGGCAGCGTGGATTGGCGTGTACGAGCAGGACAAGAACGCGCGGACCGGCCGGCCAATCCGCTGCAGTTATCGCGTGGGGGTGCCTTCGTAGATCTTCACGGGTGTGCCAGGCCTGATGCGGGCGGCCAGCCACTCGATGCTCGCGGTGGCCAGGCGGATGCAGCCGTGCGATTCGGCGGCGCCGAGTGTTCCTCCGAGGTTGTTGCGGCCGTGCATCGCGATCTGGCCCGGGCCGCCTTCGAATTCCTGCAACACGTTCGAGCGGGCGCTGAGCGCCAGCGCGAACGGGCCGCCGGCCTCGCCGGGTTCCATCTGCAGCGTCTCCTGCACGAAGAATTCGCCCGTCGGCGTCGGCGTCGAGGGCTTGCCCACCACCGCTTGAAAGGTTCTCACCACGTGGCCGGCGCGGTAGGCCCGCACCCGGCGGGCGGTCAGGTCGACGACGAGGTGCCAGTTCGTCGTCATCTCGCGAGTGCCCTGCTCGGCGATCCAGCCGGTCGATCCATTGGGGCGACCGGGCAGCATCACCCGCAGCCACCGCACCCCGTCTGAACCGGTCAGGGCTCCGATCACGGGCACGGTGGTCGGCTCGCCGGTGATTGGCCCGCGGGCGGGCAGGAGCCCGGTCTGCGGGGCTCCGGCTTCGGGCTCTTGACGTACGCCGTGTGCGGTGCTCAGGACGGCGAGTTGCTGAGCCGCTCCGATGGGAGTCGGCAGTGCGCCGGCGGGTGCAGCGGCGGCCACCGCGCGGCCGGCGCCGAGCGCGAGCAGGCATGCCGCCGCAAGCCCGGCAGCCAAGCAGCGCTGAAGCCGGGGGTGCGGGAATCGGTCGCGCGGGAACCGAAGCGGGAACCGGTGGCGCAGCGAGCTCATCCGGTGAAGGAGCCCCGCTTGTGCGGGAGCGCCGGCCGTGCGAGCGGATGTTTGCGCGAGCTGTGGTGGCGATGTTTGACCGAGGTGTGGTGTTTACCGGGTTTGCCGATCGTTCGCGAGGAGATCGGTGCCAGCGGTGTCGTCGTGACGGGGGTCGCACCCGAGCCGACGGCTTCCGCGAGCGTGTTCGCTTCCGCGAGCTTGGCCGCTTCCGCGGGCGTGGTCGTTTCCGTGCCACCGCCACTACTGCTACTTCCTCCGCCACCGCTGGTGCTGGAGGCGCAGTTGGACGTGGTGATCGTGTTCGTGTCCAAGTTCACCGCGGCGGTCTGCGCCAGCAGCCTGCCGTGGATCGTGGCGGCGGTATTCGCGGTGATGCTCGCCGCGGCCATAACGGTGCCGACGAAGCGCGTGCCCGTGCCCAGCGTCGCCGAGGAGCCGACCTGCCAGAAGACGTTGCACGCCTGCGCGCCGTTGATGAGCGAGACACTGGTGTTCGAACCGGTGATCAGCGTGGAGCCGATCTGGAAGATGAACACCGCGTCCGGGTTGCCTTCGGCGTTGAGCGTGACGCTCCCCGATGACAGCAGCAAGGAGCTCGAGGCGGTGCGCACACCCGGCGAGAACGTCTGCCCGGCGAGGTCCGTCCCGGCCGAGCCGCTGCTCGGCCGCGAGGCGGCATTGTTGTAGGCCGTCGTCAGGTCGTTCTTTGCTTCGATCGCAACCGCGTCGTCGACGTGGGTCGCGCCGAGCACGTGCGGCGCACCGGTAACCGACGAGCCAGGGCTCAAGCCCAGGTCGCCGAACATCGTGGTCGGGCCGGTGTTGGTGACCGTCGAGCCGGCCAACACGGAGAAGCTTGCGGCTGTTCCCAGGCCCACGGTCGCTGTGGCGGCCAGAGCGCTGCTCGCGAAGATCAGGGTGAACAGCACCCCGAGCAGCACGAATCCTGCTCGGTAGGACTTTGGGACGCCGACATTCATAGGCGTCTCCTCACTGCGGCGTCTGGCGCCGCGATAGAAGGGGAATGGCTCCCCGGCCTCTTCGGCCTGTTATGTACGCCGACAGTTCTCCTCTTCAGGATTAGCCGATCCCCGGGTAACTCAACGTATGTCGCGGGCGCGAGCTCGCGGCGGGAGGACACGCCGCGACAGAAGACAGCGCCAGGGTGAGCCCCGCCTAACCCTCTCTCTCCCCCACCACTCCCCCCAAGATCACCCCACAGGAGGAAAGACCATGCCCCTACTGCCCTCAACATGTAAAGCATGGCTCGTCTGCTGCTCCCGGTCATCCTCGCAACGACGCTGCTCCTGCCCGCAACGGCTGAAGCTCACAAGTCGATAGGGCACCCAACCACGAATCCCGTGGCGCTCTCGTTGAGGCTCGCCGAGCGGTACTGGCATGGCGTCCCAGCATGCGGCGCACCGACGATTTTGACGAGTGCTCATCAACTTCCCAATTCCAACTACGAAACTGTGACGAGCCCTGAACCTAAAGATTCCGTTGTCGAGATGTGGACCGAAGTACAAAAGTGCGCGATCACGATCAACGCCTCGCTGTGGCCGAGCTGGCATCTGGATGATGAAAACTTCCAATGGTTTTGTGACGCGATGACGCATGAGGTCGGACACCTCTTCGGTCATCTCGACAGCGGACAGACGAACCCCGCATCGATCACCTATCCGTTCCTGGACGGGACGAGTCCCAATTTCAACTCTGTCCCTGAGTGCCGAAATGTGACGCTCAGCCCAGCTGCTGGATCACGATCGAAGCGGCCGCGGGATGCGTACCTCCGGCGAGCGGCGTGATCGTGAGCGCCGGAGTGTTTCCCGCCGGGTTACGAAGCTCAACCGTCGAGCCCGCAGCCGTGGTTGTAACGAGTGCATCGCCGACGATCTGGCTGGTACCGGTCGCCCGCCCGTACACCGTATAGGGCAATTCGACCATTCCACCCCCGGAATCGAGCGCGATCACCAGCTGACCCGGCTCGTCAACAGATACCGAGAAATCCACGCTGTACGTGCCGACACTGGGGAGCACAAAGTCGGTCGAAGGTTTGCCGGCGAGCCTGGTGATGACGTTGCTGGTCGGACCGTCCTGGGGAAATTCGACCGGGGCCCCAGCGGCCACGGTCGCCGCATTGTCCGGCCCCATCAGGGCAAAGAACTCGGCGTATGCCCGCGATCCAGGCGGGCCCGCAGGGCCTGTGGGTCCCGTAGACCCCGTGGCGCCGGTGGGTCCGATTGGTCCCGTGGTTCCCGCTGCGCCTGTTTCGCCTTTGGGTCCAGCTGGTCCTGCGATTCCGGTTGCGCCTACTTCGCCTTTGGGTCCGATCGCTCCTGTGTTGCCGATTGTGCCTTTGGGACCTTCGGACCCGAGTGCTCCTGTGGAGCCCGCCGTGCCTTTTGCTCCTTCGGGGCCGATCGGTCCTGTGAAACCTGTGTTGCCGGTAGTGCCTTTGGGTCCGATTGGTCCGGCAAAGCCCGTTTCACCCGTGGTTCCGGTTTCGCCTTTGGGCCCGGCAGGTCCTCCAGATCCGGTGGGTCCCGTGAGGCCGTTTGGTCCCACGGATCCCGTCGCGCCCGTCGCACCTGTTTCGCCTTTGGGTCCGGCTTGTCCTTCAGATCCGGCGATGCCCGGCAGCCCGGTTGCTCCCGTCGTGCCCGTCGCGCCCACAGTGCCAGGTAGTCCTGGCAGTCCCGCAAACCCTGTGGCACCCGTAGCGCCGATGAGCCCGATCAGCCCCGCGTTTCCCGTGACGCCTTTTTCGCCCTGGAGCCCGGCTGGACCCGCAAATCCCGCGGAGCCCGTCGCGCCGGTGAGTCCGGTTGCTCCCGGAGCTCCGCTGGAGCCTGTCGAGCCCGACATACCCGTAGCGCCGGTGAGGCCGGCCGACCCTGTGGCGCCAAGTAGACCATGCAAGCCTTCTGCTCCGCCCGGGCCGGGTAGCCCCGCGAGACCCGCCGGGCCGTGAACACCCGCGTACCCCCGCGGTCCGCGTGGTCCTGAAGTCGGCCGTGCTCGTCGTTGGCACAGTGATGGGCGTGCAGGACCGACCCGCCCTGTAAAAGCGGCCGGCGTACACGATCGAGCTGAGGTTGACTGGCCTAGCGCGATGCCGGGAGTCATGGCCACGATTCCTGAAAGCCACCACGTACAGGCCGCCACCGCGAGCACGTCGCAAAGACGTCGCCGCGCCAGCCGGCGTGAGTCGATTCGCCTGAAAATTACCATTACCTTCCTTCTCGACAAGCAGGGCCAGCCGCGATCGCGTAGTTGCCCACATTCGTGACTGTGGACTTCCCCCACGCTGAGTCGGGGGGCTTGCCGTGCAGAAAGGCTCGGGCAGCCCGTCGGGCGCCTACCCGGACCCGCTCACGTTCTGCGTAGAAGTGATAGAGTCCCGATAGCCGATACCGTTGCAGATGATAAGCACGGGATTCACTGCGCAGGACCGATCGGCTGTCTGCCCGCCACAGCGAGCAGGCCGGTCCCGCGTCAGGCAAGGCGAGGTTCCGATTATGGATGGTTCAAGGGAGCGGCTCTCGGGTAGGTGGGTCGTCCCTGCAATTCTTGCCACCTTACTGTTGGAGGGCTATCGCTGCGCAAGGAGTGAGATGCTGGCCGCCGAGGTGAAGCGGCTCTCGCAGCACGCACTCACCGATCCCTTGATCATGCTAGAGGTCGAGGATGAGCACCACCGCACCTTGGCCGACGCGCTCGCGCTGGCGGTCGACACGAAGGACGCCTCCACACGCAGTCACTCTCAGACTGTCTCCATTCTGTGTGCAGTGATCGAGACCGAGCTCGGCTTCACGCCCGAGGAGGTGAGCCGGATACGCCTCGCCGGGCTGTTGCACGACGTTGGCAAGATCGGCATACCCGACGCGATCCTGAAGAAGCCGGCCAAGCTCAACGTCGAGGAGTACGAAAAGATGAAGACCCATTCTGTCCTCGGCCACGACATCGTCCAAGCAGCCGACATGCCGATCGAGGCCGACTGGGTGCTTCACCATCACGAGCGCATCGACGGCAGTGGCTATCCCGATGGCCTGGCCGGTGCAGACATTCCCCTGGAGTCGCGCATCATCCACGTCGCCGACGCATTCGAGGCGATGACCTCCGACCGCCCCTACCGCGTCGCACCCGGCGAGCAGTTCGCTGTCGGAGAGCTGCGAAGGAACGTCGACACCCAGTTCGACTCCGGCGTCGTTGCGGCGCTCTTACGTGTACTCGACGATCGCCCGGAAGGCGTCTCGATCATCCTCCAGCAGCCGTCGCCTCGACCCCCTTCTGGAGTCGCACCTCGCTATGTTGATGTGCACGCTCTCACCAGCTCCGGCGGTGAGCCAAGAGATCGGTATCCGCCCGGCGAATGAGGTCCTCGGCCGAGTCGTCCTCGCCGAGCTCCGTGAAGCCGACCGTGATCGAGCCCCTGGTGGGACCCGCCGCCAGCGCATTGGACACGTCGGCAAAACGCCTGCGAACATGCTCGACGTCGGTATTTGGCAGCACACACACGAACTCATCGCCACCGAAGCGCATGATCAGGTCATAGGACCGCAAACACGCCCGTAGGGAGTCGGCGACGGCGACAAGCAGAGAATCTCCAGCGAGATGACCGTCGTTGTCGTTGACTGCCTTCAGACCGTCGACATCGACGAAGGCGACCACCAGATCTTCGAAAGCACGACGTGCGCGATCCATCTCCCGCTGAAGCTGCTTCATCCCCGCGCCTCGCCGCCGGACGTGGGTCAGCTCATCGGTCTCAGACGCCTCACGGTCCACCGCGGCCTGGGCACGATCGCGCGCCGCCAACATACGGTCTTGTGCGGACTGGGCACGTTCCTCGGCCGCTCTGGTGCGCTCATCCGCCGCCCGGGCGCGATCGTCCGCGGCACTGGCACGGTCATTCTCCGCCCGCTGACGATCTCGCGCCGCCCCGAGCGTCTGCTCCTCGAGCTTGTCTGATTCGGCTGGCTGCACCGCACGATTCCGCGCCCGGGTGCCAGCGTCCCGCGTCTCGGCGCTCCGATCGCGCGCTGATGCCACCTGGTCACGCTCATCCGCTGTGATCTCGCGCGAAGTAGCGGTTCGCAGACGCGCCCGAGACTGTCCGTCTCGGAGCTGCGCCGCGTGCTCACGATGCACACTGCCCACATCACGAACCCGTTGATCGGCCCCCACCGCGGATTCCTGGTCGCTGGCCTCCTGATCCTCGTCCGATGCGCTCTGGTCGCCGTCTGAAGCGCTCTGGTCACGGTCGGAGGCCGTCTGGTCCTGATCCGAGGCGGTCTGATCACGATCGGAGGCCGTCTGGTCCCGATCTGAGGCGACCTGGTCGCTCGCGGACGCTGTCTGGTCGCTGGCGGAGGCCACCTGATCGCGCTCAGCAGCCGCCTCGTCCTTGGCCAGCGCCGCTTGGTCGCGCTCTGCAGGCGGGTGGCGCGCGTCAAACGCGGCCGACCTGGCTGGGTCGTCGATGCTGTCCCGTTCAGCGGCGGACCGACCCGTCCGTGGATCTGCGCCTGCCAGCTTGTCATCTGAGCCGTGCAAGAGCGTGCCTCTAGATCAACACAATATCAAATGATTCTAGAAAGCGGATTGCAGGGAGATCGCCACGAGCACGGGCAAGCCGCGCTGCAGTCGGGCTGCAAGCCCACGGCTTGGTTCCTTACGGCCATCCGAGAGCGTCGAAGACGGCGAGGTCGAAGCACCGTTCAGCGTGAGTGCGTCTCCGTATGGGCGGTAGAGCTCCGCCACTGCTCTCCAAGGTCCACGAGCGATCTACTTGGCTGGATGAGGGAGGGAGGTATTTTATGGGAGACAACAACACCAGTCGCCCGAAAGACAGGTAAGTGTCGCCGGTCATAACGGAAATCGGACGAGCCCCAGCATAAAAGCCAAACGGCCGAAATGAGCGTGCCCAATCGCCTGCGTGCCGCGAGCCTCTAACGCAGGGTCGCCGGCGGTGCTGACTCCACGAACACCGAGCTCACGTCGTCGTTTGCGTGGCCGTCGGCGATCGCCTGCCGCCATCGGGGCGCAAGCGCGGCCGTGAGTGGGAGGCTAAGGCCCAGTTCCTGAGCTGCATCGAGCGCGAGACCGGCGTCCTTGAAGGCCAGCCGGAGGGCGAAGCCTGGGCTGAAGTCGCCGGAGATCATCATCCGTGCCTTCGCCACCGCGTAGGGAGATCCCAGCGGGGCATCGTCGATCGCTTCCGGGAACAGGTGCGGGTCGAGCCCGAGCGCCTTGCTCAGCGCAACGGTCTCGGCGACCGCCTCGACCTGTGCCACGAGCCAGTTGTTGAGCACGAGCTTCATCCGCGTTCCCCCTCCGGTCGGCCCGAGCCAGATGGTTTCGCGACCGATCGCGTCAAAGATCGCCTGCACTTTGGCGCGCGCTTGATCTGGACCGGAGGCGAGCACGGTCAACTTGGCTTCCCGGGCGGGACCGTCGCTGCCGGAGACCGGCGCGTCGACGAGCTCGACACCGTGCTCTGCCGCAAGACCGGAAAGCCGGCCGATCCAATCGAGACCGACCGTGGCCATCTGGATCCATACCGAGCCCGCTCGCATCGCCTGCAGGGCCCCTTCTGAGCCGCTCATCGTCTCCTTGACGGCTGCGCCATCCGCCAGCATCGTCAGCACGACATCGGCGTTCTTCGCGGCATCGGCGGGTGAGGGGGCGAGGTGGGCGCCGTCGTCCACGAGTGGTGCGGCCCTGGCAGCCGTGCGGTTCCAAACTGACACCGGGAAGCCGGCGGCGAGCAGGTTGCGTGCGATCGGGGCCCCCATGCTGCCGGTTCCCAGCACCGCGACGCTGGTGCGATTGGAGCTCTGCGGGGAGCTTGTCATCAGTTCTCTCCTTCGTCGAATGGGGTCGCGCTTTACTCCTCGGCGGACGGCATCGCCTCGGGGGAGGGCCCCCCGATCGCCACCGAGCCGGCCATGATGCGCTCGATCTGCTCCAGGTCGGCCTCGCTCAGGCTCAGCTCGGCTGCCGCGAGGCTGTCTTCGATGTGATTCGGGTGCCGTGCGCCTACGATCGCGACGTTCACAGCCGGATTCGCCAGCGTCCACGCCACCGCGAGCTGGGCGACCGAGCAACCCAGTTCCTCAGCGGCGAATCGCTTCAGCCGATCAACGACCTCCAGGTTCCGGTTGAACGCATTTCCCGTGAACGCGGGACTCCCGCTCCGCCAGTCATCCTCGGCAAACGACGTATTCGTGTGCATCGCCCCGCTCAGCAACCCATGCGCCAGCGGCCCGTAGACGAGTACCCCGATGTCATGCTCACGCGCGTAAGGGAGCAACTCGGCCTCGATATCCCGTCGAAACAGATGGTAAGGCGGCTGCACCGTCTCCACCGGCCGCGTCCGCGCGAGCTCGGCGATCTGAGCCGCGTCGAAGTTCGAGACGCCGACATGGCGGATCTTGCCCTCGTCCACGAGCTCCTGCAACGCCGTGGCAGTCTCGGAGAAGGAGACCTTCGGGTCGGGCCAGTGCACCTGGTAGATGTCGATGTGGTCGATACCGAGCGCCCGCAGGCTGTCCTTGACTCCGCTGCGAAGCCAGGCGCGACTGGCATCGCGGACGAGACCCTCCTCGGTCATCCGCAGGCCACCCTTGGTCGCGACCACGACCTCGTCGCGCCGGTTGTCAAAGTCGTCCCGCAGCGCCCGGCCTAGAAGCCGCTCCGAGGCGCCGAAGCCATAACCCTGAGCCGTATCGAAAAGGTTGACGCCGAGCTCGCGAGCACGACGAATCGCGGCGATCCCCTCATCCTCGTCGAACTGACCCCACTCACCCCCCAGCTGCCAGGTGCCGAAGGCAACCCGGGAGACCTCCAGGCCAGTCATGCCGAGCGTGACGGGGTTCAGGATGCTGGTCGACATGATGCTCCCCTTCTCGCTAGGGCGTTTTGTTGTAGATCAAGTGGCACCGCGGTTTGGGTGATGTAAACCGGAATCGCTGTTCGGCGATCTCTGTGACCTGTCCGGTGTCGCGGCACTGCGTATAGACTTCGAGGGACGTATTTCCAAGGAAGTAAATGAACGGGCAGTCGATCTGATACCCCGAGTGTCGCACGCATGCGGATTGCGGTTGGACTTCGACGCTGCTCGGCCTCGAAGGCCCATAGGTGTGGGGGAGTGATTCCGCCTGCTTTGCAACTCGACGCGCCCCCGTCACGGTCACCCTCCACGCTTGGTGGATAGTGAGGGCACGCCAGTGCCGGCCGGAGGTTGCCTGCGCGGGCACGCCAGGAAAGATCACTAACCAGACGAACATGATCGAGATCATGGCTCCGCGTCGCACAACGCGGGCGATGATACTGGCTCTCCTCGAGCGCGGGCACTGCCGCAACTTCGCTTCAGAGCGACGCGGCGGCGTCCCTCAAGAGCTGAATCAGAGACGGGTTGGTATGCGGAAATGTGTAGCTCACGCTGCCACAGCTCTTTGGCGCCGCCGCGTACTTCGCGGCGATCTTCGTTGGGGGTGACCAGGTGGGGGTGTCGGTGATCTCTGAGCTGAACCCTTGCCCGGCGGCGAGGTGTGCCGGCTCGCGGACAGCCATCGGGCGATAGACGAACTCCGCGTCCGGTGCGATCACGGTCACATCGGTGTGGTCGGGCGCGAGCTCACTCAGCGCCAGCGCGGTCTCGAGGGAAGCCAGGCGGGTCTCGGTGCAGTGATCCCCGACTGTGTAGGCGCCTACGTCGAGGTCAGCTTCATTCTGTTCGCTGTTGCAGCGCGCCAGACCAGCCCGCAAAGCACGTATCCGATCGCGATCGTGATCAGCGTGAACTTGATGCTCGAGCAGATCGTCGCGATCAACGGGGCCTGCTCGCCTCCGTGACCTTCGAGGACGAGCAGTAGGAACACGTTTTCGGTCGCGTCGAACAGCGCCGCGGCGGTCGCGAAGAACGGCATGATCATGCCCGCCGTGGCCAGGCGCCGCCAGTCGCGTCTCCGGGCGAGATCACGGGTGGCAAGCCCGGCTAGCGTGAAGAACCCGCCATAGCTGACCATGTAGGCGTAATCGACGGTCAGGGAGAGGCGGGCGGTGTGGCGGCCCTTCGGACCCCACTCGGCGAGGATCTGGGTCGCGCGAGCCTTGGTCGCGGCGAACTCGAACGCGAGGATCCCCGGTCCGCCCGTGTGTTCCAAGCGTTTTTCGAAAACAAAGATCGGGACGATGGTGAGCGCGACCATCGCGATACCGAGCAAGATCAGCCACCGCTGGCGGGTCATTAGGAGCAACTCTCCTCCAAAGCCAGCACAGCCTATTCGCGCGAACATTGTGGAGGTGGGATAGCTCTCCGCGGGCTGCGTCCCGACCAGGGCCTGCGTGATCGGGGCGCGGTCGTGCAGGCGCCAACCTGTTGGTCTAGGCTGCCTCGCTGGGCTCAGTCCTCGATAGGAGACCTCACCCATGCCCGAGAAGACCTTCTCACTACTCCGACGCTATACGCTGTGATCCGCGGTGAGCTGCACACGAACGACGGGATTGAAATGCCGGGATGGACGGTCGGGACTGACGGGAGCATGGTGGTCGGTTCGCATGCGCGGCGGCGGCGATCGCGGCTCGGCGTGCTCCTGCTTGGCGTGGTGCTCGTGGGCCTGGGGACCTGGACCTCCTTTGCGCGTGCGGACGGCGGGCCGGGCTCGGTGCTGGCCTGGGGTTACAACGTCTACGGGCAGCTCGGCGACGGCTCGACCACGAACTCGAATCTGCCGGTGGGGGTGTCGGGTGGAGCGATTCCGGTGGGCACAACGATCACCCAGGTCGCCGCCGGACGAGACCACAGCCTGGCGCTCAGCTCGACCGGTCAGCTCTACGCGTGGGGCGACAACGAAGACGGGGAGCTCGGCAATGGCACCGAAACCGCCTCGAGTGTGCCGGTGGCGGTGTCGGCTGGCTCGATCCCCGGGGGCACGACGATCACCCAGATCGCCGCCGAGGAAGATGGGAGCCTGGCGCTCAGCTCGACCGGGCACCTCTACGCCTGGGGCTATGACGGCCAGGGAGAGCTCGGCGACGGCACGACCACCAACTCGGACGCGCCGGTGGCGGTGTCGGCTGGCGCGGTCCCCGGGGGCACGACGATCACCCAGATCGCCGGCGGCGGCGACCACGGCCTGGCGCTCAGCGCGACCGGACATCTCTACACCTGGGGCTTGAACGACTACGGGCAGCTCGGCGACGGCTCGACCACGAGCTCGACTGTGCCGGTGGCGGTATCGATCCCGGGGGGCGCGACGATCACCCAGATCGCCGGGAGCGGCTTGCACAGCCTGGCGCTCAGCTCAAGCGGGCAGATCTATGCCTGGGGTTATAACGGCAAGGGAGAGCTCGGCGACGGCACGACCACCAACTCGGACGCGCCGGTGGCGGCGTTGGCTGGCGCGATCTCGCCGGGCACGACGATCACCCAGATCGCCGCAGGCGCCTTCCACAGCCTGGCGCTCAGCTCGAGCGGGCAGCTCTACGCCTGGGGCGAAAACGCCAACGGGGAGCTCGGCGACGGCACCACCACGAACTCGAGTGTGCCGGTGGCGGTGTCGGCTGGCTCGATCCCCGCGGACACGACGATCACCCAGATCGCCGGTGGCGAATACCACAGCCTGGCGCTCAGCTCGAGCGGGCAGCTCTACGCCTGGGGCGAAAACGCCAACGGGGAGCTCGGCGACGGCACGACCAGCAACTCGAGCGTGCCGGTGGCGACGAGCCTGCCGGCTGGGACGACGATCGACGCGCTCGCGCGCGGCTCGTTCGCCGAGCACGCGCTGGCAATCATCGGCGACCTGTCGATCACGACGAGCGCGCTGGCCGCCGCCACCGTAGGCAGCCCGTATACGACCCCGCTCGCCGGCACTGGGGGGATGCAGCCATATACGTGGTCAGCTGCCGGCTTGGCGCCGGGGCTCTCGCTGAATCCCTCGAGCGGCGCGATCAGCGGCACGCCGGCGCTCTCCGGCAGCTACAGCGTCGGGGTGACGCTGACCGACTCGGACGGGCTGAGGACCAGTAAAGCCCTGACGCTCAACGTCGCCGCGGCTACGGGAGTGCCTGGGGCTCCTGTGGGCACGCCGGTGGGCACGTCGCCTGCTCCCATGGTCACCACGCCCGGGATCGCCTCGACCCCGAAGGCGATCGAAGAACTCGAACTCGGGTGCAGCGGAAGCAAGCTGGTTCTCAACGACGTCTACATCCAGGGCGCCCACGTCGCAATCAGGGGCAGCGCCGCGAAGAGCCTCATCGGGAAGAAGGTGAAGATCCTCTTCAACGAAGGCAAGCAGGTGGCCACCGCGACCGTCGAGGCTGACGGGCAATACACCACCATCGCTCCATTGCCGCCCGCCAAGATCAGAGACAACCTGAGCACCAGATACACCGCCGAGGTCGGCAAGCTGCGCTCGGTTCATCTGAAGCTCGTCAGGCGCCTTTTGCTGGAACCGCCGAAGGCGTTGGGTACGACGGTCACGCTCACCGGCCAGGTCACGCTCCCGCTGACCAAGCCGATCGCGCCCGTGGTCATCGAACAACAGCTCGAATGCGGCAAGACGACGATCGCAAAGACCTTCACACCTTCGGCGAACGGGCGCTTTCACATCACGCTCACGGTCCCCGCCAACGCCAAGGCCGCAATCTTCCGGCTCACGAGCAAGGTCGCCGCGAACAGGCACTCCGTCAAGCAGGGCTTCACGACCTTCAGCCTGCCACTGCCGGTCGCGCTCGGGTGAGCGGGCGGTCTGCCAGCATCCTGTATACGTTCGCCCTAGTTGCACTCAGCCCTTGAAGGTGGAGGCGCCGTGGTCGCCGAATGGCTCGTCGCGCTCGCGGACAGCTTGCTTGAAGCCGGCCTCGGCGGCGCGCTGTTGGAACGCATAGCCCTCCTCGGTGTGGCGGGCGATGCCATCGAAGACGGTGCCCAGTATCTGGGTCTGGTGTAGACCCTGGGCGTATAGGGACTGGTTGACCAGTAGCTTCATCATCTGCAGCTGGTTGAGCGGGTTGCGCGCGATCCGCTCGAGCAACATCTCGGTGCGCTCGTC
>Ga0182024_10013849_pt1 | contig 15676 bp, 14 predicted proteins | sample P32metaG_FD_120480 | JGI IMG/M metagenome (GOLD analysis project Ga0182024, IMG submission 120480) | Permafrost microbial communities from Stordalen Mire, Sweden - P3-2 metaG (Illumina Assembly) | ecosystem: Environmental > Terrestrial > Soil > Wetlands > Permafrost | place: Sweden: Stordalen... | reverse complement strand
TACGGCGAGTTCTGAGCATGACCTGCCGGAAGCGATTCGGCTGCTGGCGACGGCGTTTCGGGGGGTGGATTAGGTGCTTATTGAAGGTTGCAATTTGGACGAGACTGCCCGTCCAGTACCTCGAAGGTCTGTCAGACCTTGGAACCCATCAATCTTAGAAATCACATTTGGTAAAAGCAGTAGGTTTGTCAGAAATTGGGCTTTGCCAGAGCTTCTAATACCATGCCTGAGGCCTGGGAGACGCTTCCCGCACCCAGGGTTAGGATGACGTCGCCGTCAGCGGCCTGGGCTACGGATCGGCCTACCGCTTCTTCGAACGAGGGGGCGTATTGGACTTCTTTGCGGCCGATGGCTTTCACCAGGGCTTTTGAATCAACGCCGGCGATGGGCTCTTCGCTGGCGGCATAAATGTCCAGCACCTGGACAGTATCGGCGTCGTCGAAAGCAGTGGTGAACTCGGCCATCAAGTCCCGGGTACGGGTGTAGCGATGAGGCTGAAAGATCACGTGGACCCGGTGATAACCCGACTCCCGCGCAGCGCTCAGGGTGGCGCGTATTTCGGTGGGGTGGTGGCCGTAGTCGTCGACCACGTTCACCCCGCGAGCACATCCTTTTAATTGAAAGCGTCGATCCACTCCGCGAAAGGTGCGAAGCGCTTGCGCAATATCCTCGCCCGACACCTCGAGCTGGGCGCCAATCGCCACCGCGGCGGTTGCATTGAGCACATTGTGCCGGCCGGGTACGTTGAGAGCAAAAGGGCCGAGCACCAGGCCATCCGCAGCCACCTCAAAGCGGGAGCGTACCCCCTCCGCCGGGGGCAGCGCGCGCACAACATAGTCGGCCTGAGGAGACATGCCATACGTGAACACCCGCCGCCGCACCCGCGGCAATAGGGCAGCGAGCTGTGGGTTGTCGATGCATGCCGTGCACGCTCCGTAAAAAGGAACCCGCTCCATGAATTCGAGGAACGCCGACTCCACGTCTTCCATGTCGCGATAGCAATCCATGTGTTCCCGATCCAGGTTGGTCACCACGGAAAGGATCGGCGAAAGCTTGAGAAACGAACGGTCGCTCTCGTCAGCCTCGGCGACCAGGTATTGCGACTTTCCCAGGCGGGCGTTTGACCCCAATGCATCGACCCGGCCGCCGACCACTACCGTAGGGTCCAACCCACCTGCGGCCAGCACGGTCGCAATCATGGATGTAGTGGTGGTCTTGCCATGCATGCCGGCCACTGCGATGCCATATTTGAGCCGCATGAGCTCCGCCAGCATCTCGGCCCGCTGGATCACGGGGATCTTGCGTTGCCGCGCCTCCACTACTTCGGAGTTCTGCTCATTGACCGCGGAACTGGTGACCACCACCCCGGAACCAACCACGTTGGCGGCGGCATGGCCCTCAAAGACGGTCGCGCCAAGGCCCACCAGGCGGTCGGTAACGCTGGATTGGCGCAGATCGGAGCCGGAGACGGCATAGCCGAGGTTCAACAGAATCTCCGCTATGCCGCTCATGCCGATGCCGCCAATCCCAATGAAATGAACACGTTGCGCTTTGGCAAACATAGCTGGGGAAGGAAGGGTGGTGACACTCACTTCAACCTACTGTAACAGCCGAGGGTTCTGCTTCCCCTTCCGGGGCGGAGGCATCTAATATGTAGCAACCGTTCAGTGTTAAGGCAATTTGCTTGCCAGGCGCTGCGAACGGGCGCAACTTTTGTCAAGAAGTGTTGTTTTATGTAGTAGGCACCCGGAGATAACCAAGGGTGCTCGAAGAATCGCCAAAGCGGTTGGTTACGCAATGCATGATGCCTTGGCGCGGAGGTCCAAAATGAAGTTTCTCAGATATTTTATGCTGCTCGGCGCGCTGATGGTTCCCGCAGCGTTGATGTCTACTCCGGCTAACGCCCAGGTTGGTGTGGGTATCGGGATGGATGGTGGATACGGAGATTACGGTTACGGATACCCTGCTCCGGTCTGCTCGTGGGGGTACTACAACTATTATCCTTACTCCTGCGCCCCGTATGGCTTCTATGGACCGAGCTGGTTTGTCGGTGGTCTCTTCATCGGCGCCGGCCCCTGGTACCACGGTTACTGGGGTCGTGGTGGATACGGTCGCGGCGGCTACTACGGTCGTGGTGGATACTACGGTCGCAGCGGATATAACGGCGGAGGCTATCGCGGTGGGGTCGGGTACGCCCGGACTGGTAACAGCTTTAACCACGGATCGGCTGGCTATGCAGGTGGTAGCCACGCATTCGTAGGTGGAGCTAGCGGTTTCCACGGCAATAGCGGCGGCGGAGCCAGCGGCTTCCACGGCGGTAACTCCGGCGGCGGATTCCATGGCGGCGGTGGTGGTGGTGGCTTCCACGGCGGTGGCGGTGGTGGCGGATTCCACGGCGGCGGTGGCGGTGGTCACGGCGGCGGTGGTGGACACCGGTAAGCCTTTAGGCTGATTGACGAGAACGGCTGGCGATTTTCGCCAGCCGTTTTCTTTTTGTGCTGAACGGGTACAAGGCCAGCGCGGAACAACTTGAAAAATAGATCCTCCGCCACGTGGGCGAAGAAACGAAACGCAAAGGCGTTCCAGACGCTTGGGTTTTCAGGTGGCATGAACATACGTTGCAGTGCAAGCGAGGCGCGCCGATGGAGCCGATGCCCGGCCGATCTGCATGGGCACGACGGTTCGTAACTGCGGAAGTGGCGTCGTCGTTCCGGTGTTGGCCGCAGGAGCAGACAGATCGGGATGGCTGTCAGTTGCGTTCCGGTTGCGAAGCACGACGACAAGACCGGAGGCTGTCCATCGCTTTAGGATGTAGGTGATCGCGCACTCACCACAAAGCCAAAAACACTTGGTGGGTAAGGGCCTCATGGCGAATGCACCATCGTCTGGCCGGAGCCGATCGTCCGCGTGTGGCTCCAATTCGAGTAATTCGAGCCTTCCCTCGCGAAGATAGAGCAGCTCTTTAAAACATTGCGGATTTGCGCACTGCGTGGTCAAGCGGCGCTTGCTCCACACAATGCCTGGTTGGTTGGACGGGGGATTGCGGCATTCCTCTTGCAAGCTCATAGATGCTCCATCTGGTGCCGTTGCATACCAGGATCTGGTGCTCGGCTGGAGCATTGCTAAGGCTGGAGGCGAGGAAGGATCTCGTGCAGACACACTTTTCAGGTTTACTGAACTAAGTCAGGCCGGCTGAAGTATTTCTTTTTATGATTACGGCTAAGGAGGAACGGGTCATGACAGCATTCACCGGTTGGGAATCTCTCTGCGGATGTTCCGCCATGCAAGACCGCACGAACCAGGTTCAGACACCTTCGGGTACCGTTTGATCGTCAGTCGGGAAGGCGGGATTGACCGCCTTCCCCGTGTTCATAGTTTACGGGTTCTATGCTGTTGCGTGAACGGCGATCTTATGGAAGGTCGAGTTCACGACGTCTGAGGTTTGAACCGTGGGCGTTCCCTCGATAAATCTTGCCATCGTCCTCAACACTTCGGGGTAAGAATTGGTGTTGTAAGTTTCCGCGCTGGCTTTGTTGTCCCACAGACTGATGGCAGTCACATCGTGTCCGCTGGCGCCGGAGAACGTAATTTCGTCCTTAAAGCCGTGCTGCTTGCGAAGCAGCGGAAGAATCTCCTTGTCGAATGTTTGGGTGTAATCAGTGAGCATATTTGACTTCAGATGAAACGAAACATTACGAGCAAACATATGTCAACCCTCCTTAAGGTTGTCAGTCGCTAAGATTAGGGAGAACTTCAGATGGACTGACTTAGTTCAGGGAACCTGAAAGAGGAGAAGCATCACTCACTCGATCTATACAGTGCATGTAGGTGGCCCCTCTGCATCCACCGCGTAACCTGTTGTTTCGATAGGTCACAGGACAGAACTGTTACTCCCGTCGTGTACATTTGGCGGTTAAGCAAGCCTCAACGGTAACCGTTACGCGGTTGCCCGCCATGGCAGCCCCGATGAGCGGGCAAATCTCCGTTACCGGGTAGTTGAATCGCGCATCTAACCGGCCCAGCAACTGACGGGCCTGACCGGGTGTGAACTAAGAGGGATGATCCGGTCAATTGTGCTCAGTATTCAACTGAATGGTTCGCCTAGTATTTGAACGGATGAGCCCATCTCCAGGCAGGGCGTTCACCATGAAAGAGGACAATTGTATGGTTAAGCATCTTCTGATTCTTTCAACAGTTCTTTTGGTTGCAGGCCCGATTGCAGGAGCATCCGACCGGCAGAACGACAATGATCGCATACAAAAGGCGGGCCAGGTCTTCAGGGAGATCATGGATACGCCCGATAAGGGCATACCGCACGATCTGTTGGATTCGGCGAAGTGTATTGCCGTCATCCCTGGAGATAAGAAGTTTGCTTTCATCTTTGGAGGTAGCTACGGCCGGGGAGTTGTGACCTGCCGCACGGCGCACGGATGGAGTGCTCCGATGTTCCTCGCCATCGAGGGAGGGAGTGTTGGGTACCAGATTGGTGGCTCTTCCACGGATCTCATTATGCTGTTCATGAATGATCACGCCTTGCATAGCCTGCTTAGCGACAAGTTCAAACTTGGGGCGGACGCTTCAGTAGCGGCAGGCCCGGTGGGCCGGAATGCTGCAGCGGGAACAGACGTGAAGTTGAATGCTGAGATCCTCTCCTATTCGCGCAGCAAGGGTATTTTTGCCGGGGTCAGCCTGGATGGTGCTGTGGTTCAGGCAGACAAGAGTGGGGATCAGGCCCAGTATGGAGCCAATGTGACCAGCCAAGAGATATTGGACGGCCAGATACAGGTTCCATCTTCTGCCAGACGTCTTATCCATGAGCTTCGGGCATACCCAGGCGCGACGGTGGGTATGTAGTTGGAGCAGCCCCCGGTTAGACAACGGGCTACCGGGGGCTGAAAACGCTGGTCTGAACCAATCGGTGCCGTAGGACGAAGCACCGAGGAGGAACTATGGCTCACCGGAAATATCTCGATATCTTTGTTCTATCAGCTCTCATGGTTGCGTTGTTCAGCGGCGCAACGGCAGCGCCGGCCCAGGTTTCCATTAGCATTGGAGCCCCGCCTGTGTGTCCCTACGGGTATTACGACTATGCCCCCTATAGCTGTTCTCCCTACGGCTACTATGGGCCAGATTGGTTCAGTGGCGGGTTGTTCATTGGAACGGGCCCCTGGTATCACGGTTCTCGCGGCTTTTATGGGCACGTCGACAATCGCTATGATCCTCGACATGGTTACGCCGGACCGATGCCTGCACGCGGGGATCAGGCGTTCAACCACTTCCACGCGAACGAGGCACGGGATAGCCAAGGCCACGTAGGCAATGCGGGACATGACGGAGCCGGTGAACACAGCGCTGGAGCTCAGAGGGAAAGCCACGGCGGCGGCGGCCACCGTAAATAGACCGCGCCAGTCTTAAGGGACTGCAAGATCATTGTTGGCCGAAATCTCGGCACCAGGCACCGTACCGCGGACGGACTTACTCCAATGCTCCGTATTGATTCTCTTTGCCAAACGTAGCCGGCCCATAATCCAGATGCCGTAGTAATTCAGGTCAAACTCGTACCAAACGAGGCCATGGCGGGCCGAGACGGGGTGTGCATGGTGATTGTTGTGCCAGCCTTCACCGCCGGTAAGGAGAGCAACCCACCAATTGTTTCGCGAGTCATCGCGGGTAGCGAAACGTCGGGAACCCCACATATGGGTTGCAGAGTTGACCAACCACGTAGCGTGAAGGCCAAGCGTCACTCGCAGGAAGATGCCCCATAGAACCCACGGCCATCCTCCAACCGCGAGCAGGATAAAGGCAAGCAGTGTGAGTGGAACCCAGTGATACCGATTCAGCCGGCGATAGAAGGCGTCCTTCATCAAATCGGGAGCATACTTGGCGAGCAGGAGGGGTTCAGCATCTGCGCCTGCTCCATGGATGACCCACCCCGCATGGGACCACCACCCGCCTTCGCGCGGAGAATGGGGATCTCCCAGCCGGTCGGAATGTTGATGATGAATCCGGTGGGTGGTAACCCAAACCAGTGGACCACCTTCCAGACTCAGGGTGGCGCATATCGCTAGAAGATATTCCAGCCATCTCGGCACTTGGTAGCCCCGGTGCGTGAGCAGGCGATGGTAGCCCATGCCGATTCCGATATTGATGGCGACGACATGAAGAATGACGGCGACAACAAGCGCGGACCAGCTAAAAAAGAAGAACGCTGCGATGGCCCCGAAGTGAAATAGAAGCATAAAGCCAAGCACCAGCCAGTTCACCGACGGTGTTTGTGCAGCGCGCGAGAGCGCGAGCATCCCAAGCTTCGACTTTCCGGACGCCGGGATTGAAGGCTGTTCTTGATCAGGTAGGAAGCTCGCCGCAGTGTGGGCGCTCTGGTTCTCAATCGAAACGAAAGACGGAACTGTTTTCACGGCTCCAATTCAACGCCTGTTTGCCAGGTTTCGTTCGTCATAGTTTTGTAATTCAAACGATAAAAGCGAATAGCGAACGAAAATGGCTCTCTCACGTCACTCGCGCGCGGCAGGATCTGTGTATGATCCAGGCCAGAAGAACCTTTTCTGACGAACTTCTGGTCTGACGCTTGCCCGGATCTTAGAGACCGCTATGCTCCTAGTCAAATAGCACCTCGGGTTTCTGATGTTTTTCATCGAGCGCTTGCCGAATTACGGCCAGGAATTCATTACTCTGAACCGGCTTTTGCAAGAAAGCTCTCGCACCAGCATTGAGTACACGTTCTTCGTTGGCTCTCCGGTCACGCCCGGATAAGACGATGACCGGGATGGACGAGAGATCGAGATTGGTTTTCAATGCATCCAGGACGACGAACCCATCCCCGGCCGGTAAGCCTAAATCCAGTACGATCAAGTCTGGCGTACGTTTGCGTGCTTGCGAAATGGCCCCTATTCCGTCCTCTGCACAATGAACATCATAGCCGCTCGCCTTGAGACGGACTTGGAGGGCCTGCAGCATGTCGGGATCGTCATCCACGATAAGAATGTCCGCTGGATTCACTTTGCCACCTATCTTCTACCGGAGAGACCAGGCCGATACCGGAGAGACCAGGCCGAGAGCGACGGAAGAATACTACTCGATCTTTCGGCATTTTTCAGGCGCACCTTATAGCCGGAAAGTTGTATCTGGATTGGGACTGGTTTGGACGTCCCGAATCAGATCCTGAAGGGCTTCGCTACACCGACGGACCGCGATGCACCCTCTTTGAAACCATGTTGTCTCCATCCAGGAAGATGAGGATTGTCGTTGCTAGTTCCTGGATGTTCGGGGGAGTGTTCGCATCGCACTGGAGCAATCGTAGAACAGCCCTGACAGCAAACAGTTCGTCACGGTCCAGGCTGTCTGGCTGCTCTATCAAATCGATCCGGTGCATCTTTCCCGTTGCGTGTGCCCACACATCGAAGATGGTTGCGGACATGCCGGGTGTCAGCTGGATCACCCGTGCTTCCTGGGCGGCTTCCTTCGGACTCTCGGATTCAATGTCAATCTCCCAGATCACACGAAATTCCAAGGCCATCCCCAGAACCACTGTTGAGATGGATACTAGACTGTGTCGTCGAAGGCTATGACCCACAGGTAGAACCCGCACTCGACTACATCAACAAAGCCGGCTGCACCGCAATTTTACGAACTCTACGGTACTTACAACGTCCAACTTTAAGCCGCACGAACTACACCGCGGTGTTGGAGCTTCGGGCCTCCTCTTCTTTTTCAGCACAGTCCAGGGCGTGCTGTCGACGCCGGCACTCACAAAGGTGCGTCGGGGTATTCGCGCCAGTCACTGTTCAAACTCGATTCACGCTCTTGCTCCGCCTTGGCCATTGCCTCGCTCCTGGTACTGCAAGGGAAAATTTGCACATCACTGTTTTCGAAATCAAACGGCTCACCTTCCGTGATTTCGACAAAGAACTGGAGGTGGGAAGGGCTCTCTTCGACCTTGACGACAATCCGGCGATAACGTTTCCGGGGCACGTCTTTGTATAGGACGTAGATCCCATCCAGGGTTGTCATACGGCGAATTATAGGCGACGGATTTTTGTCTTGCTCAAAATCCTACCTATTGTCTTTTTCTGTCTCTTGAATCTTCCCGAGAGCGAGTTTCAAGGTGCCGGAGTCATCGACTTGTCTAGAGGTAAGTGGTGCGTAAACGTCCCGCTGTCACCGTATCAGTATTCTTTCTTGTTCAGACACTCTCACCTTACGGCTTTGCCCGGACGTAAGCGATGCGGCACGCTCCCTCCTCATCACCTGCTACCGGCGGACGAATCCCGTTGGCGGGTTCGCGGTTGAGCATAGTGCGGACCCAATCCCTGGCGTCTTTGATGGCGGCATCGGTGCGGGGGTCCGTGGCCCTGTCCGTGATTTCCTTGCGTTCTCCAGCCGTGAGATGCCAATTGAGAGGTTGGATTTCGTCGCTGGGGTTCTTGCCCTCAGGATTCCGTGGGGCCGAACCGTAGTTGATGACCACATGATGGACGACCAGCCGGTCGAGGTAGGTGGTCTCGAGCAGGCACAGGCCCAGCCGATTGCGCCGGGTGACGCTCTCATGGCCGGCTTTCCAAAGCGCTCCCGGTGGTGCGGTCAGCTGTGAGATCGCGGTCCAGGAATGCTTGTCTTCTGGATGAGTCTGGAAATTGTAATCGTCCACGTTGCTGAGTGGGTCGAGATCGTCACCATTGCGAATTTCGATAAGCAGGATAGCCAGCGGTGGAGACTGCACGTTACCTGGCAGCGCGGTTTCCTGCTTCTTCGTTGGCTGTGAAGGCACCGAACCGGATTGGAAGCAGGGGTCTTGCGGGACGTTGGCAGCAGGTTGCGTCAGTGCTGAACTGAGGAACTCGATGGCCGAGGCGGTGCCGTCGTTGTCGTAGTAGCCACCGTCGACAAAGTGGTAGGCGTAGGGAGCAAATTTAGCCGGTACGCGGGAGGCAGAGGAGACGAGGGGGAACGTAGCCGACAGGCGGGCGGCAGTGGCGATGGGCAGATCGGCGTAACTGTATCCCTGATGCTGTGGGCTATCCGCACAGGGCTCACCATACGCGTGAAGGAAGGACTCAGACGGAAGCAGGTCGTTGTCGGGAATATAGTTCCTGGGTATCTGGTAGTTGGAAAGAAGAAAACGGCCTCCGGTCTCGACCGCGGTGGTGTTCAGAGTAAAGGCAGGGAGCTTGTCCGCCCGGAGGAGTTCCGCGCCCTTGCCAAGGGTAAGATGTTCCCCGTCCAGTGTGAGCGGAGAGAGACCGGGAAGATTTCGGTCGTCGGTTCGGCAGAGAGGGTGATGGAGGTTGCGATTAAACGCCTTGGTCAGCGCCCAATTGCGGTCGGGGGCCACATGATCAAAGGAGTACCACAGGTTAAAGAAAAGGCGGACGAAGTCATAGTATTCGAGACCCCAGGCAACATCCTCGATGCTGGAACAGGCAGCGGCGTTTGTCATGCGAGCCGTGGCGGCGGGAAGATGGTCGGGATCGAAGGGCTTCTCCGCGCTGTACTCGAGCAGGTAAGACATGAGGCCCACGCTGCCGCCGGAGACTCCACTCGCCAGCAAGACGTGATCGTGGAAGTTATAGGCCTGGGCGCCCGGGAAGGGAGCGTGCAGCGAAGGATCGTTGGTAAAGCTTTGCTCCAGGCGACCGAGGATTTCGGTCGTCCAGGCAGCGGCGTGGATGCCTCCGCCGGTGGCAGTGATGATCACCAATGGATCGCTGGGATCGTGGGTGCGCATCTTCAACGCCTGATCGGGCGATGGAGGAATGACGCCGGTGTTGATGCGTTCCTCGGCGAGAAAGTAGTGCTCGCCATAAGTCCAGTGCATAAGTTTGGGAAAGAAGATGATCACCAGCAGCGCAGTGAGCACCGGAACGCGATAGCGGTCGAGCAGGAAGGCGAGCCCGGCGAAGACCCACAACATGAATGTGCAGAGGATAACGATGCTGGCCAGGACGGGCAGATGGCGCTCGGTTCCGGTCCAGCGCAGGAATTGGGAGGCACTGAAGCAGAAGACCGCGGCCAAAGACACGGCGACGGTGACAAAGAAATACTTGACCCACCTGGCCCATTTGCTCGGCCCGCAATTGGGCGGATAGACCACCCCGGCGATGAAAAGAAGAGCGACCATGCAGGCGATGATCTCTCCCACCCGCAGAGGTCCCTCGCGGGGGATAGGGGCGGTGAGAGGATACAGAAAAAAGTACAACAGCAGGAAGCCCACCAGGGAGACGAAGGCGAGGAAGTGTAGTTCCCAGAGCGGACCGTCAGGCCGTGGGGCAAAGCCGGGATAGGTGATGCGCGCCAGGACGCGCAGCGGGTGTTCCAGCACATGGGCGAGGAATGGCCGGGTAGCGCAGTCAAGATCGCCGAAGAATTTCTGCGGGAAGATGAGAGGTTTCGCGCCAGTGGGCCCACAATCGTTCCCCGGCGGCTCGGTGTAGGTCCAATGGTAGAAGAGCGAGACCGCGTACCAAAACACCACGGCTGCCAGGATGCCGATCCCGAAGTAGAGCCAGATGAGCCCGGAGGAGTGGTAGTGAAAGAAGAACGGGAACGCGGTCTCACCCTCAATCCGGGCGATATACGCAACGTAACAGAGGGTGATCAGGGTGGGTATGTGGGCGAGCGCGAGAGACCACCAAACTGCCTGAGGATGGCTGCTGCCGAAGAGCCAAAGAAGAGATGGAGGCGGCGAGGACTCGAAGCGTTCAGCCCCGTTCATGCACGAGTTGCGCGCCGTAACCAGCACCGCCATCTGCAAGGAGACGACAAAGAACGCGATGTGAAACGCCTGCCAGCGGCTATCCGGCGCCATGAAGGCCCGGGTGATCGTCGTCGTATAGCCAAGGTGATCGAGCAGAACGAGTGTCGGCAGAAAAAGCCAGGAGAGAATGCTAAAGCGCAGGAAGTAACTGTATTGCACCCAGGCCGAGATTCTCTGGCTAGTTGTCATGGAAAATTCCAAAACTATCTTAACGGCGACCTAAATGCGATGCCCTAGCGAGCCGTCATTTGTATGCCACTATCCGCTTGGCGTTTCTCGAGCGAATAGTGAGCCGAAGGGTCAAAGCGTTTCGCTAAAACCTATAAACATTTCCAGGTCAGTGAGTTTTAGAGTTGCCCTGATCTCATAAGCGGGAGGGTGAAGACGCAAGCCCGGCGACCATCTCAGCGATCCGAGCGGCCGCTCGGGGATGAGCAAAGGTGCGGGCGCTGTTTGCCATTGCCTGCAGCTTACCTGGATCGCTGAGCAGCCCGGTGAGTGCACCCAACAAACTAGCCTCCGTCATATCCTGCTCCAACAACATGACAGCCGCTCCGCCCTCAACCAGGACCTCTGCATTCTTTCGCTGGTGATCGTCCGCCGCCTGGGGAAACGGCACCAGCAAAGAAGGCTTGCCACTGGCTGCAAGTTCAGCCACGGTGCTGGCTCCGCTGCGAGCGAGGATGAGATCCGAGGCCGCAAACTGTGCGGGCATGTCCTCGAGAAACGCTTGTACTTTCCAGCGGTCTGCGGATGCTCCACTGGCTGCGTAAGCAGCTTCGGTGGTCTCGGCGTGGCGAGCCCCGGCCTGATGCAGGATGGTGAGACCGGGCACGGCATCCAGCAGCGACTTAGCGATCTGCGGCATTTTCTGATTGAGCGCACGGGCCCCCTGGCTTCCACCCATCACCAGCAACCGCGACGCGCTTTGCGGCGGCCGGGGAGCGAGGACGAAGAACTCGGTGCGCACGGGAATCCCGGTGACTTCGGCATTGCGGAAATATGCAAGGGTGGGAGCAAAGTTCACGGCGGCTGCGCTGATCCGCTTGCCAATCAACCGATTGGCCATGCCGGGCACGGCGTTTGGTTCGAAAGCCAGAGTGGGTACACGGAGGATCAGCGCCGCCAGCATCGCGGGCCCGGATGCATATCCGCCTACCCCGACAACCACGTGCGGCTGCCAGCGGCGCAAAAGGCCCAGGCAGTGCAGGATGCCACGCGGTAACGCCACCAACGTCTTGAGTTTGGTAGCCAGGCTGACACGGTTGAGCTGGCCGACCTCGATGAGTTCGAGAGCATAACCGGCTTGGGGCACCAGCCGCGTTTCCATTCCTCTGGCGGTGCCGATGAAGCAGACCTCTGCGTCGTAGGCGGACTTGAGGGCGCCGGCAATCGCCAGCGCGGGAATCACGTGGCCGCCCGTGCCGCCGCCGGCAATCATGACCCGCATGCCCGTCAGTCAATCTCCCGAGTAAGACTTAACAGAACCCCAACGCTGGCCAGGGTGATGAACAGAGACGTACCGCCGGAAGAGATAAAGGGCAGAGTAATGCCCTTGGTCGGGACCAGCGCGAGCACCACGCTGATATTGAAGAACGCCTGGATGAGGATGGTCGCCGTTATGCCAAAAGCAAGAAAGCGCGCGAACACGTCTTTGGACAGGCTCGCCGCCCGCAGCCCGCGATACCCCAGAGCGACGAACAACGCGATGATGGCCAACGCCCCGATCAGACCGAGTTCTTCCGCGATGTTGGCAAAGATGAAGTCGGTATGCGGCTGGGGTAGATAAAACAGCTTTTGCCGGCCTTCCATAAAACCGAGCCCACGGATTCCCCCGGTGCCCACCGCGATCAACGACTGGATGGTGTGGAAGCCGGAGCCCTGCGGATCAGCCTCCGGGTGGAGGAAGGCCAGCATGCGCGCCCTGCGCCAGGGCACGTGAAAGAGCTTGAAATAAAGCACCGGTGCGGCGGCAAGTACGGCATAGCCGAAGTATTTCCTTTCCGCACCTGCCAGGTAGAACATCAGCCCGGTCACGGCGGCACAGACCAGCGCGGTGCCGAGGTCAGGCTCTTCGAGGATGAGCACCAGAAACACCAGGCTGGGCAAAGCCGCGGGCATCAGGGTGTTGCGCCAGTCGCGGATGGACTGCAGCTTATCCTGCAGAAACCAGGCTAAAAACAGCACCAGCACGGGCTTGGCAATCTCCGATGGCTGAAAGGAGAAAGTCCCTGCGAAGCGAATCCAGCGATGGGTGTTGTGCGAGTCCCGCAGGAGAAACACACCAAGCAACAACAGAGTGGTGATGGCCACCGCGGGAAACACTACGATCGGGCGGTTGAACCTGCGGTAATCGATGCGCATCACCACGATCATGGCCACCAGGCCGAGAACCGCCGCTACGGTTTGTGAGCGGACAAAGGTGTACGGTGAGCCATAACGATCCTGGGCCATGACCGCGGACGCGCTGAACACCATCAACAAACCGATGAAGACGAGCAGTACGGTCACGCCGAAGAGCCATTTGTCGACTCCTACGCGCTTTGCCATACGCCTGCCCCTTGGTTTGTTCCTTCGCTTGCTCCTTCGTTTGCTTTATGACGAGCCATTACTGTCTGCTTGAAGACTCTTCCCCGCTCTTCATAGTTTTCGAATTGGTCGAAGCTGGAGCAAGCGGGCGCCAGAAGGACCACGTCGCCGGCCACTGCCTGGCTGGCTGCCTGGTCGACCGCGGCCTCAAGCGTACCAGCGGGAATCACCGTGGTGGCTCCGGCGATCTGACCTTGGATTTTTTCTGCTGCCGAGCCGATGGTGTACACCGCTTTGACCCGCGCGCGCAGTAACGCATTCAGCTGGGTGTAGTCGGAGTTCTTGTCCTTGCCACCAAGGATCAGGTGAATATTGCCCGGAAAGGAGGCGATCGCCTTGGCCGTGGCGTCGACATTGGTGGCCTTGGAGTCGTTGTAGTAATCGACACCGTGGATGGAAGCGACGAATTCAAGCCGATGCTCGACCGCCTGAAATGAGGCGACGGTACGGGCAACTACCTCGGCCGGTATGTTCACCACGCAGGCCGCACAGACCGCAGCCAGGACATTCTCGATATTGTGCTCGCCCTTGAGCGGAATGTCGACCAGAGGCACTACCGGTATCGGCTTAGCCTGCTCCGAGGTGCGGAACATCACCATGCCGTCCATGAGAAAGGTTCCACGACGGACAATTTTGCTGCGGCTGAACCACAAGACCTGCGACTTGGTCCGGCTCGCTGCCTGCTGCACGACCGGATCATCGCCGTTGAGGATGAGGTAGTCTTCCGCACCCTGGTTGGCGAATATCCTCTCCTTCATGGCGACATAGTTTTCGAAAGTGCCATGCCGGTCCAGGTGATCCGGAGTGATGTTGAGAATCACGGCTACCTGGGGGTGGAAGCTCTCCGTCGTTTCCAATTGAAAGCTGGACACCTCGAGCACCGACCATGCACCGACCGCACTTTGATCGACGACCTCGATGACGGGTAGACCGATATTGCCGGCGACCACGGTCTTGAGCCCAGCGGCGGAGAAGATCTCGCCGCACAGGGTTGTGGTGGTGGTCTTTCCATTGGAACCGGTGATCGCCAGCACATTTCCTTGCAGAAAGCGGGCCGCGAGTTCGAGCTCGCCAATGATCGGCAGGCCCAGGTTGCGTACCTGAACCAGTTCGGGGGTGGACAAGGGCACGCCCGGGGAGACAACGATCAGGTCCTGGCGGCGAAAGGTCAGCAGTCCATGACCACCGGCTTCGACCGCGATCCCGGCCTCCATCAACGAGGGAATCTCTTTGCTGAGCGCCTGGGCGCTGCGCAAATCAGAGACGGTGACCTGGGCGCCACGGCGACGCAGAAAGAGCGCCGCTGCAAGGCCTGATTTGCCCAGGCCAACAACCAATACTTTCTTGCCTTTCAGTTCCATCCAGCGGTCCATGATTCAAGGTACTGGGTTAACGTAGTTTCAGGGTAGTGAGTGCGAAGAGCGCAAACACCAACGCGCCAATCCAAAAGCGGACGATGACTTTGGACTCCGACCAGCCCATCAACTCGAAGTGATGATGCAGAGGAGCCATCTTAAAGATACGCTTCTTGCGCAGCTTGTAGCTGCCTACCTGCAGTATGACGCTGATCGCCTCAAGAACGAAAATACCTCCGATAAACGGCAGCAGCAATTCCTGCTTGATGACCACGGCGACCGTGCCAATGGCGCCGCCCAGGGCGAGCGAACCCACATCGCCCATAAACACCTCGGCCGGATGAGCGTTGTACCACAAGAAGCCGATGCTGGCGCCGACCATGGCCCCGCAGAAGACCGTGACTTCGCTGACCATGGGCATGCGCTGCAGCTCGAGGTAGTCAGAAAAGACGGCATTTCCGCTGACGTAGGTGAGCACGGTGAGAGCTGCGGCGGCGATGATGGTGCAACCGATCGCTAAGCCATCCAGTCCATCGGTGAGGTTCACAGCATTGCTGGAGAAGACGATGACCAGGCTGACGAAGATGACGAAGGGCAGGAAAGCAATGACACCGAGATGGGGAATCGCACCGAGAAGGTGTATGGAGAGATCGGGGCGAAAACGCTTGAGAAAGGGCACCATGAGATGGGTGGAATAGACGCCCTCACTGCGCATGGCCAACAGCACCAGAGCAATGGCTACTCCGCAGAGCATCTGCAGGCCCATCTTTTGCTTCGCGGTCAGACCGAGGCTCCGCCGCTGGATGACCTTGATGTAATCGTCGGCGAAACCGATGGCGCCAAAGGCCAGGGTGGAACACATGACCAACCAGACGAAGGGATTGGAGAGGTCGCTCCACAACAGCGTGGGCAAAAGGATGGCGATACAGATGAGTACCCCGCCCATGGTGGGGGTGCCGGC
>Ga0182024_10013848_pt1 | contig 15677 bp, 14 predicted proteins | sample P32metaG_FD_120480 | JGI IMG/M metagenome (GOLD analysis project Ga0182024, IMG submission 120480) | Permafrost microbial communities from Stordalen Mire, Sweden - P3-2 metaG (Illumina Assembly) | ecosystem: Environmental > Terrestrial > Soil > Wetlands > Permafrost | place: Sweden: Stordalen... | reverse complement strand
CCGGGTAGGGCGGCCAATTTTGGCTGCAGCCGCTTTTCGAGGCGGCTCTTGTTGCCGAGCGACGAGCCTGCTGAAAGCAGGCTGCAGCCAGGATTGGCCGCCCTACAAGGTCTACAGAAACTCCGAAACAGCTCAGCCAAGCTGGGCGCGTTACGGCACGGGCTGATATTTCGTCAGGTTCTGCTTGGTGGTCGATCGCCAATCCTCGATGGGCGGCGCGCCGTTTTCCTTGAAAAACGCTTTCAGTTCCGTGCGCAATACTTCGAGCTGTTTTTTGTGGCGCGGATCGTTGATGGCGTTGCGCGTTTCGCCGGGGTCGGATTCCAGGTCGAACAGTTCGCTGGGCCACTCCTTGGTCCGTTCGATATATTTCAAGTTCTCCGTGCGGATGCCGCGCACGTATTCGTATTCGAAATACAGGCGGTTGCGCCACTGCGGCCGCGCGCCGCGCAGGAATCCGGCGTAGCTTCTGCCAGGCCGCTTGCCGGAGGGCGCGGGGATGCCCAGGTAATCCAGAATCGTCGGGAAGTAATCGTAGGAGGAGATCATCGGGTTGAGCGTTTGCCCGGCGCGAATAGCGCCCGGATGGTTCCAGATCATGGGCACGCGCAGCGACTCCTCGTACATATTGAACGGGACAGTGCCGTTGCCCTTGCCCCAGACTCCGTGGTGACCGGCGTTCCAGCCTTGATCGGCGGTGAAGATGACCAGCGTATTGTCGCGGACGCCCATTTCTTCGAGACGCTTCAGAACTCGGCCGACGTTATGATCCAGGCCCGCGATCAGCGCCGCATACGCATGCATGCTTTTGACGTCGTTGTGCATTCCGGCAAGATCGCGATTCTGCCAGGGATTCATGGGCGTCCGCGGAAAGCAGGAGAACTTCGACCCTTCAAACCATTTTCTATAATCGTCGGGCTGATAATCGTAGGGCGTATGAGGGGCGTAGAACGGGACCAGAAGATAAAAAGGATTGTCCCGCTGTTGCCGCGAGAGGAAATCGAGCGCGCAATCGCCGACGATGTCGGTCTTGAAGCCCGGCATGGCGCGCGTTTCACCGTTGATGACGAAGGTCATGCCGCGATACGGTCCGCCGCCTCCGGGGACAGTCGCCCAATAACTGAAGCCGGCCTGGGCGTGGTCGTCGCGACCCATGTGCCACTTGCCGCACATGCCGAGCGTGTAGCCGTTGTTGGCCAGGATTTCGGAATAGGGCATGAAACCCTCGTACCAGTTGCGAGTGGTCGGGCCGTAACTATCTTCGGGGATCAGCCAGTCCTGCACCCCGTGGCGCGACGGGATCGCTCCCGTAAGATACGTGACGCGGCTGGGGGAACAAACCGGCGTGCAGGCGAAGGCGCGCGAGAATTTCGCTCCGCCGGCGGCCAGCGCGTCGATATTCGGGGTGTGCATTTCGCCGCAGCCGTACGCGCCGGTGGCCCAGGCTCCATGATCGTCGGTCATGAACATCACCACGTTGGGCCGGACGACGGACGCGGAGGCGCGTGCGAGCGCCGACGCAGCAATGAATGTCCGGCGGGAAATCATTTTTCGAATCCCAGATGCCAGCCCAATTTTTCGAGGTCGAACCACTTCACCTCGGCCCACGGCGTCGCGCTGCCATTGCGGCCCAGCACGAACGCGCATGGACCTTCGCCGAATTGTTCCAGGCGTTTCGCCAGCCATGAGGATGCGTTTCGTGGAGCAGCCAGAATTACAGGCGTATCGGCAAACAAGGCCAGCCGAGCGCCGAATGAAGGGTCCTCCTGCTCTACCGGCGCGGGCAACGCATACGCCTGCCGGAAACGCGCGACCGACGCTTTTAAATCGCGGACCGCGATCACTACGCGCCGCACTCCCGAAAAATCCTTCGTCGTCGGCTGGCCTTTCGGAAACGCACGAGCGTCGCGCGGCGTGAAATCGCGAATCAGAAACGGGAAGAAAGTGCCGTTGGGTTCCGTGCCGACGCGCGCAGTCTCCCAGTCGAGTTGAACGCCATCGGGACGCTTTCTGCCGCTTTTCGACGGCGAACTAACGGTAATGCCCGCGGTCCGCAGCCGCGCTGCTTCGACAGAGACATTGCGCGAGCGCACCGCCCAGGCGGTCGGGCCGGCATTCTCCTGCATCTGCTTCGACCAGTAGTGTTCGGCCAGCGCTTTCCGGTCGGGATTCGACTGCCACGCAATCAGTTCCAGGTACGATCCGTCGGGAAAACTGGTGACCGCCATTTGCGTGGCGCCGTTGACGTGAGGACCGCCATATTCGCTGGGAATCCCGACGGAGGACAAGCGGGCCTGCATCTGTTTCAGGTCCGTTCCGGAAACGCTGACGTGATCCACGGTCAGGTCGGCCGCACCTAGCGCCGTGGTCATCCAGAGAACGATTGGTCTCAAGTCCATCGGGACTCAATTGTATCAACGCGCGGACGGGTATCGAGACGAGTCTCGACGCGGCACGCACGAGTGCGTACGCCACATCAGGGTCTTTTGAAGTTGACGATGTTTTCCCATTCGCTGGCGTCGGAACGGGCGACAACGGCAACCACGGGCTCCGCCTGGCTCAAATTAAAAACTTCATGCGGGACACCGGGCTCGATAAAGATGAAGTCGCCGGCTTCGTTCTCGATGGAATGTTCGAGCGCGGGGCCGTATTCATGACGGACGCGGCCGGAAAGGATGTAGAGCATCACTTCGAAGTCGACATGAATGTGCGCGTAAGCGATGCCGCCGGGAGGGATGGTAGCGACGCTCATCGACAATTTCTTCGAGCCGACATTCTTCGCCGAAAGGCCCGACTTGTAGCGAATGCCGTTCCATCCTCGCACGTTCGTGCCGCCGCGGATGGTAAAGATGCCGTCGGCGCCTTCCACCGTGCCCAGTTCCTTTTCCATACGAACCATCTTACCCGCCCCCGTCCAACCTAGGGCAGCGACCGGATGATTTGTTGGCAATTCAGCCCCATGCGTCAGCTTGGGGCTTGCACTGGGACCGCAATAGCCCCAAGCTGACGCATGGGGCTCCACGAGCCTCACCGTCCAGATCAAGGCAAACTATTCACGCGGTCACAGCACTAGGGCAGCGAAGACACGACTCCTGGGAGTTTACCGGAAGATGCTCGTTCGGAGAACGAAGTAGGTCAGACCGCTCTGCGGATCGCGTGGTAGACCAGCAACACGACGATCGCTCCGCCGACGGCGACGCAAATACTATAGAGATTCAGCCCCGATACTCCGCCCCATCCGAAGTAGCCTGCCAGCCATCCGCCTACGATCGCTCCCACGATGCCGAGAACGATGTCCATGATAAGGCCTTCGCCACTCCTGTTGACGATCTTGCTGCCGATGAAGCCGGCGATGAGTCCAAGCACGATCCAGGCCAGATAAGACATCTTTGTGCCCCTCCTAAGGGCAGAAGGCAAGTATATTGCTTTTCACGGTGTTTGGGAAGCAGGGCAGCGGATATAGAGTCCTGGAACTTTTCCGCCGATAAGAGGGTTATGGAATTGACCCTCCCCCTGGTACTGTGCTTCGTTTTCGCAATCGTGGTCGGCTATTTCGCCGGCCGGATGATGGGTATTTTGGGTCGAAACAATCGTCGCTCCGATTGAGCATCCGTTGAAACTTAAGGCGCGATTGTACTACGCGGCGACGGGGAATCCTCTCGCTTCGGACCCGACCTGTCTATTCGATCTCGAGTTAAGTTAAGTGAGCTAAATTGACCACGTCCAGCCAGGCCTGTGCACATTTCTCTCCTTGACGTTGCCTGAGGATGAGAATATCCACCACCCCAACGCACCAGTTCATTAGCAAAGGCCCATTAGAGACAGATGCGACTGCTCATTGTGGACGATTCCGCCGGCGACCGGACGCTGTGCCGGGTTCTGATGGAGGAAGCACGCGACCCCTCTCTTGATTTTCTTGAGACAGGCGACGGAGCCAGTGGACTGGAAGCCTGCCGCAAGCTTTCCCCGGATTGTGTGCTGATCGACTACAAGCTTCCCGACATGACCGGACTCGAGTTTCTGGAGAAGCTCCCCGGAGAATCTCAAAACGACCGGTTCGCCATCGTCATGCTCACCGGCAAAGGGAGCGGAGAGGTGGCCGCCGCTGCGCTGAAGGCCGGCGCCCATGAGTACATCATGAAGGATCATCTCACCGCCGAGGCGCTGCGACTGACGATAGAGAAGGCGACCACCAGGCGCGATCTGATTCGCTCCCTGAAGGCCGAACGCGACCGCTTGGCGGGCTTACTCAGCGAAAAGGAAGTATTGCTCAAAGAGGTCCATCACCGGGTGAAGAATAACCTGGCCGTCATCGCGAGCCTGCTGAGCCTGCAAGCCAGCAAGTCCGGCAATGAAGGCGTCGCCAGCGCGCTCCGCGCCAGCCAGCACCGGGTGGAATCGATGGCGCTGATTCACGAGCAGCTTTATGCGACCGACGATCTGGGCAAGGTGGACCTGGCCAAGCATGCCACCATGCTGGCGGCGAATCTGTTTCTTACTTACGGTATCGATCCGGCCCGCATTACCTTTCAGGTAAGCATGCAGCCCCTGCAACTCGGGCTCGATCAGGCGATACCGGTGGGACTGATTCTGGGCGAACTGGTAGCGAACGCGCTGAAACACGCATTTCCCGATGGCCGCAGCGGAGCGATCACGATCGGGGGCGCCCGTTCGAACGGGCGTATCGAATTGACCGTCACCGACGACGGCATCGGCATCCCCGGAGGGGACGACTTCGAGAGACGAAAGTCCCTCGGCATGCAGATTATCAAAACCCTGACACGCCAATTGAAAGGAATATTCGAGGTGGCAAGCGGCCGGCCGGCTACGTTCAAAATCTCTTTCCCGAAGGCTGAAAGTGGACAACAAATCGTACAAAGTGCTGGTAGTGGAAGATGAGGGCCTGATCGCCCTGGATATCTCGAACCGCCTGACATCGCTAGGCCATGAAGTGGTGGGCACGGTAGGTACGGCGGAAGAGGCGTTCGAAAAAGCGCCCGAGGCGGATATCGTCCTGATGGACATCCGCATCGACGGCCCGGTGGACGGCGTGGAGGCGGCGGCGCGGATCCGGGAGAAGTTTCACGTCCCGGTGGTGTTCCTGACGGCGCATTCCGACCGGCCGACGCTCGACCGCGCGAAGGTGACCGGCGCGTTCGGCTACCTGGTGAAACCCATTGCGCCCGCGTCCCTGAATACGGCGATCGAGATCGCGCTCCACAAGCACCGGATGGAACGAAAGCTGGAGGAGCGCGAGTCTCTGCTGCGGACGACGCTCGAATCGGTGGCCGACGCCGTTGTGGTGACCGATCATTTAAGCCGCGTCCTGATGCTGAACGCCGCCGCCGAGAAGCTCACCGGGTGGACGCACGCCGAAGCAGAGGGGAAACCGGCCTTGAGGGTCCTGAGGCTGGTGGACATCGAGTCCGGCGAGCCGGTGGAGGATCCCGTACCGCTGGCAATTTTGAAGGACGCGGCGATGCCTCTCGACCGGACCTGGCAACTGGTCTCGCGCAGCGGCAGCCAGATTAGGATCGAAGGCTCGGCGGCGCCCGTGAAGGCGTCGGGAATCGCGCTGGGGACGGTGCTCACGTTTCGCGACGTAAGCGCGCGGCTATGGGAGGAAAAGCAGGTGCGGCAGGCGCAAAAAGTGGACGCGGCGGGACGCATGGCCGCGCGCGTTTCCGGCGAATACACCGCGCTGCTGGCGAACATCCGCAGCCAGTCCGAGCAGTTGCTGCGCCAGTTCGGAGAATACTCGCCCGCGCGGCTGGCGATCGAGGAGATTCAGGAGTCGGCTACGGCGGCGGAGGCGCTCAATCGCAGATTAACCAGATTCGGCACCAGGCAAGCCTCCGAGCAGCCGGAGGTACTGAGCCTCAACGGCATGCTGCGGCGGATGTCGAAACTGATCGAATCGGTCGCGGGCCCGCGCATCGAACTGGGGATGCGCCCGTCGCCCGTGGCGGGCAAGATCCGGGTGGACGCGGCGCAAATGGAGCAGGCGATTATGAACCTGGTTCTGCACGCGTGCGCTCTGATGCCGGAGGGAGGGCAGCTGCTGATCGAGACCGGAAATGCGGAGCTTCCGCGGTTCGACTCGGTGGTTAGCTACGTCACGCTGAACATCGCCCATACCGGAAAGGAGCCGGATCTCGAAAAACTGTTCGAGCCGTCCTCGATCGGGGAAGACGGGCTGGCCCTGGCGATGGTTCATGGCATCGTCACCGAGCACGGCGGATATATTTCGGCGCAAGCGACATCGCGCGGCTGCCGGTTCGAAGTGCTGCTGCCGCGCGCCACGGAAACGCTCGCGGCCGGCTCCGGGGGCGAGCCGCGGGGCATTCCGACGGTGCTGCTGGTGGATTATCGCGAGCGCGTACGGGCGCAGCTGCATAATTTTTTCGAGTCGGAGGGATACAACCTGCTGGAGGCGGTGGACGATCAGGAAGCGCTGGCGCTGGGCGAGGTGCATGAGGGATCGCTCGATCTTCTCGTCGCGGAGGCGTCGGAGGCGGACCGGATCGGCGCGGCGCTCGGCAAGAATCACCCAGGCTTGCAGGTGTTGCGGATTGTCGACGAGATCGACGGCTCGGCCAATCAGATCCGCCGTCCCTTCACACAAACGGCTCTGCTCGAAAAGGCGGCTCAGTTGCTGGCGGCACACGGAACGTTGGGAGCCGCGGCTACTTCTTCCTGACTATTTCTTTTTGGGCTTCGCGCTGGGCTTGACCATGCCTGGTTCCGGCGCAGCGAAGAAATTGTCGGCCACGTCCTTATTAATCTTGACGGATTCCGAAAAAATCTCGTACGTCTTGTCGCCGTTCCGCTCCCGGTGAATCTGATGCGGCCACTGCACTCCGCCGGCGTCGAAGTACCTGGTAAATAGCGTGACCTCTTCGTCCTGTTCCTTGGTGACGGCGTTCTTTCTCTTATACGTCTGGCGCACCGGAAGTTTAGTCGACTGGTGAAATTGCACGCGCACCACGCGGTTCTGGGAATCGGTGATATCGACAATATCCACTGGAAGATTCTCAATCACATCCGAGCCTTGAAATTCGAAAATCATCCCGGGCTCCTCTAAGCGCTGACGGAAAATGTACAGCACGTTGCGCAGAGTCGACTCGCGATATCGGTCGAAGCGGTCCTGCTCCATCTGCTTCGATCCGCGCCAGCTGATGTCCCACCCTTCGTTTTCGAGAAACAGCACGGACGTGTCCTCGGTTTTGCCGAAAACCTCTTTTTCCTTTTGCCCCAGTTCTTCTCCCGATTTCGCGGGCGCGACGGTCAGATAGCGCGTGTAGATTTTGGCGACCGAGAGCCCGGAAATCTGGTCGCGATAATACGAATAGGCGCGTCCGGATTCGGTGCGGTCCATCATCGTCAAAAACGTGTTCCCGCCCAGTGCGGCCAGAGCGTCGTCGATCGTCTTCTTGCCGCGAATCTCCGCTTTGCTCGGCGCGGTCTGCGCGAAGGCGAGTGCGCCGGCTGAAAAAAGAAAACCCCGTCGCGTCATTTTTTTACCGGTTCCGGTTTCTTGCTCAACTCTTCCGGTTTAAGGCCCGAATTGAGTTTGATTTCAGAAACCGCCGCTTCCCCCGCTTTTTTTCCGTTCTGCTCGATCTGGACCTTGAACGGCATCTTGATCCCGTCCACATCGCGCCAGTCCGAGAACGTCTCCGTTACTTCAGACGGAGGGCCACCCATGTTCGTTTCCTTGTAGGTCTGCCGGGCAGGCAATCCGGTCGCGTCGTCAATCTCGATATGCACGCTCTGGCCGCCGGCGCCCGAAACGTCCACCGCGTTCGGACCGCTGGCGGTCACCGTCCGGGAGGGATCGCGATCCGACAGCACCAGCGTCACCCATTCGCGGAAAACTTCGCCCTGCACCTGTTTCGCCACCGGTGGAGGCATCGGCACCACGCCCTGCGGCAGCGACAGCCACCCCGATTTTCCGTCGAAATACGCCGCGATTGTACCGATCGGCAGAATTTGATCCTGGCGGAAAAGCGCCGGCGCAATCCAGCGGTTTTGCCGCTTGATGGTCATGCCTCCCGCGGCCGCCGACATCGTCATCTCCGCCGACTGCGTGAGATCCTTGACCGCCGCGAGTTTGTCCGCGCCACCCATCGCCTGCTGCGCGCGCTTCAAAAGGGCTCGCCCGCGCTCAGCTGCCGCAGGGTCCGCTTTGGCTGCTTCTGGCTTCGATTCCGATTTCGGCTCCGGGATCGTCAAATCGATGGTTTTGACCGCGCCCAGCGCCGATAGAGGCTTGCCGAATTCCTTCGGATTCCCGACCGCGACAATCGCCAGGTTTTCCGGCAGGAATTTTTCCTTGGCCACGCGCAGCACGTCGGCCCGCGTCACCGCCGCGATGGCTTTTTGATACTGGAACAGAAAATCCTTCGGATAGCCGTAGTATTCGTAGCGCATCACGCGATTCAGCGTTTTCGCAGGACTATCGAAGAAGAAAACGAAACTGTTGAGCACGCCTTCTTTCGCTTCGTCCAGTTCGCGCGGCGTCACCTCCGCCGAGCGCATTTTATCCAGCTCGACGCGCGCGGCGAGAAGCGTTTCCGTGGTCGATTGCGATTTGGTGCTGCCCTCGATCCGGAACGTTCCCGGATGATCCCAGTTCGCCGACCACGACGCGCTGATATCGTAGGCGTAGCCCAGCTTGGTGCGGATCTGAGACAACAACCGGCTGGTGAATCCCTGCCCGAGAATGTTCGCGGCCACTTGCAGCGCGGCGTAATCTTTATCGCGCAGCGTGCCACCCAGTTCGCCCATCGCGAAAAACGTCTGCGTGACATCGGATTTTTCAGCGAAGTAAATGCCCGGCGCGGGCTTCGCCGTCACCTCCGGAAATTTCGGCACAGCGGGCTGCTGCACCGTCCAGTCGGCGAACAATTTTTCCAGCTTGTCTTTCATCTCCGGGATCTTGAAATCGCCGTAGACCGCCAGCATGATGTTCTTCGGAAAATAGTAGCGGCGATAGAACTTCACCAGGTCGTCGCGATGGATGTGGTTCAAATCCTCGTACTCCACCTGCCAGCCGTAAGGAGTGGTGGGGCCATAGACGATCCGCTGCATCTCGCGGTCCGGTATCGAGCCGGCATCGTCGTTCCGGCGCGCGATCGCGCTACGCGTCTGCGTGATCGCCAACTCCAGCTTGTCCTCGCGGAACTCCGGCGCAGTCAAAACGTCTTTGAAGACGCCCAGCACCGTGTCGGCATTTTCTTTGAGCGCCGAAAAACTCATGCTCGCGCTGGTCTCGTCCATCCCCGCCTCGACCGACGCCGCCATGTTCTCCAACTCTTCATCGATCTGATCGCCGGTCTTTGCTTTCGTACCGCCAGAGCGGATTACCTCCGCCGTGAATTCAGAAAGCCCTTTTTTGTCCGGCGGATCGAACAAATTTCCGGTGCGAATGAGAGCCAGCCCGTGCACCAGAGGCAGTTCGTGATCTTCGAGCAAAAACACTCGCATCCCGTTCGCGAGCGTGAACGTAGTCGGTTCCGGAATTTTCACCGGCGGCAGCGGAGGGTATTTCAGGTCTTTATAAGAAGGAACCACCTGCGCGAAAAGTCCGCCCGCCAGACAGGCTGCTTGGAACAGGCTCTTCATTTGGCGCCTCCTTCGACGGGAGATTTTGTATACGCTACCGTGCGTCCGTTCTCGATCAGATAGGTTTGCGCCACGCGCAAAACGTCGTCAGCCGTGACTTTGTCGTACTCCTGAAGCTCGGTGAACAATTTTCGCCAGTCGCCAAAATTGACCGAGTAGCTGCACAACTCCGACGCGAGGCCCGAATTGCTGTCCAGTTTCCGGATCAGCGCCGCCCGCAGTTTGGTCCGCACCCGCGCGATGGTCGCATCGTCGACCTTGTCTTTCTTCACATGCTCGATGATCGAGTAAAGGGCTTTCTCATTCTCCTCAAGCGAATGGCCAGCGGCGGGAACCACATAAAACAAGAACAATGCCGGATATTTACCCGACGGAAACGTATCCTGGCTCGCTGCGCCCAGCGCGATTTTTTTATCGCGCACCAGTTCCTTGTAGATCAGGCCCGTGCGGCCGCCGGAGAGGATGTCGCTCAACACGTCCAGCGCGGCGTCGTCCGGACTATACTGCGAGGGCCGCTTATACACGATCGCTAGAAATGGCTGCGCGGGACTCTCCACCGCGACGCGCTTCTCGCCCTCCTGCTTGGGTTCCACCGTCCGCACCATCGGCGGCATCGGGGCTTTGGGAAGCCTGCCAAAATATTTCTCCGTCATGCGCTTCGCCTCGGCCGGATTCACGTCGCCGGCGATTCCGATGGTGATGTTCCCCGGCGTGTAGTATTTTTTATAAAACTGCTCGGCTTCCGGCTCGCGAAAATTGTCGATGTCGCTGGCCCAGCCGCCCGGCATCACCCGATACGGATGCGCCTCAAAGGCGGTGGCGAGAAGCGCCTCCACCAGCTTCCCTTGCGGGCTCGATTCGACGCGCATGCGGCGTTCCTCGCGCACCACGTCGCGTTCTTTATAAAACTCGCGGAACACGGGATGCAGGAAGCGCTCCGATTCCAGCAGAAACCACAGCTCAATGCGATTCTCGGGAAAACTGTAAAAATAATTCGTGGAATCCTCGGCGGTGCTGGCGTTCAGGCCGACGCCTCCGTTCGATTCGACGATGCGGTCGTACTCGTTTTCCTCGACGAAGCTGTCGGCGGTCGAGATCGCGTCCTTCACCTGAGCCTCCAGCGCCTCGATCTTTTTCGGGTCGGACCGAAACCCCTTGTTCTTCTCCTGGTCGAGCTTGTCGTAGACCACTTCGATTTGCGCCAGCGCGGCTTTCTCCTTGGGCCAGTTCTTGGTGCCGATGGTGGGCGTGCCTTTAAACGCCATGTGCTCGAACATGTGCGCGATGCCCGATTCGCCGCTGGGATCGTCCACCGAGCCGACGTTCGCGTAGGTGTGAAATGAAACCACCGGCGCTTCGTGGCGTTCGATAATCAGGAATCGCATCCCGTTGGGAAGCGTAAATTCAGTAACTTTTTTCTCGAAATCCTGCAGCGACTGGGCGTAAAGCAGCCCGGGCAGGAGAGCAAGGAGGCAGACTCTCATGTTTTAAGAGTAACTCGGTTCGCGTTTAGAGCCGCGACCATCGGGAGCGGTCAGCCTACGGGGAATCTATTCCTCGGATGCAGCAAGAAGTTCCGCGATCCGCGCTTTGTGCTTCAACACACTTGCGGCGAGGGATTCGACAACCAGCGCAAGTTGGTCTAGTCGCTCATCAATCGTCATCGCTCTTAAATTACCACGAACGATTCACGAACGATTAAGGAAGCGCCTTCAACTGTTCGGCGGAAAGCCAAGGATGCTTGTCGCTGGGAGAGCCCTCGCCGGGGCATCCTTCGAATTCGGAGTCGCTGACGGCTTCCATTTCGAACCGGTAATTGCCGAGGTCGCGAACCAGGAAATGAGCCTCGATTGGTGCCTTAAGCTCGTTTTCGCCGACGTACTTTATTTCAAGTCCGATCGACCATCGATCAGGTTTGGCGTTGCAGAGAACAACATTGGAGTATTCGCCCAGCACGAAGTCGGCGTGAAGTTTGCTGTGCCATTTCTGCGTTTCCGGCGCAGATCGCGCTTGCATTTCACTCCAAGGCCGCGTGAGCCACTCCTCGGCGAAGTCTTGCGGTTGGAAGGCCATCGGTTCCACTCGTTTTACGCCGTCGGCGAAGTTGTAGCGAAACAGATGGGTTCGGTTGTGAATGTCACCATCGACACTGTGATCGAGAAATTCGATCATTAACCCGTCCGGTTTCAGGATGAATTCCGGTCCGTCGTTTCCCAACCAGAAACCGTGCTCCGACGACAGCAGCGACTCCGGCGGCTGCGAGAGACTTATCCGGTAAATCGCGTAAGTCATTTCCATCCATGTCGACGCGCACTGTGTCGACGTGCGATTTATCAGCAACAGCCGTCGGCCCTGCGAATCTGGATCGGAAAGTTCAAAATCGGCACCATATCCCCAATCGCTCTTCGGATGGTCATCGATCACGCGCGTACGGCCGTTCGAATCGAATCGATACGCGTAGACTGCTTGATCTGTGCCACAGCGCACCCGTAGGGTTGCGATCACGAACAGCGTATCCGGCAGTTCCGGCATCGTTTTGAGCTCAATGCCGACCTCGTCAAATCCAGGATCGTTCCAGTCCATGTCCTGGTTGGCGGAGTAGGGCTTGGATAGTCTCCCCTCGACAAGAGCCTTCTGCAAGGAAGAGTCGAGCCGTGAAACTTCACCAGCCAGGGAGTAGAGGTTCTTTGGCAGCCGGGACTCCAGCCAATCCCGAAGTACCCCGTGAACCGCCGCGATTCTCTCCGCGCCGTCCTTCCCAGAATTATTATCTTGCTCAGCCTGCTGCGCTTGCGCCCGCGCGGTCAACATCTCGTGCTTCAGGCGCGCGACCGCCGGATCCTGCCCCAAAAGAGAAATCGTCGCGAAAAGGAGGACGATGAGCTTGCGCATTGCCTCTTGATTTTAATACTAGAGCGAACGAAGCCTGCTGAGAGCAGGCTGCCGGCAAAATTGCCGGCCCCACATCGGACGTCAATATGCCGGAGAATCGCTCGCCGGAAACGACTCCGCTGACGCCTCGTCTACGATGTCCCACTCGTCTTCTTTTTTCGGGCGTTCGGGGGGCGGCGCGAGGACAAAAGCGAGAAGGGCTCCCAGGCTCGCCCCAATCACAAAGCTTGCGAAAGCCCGCATGCCAACTATTTTATATCGAGAATATCTTTCTCTTTGGCCTTCGCCATCTGATCGATCTTGGCGATATGCGCGTCGGTGGTTTTTTGCACGTCGTCCAGCGCCCGGCGTTCCTCGTCTTCGCTGATCAGCTTGTCCTTGAGAAGCTTTTTCAGATGCTCGTTGGCGTCGCGACGGATGGTGCGCGCGGCAATGCGATGCTCTTCCGCCACGCCGTGCAGCTTTTTCACAATTTCTTTGCGCCGTTCTTCGGTCAAAGCTGGAATCGGCACGCGGATGATTTTTCCGTCGTTCGCCGGGTTGAGGCCCATGTCGGCCGAGCGGATGGACTTTTCAATCGCCCCGATCTGCGAAACGTCCCAGGGCTGGATGGTGATCATCGTCGGCTCCGGCACATGCAGGTTGGCAACCTGGTTGAGGGGCGTCGGCGTGCCGTAATAATCCACCCGCAGGTTGTCGAAAATCGCCACCGATGCCCGGCCGGTGCGGATGGACGACATCTCGTGCTGCAATCCCGAGATGACTTTGTCCATGCGCCCCTTGGCGTGGGCTTCCACGTCTTTCACGCTTTGAAACGGGCTTGATGCTGCTACTGCTGGTTGTTCTGGCTTCATATTGTTAGTGGATGAGCGTGCCGATCGGCTCGCCCATCGCCATTCGCATTATATTGCCACGGACGTTCAAATTGAAAACCACGATCCCCAGCTTGTTGTCGCGGCACATGGCCACGGCCGAAGCGTCCAGCACTCTCAGATTTTTTGAAAGCACGTCCGAAAAGCTGATTTCGGTGTAGCGGACGGCGTCCGGGTTCTTCAGCGGATCCTTGTCGTACACTCCGTCGACGCGAGTTGCCTTCGCCACGATGTCGGCATGAATCTCCAGGCCGCGCAGCGTCGCCGCCGTGTCGGTGGAAAAATACGGATTCGAAGTGCCCGCAGCGAAGATCACGATGCGGCCCTTCTCCAGATGCCGGATCGCGCGGCGCCGGATGTAGGGCTCGGCAACCTCGTGCATTTCGATGGCGGTCATCACCCGCGTCGGAACGCCCTGTTTTTCGAGAGCGTCCTGGAGAGCCAGCGCGTTGATCACAGTCGCGAGCATCCCCATGTGGTCGGCCGCCACACGGTCCATGTTCTGCGCGGCAGCCGCCACGCCGCGGAAGAAGTTCCCTCCGCCCACTACCAGGCCGACCTGCACTCCGGCGCGCACCACCTCCGCGACCTCCGACGCCAGAGCCGCCACACGCGACGCATCGATGCCGAAGGAGCCTTCGCCCGCCAGCACCTCGCCACTCAGTTTCAGGAGAATGCGTCCGTATCTTGGCACGACGTTACTCAGCCGCGGGAGTGCCCAATGAACTGTCGGGGGCCGTATCGCCGACCTTGAACCGCACAAAGCGCGAGACCGAGATATTCTCGCCCAGCTTGGCGATCTTGGTCTTGATCACTTCGGCGATGGTGGTGGTGTTTTCCTTGATGAACGGCTGCTCGTACAGGCAGACCTCTTCAAAGTATTTATTCATGCGGCCCTCGACGATTTTGTCGGCCATCTTCTCGGGCTTACCCTCGTTGATGGCGCGGGCGCGCTGAATCTCGCGCTCCTTGGCCAGCGCGGCCTCGGTAACGTCTTCTTTGCGAACAAACTGCGGATCGGCCGCGGCCACCTGCATCGCCAAATCCTTCACCAACTCCTGAAAATCGACGGTGCGGGCGACAAAATCGGACTCGCAATTCACTTCGATCAGAACGCCCAACTGCGCGCCCGGGTGAATATAGCTGCCGACTACGCCCTGCTTGGTCGAGCGCGTAGACTTTTTGCCGGCCGACGCGATTCCATGCTTGCGCAGCACCACCTCGGCTTCGGCCAGTTCGCCCTTCGCCTCGACGAGAGCCTTCTTGCACTCCATCATCCCCGCCCCGGTGCGCTCCCGGAGCTGTTTTACAAGCTGTGCACTGATTTCCATAATTTCCTCTGATCGTAATCTTGATAAGCAGACCGCTCCCTGCGGTCGCGGCTCGGTAGGGAGCGGCGGCAACTAATGATTCCGGGTCGCCAGCTCTTCGGCAGCTTCCGCCACCGGGCCCTTGCGGGAGATCGAGTTCGACGGCAGATCTTCATCCGCCACCAGGCTCTCCGACATGAGCTGCTCGGCGTACTTCGGATCGATGTACTGCGCGTACTCCGGATTTTCATCGAGCGGCACATCGTCCGCGACCGGCTTATCGGCGGCCGCCAAATCGTGCTCACTCACCAGTTGCCGGCCCTCGACCACTGCGTCCGAAATCTTGTTGGTGAACAGCCGGATCGCCCGCAGCGCGTCATCGTTGCCGGGAATCACGTAATCCACCTTGTCCGGATCGCAATTGGTATCTACCACGGCCACCACCGGAATGCCCAGCTTGCGCGCTTCCTCGACGGCGATTGCTTCCTTGTTCGAATCGACCACGAACAGTAAATCTGGAAGCCCGTTCATGTCCTTGATGCCGCACAGGTTCTGGTTCAGGTGCTTGCGCTCCCTCTCCAGGCGCACAATTTCCTTCTTCTGGCGCCCGTCCCAGTTGTTCTCCGTCGCCATGGCGTCCAGTTCCTTCAATTTCTTGATGGACTTCTGAACGGTGGCCATATTGGTGAGCAGTCCGCCCAACCAGCGCTGGTTCACGTAGTACATGTTGCAGCGCGTGGCCTCTTCGGCGATGGCTTCCTGCGCCTGGCGCTTGGTGCCGACGAACAGCACCGTTTTGCCCGACGACGCCATCTCCTGCACGTACCGCATCGCGTCCTTAAACAGCTTCAGTGTCTTCTGGAGATCGATAATATAGATCCCGTTACGTTCGCCAAAGATGTATTCTTTCATCTTTGGATTCCAGCGCTTGGTCTGGTGCCCGAAGTGAACGCCTGCTTCGAGCAATTCTTTCATG
>Ga0182024_10013847_pt1 | contig 15679 bp, 14 predicted proteins | sample P32metaG_FD_120480 | JGI IMG/M metagenome (GOLD analysis project Ga0182024, IMG submission 120480) | Permafrost microbial communities from Stordalen Mire, Sweden - P3-2 metaG (Illumina Assembly) | ecosystem: Environmental > Terrestrial > Soil > Wetlands > Permafrost | place: Sweden: Stordalen... | reverse complement strand
TCCTTCACTTCTTCGAGTTTGTGAGGCTGGATAATCGCTTCGATTTTTTTCATACTACGCCTCGAAATTATATCCTTCCTCGCCGTGCTGGCTCAGGTCGAGCCCTTCGATTTCCTCATCTTCCGACACGCGCACGCCCACCACGGCGTCGCAAATCTTCAAAATGATGAACGTTCCCACCACCGCGAGTCCGATCGCAATCAGACAGCCGACCGCCTGATTGCCTATCTGCGCCGCGTTTCCATCCACCCAGCCCAGCGGTTTGCCGGACATCAGATCATTAATTTCCTTGGTCGCGAACACGCCGGTTAGCAGCGCGCCCAGCGTTCCGCCTGCGCCGTGCACTCCGAATGCGTCGAGCGAATCGTCGTAGCCGAATTTCTTTTTCACGGCGGTGGCCATCAGGAAGCAGACCACTCCGGCGGCGATCCCAATGACTAGCGCCGGCATCGGCTTGACGAATCCAGACGCCGGAGTGATCGCGACCAGGCCGGCCACCGATCCCGAGATCGCGCCCAGCACGCTCGGCTTGCCGGTGTGCGCCCATTCGGCGAACATCCAGGATAGCGCCGCGGCTGCCGCCGCAAAGTGCGTCGCGACAAAGGCGGACGTCGCGAGCGACGAGGCCGCCAGCGCCGATCCGGCGTTGAACCCGAACCAGCCTACCCACAGCAGGCATGCGCCGATGGTCGAGATCACCATGCTGTGCGGACGCATCGGTTCATTCGGATAACCCTTGCGCTTGCCCATGTAGAGCGCGCAGACCAGCGCCGAAACGCCGGAGGTGATGTGCACCACGGTGCCTCCGGCGAAATCGAAGCAGGGAACTTTTCCGCCCAGCGACGCGTTCAGGAACCCGCCTTTTCCCCACACCATGTGCGCCATCGGGAAGTAGACCAGGAACATCCACAGAGTCATGAACAGGAGCAAGGCGGTAAACTTCATGCGCTCGGCGAAGGCTCCGGCAATCAGCGCGGGCGTGATGATGGCGAACATCAACTGGTAAATCATGAACGTCTGCTGCGGAATGGTGCCCGCGTAATCGGCATTGGGAGCCGCGCCGACGTTGTGGAGGAACGCGTAGTTGAATCCGCCCAGAAATGGCGTCGAGCCTTCGCCGAACGCGAAGCTGTAACCGATGATCGCCCAGATGACGGTGACCAGGGCCATCAGCACGAAGCTCTGCATCATGGTGGCGAGCACGTTCTTGCGCCGGACTAAACCGGCGTAAAACAATGCGAGCCCGGGGCCGGTCATCATCAAGACGAGCGCGGCGCTCACCAGCATCCACGCGTTATCGCCAGCGCTTTGCGCGGCTTTCGTGGCCGCGGTCAGATCGGAGAGTCTTTTCTCCAGATCGGACGGCTGCGCCGAAACGAGGGCGGTCAGGAACAAAAAGGGAATCCAGAGATAGCGCATTAAGACGCTCCCAAAAGAGTAAACAAACCAGTATAGGGGAGTATCTAGCCGGGACCGGTCAAACCTTTTGATCGGTCTTATTGAAGTTTTCTATAAGGAGGACGGCAGGGCGCTGTTTGCGACCTCGGCAATGGTGTCGCTTCGGATGGCGCCGGTTAGCTGGAGACCCAACATGTATTTCGATCCCTGCCGGACGGACTGCTTCACCGTGGCCGTGCAGCGCAGATTAATCTTTTCGGATTGCAGGATGATGAGAGTACCGATCTTGACCGGGTGCGAGGACTCAATGCGCAGACCCTTCTCGGAAACGTTGATGCACTTGGTCACGGCGTAACGCGGTTGTCCTTGCTCCTCCCAGGAGATCCGAACCGGATTGGCATAGGGGAAGCGCCGATGGCGTCGCGAATCTTTGACGGCGGACATGGTCATTGTAGGGATCGGCTGAAATGCGTTGGGGCTGTAGCTGGGGTTTTCGAGTGCCGCTCCCTGCGGTCGCGGCTCGTAGAATCGGATTCTGCTATGGAGGTCAACTTGGTGGGAGGCCGCTTGGTTGATATCGTTACTATCAACTGCCCACCGAATCCTCGCTCTCACGAGACGGGGTTATAACCCCTGGCGTAAGCCTGGGGATTCGACCACTAACGAATTGCGGGCTGCACATGTGCGGACGAATCAGGTTCATGTCGTGGTCGAAGCGGTACGACCTCAAATCGTTCCAGAAGATGTATTGGCGGCGCTGGATTATGTGGTCGAAAAACAGGGAGAGCAAATGGCCGTTTACGATTCTACCGAGATGGAATGCCGTGACCGCCGGGAGCGGTAATATGTCTCTGATGGACCCTCTCGACGATAATCGGCGGTATTGGCTGGAAGACGACGATGGCGGCGGTTTCTCTGACGACGACGGCGGCGGCGACGATCAGGATGATGACCAGCAGGACGACGATCAGCAGGACGACGACGATCAACAAGACGACGATCAACAAGACGACGATCAACAAGACGACGACCAACAGGATGACGATCAACAGGACGACGCCGCTGCAGACGGTGCGGACGGCGATGGCGATGGCGATAATAACGACGACGAGTATTACGACGACGTCAACGAGTCCTTCTCCGATCCCGACGATCTCGTCGAGCTCGACGACGACACCGCGCCATCGGCCGAGGCTTTTCCCAATGCTTCGGAAGATGATTTTCAGGACGACGACGGCACCTGGACCGAAACCGATTACGACGAGTCCGCGAAGAACCTGTTCGGCGATCACGAATACTTCGGCGATACGCAGGCCACCAAGCTGGCCACGCAAGGCTATCAGGAGTTCGCCGATCCGGGCTTCATGGGCGGCTTAAATCAGGTGGTGCCGGGCAGCGCCGATACGCTTAACCTCTATGAGCGCGACGGGCGTCTGCACGCGTTCGGGTTTATCGAGGCGGCGGCGCTGTCGCTCCTGATGGCTCGCTATACAGGGATCGATTTCAGCAACATGGATGTGAGCGTGCCGCAGAAGGGAGACATCGCGCCGCCCCAGCCTCTGCCGCCGGCGTTCGCCGCGATCGAGCCGAAGGACGCGGTCGATCTGCGTAAATTCGCGACGCCCATTGGGGATCAGGGGCAGACGTCACGCTGCTCGGCATTCGCGTGGACGCATGCGACGGAGCTGGTGACCAACATGAAGACCGGCAGTTCGCCTCGCTTGTCGCCGAGCTTCACGATGCTCGAATTTCAGCGCATGCAAGGTGACGCGAAGGATTTTAAATATGCCTACGCGGGCGGCGACGGAACCACGGGAGGGCCTGATCCAGGGCGTTTGCTGACGGAGCAGGGAACTTGTCGCCAGGAATTGTGGCCGGATTCGAGCGAGGTACCCGTGACGGCGGAACGCGTGCTCACGGCGGACGCGGGGAAGCACGTTTTACAGGCTACGCCATTGCCGATATCGCTCGAAGACGCGCGCAAGGTGCTGAGCGCGGGATGTCCGGTGCATGTTTCGATGAATACGGGCGGCGCGTTCTCCGACATCGGGCGCGACGGGATGTTCAATGCGGCCGAGGCGCCTAGCGGCCAGCACGGCCGCCACGCCATGCTGATGGTCGGGTATACCGGGAATTTCTATATCATTAAGAATTCGTGGGGCACGGATTGGGGCGATAATGGTTATTGTTACGTCCCGAAGAAAGTGCTGGAAGCTTCGGATCCGGAATTGATCGCAGTTTTAGTAAAGAAGGATGAGGAACCACCAAAATGATGACCCGTCGAACATTGCTGGCCATGGCGCCCGCAGTTTTTTCTCAAGATAAGAGCGGCTCGAGGAATCCGGTCGTCGGCTCCGGCGACTTTCAATACGAAATGATTTCGGATTGGGGCGAGCTACCGCAAGGGCTCGCCTACGGCAACACGCATGGTGTGTGCGAGGATTCGCAGGGCCACATCTATGTCCATCACACGGTGAACAAGACCAGCGAAAAGCACGACACGATGGTGGTCTACGACGCCGATGGAAAGTTCGTGAAGAGCTGGGGCGCGGAGTTCGAGGGCGGCGCGCACGGGCTGCATATACATAAGGAAGGTCGCGACGAGTTTCTGTATTTGTGCGATACCAAGCGCGCGCTGGTGGTCAAGACGACGCTCTCGGGCGAGAAAGTGTTCACGCTGGAATATCCGAAGGAATCGCCGGCGTACGGGGCGGCGAAGATTAAATATAGTCCGACCAATCTCGCCATCGCGCCGAACGGCGATATATACGTTGGCGATGGATATGGGTCGAGCTACGTCAATCAGTACAACAGCACGGGCGAATTTATCCGCACGTTCGGCGGAAAGGGCAAGGAAGCGGGGCAGCTCGATTGCCCGCACGGAATCACGGTCGATCTGCGCGGCAAGGATCCTCTGCTGCTGGTCGCGGATCGGGCGAATGCGCGGCTGCAATATTTCACGCTCGACGGGAAACATGTGAGCTTCGTCGGCGGCACGAATCAGCCGTGTCATTTCGGCGAGCGCAAAGGCGTGCTCGTAATTCCGGATTTGGGCGCGCGGGTTACGCTGATCGATAGGAATAATGAGGTGATTGAGCATCTGGGCGACGATTCTGCGAGCGAGTGGCGCAAGACTCGCGTGATGGCTCGGGATGCGTTCAAGCCGGGGAAATTCGTGGCTCCGCACGGCGCCTGTTTCGATCATGCGGGGAATATTTTCGTGGTGGAGTGGGTCGAGGTGGGGCGCGTGACGAAGCTGCGCAAAGTCTAGCGAATCCCCTGGCTGACCCAGGGGTTATAACCCCGTCGTGAGGGCGGGGACTTAGCGTCGATAATGACGCGCGAGGACGAAGATTGCGGAATAGACGTCGAGCGCGGCGAATAAGGCGATCAGGAATCCTATCGCTAATAAGACCCTGACATGCCCGACGCCAGCAAAAGCGCTTCGTCTACGATCAGCGCGTAGAAATACCAGCCGACCCCGAAGGACCTGTTTTTGGCGACAAAAATCGAGAGGGCCTGATACGCGATTGCCAGGGCAAAAAGCGCTTCGAGCGAAATTAGCATGCCTAATTTGACCTTAAATTGTCCAATAGGGCGCCGTAGGAGGGCTAAAACGACCATAATTGCGAGTACTGCGAAAACCAGCTCGAATACGCGGTACATCGAGCTTCGGACGGTCAAGAAGCTCCACGCGCCGGTCCAGATGTGGGTCCATAGAGTGACATCGAGAACCCTCAGCCAATTCATTTTCGCAACCGCCGCGAGCTTCGCCGCCCAGCCCATTCGGGTGGCGGCAACGTCCAGGACTTCGGCGGTCCAGGTGCCGGTCAGCCGGAAATTTCGCCAATACCACCAGCCTCCGATGGCTAGCGCGACGGCGAGCGAATAAATGCGGCGGCGCAGGATCAGGATAGGAATGAAGACCAGGAAGTAGGCTTTCGTTAAGAGGCCGAGGCCCAGGGCGACGCCTAACGCGGGCGTGTTTCTTCGAAGGAGCAACAGGATCAGCCACGATCCGAGCGCGATGGCCACGCTTTCATTCCCGATTCTCGCGATATCGATCATCACGGCAGGCATGGCGGCGATCAGGGCGCAGACGCTTACCGCGAGTGCGCGGCTCGAAAAAAGCTTGAGCGCCGAGAGCCACGCCAAAGGGATCGTCAGGGACGCGATTAACACGCTGAAAAGTCGCAGACGGTGCACGCGGGTCGAGATGTCAGCGCCGATCCAGATGCGGTTCGGTACGGAAAGAATCCAATAATAGAGGGGAGGCTGCTGGGCCTCGAACAGCGTCATCGGGTCCGATGCTCCATGGCGAATCGGTGCGGTTTGTACCGACTGGCGGATTTCTTCGGTAACGCCGTCGGTAGTCCGGGGAAGGGTGCCGGGGTGGAGGCGCAAATGCTCGACGAATGCGTAGTGGCCCCACTCGTCGAAGCCCTCCCACAGGGGGATCAGGTTGCAATAAAAAGCCCCGCGGACCAGGAAAACCAGCCAGATAGCAGCCAGATAATACCGCGTCGGCATAGTGGATCATAACATTCAGGAAATTCCTCTTCACACTTTCCCTCGATCATGCCGATGTGTCCTTTGTGAGCAGTTCCACGATTACGCCCATCACGATGAACCTGACGGGGCAGTACGCCACCGACTTTCAGGCCATTCTCAATAAAGCGGTGCAAACATCCGAAGTTCCCCTGACGCTGCTTCAAACCCAGGACACGGCCGTCCTGGGGCAAAAAGCGGCTCTGGGCTCCTTAGAATCCTCGGTTGCCGCCGTCACTGCCAGCCTGACGGCATTGGGAGCAGACGGAGCAACAGGGGCACTGAGTGCTACGAGCTCAGACAGTTCGACAGTAACCGCGACCAATACCGGTGCGAGTGCGCCGGGGACGTATACGATCAACACAGTAACCTCAGTAGCGAGCGCCGCCTCGGAAGTATCGACAGGCTTCTATACAGACCCGGCTTCGACGCCGATCACTACCGGAACGACGGCACCCGGCTCGATGGAACTAATGGTGGGAACGAAGCCTTACGACTTCACCCTCACCGGTAACAACTTGAACAGCCTGGTGAAGCAGATCAACGGACTAACTGGTAATCCCGTCACGGCGTCGATTCTCACCACGTCCAACGGCGATTATCTTTCTCTCTCGGCCAATTCCACCGGGAACGCAGCGTTGCAGTTGACCGATGAGTCCGGCGCTACGCCGACGAATATTCTTACGGCCAAGAATGCCGGTACCGACGCGATATTTCAGTTGAATGGCATCCCGATCGACCAGGCCAGTAACACGGTCAACAACGTAATTTCGGGGTTGACGTTCAACATTGTGGGGAAGAGCGATTCCGCGACTACGCTGACGCTAGCCAGCGATCCCTCGCAATTGACCAACGACCTGCAGACGTTCGTCACCAACTACAACGCTTTGGCGACGGCGGTGCAGGCGCAGACCGGATCGAGCGGCGGCGCTCTGGTCGGTGATTCGACGATCCGGCAACTGCAGCAAACGATGCAGCATGCTATCTCGTATTTTTCGAGCAGCAGCGGTAGCGTCGAGAGCCTCTCCGACCTGGGCGTTACGTTTAATGGCATCGACGGAACGCTCACGTTCGACTCGACGAAGGTCAGCGGCATGGGTTCCTCGCAGCTCACCGATGCACTGAAATTTCTGGGGTCTACCACGAGCGGCCTGGGTGCGTATTCGCAAACTTTCGATCAGTTCGGCAACTCTGTCACGGGGCTGATTCAGACGGAAATATCGAGCGACACTGCGTCCGATGCGACTCTTCAAAAGCACATCAACTCGACGACGGCGCAGATCAACCTCATGCAGACGAATCTGGCCAAGCAGATCGAGGCGAGCGACGCGCTGGAGTCGGAATACGAGTCGCAACAAACGGAGTTGACGGCGAGTCTGCAAGGACTTGACCTGGTCCTGTACGGAAAGGCAGTGGGCAGTCCATGACGCTCGAACAAAACACCCGGCGCATTTTTGCAGCGGTCGAAGCGCAGGAACTGGAAGCGCTCCAGGCCTCATTGAAAGAACGCGCGGCCGCGATCGCAATGCTCGCCTCGATTCCTCCTACACCCGCGCTGCGCGACGCTGTCGAAGCATCGATCGCCGCGGGCGAAGAAGCTAAGCGGGCGATCCGAGCGATTCAGCAGCGCCTCCGCAAAGAGAGCCGCAGATTGGCGAATATCAAGCAGGGATTCCTGCTCGTCTCACCACCGGCGACGCATCAGATCGACTGCAACGGCTAGTGGGCTGACTTTCACATCTGCCCGCATGCTTACGCATGGCGGCTCCGTGCGGGTCTGAGCGGATAGGTTCGGAACACCGCGCTAGCGAAATGCCCGACGGCCGAGTCGTGCCGTGTAGCAGACGGAAAGTCAGTACCGCTCCCTGCGGTCACGGCTCGTAACGGTCCAAAGTGAGCCGTGACTCGGCAGGGCCTTCCAGGACCTGGAGGAAGTGACCGCGTCGTGATCCCGGGCATCCTCATTCTTCCTGCGTAAACAATCGACAAGACTTTTCCGGCTTTCTGATATGATGAACAACCAACGAGGATTAAACATGCCCGGCACTAATGGGGAGAACTCGCAGCATTGGTCGGCGGACTTTGTGCAACACATCAGGACAGTCCACTTTTCGCTGGTGGCCGTCTGTGTAGCGCTCATCGGCGCGGTGGTGTCGGTAAAGCCCAAAGAGATAAACACGGCGATGACTCAGCTTAGCGAAATCAGGTCCGCTGTCGATCACTGGAGCGAGGAAGTTAAGGTTGCTGTCCTCGGCGGAGTCATCAGACACACGGTCGATGGAAAGCGGATCGTCGTCAAAGGTAAACCCGTGATGCTGTCCAAGGATGCTGCCTTCTCAGGGGAACCGAGCACCCCTTCCCGAAAGACACTCTTGCAGAAGCTAGAGGAATCCTTCGAAACGCCGGCTTCGCTTCCCGCTTTTTGCAGTACCTGGGACATGCTCAATAACGTTCCGAAGCTCATCATTCCGGACCAGAGCCAGGTTGTTAAGGTCATCGTCACCGTAAACAATGGATCGCCAAGCGTTGCACAATACGAGTTGGGGAAGGATGAAACATCAGACACCGTTTTAGTTTCCCAACTGGGCGCTCCAGACCAGGGCGCGATTTCCCGCCTTCACCTCTCCACTCTTGGCCCAGTCACCACTAAGTATGGTTACTCATGGGATGTGGGAGGCGATCATATTATCGTGCCCGTGGAGGCAGCGGAGTGGCAAATCGACGGGCAGGGAGCTATCAACCGCGCGGCACATCGCGCCTGGAAGCAGGGCGCCTGCGGCGAAACTTTCCGGGCGCTCATCAGCCAAACCGGCGGCTCAACAGACCAATCATTCGGGGGACTCGCCGGTTATCTGGCGCAAGCGGCCGCAAAGGAAAAAACCGATTCCTATACAGTCTTCGGCATGGTGTTTCCGGTGGAGAGCGCCAGTCGGTGGGGTATTCTGCTGATTGTCGGAATTCTGCTGTATCTCTGGATTCATCTGAATGAAGTCTCTTCCCGCATCAAGCATGATGACCCGGGATGGGATGTCGCGTGGATTGGAGTATACAAATCGATGCCGGCGCGAAGCCTGTTTATAGCTCTCACAGTTGTCCTTCCGCTGGTAACCATATTCATATTAAGCGACGCCCTCATCACGGCTGACCCGGTCTTAGGAGCGATCTATGCTTATACGGCCGCCCTCGCGAGCCTGATACTCGCCGTGCTCATCGTGAGATGGGCTCCGCAGCATAGGAACAAAGATCCAGAGCCAGAGTCCGATCCTTCTCTCACATCGGAGTGAGCTATCACTGTACTTCGCCCTACAACACTTCCGTCCATGTTGGCGAGGCTGCGAAGGCGGCGTGAATCAGTCCGACGTGTGAGTAGGTTTGGGGGAAGTTACCCCACATTCGAGGCTCCGTAGGGTCGAAGTCTTCCGACAGAAGTCCCAACGGTGACAGGGCTCTATGTATCCGATCGAATACCGCTCTCGCTTCGTCGCGTCGACCCGCGATGGCCAGGGCTTCGATCAGCCAGAACGTGCAGATCACAAAAGCGACGGATGGCTTGCCGAAGCCGTCGTTCAGACTATAGCGTTGCAACCAGTCGCCGCGGGCCAGGTCTTTGTGAATCGCGTCGACAGTACTAATCAGCTTCGGATCTCCGGCGGGAAGAAAACGCAAGCGGACCATCTGAAGCAGCGAGGCGTCCAGGTCCTCCCCTCCATAGTGACCCACGAAACTTCCTTTGTTCGCGCTCCAGGATTGGGCTATGATTTCGGCATGAATCCGGTCGGCTGCGGAGTGAAATTCCTGAGCGCGTGCCGGTGCGTGGAGGTCCGCAATCCCTGCCATGCGGTCCGCGGCCGCCCAGCACATGAGGCTCGAGAATGTCTGCGGTTTCCATTCGGTGCGATACTCCCAAATGCCCGCATCCGGAACTCCAGTCAACGAAATCGCTTTTCGCGCTAGTCCCTCAATCAACTGCAGCGCCGCCGGCGATCGCTCCGCGCCCATGCGCTCGTCGAGAAAGATCGGAGTCAGCGCCAGCACCATCTCTCCGTAGATGTCGTTCTGCGAGTGCAACGCGGCCCCATTGCCGATCCGCACCGGTTTTTCACCGTTATATCCAGGCCAGTTCTCAAGAATCAATTCTTCCAGGCTCTTCGATCCATCCACGCGGTAGAGCGGAGCGAGCGTAAGATCCGGCGCTCCGCCGGCCACGTTCAAAAGGTACTGGACGAACTGCTCACGTTCTTCGAATTGCCCCAGCGATCCGAAAGCACTCAGCACGTAGTAGGAATCGCGCAACCAGCAATAACGATAATCCCAGGTTCGCCCGCTCCCGGCAGACTCGGGAATCGAGGTAGTCATCGCCGCGATGATGGCGCCTGTGTCCTCAAAGCAATGCAGCTTCAGAGTCAGCGCAGACCGGATCACTTCCGGTTGGAAGAGTGGGGGGATGTCGCATCGCTTGACCCAGCGCTGCCAGTAGCGTGCTGTCTCATTCCAAAAGCGTTCGCAGAACGGAGCTAGAGGCTCTTCCACTGGAGCTCCCCAGGTCAGTACCAGGTGCTGGCGGCTCGTGAGAGTAAAGGGTTGGCCGCCCAGGTAGGAGAGGGGAAGGTCGGTGGTGAGCCGCAGTTGGCTGGCGAATCCTTCGTAGCGAACATGGTGCGAACCCTGAGTGGCCGAGGGCCGAGCTTTCGACCATCCCAGTCTCGGTTCGCACACGACGGCAACGCGGGGTGTTCCTTCGATCGGCTCGACGATGCGTATTAGCTGGGTAGGCCGGAACGCGCGCCCAAACTGCAGAAAGCGCGGCGCGAAATCAATCACCCGGAAAGAGCCCGTCGCGGTTCGAAAAGTAGTTTCAAGGATGTTGGTGTTGGGCTGGTAGCGCTGCTTACCGGTCTCGCCGCTTGCCGGACCAACGCGGAAGCGCCCTCCCTCCTGGCTGTCCAGGAGGGTCGAACATACCGGTTCAGAATCAAATCGGGGGAGACAGCACCAGGCTATCTCGCCGCTGTTGTGGATCAGCGCAGAAAACTGGCAGTTCCCTATCAAACCCAAGTCTTCAAGCCGCATCGTCGGAACCGTTACTGCGCAACCAACACATCCAAACCGAAGTATGCCACGAATAGGTGCCTGAGGATGTGAAAGCTGGGAAGATCGCCCCAACTTCGCTCCACCCCGTGTTGCTGTGAATGAACTTAGTATGCGTCTAATAATAACGGGGCTTATACTTTGATTCCCGTTGCTGGCGCAGCGAACGGGTGATTATTCCATCAGCGGCGCTGTGCTGAACGCGCAAAACAGTAAGCCGGTGAAGTGCGCGCTCATCACGCTGAGCTTTCCGATATTCGACCCGTCAGAGTCGGCGGAATACGCGAAACCTCATGCGCACGCAACCATCGTCGAGAACGCTTCGCTATCGGCTCCCATGCCGAAAGAATAAGCTCCTGGAGTTGCAAGAATCTGATTCCTGACGAAATTTCCTGCCGAAGCCAGTTGGTACCTTCGCTGGTGCCAAAATGCGGCCCATCCAGGCTGTAAACTATTGATTCTATTGGTGTGCCCGCACCGACTCGAACGGCCGACCTTCTGGTTCGTGCCAGCAACCAACGTACTTTCATAGACTTAGCACTGGGCACAGTGGTTGCTACCATTGTGCATTGTAAGGAATTCGAGAGTCGAACGCGCACTGTATCGCCACCAATGCTGACGTGCACGATTTCGCGGAGGGTCTGAGCATGGAAGACAAGCTTCTGACTTTCCATTTCCGCGGTTTGGAGCTGCGGTGAGGGCGCCGCGCCCCAGGTGCCGACCCAAGGCGCTCGCCCGGATCGGCTTCCGGGTTTCGATAGCCAGACATGGTCCGGAACTTCCTCGCCGGGGAACTGAGGCGGATGGACGATCAGTTTCCAGTCGCCAGAACGTATCGCTCTCGACTTTTCGAAGCTCCAGAACATGTTTTGGTGCGGAGCCGCTTGGCCACGCAGCACAGGAATAATGTCCTGCCCATCGATGCCAGACAGCTTGGCACGGACGGGGGTCCGCCCTTGCTATCAAGGTCGGCAGCAGATCCATCGAGATCATCGGCCGGTCCCAAACTTGCCCGGCCGCGACGCGGCCAGGAGCGCGCAGGATGGCGGGCACATGCATTCCTCCATCGAAGAGACCTAGTTTGTAACCGCGCTTCTCGCCGTTACTACCTCCCGTATAAGGCTTGCCATAGCTAGAAGCGCGCACTTCGCGAGTCGCCCCGTTATCGGCCTGGAAGTAAACGATCGTCTCGTCTTCGATGCCCTGCCGTTTCAGGGTGTCGAGGACTCCGCCAATCACATCGTCTGCGGCGGCCACCATGCCCCGGTGTGTCCGCCGGTCGCGCTCCATCGAAACGGGAAAGCGCGCTAGGTATTTGCGAGGGGCCATCATCGAGTAATGCGAAGCGCCGAACGCGAGATACAGAAAGAAAGGCTGCTCACGCTTCTGCCGTGAAAGGAACGCCTGCGCCTCGCGGTCCAGCAGCTCTGTCATGTATGCCGGCTCTTCGAACACCTCGGTCTCATTGCGCCACAGGTCGTGAAAGATCTTGCCAGGCGAGCCGCCCATCTGGTAATACCGGTGCGAATAGGCATCGAGCCATCCCGAATACCAGCCAAAGAATTCGTCGAAACCCTGGGCCAGAGGACGGCTTTGTGGAGCGCTGCCCAGGTGCCACTTGCCCAGCGCGGCCGATCGATAGCCCAGTTTCCCCAGCAGACCAGGAAGCGTGATCTCGTCCGCCCTCAGGCCCGGAACACTCCAGTCGATCTCGATCCATGCGGTCCTCATCGATTGCCGCTCTCCTTTCCAGAAGTTTGATTGGAGGAAGTTTCACGAAATAGGTCCAGGAAACGCGCCGCCGGGCGAAGCGCACGCCTAAAGGCTGTTCCGAACGCCAGATGTTTGCCATTATCGGCACCGCGAGGCCGGCGCTCCTACGGGTTGCCGACAAACCGCCAGACTGATTGGAGGACTAACTCCTTGCCTCGGCTTCGCCTTGGTCCGCACCGCACTTAGATCCGCGAGTGGCTTCTACGGCTAGCCCGATCGTTAGGATCGCCGAGAGGGCCGCGGACACCGCAAACACTGCGCACCAGAGCAGGCGCCTGGAAAGCAGTTCTTGATCCACCTTTGTCGCCAACGCCGCGAAGAGCAGTGCCCAGGGCACCCAATTGAATCGTCCCCACCGGCGTTGAGGCACCACTAGTATGACTACACCAGCCAGGATTGCGAGGATCGACATACCGCGTCCCACTGGGCCGCCATTGATCGTTTCGAAGCATGAAGCCGCGATTTTGCCGAACCAGCGGGCCGCCTCGGTGTAATTCCGCGGAGCTCCTTGGCCCTTGAAGTAACTGACAGCCAGGCGGGCCTGGGCCAACTTGTCCCCCTGGCCGGCGGCCTTGCGGAACCAGCGGAGAGACTCGGCGTCGTCCCGCGGTACTGCTTGGCCGCGGAAATAGCTGAAGCCTAGCTCGCGCTGGGCGGGTGCGAAATTCTGGTCGGCAGCTTTCCGGTACCATCGAAGGGCCTCAGCATCGTCCCCCGACACTCCCTCGCCGCGAGAGTAGATGAGTCCTAGCACGTCTTGCGCCAGCGCGTCACCTTGGTCGGCGGCTTTGCGGAGCCAGCGGACGGCCTCGGCGTTGTCTTGCGGCACTCCCTGGCCATTGCGATACATGAATCCCAGACCGTATTGCGCCTTCCCATCCCCTTGGTCAGCGGCTTTGCGGTACCAACGGCGAGCCTCGGCGTAGTCCAGTGGCACCCCTTCACCTCTGCGATAGCTGTTGCCGAGGCCGTATTGAGCGGTCGCCTCGCCCTGCTCGGCGCGGACGCGGTATGCCCGCGCAGACTCAGCGAATTTCCGTTCGGTCGCTCTCTTTTGGTATACCGGCCAGAGGATTGCTGCGGCGAATACCAATGCCACGTATGCAATCGGCCCTGCAACTTTCCCAAATGGCCTCATTTCATCGTTCCAAACCGTGAAACCTACACTTCCGCGAAGATCGAAGTATCCTCTAATCGGCCCAAGCGAGCCGAAAAGTTAGAGCAGGATTGAAGGGCATCTCTGGCCAGAAGGACGTAGAACGCCCAAACCGGACAAGGGCCTGTTGTCAAGCATTGATCGGCATAGGGGCGGCGGTCGCCCGCCGACGCCTGCCACACCACCGTGCATACCGGTCCGTACACGGCGATTCGAGTCGGTTACGGTAACGCTCCTCGATCAACGAGGGAAGTCCGAGCGACCGAAAATAGGCATTGGAGAGCCCCCTCGCGAGGGCCTGGGACCGAGCCAGATACCAAGGGCCGTGTCCGCTGCCCGCGGTGTTGCGCGCGAGCCGCGGAGAAACCCCCAGCGCGAGCAACGCAGCCCGGCGACGGCGCTGTGTTTTCCACTGCCGCCATCGAGCCGCCCGTAACCGCAGCCGGACCCAACGGGTCAGACTTAGGAGCACTTCGGGCGTTTCGCAGAATCCGAAGTAGCTGCGCCAGCCCCGTAGATACGGGGCTAGCACTCCATCGTCGTTTCCATGCTGACGCTCTTGGCCCGTCGCGTGATCTCTCGGATTCGTCGCTGGACGATCCAGGGCCTTCGGCGCAATGATGCGCCTGACCTCCGGATCGCTCGTGAAACTAAATCCGAGAAACTTCCGTTCCTGCGGTCGCGCTACCGCACTCTTCGCCTCATTCACCTTTAGCTTGAGCTTTTGCATGATGAATCGCGTGGTGCTTTCCATCACCCGTTGCCCCGCCCGCTCGCTACGAACATAGATATTACAGTCATCCGCATAGCGAACGAAACGATGGCCCGCCGCTCCAACTCGCGGTCGAGTTCGTCGAGCACGAGATTGCGCAGCAGTGGCGAAAGTGGACCTCCTTGCGGAGTCCCCTCTACGCTCGGACCGACCAACCCGTTTTCCATCACCCCGGCATTCAAGAACGCCCGGATGAGTTTTCGCAGCCGTTTGTCCTCGACCCGTTTGGCGACCTGGCCCATCAGTTTGTCGTGATTGACTCGATCGAAGAATTTCTCCAAATCGAAATCAACGCACCAGCCGTAGCCATCGGCGATATACTGCTGCGCCTGTGCCACCGCCTGATGAGCCGACCGTCCCGGCCGGAACCCGTAGCTGCGATCGGAAAACGTCCGGTCCCACCGCCGCTGCAAAACCTGCATCACCGCCTGCTGGAGGAATCGATCCAGCACCGTTGGGATGCCAAGCTTTCGCACCCCTCCGTCCGGCTTGGGGATTTCCACCCGCCTTACCGGTTTCGGTTCGTAAGTCCCGCTCAGCAGTTGTTCCCGGATGGCTGGCCAGTGCTGTTTCAAGTAGTCGCTGATGCCGCCGACGGTCATCCCATCGACGCCCGCACTACCCTGATTCGCCTTCACCCGCCGCAATGCTTCTTTCAGGTTTTCTCGCTCACATATTTTCTCCATCCATCGATTCGTGCTAGCTGGGGTTTCGGTTCCATTCATCGCCCCGGACGATTCAGTCTCTTCCCTCCCCGCCGTTCGGGCTTCACCCGTCCGCGCAGGAGAGAAGTCCAGTTCAAGCTGGATATTCGGCTGCTGGTCGTCCTTGAGACTCATGACCTACTGACCTCTCCTTCTCGTTCGGGCCTTCGGTCATCGTTTCCGGCTTGGCCTATCCATTGCTCCGCCTTTCGGCTTTTGGAGTGCCTCACTAGCCTTGCC
>Ga0182024_10013846_pt1 | contig 15679 bp, 16 predicted proteins | sample P32metaG_FD_120480 | JGI IMG/M metagenome (GOLD analysis project Ga0182024, IMG submission 120480) | Permafrost microbial communities from Stordalen Mire, Sweden - P3-2 metaG (Illumina Assembly) | ecosystem: Environmental > Terrestrial > Soil > Wetlands > Permafrost | place: Sweden: Stordalen... | reverse complement strand
GGTAGCTGTTGCCGGCGGTCGCTCCTGGCACGGTGGCTGCATTATTGTAACCGACGACGGGTGTTCCACCATTGTACCCTGTGCCGATGTTACCAATTCTAACCGCAATCGGGTTTTGCGTGGCAAATACCGCTTGCCCAGGCGAGGCATATAAATCACTCGGAGGCTGATTGGCCGCCGCATCTGCTGCCGTATCCTGCCGTGTCATCCAAAGTTCGCCCGTGGTGGCGGGGGCTGCGGCCCCCGACGCGGACAGGCCAACAGAAACATCTCCGGGGCCGGTGCCGATCGTGCCAAACACGCTCGTTACGAGCGCTGCAGGAGCCACGACGCCACTGGCGAGGTTTTGAGCCGGCCCCAAGTTCACTTCCAAGTCGTTGCCTGTAATTGTGATCGGGTTTCGAAAATTCAGCAGCAAGTCGGTGGCCGCATAGGTCTGTGCTTGTGCCTGGGAGGCCGCCACCAGCGCGGCGCCAGCCAGCGCCAGCGTAAATGTCTTCTGTTTGGTCATAGTCTCGTTTTATTTTGGTTGGCCTTGTTTCAGGGCCGGTTGTGTCGTTTTAAGCTTTGTCTTGGGTCTGGTCTGTATAAGACACTCCCTGGGATAGGCTGCCGCCAACCTGTTGCCATTTGTATGCGGTATAAGCCGGGATTGTCAAAGGAATCGATGTTACAATCACGTGACAATCCATTGGTCGCAATTTCATTTATCCACCTCTGGATAAAGGCGCGGACCTCGAAGGTCCGCGCCTTGTCTTATCCCCAGTTCGGGGACTTCAATTCCAGCGTCGTGTTCTTAGTTGCCTTGCAACACATCCGTGCCGTCTCCACCAGCGCGGTTCACGTTCATCTGGCTGATGAGCAACGCCGTCTGAATTGTGCCGGGCTTCGGATTGACAATTTCATACTCGAGTCCATTGACCAAATCGTGGCCAAACTGTTGGGCAAAGGATCCGTTTGCGACGTCCGAGCTTTGATACAGATGTTCGTAACTCCAGTAGGTGTATTGACCGTTGGCCACCGCAGCGAGGTTCCAAGCCGTTGTGCCACCAGTCCATGTACCGGAAGTGATGGGCGAAACGGTGGTGGGATTCTCGCCCTGGTAGGTGATCGGAAGCGCGCCATTCTTGAGACTGTTCGCGTCGGGCCAGCCGAGGTAACCAATCGCGTCGCCGGTGCCGGTGACGTCGAGCGCTTTAACAACATTGCCGCCTGAAGTGTAGCCGTCGTCGGCAACAGGCTGCCAGGCGCCCGCCACCGTGCCAGTGTTCAAGCCAACTCCGGGGCAAACGCCGCCCGAGCCGAGCGCATATTGAGAAACCGTATCCTGTGTGTTGTAACCGACATCCAGCAGCGCGGTAATGCGGGTGCCAGAGTCGTTGGTGCGACCGGTCGAAAACACCGTTGTGCCAGAGTCACTGGCTTTGCCCGTGAAGAAGGATAACGGTTCCGTGCCATTGGCGTAAGCGTCATTAATGATGTAGGGCGTCACATTAAGGATCTTTGTCCCCGCGTCCGCCGAGGTGGCCCAGGTGAACGGAATGACCACGATGCCGGCGCCATAGCTGGAGGCTGCTCCATCACCAGACACAATCTCGGGCAGAGGCGCGACGCTGTAAGGAGTTGAGGACTGAGCGACGTCGCAGAAACCCAGATCGCCGCCATTAACGTATTGAAACCCTGCTGGAGTCCCCGTGTAGTTGGTGTAGAACGGCGAAACCTTATTCGCGAGGGTATTGATAGCTTCGGCCGAGCCGGTGAACGAGCAAAAAACCGTCACGCCCGTATCGTTTTTGGTGAGGAGCGGAACGCTATTGCTAGGCGCGGGCAAGTTGTTAGCTACCGTTCCCGTAAACGTGAACACGTTATTACCGCTGGTGGCGCCGCCTTGCACACTCAGACCCAGATCCGTGAGAGCAGAAAATACCTGCGCACGGAAGGAGGTTGAGCCCGTTATAAAAACGGTGTTCGCTGCCTGGGAACCCGTCGCGAGGCCGAATGCGACTGCGACCGCCAAGGCGCTAATTGTTTTATTCTGTTTCATATTCTGTTTCTTGTTATCTATTTTTTTTGAATCGAATTTTGTTGGACTGGATACTGATTAGGCAATCAGGGAACGGATTTGACGGCGCAGGGCCACCGCAGCCAGGCCAATGCCGGCAAACATCCCATAGGTGGCGGGTTCGGGAACCGCGCTCGGCGCCGCTGTGAAATCCACTTCGCCATCCGTTTGGAAGGTGAAGTAGCCTTCGTAGGAAGGGGCTGTCCCGGTCACAGGTATGTCCCAAAGGGCCTCATACACGTTCCCGCTCCCATTTTGGATGGTTTCGATCGTGCCGCCTTTTGACGCGGCTAGGCTTTCGGCGGCAAAGTTAATGTTGCCTGTGATGCTGGAGCTTTGCTCGGCTTGCGCCTGGTAGCTGTTGCCGGCCGTGGCGCCTGGCACGGTGGCGGCGTTGGCGAATCCGGTTACGGGTGTTCCTCCATTGTAACCTGTGCCAATGTTGCCGATTTTAACGGCAATCGGATTCTGTGTGCTAAAGGCCGCCTGTGCGGGAGAAGAATACCCGGAATTCGGCACCGTTGGTCCCGAGCTGAGATCCAGTGATGAAAGAGATCTCGTCATCCAGAGTTGGCCCGTTGTGGCGGACGCGTCCGCCGCGTCCGCTGACAAACCAACGGTATCACTGCTGCCGATCGAGCCAAACACGCCTTCCACAAGGCTGGAGGAGGCCACTACACCGGAGGTGAGCTGCGAAACAGCCCCGAGGTTCACTTCCAAGTCGGTGCCAGTGATGTTGGCCGGGTTACGGAAATTCAGCAACAGATCGTCGGCTGAATAGGTGGGGCTTGGACCCGCCTGAGCTGAAGCCGCGACGAGCGCGGCGCCAGCCATGGCGAGCATGAATGATTTTTGTTTTGTCATAGTGTCTTGTTCGTTTTTTGCTTTGGCCCTTTCGAGGCCAGTTCTTTTATCTACCGGTAGCTCATCGAACAAACGCGTGTTCAATGAGGTCGCTAGTGTAACTGGTCACGAAACTACTTCGTCGCAAAAACGGACACTGCTAAATGGAATCGGGATAAACGTCGCCGAGTGTATAACTTGCTTGATATAAACATCTTGCTGCTTGATTTCTAAAATTAAACGTTGCGTCGCTACTTCACGCGCCCGATGTCAACGTTTCTTTACAATCCGACGAGTTCCGCGCTCCCCGGCTGGTGCATTCCGCATAACGGTTCGCGGACACGCCTGCACTGTGCTTGTATCGATTGTCGTTTCAGCGCCAACAATGTTTCAATCACGTTAAACCTCCGCTTCACAGCGTGGCCGCAATTGCTTTCCGCCTTAATTTTGTCGGTCTGCTGGCGCCGCGCTGGTTTGAGAGACGGGGGGCGCTTGTCTTTTCGGTTTGAGAGGCGCGCCCGAAACGTTCCGAACTCGCCGCTTTTTTCCAGGGACATCTATGGCATCGTTGGAAGCAAGACGTTCGGCAGCGGTGATCACACGGGGGTTTCCGTCGTCGGGCTTCGAATTTCCGAAACTGTTGTCTTTCAGCGCCAGCGTCATAGGCGTGCCGCAGTTGAGGATGTCAACTTTCTCCAAGTCGGCGTATACCTTCACTAATTTTATCACCAACTGCTTCTGATCGGACATGACTTCTTTTTTGTCTCCTTCTGCGAGGTTCAAGTAGGAATTTAGCGGAGGCCCGATCGGGTCGGGGTTTTTCACCTTGATGACCATGAACACCTGCCATTCGCCCCCCGATTGCACGAAACCGCTCAAAAATACATCCGGCAGCGCTGCGGGCGGTTCTTTTTCCGGCGCCGCTGGCGCAGGCGGCGGATTCAAATGAAAAACATTTCTCTGCGCGATGACCCCATAAGGGTTGGCACTGCCTTCCGCGATGCCGACGCCATGTCCGCCCATAATCAACGCCAGACTGATCGCGCCCAGTTTCATTTCATTGCCCCACCGGTTGCTTCGGCGTCACCTTGTGCATGGCAAACGACAACGCGTTTGGCTTGGTATAAAAATGTTTTGTTTCGTGTAACCGTCCGAGCGCAGAGGCTAGCCAACGATTGTTACGATCCGGCGTCATAACGTCAACGATTCGGTAAAACCCGCCGCGCCTCTGGCGGCCATTTGAATGGCGGCAAGTAAGATTCCGCCACGAAAAGCGGGCAATTTATTGACATATGCTGTAAGGTAACGTCCGGGCAAACGACAAACCAACCGAGCGGGCGTCGTTCGGCGATTCCGTTCGTCAAATACGCAATAACGAGATTAGAACGAAAGCAATACCATGAATCGAACCGCACAAAAGTTAATTGTTTCCGCTGCCATGGCTGGACTGGTCGCCGGCGCTGTCATCACCATCACGGGCTGCGCGAGCGACAATTCCGGCGCGGCCTCCGCCTCCGCTGATGCCAGCAAGCACGGCTGCAAAGGCCTCAATAGTTGTAAAGGCCAGGGCGGTTGCAATACCGGCGATATGGGCTGCAAGGGCAAAAATAGTTGTAAAGGCAAAGGCGGCTGCAAGACCGCATAATAACCACATTCCGGGAACCCGGACCGACCCGCTTTCCGCCAAAGATCGTTGCGGAAAGCGGGCAGGCTGAGCCCCGGCGTCCCGCGCTCTATTTTTCCATTATGCCTGGCAACGCTTTCAACGGCATGACCGATTACGGGATTGGCATCGGTCTGCGCGTCCCGCACTACAACCACATCCTCGAGCAAAAACCCACCGTGGATTGGTTTGAGATCATCTCGGAAAATTTCATGGTCGATGGCGGACGACCATTGCAGGTGCTGGACCAGATTTTGGAGCAATACCGGGTGGTGCAGCACGGCGTATCGACCTATTTCGGTTCGGCCGAGCCCTTAAACCGCGAGCATCTCAAGAAACTCAAACGATTGGTTAAGCGGACCAACACTCCATGGCTTTCCGATCATTTGTGCTGGGGCAGCGTCGATGGCCGTTACACCCACGATCTTCTCCCAATGCCCTACACCCTTGCCGCCGCCAAGGTGACCGCACGGAAAATTCGCGAGGCGCGCGATTTTCTGGAGGTGCCGATCGCCGTCGAAAACGTCAGCAGTTACGCCGAATTTCACGTCTCCGAAATGACCGAATGGGAATTCCTGGCGGAAGTGGTGGAATTGGCCGATTGCGGCATTCTGCTCGATGTCAATAATATCTACGTCTCATCTCAAAATCACAATTTCAACCCGTTCGATTATTTGGATTTCATCCCGCCGGAGCGCGTGGCGCAGTTTCACATCGCCGGCCATTCCAAATATGAGCGCTTTATTTTGGACACGCATGACCACGCGGTGATCGATCCGGTTTGGAAACTTTACGCTCATGCCGTCGCCCGCACCGGCAAAACGGCCACCTTGCTGGAGTGGGACGCGCGCATTCCCTCCTTCGATGAGGTCCACCACGAGGCCCTCAAGGCCAATCGCTACATTGAAGACCTTGAAAACCAAGCCGCCGCCTAAGCGCCAGACCGTTCGGGAATTTCTCGAATTGCAGCGGCTCATGGCCGGAACGGTCATGAATCCGTTGACGTCCGCCGGCAATATGCAACCCAAATGGCGCGATGGCCGGGCCATGCCGCGCGTCGCCGCAAGTTTCATCAAGCCCAACGACCGCCTGACGTCTTTCGAGCGCCTCGAAATCTACAACCGGCAATATTGGTATCGCGTCAAAGATTGCTTTTACGAAGATTACCCCGGTTTGCGGGCCGTCCTGGGAGAGCATCGCTTTGAGCGCCTGGCGATGGCTTATCTGGCGCAATTTCCGTCCGAGTCGTTCACCTTGCGCAACCTTGGACGCCGTCTGGTGGAGTTTCTGACCGCCAACCCGCGTCGGACCAAGCCGCTGGAAAAGCCCGCCCTTGATATGGCGCGCCTGGAATGGGCGCACATCGAAGCCTTCGACAATGAAGCCAAACCGAAACTCACGGTGGATTCCTTGCGCAACGTGGATCCCGCGGCCATCCGATTGGAACTACAGCCGCATTTGACGCTGCTGCGGATGGGCTACGAATTGGACGAATTTTTGATCAAACTCAAGCACGGCGATGGCCTGCGCAGCGAGGCAAGCAACGCCATGAAGGCCCGCCGGCCCGGCAAAAAAGGGCAGGGGAGACATCGTCTGCGGCGCAAAACAATTTTCCTCGCCGTGCATCGCCATAACAACACCGTCTATTACAAGCGCCTGGAACCGGGCCAGTTTCGCCTGCTCACGGCGTTTCAAGCCGGGACGACAATCGGGGAAGCCTGTGAAGCTCTTGTGCTTTCTGGCGACGCGGACGTGGCCCATGTCAAAAATTGGTTCGAATCCTGGGCGGCCCTGGGCTGGTTCTGCAAACTTAAATAACCCTTAACGTTTGAAAATATGGACACTTCTGTCGAGGCCCAAAACGTGCCGGTTCCTGAAACGTGCGCGGTTTGCATTTTTCAACGGAGCTACCGGCTTCTCGTCCGCGCCGCGTCGCGCCTGCAATCGCCCGTCTTGCTCGCGCTGCGCCTCTATTGGGGCTGGCAATTCTTCCAGACCGGCAAGGGCAAATTGATGAGTCACGAGAAAGTGACGGGGTTTTTCCAATCCCTGCATATTCCGTTTCCGTCCTTCAACGCCTATCTCGCCGGCGGCACAGAGTGTGTTGGCGGGCTGCTCCTGCTGATTGGCCTGGGTTCACGCCTCGTTTGCCTGCCGCTGATCTTTATTCTCTGCGTCGCTTATCTCACTGCCGAATCCGATGGCTTAAAACAAATTTTCAGCGATCCTGACAAGTTCGTCAGCGCGGCGCCGTTTTTGTTTCTGGAGGCATGCGTGGTCGTCTTGGCCTTCGGGCCGGGAAAATTTTCCGCCGATTGGCTCTTGGCGAAGAAACACAACACTAGCCCCTGAAAACGTTATTCCTCGGTCTCTTGGGATGGCTCTTTGTTGGATGCGCCTCGCCGCCGTCGGCGATTAACTCGCAGGTTGTCAAAATCGCTTCGAGTTCAATTCATGTCGAGATGTCCTCCGATCTCCCGCTCCCACCGGCCGCGATTGTCGAATGGGTGCGGCGCGCGGCCGTCGCCGTGACGACCTATCTTGGCCGTTTCCCGGTCAAGGATTTGACCGTCACCGTGCGCGGCGGCGGAGAGGAAGCCATCGGCAACGGCGTGACTTATGGCGCTTCCAGCATCGACGTGCGTCTCGGTCGATCCGCGCGCGTCTCTGATCTCAATAACGATTGGGTCATGACGCATGAAATGTTTCACCTGGCGTTTCCGACGCTCGACCGCCGTTATTTGTGGATGATGGAGGGGCTCTCCGACTATCTGGAACCGATCGCGCGCGCGCGCGCGGGCCAATGGTCAGCCAGGGACGCCTGGCGCGAATTTGTCGAAGGCTTTCCCCAGGGCTTGCCCCAACCCGGCGAAGGCGGATTGGATGGCTCCCATCAGCGCGAGCGTATTTATTGGGGGGGCAACATCTATTGGTTGTTGGTGGACCTTTCAATCCGCGACCAAACGGACAATCGCCGCAGCCTTGACGACGCCATTCGCGCCATTCTCGCCGTCGGCGGCAATGGCGCCGCAGAGTGGCCCATCGACCGCGTCCTTACCGCGGGCGACGAGGCGACCGGAACCACCACCCTCAAGGATTGGTATGACCAATTGGGGCCGCAGCCGGGCAATGTCGATTTAGACGACGTTTGGAAAAAACTGGGCGTCCGCGAAGTGGGCGGGATCATCCAATTCGATGACAGCGCCCCTTGGGCAAAATATCGGCTGGCCATCACTGCTCTTGCGCCAGGAATCCCTTAACCCCTTCCTCATGTCGTACGTCTTTAAAGAGCGCCAGGCGCCTGCGGAATGGCCCGAATTCAAGAGCGGGGCGCCGCATAAAATGCTGACGCCGCTCTATGCCATGACGTGGCTGGCAGATTGGGCCGCGTATTTTCTTGGGAAATGGCCCGTGGTCGAATTGCTCGAGTACCTGGGCAGCTTTTCCATTTTATTCGCGGCCATTGTCTATTTTGTCGGCGCGCCCGACCGGCTGAAACAAAAGCATTATCAAGCCTGGCAGGTGATCAATACCGCGGAAGGGAAGGGTGGCAACGGCGGCCGGATTGATGCCTTGCAGGAACTGAATCACGACCATGTTTCCTTGATTGGCGTCAATGCCAGCGGCGCGTACCTGCAAGGGCTGCAATTAGCGGACTCGCAGACCCGCCGCGCCAATTTTAGCGACTCCGATTTGCGCAACGCCGATTTCGCCCGCGCCAGCCTCGCCGACGCCGATCTTCATTTCGCCAATCTCCGCGGCGCCAATTTGCGTGATTGCAATCTTTCTGGCTCCCGCCTGGATGATGCCGATTTAGTCGGCGCCGATCTTACGAGCGTCGATTTCGCCGTCGCCACGCTGGACCGCGCCGATCTGCGCGATGCCGACCTGAACCATCTCCGAAATTGGCAATCCATCAAATCAATGACCCAGGCAAATATCCTCGGCATCCGCAATGCCCCATCCGGCTTTCTCGAATGGGCGCGGCAAAAAGGCGCCGTTCAAGTCAAAACAGAGTAACACGAAGATCAGTGCGGCGACGATTGATTAGGAAATAGACGTTTCGCACAATGTTTGTTCCGCAAGGTTTTTTTCGCTCGCCTTTTGGAATTCACACTGAATAGTTTCCCACTTACTTTTGTCTTCGCCCCTGCGACAGCGCTGATTTATTTCATGTGGCGGCGGCGCTGGAATGGGGAGCCGATCTTTTTCTGACGTTTGACGAACGACAAAGGAAAATGGCAAAGGCGGCTGGCTTGACGGTAAAAAATTGAGAGCCTGAATACCTTGCATGGTAGAAGCTAAAATCGGATGAAACGACAACTGAGAGCGCTATTTTGTTTACTGATACTGGCTGCTTCGGTTGCGCGTGTGGCGGCGGCAGAGGGTTTGCGGGAAATGTCGTTCACGGTGGAGGGCGTGGAGCGGAGGGCGCTGGTTTATGTTCCAGCGGCGCAAACGGCCAGTATTCCGGTGGTGTTTGTGTTTCACGGTCACGGCGGGAATGCGCGGCAGGCCGAGAGGAGTTTCGGGATCGACCGGCAGTGGCCGGAAGCCATCTCGGTTTATATGCAAGGGCTGAACACGCCCGGTCATCTGGTCGATCCGGAAGGGAAGCTGCCTGGCTGGCAATCGGCGCTCGGCGATCAGGGGGATCGGGACTTGAAATTTTTCGACGCGGTCCTGGCGCGGCTCAAACAGGATTATCGTGTGGACGCGAAGCGCATTTACTGCACCGGGCATTCCAATGGCGGCGGGTTCACTTATTTGCTGTGGCTGGCGCGAGTGGATGATTTCGCGGCGGTGGCGCCGTCCGCGGCCGCGGCTCCGTACGCCGGGCAGATCAAGCCGAAGCCAGCGCTGATAATCGGCGGGCGGGACGATCCGCTGGTGAAATTTGTGTGGCAGGAACGCATGATGGAAGTCGTGCGCGGAATCAATGGCTGCGCGGCGACGGGAGAGCCGTGGGCCGAAAATTGCACGCTTTACCCGTCCACCAATGGCGCTCCGGTAGTGACCTTTATTTTTCCGGGCGGCCATCAATTCAACGCCGCTGCGCCGGGATTGATCGTGAGGTTTTTCAAGGAGCAGTCGTTCAAATAAACGGATACACCAGGACGTTGCTGTCCAAAAGCGTTTCAGCGGCGGGCGTTGCGTTCCTCCCGCGAGGCAGGCGCCCGACCTTGCCGCCAAAGGACCCGATCCTTTGCAGGATTTATTTTCGGGCTTGCGCGCGGCGGTCTTGCACCGAGTCGTTAATCCAGTCGAGGTAGCGCTCGGATCCGGCGGTGGGTTGGAGGACGAGGAATTCGGGGGTGTCGTAAGGGTGTTTGGCGAGGACGAGTTTCTCGAGGGGGGCAAGGCGACTGCGGGTGGTTTTGAAAAGGATGAGGGTTTCGAGGCCGCGTTCGAGTTTGCCTTGCCACCAATAATGGGATTCGACGCCTTGGATCAGATTGGCGCAGGCGACGAGGCGGGCGTGCAGGGCGGCGGCGGCAAGGTCGCGCGCGACTTTGAGGCTCGGGGCGGTGACGAGGACAATGGCGGCGTTGGCGGCTTTTTTCATGATTGCCTTGAAGCGGTTTCATAAGGGTTCTGAGGGTCACGTTCGGCGGCTTTTGGTCGATGGCTTCGTTGCCCCTCGCTTACAGACCGCTGCGGGTATGCTCGCTCGTCGCGCGTTGCCATCAACCAAAATCCGCGCGAACTTTCCGCCTCCGAACTTATGAAACCGCTTCTCGGTGGAGTTAAGCACGGATTGGAGGAAATTCACGGATAATTCCTGGCCCGGATAAGGTGGCGTCGCCCCGCCGCGCCGCTATAGTAATGAAGGAACGGGAATTAGTTATGAAAAAATGGATATTGAGAGGCGTTGCGGGATTGATCGTGCTGCTGGTGGTGTTGAGCGTGGCGCTGGCGTTTTCGCTGGGGGTGATCGTCAAGAAAGGGGTGGAGCGAATTGGGCCCACCGCGACGAAGGTGGAGGTCCGACTGAAAGGCGCGGAGGTGTGGTTGTTGGGGGAGCGGGTTCAACTTTCCGGTTTTTATTTGGGCAATCCGGCAGGATACAAACTGCCCTCGGCGATGGAGGTGGACAGCATCAGCGTCCGAGTGGAGGGGCGCACAGTTTTCGCGGACAAAGTGGTGGTGGACGAAATCGATATCAAGAAGCCGATCATCACCATTGAAGGCGGATTGAAAGACAACAACCTGACGCGGATCGAGAAAAACCTGGATGATTATATTGACAGCGGGCCGACGGGGCCGGCCACGAATGCGGCGCCCGCGACGGGCAGCCCGACGAACTCGGAGAGAAAACTGCAGGTCAACGAATTGGTGATCAGCGGGGCGAAGTTGCAGATCAATACGACGCTATCCGCCGGGCGGACGCTGGTCGTACCGATTCCCGAGATTCGTTTGACAGGATTAGGCGCGGGGCCGGAAGGGATTACGGGGGTGGAAGTGAGCCAGCGAGTTCTGAAAGCCATTTTGAGGGAATCGACCAAGGAAATGGCCAAGAACGTGGGCAATCTGGGCAAAGAGGCCTACGGTGAAGCCAAGGGCGAGGCAAAAAAGTTGGACCTCAAAAAAATTGGCGACAAATTGAAGGGTTTATTCCAGTAGCGCTTGATGGAGGAAACAACTGAGGGACTGGGCGCCATCTTCGGCTTCGATGCGGGAACGGAAGGTTTCGTCCATGAGCAAGCGGGCCAGTTTGGCGAGGGTCTTGAGGTGATTGATGGCGCTATCGCTTTCGCGGACGGCGAGGAGAAACATGACGCGCACGGGCTGGCCGTCGATGGAATCCCACGGAACAGGTTTACTGAATTTGAGCGCCACCAGCGAGTGGCTGCGAATGGCGTTGGTTTTGCAATGAGGAATGGCGAAGCCGTTGCCGAATCCGGTGGAGTGGCCGCACTCGCGTTCCCAAATAGCATCCTCGACGGCGCGCGGATTCTCGGTGCGTCCCATGACAAAAAGTTTGTCGGCGGCGAGTTTGATGGCTTCCTCCTTGGTGGCAGGGTCGGTGTTGGGGATGATCAGGTCGGGATCGAGGAGAGGGGCGGCATGGCGATCGGCGAATTGATCGAGGGCATCCCCGACTTGTTTTCGCGTGGCGCATGCGGCGGCGGATTCCCAGAGTTGGCGGCAATCGGCCAGCGGCAGGCAGGCCAATTCGGCTTTGAGGGCGGGAATGGCCGGAATGGCGACGCTGTTGATATTCAGGCCGCTGCCGGCCAACAAGGGGAGCAAGCGGAGTTGGCCACCCATTTCGCCGCAGAGACTGATCTCGCGTTGGTGGCGGCGGGCGGAGTCAATAATATGTTTAAGGAGGCGCAGAAAGGCGGGTTGCAGCGGATCGTAGAGCGAAGCCAGGCGCTGGCCGCCGCGGTCGGCCGCCATGACGTATTGCAGGAGATCATTGGAGCCGATGCTGAAGAAATCAAGGGCCGGGCATAAATAATCCATGGAGAAGGCGGCGGCGGGAACTTCGATCATGGCGCCGATGGGGGGGCGTTGAGGAATGCCGCAGTGAGCGAGTTCGCGGTCGATAATCGTCTTGACCCATTCCGCTTCCTCGACGGTGGCGAGCATGGGAACCATGATTTTGAGGCGGCCAAACGCGGAAGCGCGGAGCAGGGCGCGGATTTGGGTGACGAAAATGGATTCAAATTCCGGATAAATGCGAATGGCGCGGTAACCGAGAAAGGGATTCGGCTCGATGGGAAGGTTGAGGTAAAATAGGGGTTTGTCTCCGCCGACGTCGAGGGTGCGAATGACGACCGTTTTGCCGGACGCGGCGAGCAAGGCGCGGCGATAGATTTCAAATTGTTCGTCCTCGGCAGGGGGAGCCGGGCGGTCGAAGAACAGCATTTCGGTGCGAAACAAACCGACGCCTCCCGCGCCGGCGGCGAAGGCCGGGCCGGCTTCCTCGGCGGAGGAAATATTTGCGGCGATCTCGAGGGGAACGCCCCCAGATTTAGTGGATAAGTTTTGCAGGCGTTCGCGACGTTGGGCAAGGCGAGCGTGCTCCATTTTATAGAAACGGTGGGCGGCCGGAGAAAGTTGAGTGACCAAAGCCCCGAGATCACCGTCCAGAATGGCTTCTTCGGCATGGAGAGTGGCGAGGTTTTGCACGCCAACGAGCGTCGGGACGTTGAAGGAACGAGCGAGGATGACGGTGTGGGAAGTGGCGCCGCCGTGCGCCAGGACCAGGCCTTTGAGAAAGGCGCGAGGCAGGGCGAGAAACTGGCCGGGAGTAAGCGATTCGGCGATGACGATCGAATCGTCTGTCAATGTGATTGTTTGAGCGCCGACGTCGTCTCCGTAGCGCTGCTGAAGCAATTCGCGGCAAACGTCCTGAATGTCCAAAGCGCGATCGCGCAAAAGGGCGCTGCCGCTTTCGGCCAACTCCCTGGAAAAGCGCGCTTCCGCATCGGCGATGGCGCCGGCGGCGCTGCGGTGGCGGCGGGTGACGGCGTCTTCCAACTGGTTTCGGAACTCGACGTCCCAGGCAATGGCGCGATGGACCTTGAGCAGGGCGGCTTCGATCCCAGAGGCCTGGCGGACGCGCTCCTCGTATATGGCGTGAAGGCGCTCGAGAGCGGTGACCAGCTTGCGCCACTCATCGGTGGGATCGGACACGGCGGATTCGGCGAGACCGAGCGGGACGCGAAATCCGCCGACGCGCACGATGCGCCCCTGGGCGATTCCCGAGACGACGGTTGTTCCTGGATAGGTGACAACCTGCGCATGGGCCAGACAGGGAGGAAGGTGGACGTCACCGCGGCCGGTAACTTCCGGCGCCAACGGCTGATCGCAGAGCGGAAATTGATTGTCAATAAAATCAGCGAGAGCGGCCATCACTTTCCGCTCATCGGGGCCATTGACGGTGATCAAGCAAGGATCGAAATGACGGATGTCTGCGGCGACAAGCGAGAGAACGCTCTTGACGTTGGCGGCGCGTTGCGTTCGTTCGTTCAACACAATGACTTCAGACACGGCATCGCGCACCACTTCCTCGAGGGCGCTGGCGGGGCGGGCGTGGATGCCGTTGGGCAGCGTGCAGGTGAATGACTTCTCGAGCGCCATGCGCTACTTCAGTTGGGCGAAGACGGCTTCAGGATTTTTGAGAACAGCGCCGACCGGCACGGAAATGCGGCGGAGACGATCAAAACGTTCCGCGCGCTCGATGCAAACGTCAGAGGCGAGGATGACGGCCTCGGCGGAAGCGACGTCGTCGGCGGATAATTCGTTTTCGATGCCCATGGCGCCCTGGGTTTCCACTTTAATGGAGTGGCCGAGTTTTTGGGCGGTTTTCTGAAGCTGCTCGGCGGCCATATAAGTATGAGCAATGCCAGTGGGACAGGCGGTGACGGCGATGAGTTTCATGGTTTGGCGGGAGCGGGGACGGATTCCGTTGTGCGTTTGAAAAAATTGATGGCGAGCGCGGTGACGATGGAGCCGGCGAGGATCGCGCCGATATAGGCCAAGGGATGATCGACGACGGGAAGAACAAGCGGGCCGCCGTGAGGGGCGTGATCGCCGACCCCTCCGAGCATGGCAATAGTGGCGGCGACCATCGAACCCAACATGATGGCGGGGATGACTCGCAAAGGGTCGGCGGCGGCGAAGGGAATGGCGCCTTCGGTGATGCCGATCATTCCCATGCCGAGCGCGGCGAGGCCGGATTCGCGTTGTTCTTCGCTCCAACGCTGGCGGGCAAGGAGCGTCGCCAGGCCGAGGCCAAGCGGCGGGGTGCAAATCGCGGCGGCGCAGGCGCCCATGACGGCGTAGTTTCCCTGCTGAATCATGGAAGCGCCAAAAAAGAAGGCGGCTTTGTTGACAGGGCCGCCCATGTCAAAGGCGATCATGGCGCCGAGCAACAGGGCCAGGACGACCTGCGAGCCGCTTTGCAAGCCGGCCAGAAATTGGCCAAGATGCACCATAATGCCAGCGATGGGCACGTCGAGGGCCAGCATCAGAATGCCGACGGGAAGCGCCGAACAAATTGGGATGATAATAATCGGCATGATGGGACGAAGGAGCGCCGGGACTTTGAGTTTTTTGAGGAGGTTCACCACGTGGCCCGCGATCAGGCCGATCAGCATGGCTCCAAGGAAACCGGCGCTGGCGGTTTTGCCTTCGACCGTTTGCGGTTGCCCGGCGATGAACCCGCCAACGAAGCCGGCCACCAGGCCCGGACGGCCCGACATGCCATAGGAAATGAAACCGGCGAGAATGGCGGGAAATAATTGGAAAGCCACGCCGCCGATGGCGGCCATGTCGCGGACGACAACGGGCGCCTGGCTGATATCGGGGGCGCCGCTCGGGGAAAGCAAATGAAATTGAAAACAGTAGGTGAGCGCCAGGGCAATCAAAATGCCGCCGCAGGCAATAAACGGGATGACATGCGAAACACCTGTCAATAAATATTGCTTATGCCGTTGCAAAAAATCGCGCATGCGTAATGGGGGGATTGTTACGCAGGCGGGGCGTCGGCGGCAAGGCTGCTTTGATTCGGCTGGGTTTATTTCACGAGAAGGGAGAAATTGGTTTCAGCGGCGCCGGCGGGGCTCTGGAACGCGAGGCGGGCCGACCAGTCCCCGCCCATTTGCGGTTCGATGGTGGTGCGATAACGGCCCGGAGTGGACGTGGGAAAGACTTTTCCCAGGCTGTGCATGACCATGCCCGACATTTTAAGTGACAATTCAAATGAAACATCGCCCACATTTGTCAGGTCGCCATGGGGATCACGAAATTCCAGAAAGAGATCGTTTCCGGAAGCGTGAAGTTGATTGCCGGTTGTAAAAAGGCTGGCAGCCAAACCTCCGACGTTGACGGTGAGGAATGGGCGGGTGGAGATGACGCGCTCCGGGGACGGGACATGATGGATGCGAACATATAAAAAATATCCATAAATGCCGAGAACGCCGAGCAAGGGGGCGGCATAGAATAGATTGATCCAGCGGCGAACGCGCGGTGTTACGGTCGAGGACTCACTTTTTGCCATGCAAATACATGGTAGAGGATATTGGCCCCGGACGCGAGTTTTGGGGAAATTGAAAGCGCGTTTTGGCTTGCCGGGAGGCGGCGCGCCTCTACGATGG
>Ga0182024_10013845_pt1 | contig 15680 bp, 15 predicted proteins | sample P32metaG_FD_120480 | JGI IMG/M metagenome (GOLD analysis project Ga0182024, IMG submission 120480) | Permafrost microbial communities from Stordalen Mire, Sweden - P3-2 metaG (Illumina Assembly) | ecosystem: Environmental > Terrestrial > Soil > Wetlands > Permafrost | place: Sweden: Stordalen... | reverse complement strand
TGAAAAACTAATTTCCTGCGCACTGACGATTTTGCGGATGAATCATTCTGTGGCTGAAAACCAGACATAAACACACACTCTGGCATACATAGAGCAATTGAGAGCGGAGATCGTGGAAAGCCGTGTCGAAGTTCGACGAGATGGCTCGACCAGTCTTCACCGGTTTATGCTCCTTCTGGTCGACAGGAGATTGAAATGACAAAGAGCATGTTTGTCGGGGCTTACATTGGGGCGCTGATAGCCGTGGTAGTTAGTGTGGATTTGCTCTTCTTTAGGAATCGATTCTGGGAAAGGCTGATAGTGAACATCGGCGTTGTCTTGGTGTTTGCAGCCTTCTATTTGAGATTCCTAAAGAACCCGTAAGTTAAGCGTCGCGGCATTGCCAAACCGCAACCTTGAGGTGACCCCAGTTAGGGTACCAACATTTGCGCTTCCGCATAGCCGCCCTTCATCACCGGCAAGTATGGGTCGCGACCCGTCTATGGACGCCGGTCCTAAAGTACCCCGTCACGTTGATACTGGCGCCCCTATGATGTGGCGCGAACGGTATGAACCTTAAGTCCCACTTTGAGGCGGCTGCCGATCGCGCCAAAAATAGCCGCCAGATTATCCATACTCGGATTGCCCTTGGGCGAGAGCATGCGATGCAGGCTCTTGCTGGGGGTCGCGGTCATTTTCGCCAGCTGCTCGAAGCCGAGCGTCGCATTCACGAGGTCGCGAAGAATTACGCGCGCCGTTTCCGGTTCGTCGCTCAAGAATAGGGTTGCCGCCTCATCCAGGAGTGCTTTGGCGAACGCCGGGTCTCGCTCGACCCGAGCCACCACGGTTTTCTTGAAATCACGAGTGAGTGCCATGTCAATTACCTCTTATGTTTCGGTGCCTTGTTGGCGGCGAGCATCGGCGCCTTGCGGGACTCGTATTCGGCGTGCAATGCCTTGGCTCGATCGATATCTGCTTGTTGCCGGCGCTTCGTACCGCCGCCGAACAGAACAATGAGAAAGTCGCCATCCCTGGCAAGATAAATCCGGTATCCAGGTCCCCAGTCGATGAGGTATTCGCCGATACCTGCAAACCATTTGACGCTGGAGGTATTGCCAAGCTCCATTCGCAACTTTGCGGTCACGACCTTCGCGGCTGCTTGCGCGTCAAGGCTGTCAAACCACGTCTTGTATGGGTTAGTGCCGTCCGGGCGAATGTATTCTTCGACCCGAATACTCAAGTCAGAATAGTAACGTAATCGTTACTATTAAGCAAGCGAACCAGGTGACCGGGAACTGGCGCTCCCCCATCCGCCGGGTGCGATCGGCCACCTTCGATGTGAATAGGCGCCGGAGGTTGACCAGTAGGTTGACCAATATTCAACGCGGGTTCACACGCGGCGACAAGAATGGCATGGTGAATAGCGTCGTCAGCAACATCGATCCGACCGTCAACAACAGCGTCCCACCCATACCGCCATGTTCAATCATATAGCCCATACCGCTCGCACCGACCACCGAACCAAGGGTCGAAACCGGCGTAGCGGCCGGTACCAATAAATTATTGGCGTGTATGAGTGCCGTGTATAGATAGCAGTTGAGGAAGATCCAGCCGATTTGTAACAGCGATATATAGAAGAGAAACAGCGCCGCCGAACGCGACCCCAGGATCATGCCAAACAAGCTGCCAATCATCAAAATGATGGCGCCGCCGATGGGGAGCTTCAATCCGATGCGATCGTTGAGAAAATAGGCCGCCACCGAGCCCAAAGCACTCAACACGACCGAGATGCCGATCGCGTGCAAGGTCGCATCGACGGACAATTTAGCCGCAACACGGCCAAATTCTCCCAAAAACGTGTAGACCCCCGCCTGCACCACGATGAAGGGGATGAAGGACAGGAGCAACGGGTAAGCGCGCCATGAACTTTGAGTTCCTCCAGGCTCGCGTGGGTCGTCGGCAGTCGCTGTTGGCCACCTCGGCGGCAACAGAGCTGAAAAAGGCAGCAGCATGATAAAAAGCCCGGCCATCACGACGAATAGGCCAGAACTGCCCAACCGCTCAAACACCGAGGCGGCGGAAAACATAAAGGCCGCCTCGACGCCGATCTGGATAAAAGTGGTCACTGCAATGACGTGTCCCGGCGATCTCGAATTGGCGAGTACCGCTGAATACAGGGCCGTCAGAAGTCCAGCCGATACTCCGACCAGACTGCGCAATACACAGACCCCGGCGAAATCCTTTGCGATCACGCAGGCTGCATTGCCGACGATCGCCACCAAAATAGAAGCCAATGCGACTTGGCGCCAATGCCAACGTCGCTGCCAATACAAGCCGGATAGGGAACCGGCCGCGAGCCCCGCCAGTTCGATCGCGGCGACGGCGCCGAGCCGAGTCGCCGACCAGTGCAGTTGCGCCCAACTTTCGAGCATAGCCGGTGTGATGAGGGTGCCAATCGTGCCGATGATGAACAGCGCATTGACATATGCGAGTCGCGGCAGCGAATCGAATCGCGGTTCTTTCGGTGGTGTGTCGCTCACCCGAAAAGCATCGGGGTGCGGGTAAGCAGCTCGGGGCCAGCGTCCGTGATGATGAGGTTTTGTTCGAATCCAGCGGTCCCGACCCCGGGATGCGTCAGAAAAATCTCCGCCGCCATCACCATGCCGGTTTCGAGCGGTACATCGTAACGTAGCGCTCCGTCGGGATCAGCGTCGCCTTCGCCGATGGGAATGGCGTAGGGGATGAAATTCGTGCTGAGGCCATGCCCCAACAGTGGAATCTTCAATTGCGGATGGTCGAAGTAGCCGTGCTTGCGGGCGAGCGCTCCGCCAAGAACGCCCAACTGCCGCGGCGTCGTGCCGGGTCGCATGGCCGCGACCAAGGCGTCCACCACCTCCACCGCGCCTTCCAGCAATGCGCGTTGTGCACCGGTGGGCTGGTTGCCGCAGATCAGCGAGCGGCCGGGATCCATCCAATAGCCTTGGAAAATCGGTCCCATGATCCACGCGCGCGCGACGTCCCCTGCCGCGGGTGGCGTGGTGTGATAGCCGTATAGATCCATACTGATCACGTGGTGCTCAGTGTCGGCACCGTAATGGATATCGATGCGATGGAAACCGCCGCCGGCGCGCATCAGGATGGCGGCGGCGGCCGCAGCGGCCTCGGCGCCCGAATGCCTGGTCAACAAGGACTCGCAGGCCGTGGTGAGCGCGCGGGTGACCAGGTCGCCCGCCGTGCGGTACACCTCGAGCTCTCGAGCGCTCTTGATGGACTGGGGGTCTAGTAGAAAGGTCTCATCGGCATGCCATGTTATCTGCGGTGTATGCTGGCGCAGCAGTCGGTCATACATGCCTGGCAATACATCATCGCCCACCACTGCGATCCGACCTTCGATGCCCCGAGTGCTCAGGTATGCAGCGAGACCGGTCATTAAGTTCTTCGGATGACTGATAACTTCGCCGCAAACCACGCGCGACAGGTCCAGATCCTCTGTTGGCAACCCCACGTGAAGTTCCGGTTCCCGGCCTCGCCGGATCAACACGGCGCAGAAGGTGTAGGGCGCCCCGAATTCATCGCTCGCCGGATCCTGGCCGGAGCCGTTCATCACGAAATTAGTAAGCCACAAGACATCGCCCACGCGGTCGAAAGTACCCGCTCCGCGCTGCCAGACGAGCAGATGCTCATAACCGCGTGCGGCCATAGCCTGATGAACCCGCGCCCAGCGCGCCTGGTACTCCTCGGGCGGGAAAAACAAGTCGGATCGTGTGCCCTTCATGAGTGCCCCTGGTGCGTAGTGCAACAATTCAAGAACTCCTCGAGCAGTCGATTGAACCGGGCGGTTTGATCGATGAACATCATGTGCGCGCACTCCGCCATCACGACCAACGTGACTCGCGGCAAGCAAGCTCGGCTGATGTCCGCCGTTGCCGTTGAAACCAAGTCGTGATCGCCGATCACGACCAGGCTCGGTGCTTTCACGCGCGCAAGTGAATGGCTGAAATCAAAACCCTTGAGATTCCCGTCGATGTGAAAATCGGAGCGGCGCACCCACATTTCGCGGAGCACTTCCATGCCCAACGGTGGCGTGTGCTTGAATCGCGCCGGCGGCGGCTTCGTGTACATATAGGGCGCAAGGGCCTCTGCGGAGGCTGCTGCATAATCCTTCTTATAGGTGCCATCGGCTTGGAAAATGCCGGCTTTTTCCTGGCGCGTAAGCCGAGCGCGAAGTCGCGCCGGCAGGCGCTTGCGCAGGTTGCGAAAGTCCCTGTCGATGCACCGCGCGCTCGAACCCGTGCCGGCGAGCACCAAACCGAGAATGCGGTTGGGATGACGCGTGGCATAAGCCTGCGCCAGAATGCCGCCGAATGAGTGACCCAGCACGACGAATCGCCGGACCTGCAAGTGTTTCCGGACTCGCTCGATGTCCTTCACCATGTGATTCAAGGTATAGCCTTTGGGATCTTTGAGGCGCTCCGAGCGGCCCGATCCGCGCTCATCGATCAACACCAGTTGACAGCGGCGCGCCAACGGCTGAAGTGCGGGGAGAAAGTCCGAGTGATCCGCTCCAGGGCCCCCGTGCAGCAGCAGCAGCGGTACACCGCTACCAAGCGTCTTATAGTAGATTCGGACACCGCCGCCGTCGACGAAGCCCTCTGCGCCGCGCGAACGCCCGACGATGTGTCTATTGCGCATTTTTCAAGATGTCCGCTGGGCGGATGAACCGCAGACAATTGTCTCTAGCGTGTCGAGACATTTATTCCAGGATCGATGGAACGCCATAGTCAGGTCTGCGAGTATCGCCTCGGCGGGCCGCTTATCGGTTCTCAAGTTGCAATACGACCGAATTTGGATTGTCGTCGAGTTCCCCGCCCCCACAAAATCCCAGTGGTAGAATGCGACGACATCGCGGACCTCGGTGGCGTAATCTGATGACAGGGATTTGGGATTCGCGGCTGTTATCTTTACGACTATCTCGGTCTCGGTTGTAACTTTCACCTGCTCCTGAAGGTAATACAGTGTGGGATCCTGCATGCCCACACCGTACAAGGGACTAGCCTTGAGGACTTGCCCTTCTTGGAGTCCGACACCTTGGTATGGAGGACCCGAAATCCAGTCCCAGTGGTAGTCCGTGTACCACCGGTTCATGTCCAAGAATACGGGCCATACTTTACTGACAGGCGCGCCAATAGTTTTTTTAACACTGAGATATTCCGCCAGTTCGTACGAATTCGTCATGATCCATGCTCCCCAGCATTTGAAATAAAGTGCCCGTCAGCTCGCGCTAGACAATGGGTTGTATTCGATTCAGTTAGCCCAATGGCGTTATTCTCTCGGTAACTATCGGTCGAGGCCGAGGTTTGGCAAGGCTATGGCCATTTGAGTTGGCACGATTTCTTTCTCAAGCTGGCGCGCTCGAATCAACACTGGAATTGTTAGTATCGCCGCCAGCGCCAACGCTCCGGTCGTTAATATGAGGGTTGCTGTCACCCCACCATGCTCGAGTGCGAAGCCTACCGCGCCGGCGCCGAGCGCTGAGCCAAAGGATGACAACGAAGTGGCTGCCGGCACCAATAGATTGTTGTAGTGGATGAGAGCTGAGTACAAGTAGCAGCCCAGAGCGATCCAAGCAATCTGTAGAAGCGAGATATTGAACAGGAACAACGCGGCGGAGCGAGATGCGAAAATCATGGCAAACATCATGCCGCCCGTCACAGCGATTGCACTGCCGATCGGGAACACAAATCCCGCACGATCGTTTAAAACGTATGCCGCGACAGAGCCGAGGGAACTAAGCACCACGCTGATGCCGATAGTGCGCAGCGATTGTTCTGCGGAAAGGTGCGCCACTAGGCGGCCGAATTCGCCCAAGAAAGTGTACACGCCGGTTTGCACCATAATGTATGGAATAAACGCCAGGAGGAGCATATATCCGATCACGGGTTGCTTCGGCGAAACTCGACGGATAGTCGGGTCGCTGCGATCGCTTTCCGGCCAGCCGCGCGGTAAAACACCCAGCATTGGAAGAAGTACGACAAATAGCGCGGTCATTAGGATAAAGAGGCCATTGGACCCCAAGCGTTGAAACACGGTCGATGCGCAGAATATAAAGAGCGCCTCAATGCCGATCATGATAAAGGTCGTGACCGCAATCACCTTGCCCGGCGATTGAGTGTTGGCAAGAAATGCTGAATAAATGGCACATAGAAAGCCGCCAGCCAAGCCGGCCGCGCTGCGCGCAACGCACACGAGGACGAAGCCGTGCTGGATGACACATGCCAGGTTGGCGACGATCGCTAGCACCAAAGACACCAAGGCAACATGACGCCAGGGCCAACGACGCTGCCAATACAACCCCGATAGGGAACCCGACGCCAGCGTTACGAGTTCAAGTGCAGCAACCAGCCCTAGTTGACTTTGACTCCATTGAAGCGCGGCCCATGACTCGAGAATTGCCGGCGTGATGAGCGTGCCTAGAGTACCGACTATAAAGAGCGCGTTCACGTAGATGAGGCGCTGGGGCACGTCAAATCGCGCGACAGTCATCGCAGTACCCCCACCGAATGCCTCACCCTGCGCCGTCGCCGATCGTGAATTGAGGCGCGTATTGACCAGGAGGCATGTCAAAAATGCATCTTAAGATCTACGCCAATCGTTCTGGGTGGCGTGGTGATCTCGGTTTGGAACACGCTGCCGAAGCCGTACAGCGCTCCCTCCTGGATTTCCAAAATGCCGTTCGAATTCGTAAGATTGTGGCCATACAGCGAAAGATCGAAACGCCCCGTGCGCACCCCGACGGCTGCTTCGAGTGCACTGTAAGCGGGCCGTGTGGCGTTGTAGGTAAATCCGGCAGGTATGTTGCCTAGGTGACTCCAGTCGAGGCGCAGGTAACCGCTGTGGTCAGCCCAGAAGGGTCTCGTGTATTGAGCGCCGATATTGAATTTCTGGTGCGGCACACCGGGAATCGCTTCTCCGGGTTGTGCGGTGCCTGCCCCCTGAAATGCGACGTCTATGGAAGTGAATTCTGCGTGATCGTACGAACCGCTTGCACTCAACAGCAATGATTCGATCGGCTTGAAATTGATTTCCGCCTCAAGCCCTTTGCTCTGCGCCGTACCGACGTTGGCGACAAATAAATAACCACAGCCGGGGTCGGTGACCGCTTGCTGTACATTCTTCCAGTCGATTCTATACGCGGCCAGGTCAATGGATAGCCTGCGATCCAGAAATTCAGTCTTCGCGCCCAGTTCATAATTCCAAACGTTGTCCGGCTCGTATAGAGGTGAATATGCATTGTTCAGCGTGCAGCCGATTCCCGTGGGAAGCCCGACGTTGGGTCCACCTGGCCGGTAGCCCCTCGCTGCCGTGGCATAGATCGTCGTATCGTCAACCGGGTGATAGGTCAGAACGAGCCGGGGGCTGTTGCCGCTCGCCTTGGCATGCACCAAAGGCTGATTCGGTGCCGCCAGCACTCCGCTTTGTGTATTTTCCAGGCTATCGCGCAGCTCGTAATAGCGTTCACCAGCGGTGATTTCGAAACGAGGTGCAATCCTGTAGGTCAAATCTACAAAAACCGCCGATTGCTGGTCGATTACCGATTGGTCAAAGCTGTAAAGATTGGGACCGGTCGTCTGTCCGATCGCTTCCGCGAACGAAGTGCTGTTCGTTGACTCGGTTGAATGCTGACGGTAGTGACTGAAATAGGCACCGCCGACCCAACGTAGGCGTTGCTCAGTAGGGGACGTCAAGCGGAATTCCTGAATGAAGCCGTCATTGTGGGACGTGTCAAAATCTGTGGTCGGATAATTAGGCGGATAAGGAACACCGAAAACCGACGCGAGGTTTGCCCAATATAGAGTGAAATCGCTCTGAGTCTGCACGTCCCGAGAGAGCACCGATGTGGATGACATCAGGGTCGCATAGTCGAAGTTGTAGTCTACTTCCAGGTTGCCGACTTCAAGTCGACTTTGCTGCGGTGACGGATAAAAGGCTGCAACGGTAAATTCTGGCAGGTTGCTGAAATAATTCGAGTTGTTGCTGGCATCGACTTCCGAGATCATCAAAGTCGGCTTAATGGTCAACGCGTCGGTCGGCTTCCACAGACCGATGACCCGGCCGCTCTTGAGGTCGACATCGTTGATCCGTCTTGCCGTCACCGGGAGGTCCGGCTGCGCGGCGCTGAAGTCGCCGGGGGCCGCTCGATTGATATAACCGGGGACGTGCTCAAAGGCGCCGACGATGCGGATCGCTGCATCGGCAGACAATGGCAGATTCACCGCCGACTTCGTGAGATATCCAAGTCCACCGCCATCGGTACTCGAGCTGCCGACTTCGGCGTTCACGGCGAAGGCGCTCGGATCCGGCTGAGCGGTCAGGATCCTGACGGCGCCGCCCATGGAACTTGATCCGTACAGCGTTCCCTGCGGTCCACGCAGTACTTCGACACGATCGACGTCAAAGAAATCGATGTCTGGAGCACCAGCATAGCCGTCGGTGCGGATATCCAGCGGGGTTTCATTCACATAAAGCGACACGGCGGGCTCGAGTCCATAGGAGGTGCCGAGGCCGCGGATTGCCAGCGTCGTCTCTCCTGGACCGAGCACGTCGAAGGACAGACTCGGAACATACGCCGCCAGATCCGCATTGCCCTGCAGGCGCATCTGGTTGAGCGCATCGCCGCTCAACGCCGTGATAGCCGCCGGGACATCTTGCAGCCGCTCGGCGCGGCGCTGCGCGGTGACGACGATTTCATCGAGCGAATCGCCGGAGCTTGCGGCGTTCACCATTTCAATGGCAAGAAGACCGCCAATCAATAGCACCAAGTGAGGAAACTTCATGGCTCTCCAGTGCAGCGCAGATCCATATCTATTGTTCAAAAGCGGCGCGCCGACCGACCACGCGCGAGTAGACGTCCGCGCCATAGCGCACTCCCGGCTCTCGGTCATAGCTGAGAAGCGCGATCACGCGGGGAGTTTTGCCGAACACTGGCGGCACACAATGCAGCGCACGGCGCCCGCAGAACAACAGCAGCGTCCCGGCCTCGACTTTGATCGAACGGACAGCAGACGAATGGCCATCGAGAGCCGCCGCGACCGCCGCGTAGTTCTCATCGGCATCGTCGCGGATGTTCGGCGCGAAGTCGAAGGTGCCACCTGCTTCGGGTGCTTGCAATAAGATCGAAATCACGAAATCGTTGAGATCAAAGTGCCAGCCATGCCTGTCGCCCTCGTACATCACTGTCGACGTGCAAGCCATGACCGGATCCGCCAATTGGAACAGCGCGGGCTCGCCCAGCATCTGCGCAATTCGCCGCGTTAGGGTCTCGTTTGCATAGAGTGTCCTCAGCAGCCCAAATCGGCTCAGCACATCGGTTGCGACAATGAATTGCCGACTTTCATGTTTGCGCCGCCGCACGTGATCAGCGGCATACTGGTCCAACGTGGATTCATCGTAGGCACTAAAGGTCTGTTCGCGGCGGTAGGCGCGCGGTAGCGCTTTCAACACCTCGGTCGTCATGAGCTGCGCGACGTCCGATCGAAGAAAGCCGGGCAAGCAAGCGAAGCTCGACTCCTGCAGTTGAACCCGGCAGCGCTCGGTAATGGGCTCAAAAGCCGCATCATTGCAAAGCGGATAGCGCTCCAGGTCTACCAGCGCGGCTAAGGGTCTCGATTCAGGCACCACGGACATCGCCAACCTCCTTGAACAATTCCTATTGGCATTCGTCGATGCCTTTTCTCACTTATAATCGATTAATTAGGCCTCTGAACTAGAACTTTTCGATGGATTCGATATAATTTTGATATGATGACCTTACGCCGAACCTTGCCCCCAATGAATGCGCTCGTCGTGTTCGAAGTCGCCGCCCGGCATCGCAATTTGACGGCGGCCGGTGCGGAACTGTGCATTGCCGCGTCCGCTGTGAGCCGCCACGTGGCAACCGTCGAACGCGAAACGGGACTCACTCTGTTCCGGCGCAACGGCAACCGACTTGAATTGACCGCGGCGGGCCAGCGCCTCGCGGACGCCATTGGAGCCGGGCTTGGACACATGCGCGAGGTGCTTTTTTCGCTGAAGCAGCGAGAGGGTAGTCGCACGCTGACGATCGCCTGCAGCCATGACCTTGCACAGCATTGGCTCATGCCGCGATTTCGCGAGCTCGCTGAGCTGATCGACGACCGGCAACTGCGCGTGATTACTGCCGGAACTTATGACAGTTTCGATGCCTCCGATATCGACCTGTCAATTCGATTCGGCGATGGAAAGTGGCCAGGCTTCACCGCCGTGCACCTGTTTGCAGAAGAGGTATTCCCTATATGCGCGCCGGGGCTTCTCGAAAAGAATCCCGAATTGCGCAACGCGCCACCCCAGGTGCTCATGAAGTTTCCGTTGTTGCGATTGGCGAGCGAAGAAACCATGGGACTCCGGTGGGTTGACTGGCTCAGCGATCAGGGTGCCAGGCTGCCGGTCGTCACCGGTCCGGTGTTTTCGACGTTTTCGCTTCTGCTGCTCGAACTCGTGGCTGCTCGTGGCATTGGCCTCGGCTATCAGTACGTCGTCGATCAGCTTCTAGTGGATCGCCAGATCGTTCGGCTTTCGGATCGAGCGGTGCGTTCAGGGTTGGGGGTATACGCGGTGTTTCGTGATTCCGAGTCGATTCCCATCCGCACGATGATCGAGGTATTTCGAAAGAGCATCGACGCGACGCAGATCGCGGCTTAGCTCGACGCTAGGTGGGGCGTTTGTGAAATTGCCCTGCCTTCATGATCGCCGACACGCTGCGTCCATCCCGAGCCAGCACATCAATGTGGGCGAGCGGGTCCCCGTCAACGATCAGAATGTCGGCATAGCAGCCCGGTTGAATTTTCCCGAGTTGCGGCTCCGTTAATATTTCGGCGTTCACCGACGTTGCAGACCGCAAGATGTCGGCTGACGATTGCACCTCGCGCCGGATGATGAATTCTCGCGTTTGATGCGTATGCAAATGCCCCAGCAAATCGGTGCCGAAACCGATCTTGAGTCCCGAGCGACCCATGAGTTCCAGACCACGAAGGGACTGATCGGCTACTTCAGCGAGCTTGGTGCTCATCCATGGCGGCAGCAGCCCGGATTTCGAGTCGTCGAGCAACGCCTGTACGATGACCATGGTCGGCACCACATAGGCACCCGCTGCATTGACCGCCGCTGCGCTGCTCTCGTCGATGAGCGTCGCGTGTTCAATTGTACGAACTCCCAGCCTTGCCGCGCGTTCAATGGAACTCGGCGAATGACAGTGCGCGGCGACATATTTTCTACGCCGTGCGGCCTCCTCCACCGCTGCGACGACTTCTTCGTCGGTGAATTGATCCATCCAGATAGGGTCCGTCGGCGACAGAACACCGCCCGACAGCATTATTTTTATGCAATGGGCGCCGCGCCGCAGTTCCTCGCGGGCCGCCGCACGCACCGCATCTGCCCCGTCGACCACGATTGCCACACGCCCATCGGCTGAACAGGCGCAGGCGCCGACTGCAGCGAATGGATCTCTAAAATCGCCGTGCCCGCCGGTCATGGATAGCGCCCGGCCCGCAAAGAATACCCGAGGGCCCCTGATGAGCCGGTCCGCGACGGCCCGGGCGATGCCCGCGTCGCCGCCGCCGACATCTCGCACCGTCGTAAAACCGCAGTCCAGAGCGTGGGAGAGCATTTTGGCGGCGTAGCTCGCGACATAGGTCAGCGGCTGTGTTTCGATTTCGGACACCTTGAGGCTGGAGCCCAACACATGGCAGTGCGCATCGATCAATCCGGGCATCAATGTCATGCCCTTGACGTCGAACACGTCACCGCTCGTCGAGGGGCCCGGCTTTCGGTCCACCGCCACGATGCGATCGTCCTCGACGATGACGACCGAGTCGTCACGATAATCGCCATGAACGCCATCGAATATCCGTGCGTTGACGAATGTTGTTCGAGTCATTATCTATTCCCCCGTCGACGCGCCGGAGTCGACGGGTCGTGGCTCTTGGTTGGACGACATTTGAGATAGTACGCTCGCCATGATGAACAAGCCGACACCAATGAAACTTGCCAACTCACAGATTGCTCCGACAGACGGCAATCTCAGTGCTGGCAAGACGACACCGGCCAGTGCTGCGCCACCCGCGAGTCCCACCCCATCAGCAGCGGGTACCAGGGCACTCGCCCGGCCCGACCTATCGGATTGTGCGATGACAGTAAACTGAAACGGGAATGATGCGCACCATGAGAAATAAAATCCGCAGGCAGAGGCGATGAATAGGCCGGCAGCGTGTGTGTTGAACAGGCCGACGATGGACAATGTTTCTGTCGCCAGTAATGTCACGAGCGCGGCCCGTGGATTAACTCGATGAGCCAGTGCGCCTACGCCAAGAGCGCCCACCAAGCCCGCCACATTTATATAGGTCAATGCATGGGTAATTCCAACGGCAGAGATCAATTGATGCCCACCGATCGCTGCCAAGTAGGTCCAAAGCGCTCCCTGACCAGCGAAGTAAATGAATAAGGCAGCGATCGCAAAGGCCGCCGACGCCGGGATTGCGACTTGGCCGCGGCTCGCGTCGGAACTCGAGGGTGCGGAATCCTTGGGAAGGAATGGACAGAACGTAAACCCAATGATGGACGCGGCCGCAAGGGCGAGAAACGGTGCTTTTGACCCGAGCGATGCAATCAAATGGGGCATGCCGGCAGTGGTCAGGGCCGCCAGCGCCACTTGCGCCCCTGCATACATCGCAAAGGCGCGGCCTGGGCTCACCGCCTTCGCCAGGCACATCATGCACAGCGCCCGAACCAGACCTCCGCCAGTAGCGCCAATGGCGCGCGCCAGCATGAGCGAATAAAAACTGTCACTGACCGCCGTTGCCATGTTTCCAGCGACCATGACACCAAGGCCCGCAGCTGCCATCGTGCGCCACGACCACCTTTGCGATGCCCACAGAACTATGCAAGTACCCGCCACCTGCGCGAGCAGCTCGATTGCGGCGACAAAGCCGGCCTGTTCGACACGCAAACCTAGCTGGGTCTGCCATACGCCGACGAACACCGGGAGAATCGCGCCCACTGCGGTGGCGAGTATCCCAAGCGCGCCCGCACTCCACAGCACGGCGTTTGGTGTGTGCGACTCCGCTGTCGAAGAGACAGCCCAATTCAGGCGCGCTTCACTTGGATCCTCAGCCATTTCACCTCGCGTCACTTCAACTGCATTTGGCAATCAATCCAATTTGTTCGCGCAACAATATTTGCATCGACTGGATGATTTTTCGGCATTGAACCAAGCTTCATACTGAAAGCGGTGACCCGAACGCCGTTGGACTAACGAGGCACCTGCGCGCGATTGTCATCAGCGTCTGCGTCGGCGGACGCATTAAAGGCCGGATATATTTGTGCAACTTCGGCATTCCATCGAGACTCCAGGCGTACGTCTGTGAACCGGCAACATGATTGGACGCCGATCGGCGCCGCAATCAATTGATTTATACTGCCATGCTCGCCACCACTCTGGTCAGTCTTCAACGCCGGTTCACACGCGTGTGCGCTAATTTCTGTTGGAGCACGGCGAATCGGGAATTTTCGATGCTGGCCAGGGATCAATCATCACCGATTCACAATCGCAGAACTCTGACGGCTTCCGCTACCGAAGGAGGGAGCGCCGACATATCGCCTTGCGCTACCTCCCACTCCCACATCATCGCTGCGAAAGCGCCCTTTCCTACCGTGGCCTTTAACGCCGACGGTTCGACTCCCTGAGAGAGGAGACTGCGCGCGAATTCGTGCCGCGATCGGGCCCACGTAAGAGTAACCTCGGGGTAGCTTCCCAAAGCGAGCTTCTTGTATTTCCCCGCAAAGCGGTACGCGTACTGCCAGCATCGCCCGCCTTTCGGTGTCACCAGAAGGTACAAGCCTCGGCCATCCCAGACCTTGCGTGCATAGCGTACCGGCTTGATGGCTTCAACCTCAGTCTCGGTCAGCATGCGACCACCTGAGTTCTGGTGCGGTGGCGGTTGATTGTTTCGACCGTTACCTTATTCCCGTCAGTGGCAAAGTCAGGATAGGCCAGCGCCCGTGTCCAGAGATGCTTGAGAGATGAAAACCGGCGCGGACCCCAACGCCCGAAAGAGAACTGGCGCTTGCGAATGCGATGTGCGAGCTCGACGCCGGCGAGCGTAATGGCCGCCGTGCGAAAGGATTTCAGGGCAAGCATCGGCGCACAGCGACGCTTGATCGCTCGATGGTCCTGCTCGACGATGTTATTGAGATAGCGGCGACTGCGTATCACAACGGACCGCCAGTCGGGATTCTCTTGCCCTAATAATCGCAACGCCCTGTGAGTCGCCGTATTGCCGTCGACATTCACTTTGCGAGGGCGCCGAGGCTTGTGGGTCTTTAGGGCCTTACTAAAGAAGGCCCGGGCAGCCGACTCGCTGCGATCCGTGCACAGCAGAGAATCGACGGTCTTGTCGTGCTTATCTCCGGCCCGGTAAAGGTAGTGAGCGCCGCCGCGCACCGAAATTGCCGTCTCGTCCATCCTCCAGGATGAATGTACAGGCCGGGCATGACGACCCCAACGCTTCTCGTACTCGGGCACGTACCGCTGCACCCAACGCAGAATTGTTGAGTGGGATACGGTGACGCCGCGCTCGGCCACCATCTCGACGAGATCTCGATAGCTGAGCCGATACGTCAGGTACCAGCGCACACATAATTCAATGATTTCGGATTGGAATCTGCGACGCCGGTAGATCGGGTCGCGCACGACGGCTTTGGTCATTGGGCGTTCTCGCAAAAGGCCGAATTTTAGGCCCTTCCCTCAATGCACCAGAACCTGAAATGGTGGGCCGTGTAGGGATCGAACCTGCGACCAATTGATTAAGAGAAGCCTTCTCCAATATTCCATTTCTTTATATAAAACAGCCGTTTACGATCGATAAACTGTGCCACAATTTCGCGAGTTACTCTTCGGTAAGGCTCTGAATTCGTTGGTACCGGGAATGCTCGATGGCACAGGCAGGTCATATCTATCAGCCGCCATATTGAATAACCTAAGCCGATAGGTTAATCTATCTCATGAGCCATGTATTCATTTCTGAAGGGACGGGAGCTGGGATCTACGTGTTCTCTGACGACCATTGCCCTCCGCACGTCCACGCTCGCCACCGCGGCGAAGGTTGGATCGCGCGCGCCAGGTTCTCCTATCTCGGCAGTACGGTGGAGCTGATCAGCATCGTCCCGATCAAGAACGTTCCTCTAACAGCGCGTAGTGAACCGCCTCTTGAGCGATGTCCAAGTACGACTGCCGTATTGTCGGCGCAGCTGGTGGTTGACGCGAGGAACAACTTGTTTGGCGAACCAGTGGGCCGTTGTGCGCGGACCAGGAAGGATCGAGCTTCTATCGAAATCCGCTCCGAAAGCGAGGCAGATCGCTGGGGCCGAGTACGATCCGGCGAACCAGCAGGTTCACGTGATCTTTCAGGACGGCACAACAGAACGGGTGAAATTATGACGACGAACATACAACGAATTAGTGATGCCGAGTACGCCGCAGCGCTTGCCGCCGGCCGAATCGAGGCAGAGATCGAAATTCGGGCGCAAGCTGTTCGCTACGTCCCCGAGCGGGATGCCATCGAGATCGTCACGAACCACAATGCTGGCTTCTTGATTCCACGACAGTGGATCGGTGCACTGCAGGACGTGCC
>Ga0182024_10013844_pt1 | contig 15680 bp, 16 predicted proteins | sample P32metaG_FD_120480 | JGI IMG/M metagenome (GOLD analysis project Ga0182024, IMG submission 120480) | Permafrost microbial communities from Stordalen Mire, Sweden - P3-2 metaG (Illumina Assembly) | ecosystem: Environmental > Terrestrial > Soil > Wetlands > Permafrost | place: Sweden: Stordalen... | reverse complement strand
CACGCTTGTGAAGAGCAACGTGAGGAGGTTCTTTCGCGTTGCAATCAGCGCGCTCCTGAGCATTCCTTTAGTCATGCCGCTGCCGGCTGTTGCACCGGCTAGGGCCAACGCAATAGGGGATGTTTTGGGGATCGTAACCGACCCTCTAAAACTCGGTAAGGGCTCGGAAAACATTCTTGAGGCTGTGGAGAGATTAGGGCCTCTGCTCGATCAACTTAGCCAGATCGAGGGAAAAACGAACATTGACCTCACAAACCGGCTGAATCAACTCAAACTCATTGTGGATGAAGTCGTTTCTGCGGTCGATAGGAACGTCGCGAATCTCGCCGCTATCGTTAGCGACGCCGAGACAAAAGTAGCCGCGCTCGAACAGCAAATCTACGCCGACGCGGCAAGCTTAATTTATAAGGCCCAGTGCGCCGTGGAAGTGGCGGCAACCGATCAGATTCAGAGAGGAATTGCAGCCGCAATATCAAACTTGATCGCAGCCAGACCTGGAATTGTTATACTAGGCATTCGAATTATCAGCCTATCTGCCCATAAGATTCAAATTGTGGACCCCGACAAGGCATATATATCGGTCCGCGATGAATACCTTAATTATCTTCGGTCGATAAAAGAAAATACGGCTGGCTATCAAATTTTTTCGACCTATGCAAATATTATTCGGTTCGCTCGATTTGCCGGCTGTCATTATCAGAACCAACCTCTTGCTTCATTCTTCTTGGAAGAAGAAATGGAATATAAAATGCTGTCGACACCGTGGGCTACCATTGTCCGGCCCGTCATGCAATAGCGCAGGAGTCCCTATGCAAATTTCGGTGATCCGGACAATCCAAATCCTTATCGCAGTTTCCCTCTCGGCTGCTTCTTTTAGTCACGCTTCTGGGGGGGCAACTCCTTCGCCCCACAGTTCAAGTAGGTGCACCACCGTCTTCGACTGCGCTCAAGCCGCAGTTCAAGCGGCCCAAGACGCTAACCTCGCAGCCGACCGCGCCTCTTTGGCGCTTCCAATTGGAACCGTCATCGCGTTTGCGGGAACTCAGGAACAAGCCTTCGCCCAACGACAAAATGGCTGGTGGATTGCGAACGGGGACACAGTAACGGATTCTGCATCGGTTGTTTTTTTCGAAAAAAAACTGCCCGACCTGACAAGCACGTTTCTATACGGGGCTGGTCCGGGTCTACCTCCAGGGAAAAAAAGCGGCGCGCCGAATTATGTTATTAAACCGAACACCATTACTACTGAGACGACTGGCTTTGATGATAAGAGGTCGCTCCATCAAGATCCTCGAACGAACATATATGATGACCGAGGCTGGACTACAGGCGCTCCGATTACAGCGTCTGGACCGACAGCGCCTATTACCGTAGATACACTGCCTCCTTATTATGTCGTCATATATTTGATTAAAGTTCGTTAGATGGTTGGCTTGCCCACTGAAAGTGCGCCCCGATATCTTTTCTCAATCATTGATACGTGACGTTCGCGGTAACGTCCGCAGGCAATCTGCGTCGTTCGCAGGAAGATACCCTGCTCATGTGCTCGCCTTCCGCTTCTCCGCCGGGGCATCGAGCGCGCGGAGCTGCTCGAATTCTTCCACTGCCAGCACCGCACGACCGCCGTCCTCGGCGGCTCGGGCGAGGCCGCTCGGCCGGCCGAAGCCGGATTTACTAAATTGTCGCACGTTTGCTGGAAGTTGCTCTTCGCCCAAATGGCGACGCAACTTTTGCATATTTCACTACGACACCTCGCGACACGCGCAGCTCGTGTTGAATGAACGTAACTGACCTTCCTTTTTGTCTAAGGGCGACAATCTGACAATCTGCGCGATAATTGTATTGTTCAGTGCTGCGCGGCCGACGTGTTTGCCCTCGGCTCGCGCGCGGGCCATGCCGGCGCGGACGCGATCTCCTATAAGCGAACTCTCAAATTCGGCTAGACCGGCCATGATCGTGAAAACAAGTTTTGCCCTGCGGCGTCGTTGTGTCGATTCCTTCTTGCAGACTGATGAAATCGACGCCGAGAGAATTGAATTCAGTAAGTGCGTTGATGAGCGCGTGCGTCGAGCGCGCGAAACGGTCATATCGCCAAACTAAAATAACGTCCGTGGTGCGACGGCGCACAGCATCGCGAAGTGCTTGATAGCTTTCGCGATCGTCGGCTCTCCCTGAGGCGTGATCGACGAATTCGGCGACCACGGAGAAGCCGCGGCGCGAGGCATATTCGCGTAGCGGCCTAAGCTGCGTTTTTGGGTCCTGGGATTTATCGAGCGTCGACACGCGAGCGTAGATTGCCACTCGGATTTTTGTCTTTTGACTGTTCATAAAGGAAATCGTTTGTGAACGACAAACCGCTATACCGAAGGTGCTTATTTTTCAGGGTAGGACGGTGTGCAAATTCAGGGACCCTTAATGAACAGAATAACATGGCGGGCGCCGCGGCTTCGATCGGACAGCCTCCGCGAGTTTACCGTGGTCTCGAAAACTGAAGCCTCTATCGGAGTTCACCATTGGGTCGAAAAGCTCAGGACATTGCTAAGTGCTCCGATCGTTTGACACGTTAGCCAGGACAAAAGTATCCGGGTGTAATGTATGTGCCCAATCCAGCACCTGGGCGATGAACAGTACCACACGCGCTGTATCTCACCATTCGAGGTGGTTGGACGAAATATTTCGAGCCCAGGAGAGTGTGCACAACGAAAGACTTCGAGTGACCAGCATCCACAAGAGATGTGAATACCTGATCATAAAAGGTGAGGAGCCGACCACACGAGCAGTTTGTTTTTGAGACATAATAATTTTCGTGTGACAACAAACCGTCTCGCAACTCTAATAATGATTTATTTTTTTAAGGTCGTCCCCATTTGATTTCGTTAATTGTTTTACATTTACTCTACTAGTAGCCTTTGAAATCTTCAGCACTTATAGACGACAATCTCGTGTAGTCCTCTTCCATCTGTACATCCGATGGCAGTGTTTGGGCCTCTGCTCATTATAAGTCTTATGCGGGCTGCGGCAGAATGGCGCGCGGGGTCAGAATAAGTCACACTATGTCGTTTCCTGAGTTCATGCCAGTGCCGTTGTGGTTTAGGTCGCCGATATCAATGGCGCATTGATGTGCATGACGAAGCGAATATGAGATTTGTGATGGCGCTGTTTAGCGGCGAAACCGAAAGCAGAAACTGTTGCGCTTTAACTTGTCGGCTTGCGCTCGGTCTCCGCCGCAGATCGCCTTTCCGTTCGAGGTCGGTCGGAGTCGACCTTCGCCGATGTCCACGGTCACAGCGGCAATTTATCAGCGGGCAATGGTGGGTACCAAACTAGGATTTGTGCCTCCGGGTTTGGGGTGCGCATAAATAAAACGCTCCGAAGGTAACCCTCGATGAGAATGGACATGTTGCCGTATGGCAGGACGATGACGGGTTCTGTCTGCTGGAATGGAGCGTTGAACGAAATGCGATCCGCTTAAACGCGCGGGTCTGACTCTTCATTGAATCGCTGGCAGGCGATGAAGGACAGAAAGGGGATATTCGACTGCCGGTCTGGCGCCATGGGGGCGAGAGTGTAGGTACGGCCAAGCTTCTCTTTGCTCCACAATTGGCATTCGTACTCTACGAACTTGTCGATGTCTGGGGCCAAAGACTTGCGACACTGCGAGACCATCCATGCAAGATGGGCCTTTTCCTCGGCGGTAAGCTCATCGAAAAGGACACCTTGCCTAACGCTGTCTGGCGAGTATTGGGCGTAGTCGGCGCGCCAGCGCTCGGCCCGTAACTCTCCGTAAGCCCAGCGTGCTTTGATCTCTTCCGGATTCGCCCGCTTGCTCTCCATTAAACCCCCGTGGTCTCTATCTTACACGGCGGCCGATTCGTCGGGGCCGTCCCTCATGAGGAATAGCTTCGGTTTAGGCGGCCGTCGACGAAGCCACTGTAGGCGCTTGGATGATGGTCGTGCGGGTCGAAGTTGCGGTGTTGCCGAAGCTATCTGTTGCCACATAGTCGAGGGTGTCGGTTGCAGGCAGCGACGTATCGATCACAATCTCACTCTCCAGGCTCCCGTTGACGTACGTCTGGATGCCAAGATTGTGCCCCTGACTGTCGGTGGCGATGGCTCCGAGGTCAGCATACTGGTCGCCGACTTGGATCACCGCGGGATTGTCGCCCATAATCTGAATGGATGGGGGAGTGGTGGTCGAAAGCGACGCGGCCGGCGAGCTTACGTCCGCATCGCCGGATTGTCCGGATTCCGCTAGAAGTGATTGAAGCTCCGCCTGGTCGATACAGGTTGTGCCGATGCAGAGTTCGTTGTTCGCGTGGATATTATCGGCGAAGAGGTCGCCGATGCCGTTTGAGGCATTGCCGAGCCAAGCGATAAGGTCGGTTTCAAAGTGGCCGGAGATCGAGGCGATGTCTTGAATCGCGCTCACGATCGGTGAGATCAGGCCCTCGTAGTTGAGCGTGAGCGTGCCATTGGGTGTTAGCGCGGTCGGTGTCGAAGTCGAGACGAGCTGCGGGAAAATCTGCTGCACTTGCTGGGCGATGAAACCGAGATTCTCGCCGGTGCCGGGCTGGTCGAGGCGGAGGTACGAGACCGGGTTCGACGATTCGATGGCCGAGAGCGACGAGGAAGCGTCGAGCGGCGTGATGTTGGTTTTGAGCCGCTGGTCGGAACTCTGAAAAATTGAACCGGAATATGAAGCGTTCCCGTTGTCGTAAATGGCAAACACCGTCGTCGAGGCGGAGTTCGCGACCGCGAAGGCCGAGGTCGTGGCGGTGTCCGGGCCAGTAACTTGCAATAGGCTGTACGGGTTAGTTGTTCCGACGCCGACATCCCCAGAGGCGACGATCAACCCATTATGGGCGACATTGGATTTGCTGTTATTGTTGAAAGTCGGGTTAATATAGAGCGCGTTTAAAGAGACGTTACTACTAGTGGCTAGTAACGTTTGCTGTAACCTCATACCGTAAGTGTTGCCGGACGCGGCTATCGCTTGAGTCTGAAAATCAAACGTTGCTGCGGGGGCCGCCGTTCCAAAACCGAATCTAGTTACGTCGTTAGTGTCTGCAACAATTCTCATGACCTCGTCAGCCGAACTATTTAAGTCAAATACCAACGCTCCATCGTCTCTGACTGAGCCGTCATTCCCATTATAAATGCCGTGAATGTCGGCAACTTCCTGCAGTTGACTGGTGAGGGGGTCCAAAACTTGAAAATAGATGGTTCCCGCCGCATCACCGGTATTTACTACTAGCGGGGATGCCTGCGTACCACGTTCGTGGTTAAGCGTTATGTTTCCCCCACTAACTGAATTCCTAAATGAAGTCAGCGTGTAACTAGTAGCGGCATTGCCCTCAATCTCAACCCCATATGTTCCATCTAGGTTGGTAGCTGGGTTTGCGGTTCCCACGCCGAGTAATCCGCTGACGTACGCGCTGCCTATAACGCTTAGCGGTTGAGGCGGAGTGGTGGTTCCAATGCCAATATTGCCGGAAGAGATCGTCGATCCGGTGCCCGTGATACCAGTGCCATAGATGATATTGCCAATGTCGAGCTGGCCGTTTGCCGTTGCGGATGGAAGCGAGATATTGTTGCCGATTGAGATGTTCTGCGAGCCAGTGGTGAGGTTGGCGATGCCGGCGGAGGAGGTTGCTGTGCCTATCCAGATGTTATTGCTGCCGGTCGTGATGCCGTAGCCTGACTGATAACCGAGGAGCGTATTGAAATTGGAGCCGTCAGCCAAGCTGTAACCGGACTGATACCCAACGGCCGTGCCTCCTTGGTTGGAATACGCGGCGGTACCCATGGCCGCCTGATACCCTTCCGCGACCGTATCGGTCGCAGAACCGTTATAGTAAAGGGATTCGAAGCCGTTCGCGGCGTTGTTCGAGCCGGTAGTGTTTGCCTGGAGTGCTTCGAGCCCGTTGGCGACGTTGTTCGAGCCGGTAGTGTTGTCGAAGAGAGAGTAGTAGCCGGTCGCGCTATTCCACCTGCCGGTGGTGTTGCTGAAGAGGGCTAAACTCCCTTCAGCGGAATTGTCGTCACCGGTCGTATTGTTGTAGAGAGTCCACTCGCCGATCGCGGTGTTGGTGCCGCCGCTGGTGTTGCTGAAGAGGGCGTCTGGGCCGATCGCCGTGTTGTTGCCGCCGGTGGTGTTGGAATAGAGAGCATTCCATCCGACCGCCGTGTTTTCGTTTCCGGTGGTGGATTGGTAGAGTGCATTCCCACCAATGGCAGTGTTGTAATTGCCGACATTGTTGAGAGTGTCGGAGCGAAGGGCGTTCTGGCCGACAGCAACGTCTTCACCCAAGTCAGCGCCTAGTGAGAGCCAAGTAGAGCCATCGTAGCCGGTAACTACGAGTGCCGGTGATGGCGGGCTGGTAATTTGGTTGATTGAAACGTTACTAAGTGTCCAGGTTTCCCCGGCGGGATTTCCAAAGACGGAGTTACCCCAAGTATAGCCGTCCCAGTAGTCGAACGTTATGGTCTCTCTTCCGGTGAAGTTTGTCTGGAACGCCACGGTATGAGTCCCATTTCCAAATGGACCTTGCATACCGGTCGCGGTGTTCAGAGTATCGTGCGAGAGATAAATAAAGAGGTTTCCAGTGGCTGATGGAACGGTAAAGGTAAGAAGGTAGGTGTCGCCCGCTACTGTCGGAAATGTTGTGGATGCAGCACCGGCGTGATCGGGTGAATAAGTACTGATCAAATCATTCGTTCCGTATTCAACACTACTCCCAAGCGTCCATCCTGTTGCGGAACCGTTGAAGTTTCCATTGGTGATGAGATTGCCCCCAATTGTCGTGACCGAGCTCGCGAGTGTCGTAGTGCCGGTAACCGCGAACGAGCCGGAGAGGCTGCCACCATTGAGTGAAAGGTAGTCGCCTGAGAGATTGGGAATTTCTGAGGCGGTGAGGCCCGAAACGCCGTTGACGATTACGTTATTTAGCGCGGTACCGTTGAGCTGATCGATGTCGCTGGTGAGCGCAATTTCGTTAGTGTAGCCGCCGCTGGCAGGGAGCGAGTTCGGAGCGCTTTCGTTCTGATAGAGGAGACTGCGAAGACTATTGGTGGCTTCCTGCAACTGCGCTGTGAGTTCATCTTGGGTCACGTAGTCCGAGAGTACAGTCGACGGTGCGCGTTGCACTGCAGGTGCGGGCGTACCGGCGGGGGACGATTGGCCCAAGGATGACTCACTCACGTCGAAGAGATGAGGGGTCGGCGGATTTTGTGTAACTGTGTCGCTACTTGCCGGAGCCGTTTGGTTTGACGGAGCACCAACGGCTATAGCGGCCGGCTGGCTCTTTGGGGGAACAACATTGATGTGGTACCCGCTGAATACGCTCGCTAAAAGAATGCCAAGCGCAACAAAAAATGACTTAAACATACAGAGGAATTATAACCTACAATTTTATTTCACTTAACCAACTCATGTGTCGAATGCGAGGATAACCCGATTTGGCGCAAGTCGCGGCGCGGCAATGGTCCGCATGTTTATGGTTGGATAATCATGACGGCAATGCCGGGCTGTCGCGCGTCATTGCCAAGCACCGCGCTGGCATCCGAGATGGAGCTTCGTTGAGGCTTTTCTCGGGAAGGCGAGAAAACCCCGCGGGTTAGGCGGGGTTGATAACTCAATAATCTTCGGAGCCATACTCCATTGTCGGATCGTAGTATTTGGGTGTCTCTTTTCTGCTTCTCTTGTCCCATACCGATGGGGATAATCTGGATCGGGTGTGGATAGCTACGCTTTCCGATCTGCCAACACATCCTCGCACGGATTGGCGCTGCACTCAGCTTCGGGCCGATCACATCCTTTGCAGCGGAACTCGGTGTCGCCTGGAATGAGCACCCAGGCTTGTATCCACGTCCCGTCGCCACTCGGCGAGACTTCGGCATTTTCGTCGATCTGGATATCGTCGGTCTGATACATTTCGCGGGCTTTATCCATCTCGGCGTCGGTTGCAAATAGCGGCTTACTCTCTGGCATTTCTGCCTCCTTCCAGAAGAGTGAAGAGGGATGGTTCAAGATAGCGGCCCGCGGCTTTGCGCTCCGCTGGCGGCCGACAATCTTCCTTGAGTTCGAAGAGCGCGGGTTGCGGCGGCTGCCTAGCCGCTTTCCTTTGTTCGCGGCGCAATTCAAGCACGTCGCGCCAGAGATATTTCATCCCGCCCAGCTCGATGTGTCGCGGGGCGCTCATCAATATTCCTCGACGAGCATGAGGGTAAGCACGCGCCGCGTCTTCTCTGGGTTCCACGGCTCCTCTGAGCCGCCTTCAAGCGAGAGATCGTAATAATCGATTTTGAAAAAGAACTCGTGACCGTCGGCATCGAATTTGCCGAAATCGCGCTCCTGGTACGGATTGTTGTCCTCGCTGAAGTCGGTGAAGCTGCGCATTGCAGCGACCGCCTTCATGATTGCCGTGGGCGGGAGTGCCTTCACGCCCTGCGTCATCATGATCTCGCCGCCCGAGCCGAACCGGCGCAGGCGGTCATTGAGCTCTGCAATACGCTTGGTGTTGTCGGAAAGAACCATGTGTGCCTCCGTCTCGCTACCGAGGCCGAAAATCGGCGCCGGAGTGCAAGACCGAGGCGTCTCCGCGTCTATTATACTGCCGAGATGACAGTATGAGACGAAATGATGGGATTGGCTGGGGATTGCCGCGCCGCTAAATTCGCGCTCATGGCGATCGTCACGAAGACCATTAAGAAGCGCAAATATTTATACGACCAAAAATCGTACCGCGTCGGCAAAAAAGTCAAAACGCGGAGCCGCTATATCGGACCCGCCGGTAGCTTGGGCGGTCTCCTTGGTGATCCGAGTGGCGGCCCGAGGGGAGGGCCACTAAAGCGTCTAGGGAGGGCAATAGGAGGGTTGATCGAGGCAAACCGAACCACGGAGCCGGTCATCGATGAAGCGGCGCTCCTGCGCGACGTGAAGGCCAAGGAAGTGGCCCATGCACGGATGATCGACCGTTTTGAAAAAGAGATGGGCGTTAAGATGGGTCCGAGTAATCCTGTGCCGATTGAGAAGGCGGTTCCGACGATTTCAGCCGTGATGAGCGAGCCTGTTTTGGCTCCCACACCGGCCGCCAACGACGGGCAGCAACCGCAATCCGACCAATCTCCTGCCGACGTTTCCGGGGAAGACGCTTCTTCCTAGCGTTTCCGCCGAGGCTACCTAGCGCGTGTCAAATCCTGTGCTGCTTTAGCGTTGTGGCGACGGCGGAAAATTGGGGATCGGCGCGCAGAGCCGACATTTTGTCCCTGCTCACCCGCAGTTTCGAGCGCAGCCTTTCAACGCGAACCGCCCAAATGGGATCGTTGCGCAGCTTCCTGAAATGCTCCTGCATGGCGAGGCGGACGATAAGTTCCTGGCGCGGTGAAGGGACGCCAACCACTCGCGCATCTCATCGCCATAGGGGTCAAATTTCTTCGGGGTAGGCATGTCGAGTTCTTATAACGCCGAGACGAATAGAAAAAGCCCCTCTCATGTCGGAGAGGGGCTTAGGGTTGCGCTGGTGGGAGCAAACGGCGGTTAGCCGATGGCTTGGCTCCAGACGTTCCCCGCGATAGGCAGACCGCCATGCTCGGCCCATTCGCCGATCGCGCCCGGGCGGGACGGCAACCGGTCAGGGAGTTCCGGCGAAGAACAAAAGGGACGGGCAGCGGCGCTCGTCCATAAGGCCGGAGAGCATTTCAAGCTGCTGAGCGCTTACTTCCTCAGTGAGGAAGCACACGACGTTGCTGATGCCGTTCTCATGCGCCAGAAGCACATCAACCGGCTCCCTGACGAGGTATAGATATCCTTCCTCAACCCGCTCAGCTCCGAAGATGACGGAGCCTGGATCGAACCCGTTAGGGAAGAGGTAAAGCGGGCTTTGGAGTGTCACCGCCCGTCCGCAATACGCGACCAGAGCGCCGGCTGCGTCATGTATGGGGATGGCGAAACGTCCTCGCATGATGCCCTTGGAAGCGTAACCGGCGCCAAAGTGGCGGCACGTCTCCGGCGACACCCCCAGGGCCTGGACACCTTCGTGCTCGGCCTGCAAGTGATCCAGGGGCCGAAGCTCCCGCTTCTCCTGTGTAGCCCGGGGAACTGTACTGTTCCCCCCGGCCGGTACAGTACTGTTCCGCTTGGAACCGGGAACAGTAACAGTTCCGAAATGCTCGGCGATCAGCTCCGCTGCCTCCTTCTGTCCGGTCTTTCGGAGCTTGGCGACGAGCTTGATACTGTCGCCGCCGCCGCAACCCGAGAAGCAAAACCACAGCCCCTTACTTGGGGTGACGATAAACTCGCGCTCGGCGGTTCCGCCATGAATAGGGCAGGGGCCGCGTAACTGCGATCCGTAGCCGGTAAGCTTAATACCCAGCCAGTCGAGAACCATTTCGATGCTGACTTTTTGCTTCAATTCCTCAAAGTCTACAAAGGAGCTCATGTGGATACCTCCATCGATACATCCACATGACATTGTACCAGCGGATATTTGGCTCCGACCTTATAGCCGGTCGATGTAAAAATCGGGATGGCCCGCGCGCTGCCACGGGGTATCGAGAATGAACGGGGTAGGTGGGGGCGCATGCCCGTGTGACGCCAAGCTCGGCATGGTGCGGAACAGCATGAACGCGTGCCCTTTGCCATCGGTGAGTTCCGAGAGAAGTTCCATGATCCTCTTCTGATTTCCCTCGCTCGTCGTGACGGTCAGAACGTGTAAGTTCGGGAGCCCGAGGTGCGACTGGTAAGTCTTGGAAGCGAGCACCCGTTGGTATTGAAGCAATTTCCGCAGGAAGCTGGTCTGCTCCAGATTGTTGCGGGTGACCGGCTCGTTGTCGCGATCGGCTTCGAGCGCGAAGAATCGGACGTTCCGCTTTTCGCCCCTCGGGTACTCGATGCCGAAGAGGGCATCGGGCGCTAAAGCTTTGTTGCAGGTCTCGACGCTGCGCGCGAATCTGTGGGAGATGGAGACCGGTATGTCGAACGGCGCTCGGGCCTGCTGTGTGGCGCGTGGCGCATTCGCCAAGATTTCCTGCCCGGAAATGAACCGCAGCTCCGGACGCTCCCTGATCCCAATCTCGATGGACGCCAGGATGTCGCACACCATGAGCTCGTGCTGAAACAGGAACCCCATGCCCTTGCCGCGGTGCAGGAGCGGGTTGCTTTCGCTCGCCAAGCCGTGCTCCCTAAGCACTAATTCACCGGCGGCCGATAGTTCGTAGATGGCCGGCATATACCGGGCATTTAGCGCCTGCCACTGCCGAGCCGGCCGCTCGATGTAGCCTGCTTCGTGATAAAGGACGCCGAGCCGCTCGATAAAGCGGCGCCGGGATTTGCCGCCGATCAGCGGGTAGAAATGGCTGCTTCGGAGGTAGCGGTAGCGGCACAGTGCTTGCAGAATTTGCAGGTCGCGAGGCGTCACCATGGTGGCCCGGTTGCTCGGCTGCCTGCGCATCCGCGAACGGCGATTAAGGGTGTCTATTGTCTCCATACATGATTGCTAGCCGAAATTTTTCGATCCGTAACCGTGCGCCGTGTTCACCGGCGTGCTGTCAGGTGACACGGCGGGGTGCTCTACAATTATATCAGCTATCCCACTTCGTTGGTGCGAGGGTATCCACGGGCGGCGGTGCGAGCCGCCGAACACGCTTGGGGGCGCAATATCGCTCTCGCATTGTTTCGCGAATCTGCATTTCGTCCTCGCGCGTCATCTTCTCCATGTTGTCCACGCCCATCTCAGCAGGGCTACTTTGCCGAGCGCTCGTTCCAAAAAATCATTCTTCAGCGTCAACTCTCCGATCTTGGCGGGGAGAGATTTGAGTTCGATGGCCGGGTCGCCGCAGCGCAGTTCTTGAATGAGCGAAGTTCCCAAACTCCTAATTCTCCGCAGTTAGACAATTGAGACGCATCGCCCCCGACGGAATTGCCGTCGGGGTCTTTCTTTGAGAACTGCTAAGGAACGACTTGCTCCAAGAAACCGTTCTTACAAATGATACTTGTGAACCTGCCGAAATTGCTCTCTCCCTCAGCCAAGTGGCCTATACCCATTGGATCGCCCATTCTTGAAAAGGACTGATAGTCACAACCGTTTTGGGCAGTAGTCTCATTCCATCGATTCGAAGTCTTGTGAAGAACAATCTGGCTGGCCGGCAGACTGACAGGATTTATAGTACCGATCAGGATGTCAGTTTGTCGTACTAGGATCATTTCCGTTCCGTCGCCTCGGCCATTTAGGAGCCTGAAAACCACCGTCCCATTGTCCACCCTTCCCGTTGCGTGGCTGGCAACATAACCGTGAATTGCCCACCATGCATCGAACGTCCCGTCCGATCGAACTTCGCGAACGCGGAATTCGCGTGATTGGTCACTGGCAAAAGGGGTGCCTTTGACTGATCCTTCCCAATATCCGATTAGCCAATCTTCGGAAGCAAAACCCACCGTTGGCAAAGTGAGCATCGCAATCGCCACTATTGCGGCGAATGCTGCGATCTGCCTGAGTTCAAGATTCAATCCAGCTTCCTTCACTGCGGTAAGCCGAAACGACTTCCGCGCTGGCGGTTACGCCATCGCCAAAATTGAGACGTAGCGTTATGATTACTACGGGCGTACTCGTTGAAAAACGCCGTCCTTGCAAATGAGTGTGTTATGCGAACCAACCTCAGAAGTGGTTTGACCCTCCGTGAGGTGTCGGATGCTGGATGGTAGGCCAGAATCATAGTACCCCTGATAGTCGCAACCACTCGGAATCGATGTCTCGTTCCATCTGCTTGATTTCTTATGCAACACGACTTGGTGGGCGGACACACCCACTTGGTTCCCGACCCCGATAAGCGTCTCGGCGCCTTGCTTCGCCAGAATGATCGTTGTTCCCGGCGCGATTCCGTTAACAAGTGTAAGTGTCAACGTGTCGTTATCCAACCTTCCTGAGACGTTGGTGGCAACATTTTTGCCAATCGCCCAAAGGGCATCGAAAGTGCCATCGGCGTCGACCGCCGGCACGCGGAATCCCCGGGTCTGATCGGAGTCGCCGGCTCCAATAACGGTTCCTTCCCAATATCCGACCAGCCATTCTTCAGAGGCAATCGCGGATGGTGCACCAATCAAAAATATGAACGCCGCGAGGGACCCAACGCATCGAAGGTCTTTTAGATACATCTTTTTCCTCCCAGGATGCTTCCGCCGCTTTTGGCATCGGCATAATTTGACATGGGCAAATGGGACCTGGCCTATTTGAGGGAAGCGGTATCCACAAGAGATCGCTGCGCCCTCGTAATCAGGAACCAAACAATGAAAGCCCCGGGAATAAAGCTCACGCCAGAATAAACCAAGGAAAGGGGACTTTGAAGGAACGCTTGCCAATGGAGAAATGACACAATGATAAAATAGGTAACACATGATTTCCACGTCAATGCGACAGCCGAGTGCACCCTCTGCAAACGATTGGTGTGTACAAGGTACTTTATTGCGACCCACGCCGACAAAGCCAGGAATATGGTTTCAGTCAGGATGCTTATCGAGACAAAGGGGAGGCCGCTCGGGTTCCACTGCATCCATCCGAATAGAGTGCCGACGATTGACGCAGGAAGAAGTATGAGGGAAAAAAAGAAGAGGACGGATACCACGACGCCCACAAGCATCATCGTGGCAACGATCTCACGCTCAGGATGTCGTTGAAATCTTAGTGCCTCGCTCGCTTCCAGTTTTTGCTCGCCTTTCGAATTCATCCAGGCTGCAATTTTATATGCAATAGATATAAACAATGCGCAGCACAGGGCGAGGACGCCAATAGCCGCGGCTCCTCCATAGGAACCTAGGGCATAAAGAGCGGGAATTGTCCCTATGAAAAGACCGATAAACATTCCCACTAGACCATAAACTATGTAACGAATCATCGTGTTAAGGGTAAATAGCCTTTAATTGAAGTTTTTCAGTTTACTGAAATTCTCCAATGTCATTATACCTCGTGTATAGGCGAAGGGTACGGTCCTCTCTTATTTTGCGGGCTTCTGTTGATAGAGCGAATCCCAGTAACCTGGGTCAGCATCGTAAAGCAACGTTCCACCGATTTGGCCGCCTACGCTGATAGCCTCGTTTGTAGCTGCTTGCGCTGCAATCCCGAGGGCGGGACCGCCAAATTTGGTGCCTAGGGCGCCCGTTGCTTCCGTTGCGACAGCCTCAGCGGTAGCGGTTGCGGCGCCAAGTACTCCGGCCGTCTTATAGCCCTGATGTATGCTCACCAAATCAAGGGCCCCGCTGACTACCAAATCCGACGCACCACCAGCTGCCTCACCGGCAACGAGGCTTCCGATTTTTTCTACAGAAGAACTAACGGCAGTTCCCACCGCAGCGTCCTCAACGTTAGTCACCAGTCCGCGTACCACACCCACCGCGTTGGAACCGATTGTTGGGTTGACGGCTGGTGTGGACGTGGACAACGTTGTGGTCTGACCTGAGTTTGTCGTAGGTGTACCCTGCGATACCCCTTGCGGCTGGCGGGCAACCGGACCGCTCGATTGTGACGGCGTCTCAGGTGTTGGGGAACTAGTTGGAGCCTGAGAGTCGTAAACGGGGCTTGCGGCGGCGGTCGGGGCAACCCCGGCCCCCTGACGAGCCAGCGGCGCGAGTTCAAGAATTATATTCTTGGTGTTGTCCCATTGTCCCCCTTGTTGCATTTGCTGAATTTGCTGCGGCGTATACGCATTTAGAATCTGCATCTGTACGCTGTTGAGCTTACTGACGAATTGTTGGTCGCTGGGCGATGACAGAACGCTCGACAGCGAGGGCGACAATGTTGAAGTCGTCGAGCTGGCGGATGTGTGGCTCTGGCCGCTCGCTGGTGGCTCGTAGTTTGCTGTGGAATTTGTCGGCTGCGGCTGAGAATTGTAATTGGCAGTCGCTACGCTGGTCGGGCGAGAGTATGTGCTTGACGCTGACGCGCTGGGGTTGGGTGCGAGTGTGGGAGCCGACGGTTGGGTTTGGGTCCCTTTATACCCATAATACGTCTCCGCATTCTGGGCGGTGCCGGTGGAAATTCGCTGCCCATTTTGAAAGACGACAACGTTTCCGTACGCGTCGGTTTGAAACGTATAAGCTGCCGAGTTGGTCTGAGGCTGAGCAGTGCTTTGGGGCTGCGTGACGACGTTCGCAATGGCCGTTTGTGCCGCAGGTGGTCCCGGTGGTGGTGAAACGAGTTTGCCCGTCGCGAAGTTCACCACTGCGCCGGATGGAGTAACAAAATTTCCCTGGGGGTTGACACCGGGAAGCCCCACTCCTGACTGGGGTCCGCTTGACACCTGCTGTTGCGCGACACTGGCCGCAGCCGGAGGTGGCAGAGCTGACTGGGTCCCGCTTAACCCGGGGTATTGCGCAATGTTGGCCGAGGCTGGGGGTGGTGAAATGGGTTGCGGTAAAGAAGGTGCCGAATTCGAACTCGTAAGAACGTTGGACCTGGACACGGTAAGCGACGCGAGACCTGAGATTGTGGCTTTGGTATCGGCCCACTGCCCCGTCAATTGCAGCTGTTGAATCTGCTGTGGGGTATAGGCGTTGAGTATCCGTATCTGCATCCCGTTCAATTGGCTCACGAACTGCTGATCGGCGGGCGAGCTCAGAAGGGCGGAAATGGGCGAGGAAAGACCGGAGCTCGGCGAGGAAATGGCCGAACTAGTCGGAAGATTCGTCGGTG
>Ga0182024_10013843_pt1 | contig 15681 bp, 12 predicted proteins | sample P32metaG_FD_120480 | JGI IMG/M metagenome (GOLD analysis project Ga0182024, IMG submission 120480) | Permafrost microbial communities from Stordalen Mire, Sweden - P3-2 metaG (Illumina Assembly) | ecosystem: Environmental > Terrestrial > Soil > Wetlands > Permafrost | place: Sweden: Stordalen... | reverse complement strand
CGACCGAGGAAGAAGCGTTTCGCGGCCGGGTGCGGAGCTTCATCTCCGAGCAACTTCCGCCTTATCTCAAGGGCCGCGTCCGCCGCGATCTCGCGACGAAAGAGGATTATCTCGCCTGGCACCGCATTCTCTTCCGGCAGGGCTGGATCGCGCCCAACTGGCCGAAGCAATATGGCGGCACTGGCTGGAGCGTGACCGAGCGCTACATTTTCAACGAGGAATGCGCGGCTGCCGAAACGCCGCCTGTCCTGCCGTTCGGCCTGCTGATGGTCGCTCCCGTTATCTACACGTTCGGCAACGATGCGCAGAAGCAGAAATTCCTGCCGCGGATTCTCTCCGGCGAGGATTGGTGGTGCCAGGGCTATTCCGAGCCGGGCGCGGGCTCCGACCTCGCAAGCCTCAAGATGCGCGCGGTGCGCGACGGCGATCATTACATCGTCAACGGCCAGAAGACGTGGACGACGCTCGCACAATTCGCCGACTGGATCTTCTGTCTCGTCCGCACCGATCCGAACGTGAAATCCCAGGAAGGCATCAGCTTCCTGCTGATCGACATGAAATCCCCCGGCATCACGATGAAGCCCATCATCGTGCTCGACGGCGTGCGCGAAGTGAACGAGGTGTTCTTCGACGATGTTCGGGTACCCGTGGAGAACCGCGTCGGCGACGAAAACCAGGGCTGGACCTACGCCAAGTTCCTGCTCGTGCACGAGCGTTCGGGGATCGCCGGCGTCGCCCGCTCGAAAAAAGCGATCGAACGATTGCGCGAGATTGCAGGCGCGGAGCTGGTGGACGGCGCGCCGCTGATAGGAACGGAGGAATTCGCGCGCAAGGTGGCCGAGGTCGAGATCGACCTCACCGCGCTCGAATTCACCGAATTGCGCACCCTCGCTGCGGAGGCGCGCGGCAGGGCGCCGGGGCCGGAAAGCTCCATTCTCAAGATCAAGGGCACGGAAATCCAGCAGCGCATCACCGAATTGACGCTCGAAGCGGTGGGCTACTACGCCTACCCCGATGCCCGCGCCTTCGGCGACAACGAATATCCGGTGGGTCCCGAAGGCGCCGCCGCCGCGGCGGGCGTCTATTTCAACATGCGCAAGGCCTCGATCTATGGCGGCTCGAACGAGATCCAGCGCAACATCATCGCCAAGGCCGTCCTCGGTCTTTGAGGGAGAAGGGTTCGCGCGGAGGGGCGGAAACGCGCAGGAGCACCACCCAAAATCTGTCATCACCGGAAAAGCTGGAGTGACAATTGTAGCAAGAAGGGAAGATTGCCTCCGCGGCTCCGGGCCTCCGCGTGAACATTTTGGGGAAGACTGATGGATTTCGCGTTCAACGAAGAACAGGAGCTGCTGCGCAATTCGGTCGCGCGCTTTCTCGCCGATCATTACGACTTCGAGACGTTCAAGGAGGTGTCGCGCGGCGAGCCGGGGTGGCGGCGCGATTGCTGGAAGCAGTTCGCCGAGCTGGGGCTGCTGGGCGCGAGCCTTCCCGAAGCCTATGGCGGACTGGGCGGCGGCCCGGTCGAAACGATGATCATGATGGAGGCGTTCGGGCGCGCGCTGGTGGTCGAGCCCTACGTGCCCACGGTCGTGGTCGGCGGCGGGTTCCTCCGCGCCGGCGGCAGCGAGGCGCAGAAGCAGAACTGGCTCGCGCGGATCGCGCAGGGCGATGCCATTCTCGCCTTTGCTTTCGCCGAGCCGCAGGGACGCTACAATCTCGCCGACCTCGCCACCGTTGCGAAGAAGCAGGGCACCGCCTATGTGCTGAACGGCCGGAAATCGGTGGCGATCGGCGGCCCCTTCGCTGATGCGCTGATCGTGACCGCGCGCACCGCGGGCGGGCGGCGCGAGGAAAAAGGCGTGAGCGTGTTTCTCGTCGACCGGCGGGCCAGGGGCGTTGCGACCCGGGACTATCCGACCGCGGATGGCCTGCGCGCATCGGAGGTCATGTTCGAGAACGTCGAAGTTCCCACCGACGCCGTCATCGGCACGCCCGATGATGGACTGTCGCTGGTCGAGCAGGTCACCGACGAAGCCATCGCCGCGCATTGCGCGGAAGCCCTCGGCGCAATGCGGGTGCTTCACGAATCCACCGTGGAATATTCGAAGACGCGCAAGCAGTTCGGCCTGCCGATCGGAAAATTCCAGGTGCTGCAGCACCGCATGGTCGACATGTTCATGCAGGTCGAACAGACCGCGTCGATGACGCTGATGGTGACGCTCAAGCTCGGCGAGCCGGCCCGCGCGCGTAAAAAGGCGGCCTCCGCGGCCAAGGTCCAGATCGGCAGATCCGGCCGTTTCGTCGGCCAGAACGCGGTGCAGATCCATGGCGGGATGGGCATGACCGACGAGCTCGCCCTCGGCCATTACTTCAAACGCGTCACCCTGATCGACACGCTCTACGGCAATGTCGATCACCACCTCAAACGCTACGCCTCACTGAGCTGAAATGAATCGCGCGGCGCCTCGGAGTAATACGTGCAAATCCTTCATGGACTTTGAAACATGACAGCGTTGTTGTTTGAAAAGTCCGGCATGGTCGTCACGCTGACGATCAACCGGCCGGAATCGCGCAATCCGCTCGGCGAGGAAGGCGACGGCGAACTGTTCGCCGAGGCGGCCGGGCGCATCAATGCCGATCGCAGCGTGCGCTGCGCCATCCTGACCGGAGCCGGCAAAGCCTTCTCCGCGGGGGGCAATCTCAAGGCGATGCGGGAACGCTCCGGCGCGTTTGCCGGCCCCGGCGTTCTCATTCGCGAAGGCTACCGCACCGGCATCCACCGCATGGTGCGGGCGCTCTGGAACATCGAAGTGCCGCTGATCGCTGCGGTCAACGGACCGGCGATCGGGCTCGGCAACGACGTGGCGTGCCTGGCCGATCTGCGGATCGCCGCCGACGGCGCGGTCTTCGGCGCGAGTTTCCTCCGGGTGGGACTGGTGCCCGGCGACGGCGGCGCCTGGATACTTCCCCGCATCGTCGGCACGGCGCGGGCCGCCGAACTTTTCTTTACCGGCGACACGATCGATGCTGCGACCGCGCTCGCCTGGGGCCTGGTTTCGAAACTCGTTCCGGCGCCCCAGCTCATGGACGAGGCGCGCGCGCTCGCCGCGCGCGTGTGCCGCCAGCCTCCGGATGTGTTGCGCATGACCAAGCGGCTGATGCGCGACGGCCAGACCGCAAGCTTCGAGACGCTGATGGAAATGTCGGCCGCCTTTCAGTCGCTCGCCCATCTGACCGCAGACCACCACGAAGCCGTCTCCGCCTTCTTCGACAAACGCCCGCCCGAGTTCAAAGGGGAGTAAGCCGGGCGACGAAAGCCCCTCACCCACGCTCGTGATGTGACCAGCTCGCACTTTCCGCACTGGAGTTCTGCACCGGAAAGGCGCAATCGCATCAGGAGTAGCTTTGGTGCAAAATGCTTGAACCATATAATTTCGGGAGGTGGCCTGCCGTCGAACCGGAATTCGTGGCAGGGTCGCGCCTGCGGACGAAGCTTCACTCGCCGCCTTTCGGGGGAACAAACATGATAATGGAACATCGCTGGACCGCCGTCGTCTCGTTGCTTGCGCTGCTGATGTATTTCTGGATGAGCCTGCAAGTCGCGCGCGCACACGGCAAGACCGGCATCGAACCTCCCGCCATGACCGGCCACCCGCTGCTGGAGCGCGCGGTGCGGGTGCAGTCCAACACTTTGGAATGGCTGCCGATCTTCCTGGTGAGCCTGTGGCTTTTCGCGATCTACTGGAACGAACTGGTCGCGGCCGGACTGGGCATTGTCTGGATTGTCGGGCGACTGGTCTATTCCGCAGGCTACATGGCCGATCCGGCCAAGCGCAGCACGGGTTTCCTGATTCAATTGCTGGCCAGCGCGGTCCTGCTGCTGGGGGCGCTCGGCAAGATCGTCTACGGCCTGGCGACCGGCGGCGTTTGACGGGTTTTGAGCGGTTCGGCGCGTAACAGGAACCGCACGCCGGTGGAACGCCGCAACACAACGGCTCGCGCCAGCGACCGGCTCACCCCGGCTTTTCCTGCACGCGCTCGACGATCTTGGCGACCTGCTCGGTGCCGGTGATGTAGTGCCTGGCGTTGGCGAAGTCGGTGATGCGCGGCCAGCTCGCCGCAATCGTATCGGCGGTTGCCTCATGGCCGAGATGGATGCCGTTGGTTTCAACCATCTGCGCCGCAGAGAAGACGCCCGCGCCGGCGGTCAGGATGACGCCCGTCGGCGCCTCCTCGCTCGCGAGATAAACGACGCCGGGAGTAACATATTCCGGTTTCAGCATCTCCAGCATCGGCGGGGGCATCAGAGTCTCGGTCATGCGGGTCGCGGCCACGGGGCAGATCGCGTTGATCCTGATGTTATCCTTCGCGCCTTCGAGCTTCAGCGTGTGCATGAGGCCGACAAGGGCGAGCTTGGCGGTCCCGTAATTCGCCTGGCCAAAATTCCCGTAAAGGCCGGTGGACGAGGTGGTGACGACGATGCGGCCATATTGCCGGTCGCGCATGATCTGCCACACCGCCTTCGCGGGCTTCACCGTGCCCATCACATGCACGTCCATCACCGCGATGAAATCCTTGAGTTCCATCTTGGCAAAACTTTTGTCTCGCAGAATGCCGGCATTGGCGATGAGCACGTCTATCCGCCCGAACGCCTCCAGCGTCTGAGCGACGAGATGTGCAACGCCCGCATCGTCGCTCACCGAAGCGCCGTTTGCGATCGCCGTTCCGCCCGCAGCTTCGATCTCGGCCACCACGCTTTGCGCCGCTGCCGAGGACCCGCCCGTGCCGTCCAACGCGCCGCCCAGATCGTTGACGACCACCCTGGCGCCGCGCCGCGCGAACTCGAGCGCGTGCGCGCGGCCAAGACCACCGCCCGCGCCGGTGACGATCGCCACCCTGTCGTCGAAACGAATCGTCATGGGAGGAGTTCTCCGCCGCGCAGGAATAAGCCGCGGCGAGTGATGGCCGACGCGAGGAAGGCGGTCAAGCCGAGGCGGGACGGGCCTCGCGGCGCTTCGTGCCCAGACGGCGAAGAGCGGCATTCGCCGGACGCTCGATCAAATTGAAAAGGAGAGCGCCCCAGACAATGGCGGCCGCCACCAGCAAAGCCGGTTCGAGCCAATGCCAGATGCTGCCCCACGCCGCCCAGGGCCTGCCGAGCACGATGTCGGTGGGAGAGGGATAAAGATGCAGCTGCGCATGGCGCAGCAGCTGCAGCAGCGGCGTCTGACCCATATAGATCGCGTAGGACCACTCGCCGAGCATGAGCGGGATGGAAGTCGCGAGCGCCCTCGCAAGAAAGCCGCGGTCGAACGACAGCACGAAGACGAGCGCGACGACCGCGAGCGCGGTGTAGATGTCGGCGGGCCGGTGCGACCAGCCCGTGTTGTAAATGGCATAAAGGAGCGCCCCGAGAACCACGAGCTGCGCGAGGGAATAGACGATCTCGGGCAGCGCGGCAGCCCCCCGCTCCAGCGCAGTCCGGTGGAAGACGGCAAATCCAACGCCCATGCCGAACGCTGCCATCCCGCGATAGATGCCGTTGTGGAAGGTGAGATCGAGCCCATAACGCGGATCGGCAAGCAGCGCGAGCCCCCCGGCGCCGGCCGCAATCAGCAACAGTGCCACGCTCCAGCCGGCGCGAGACAGAGCGAGATACAGAGGAAACAGCAGACAGAGAAGAAACTCGACGCTCACGAACCACGACGCGCCGTTCCACGACAGATAGGAAAACACATTCCAGGCCTGGACGAGAAAAAGATTGGCGACGAATGTCGGCCAGGTGCAGATCGGATGCCAGGGCTCGTCATAGATGGAGAGATATCCGCCGCCTGCCGCAAGCGCGCGCAGCGTCACGACCATGAACAGGATCAGGAGCAGCATCGCCAGATGCAGCGGATAGAGCCGCGCCAGCCTTGCACGCAGGAAGACGAGATAGCCGCGCGGCCGCCACAATTCCCGAAACCGCGCCGCGTAGACGTAGGTCAGCACGAATCCCGACAGCGCGAAAAAGAACTCCACCCAGAGATAGCCGCGCGCCACCGGCAGATCGAACCAGGGCGCGCCGCGATAGCCGTGGCCTTCGCAGTAGTGGAACAGCACCAGGATCAGCGGCGGCAGCGCGCGCGCGCCCTGAAGCGCGCGAATCTCCGCAGATCGGACCGGCTCAGCCATCGTTGGCCCGCGAATCATTGTATGGAGTGTGACACCCGGGGCCGCCCTTCTCCATGGCGGTGGAGGGCGCCACGTGCCGGACACCCTGCTCTATCATCTCCAGTCTCTGCTCGGAATCCTGGTGCTCCTTTCGCTCGCCTGGGCGTTGTCGGAGAACCGGCGCGCTTTTCCGTTCCGCACCGTTTGCGTCGGCCTCGCGCTTCAGGTCGCGCTGGCAATTCTTCTCCTGAAAGCGCCTGCCGCGCGCGCGGCTCTGCTCTCGCTCAACGCCATCGTCGACGCGCTGGCTGCCGCCACAAGGGCCGGCACATCCTTCGTGTTCGGTTCTGTCGGCGGCGGCGCTCCTCCTTTCGCCGTCGCGAACGCGGCGGCGACGACCAGCTTCGCCTTCCAGGTGCTGCCGCTCGTGATCGTCATCTCGGCGCTCGCGGCGCTTCTATGGCACTGGCGGATATTGCCCCCGATCGTCAACGGTTTCGCATGGGTCTTGCAAAAAACCATGGGCGTGGGCGGCGCAATCGGGCTCGGCGCCGCGGCGACGATCTTTCTCGGCATGATCGAGGCGCCGCTGCTGATCCGCCCCTGGCTCGCCCGCCTCACGCGCTCGGAGCTTTTCATGCTGTTCTCGGTCGGTCTGGCCACCGTCGCGGGAACCGTCTTTGTGCTCTACGCCACGATACTTGCGCCGGTGGTTCCGGGCGCACTCGGACATATTCTCGTGGCCTCGTTCCTTTCGCTCCCCGGCGCGCTCATGATCGGCCGCATCATGATTCCGGGCGCATCGGAAACCGGGGCGCAATCAGCACCGGAATTTCGCTACCGCTCGAGCATGGATGCGATCGCGCGCGGCACCGAAGACGGGCTCAAACTTTGGCTCGGTATTGTCGCAATGCTGCTCGTCATCGTGGCGCTGGTGGCGCTTGTCGACATCATGCTGGCGCCCTTGCCGCCCATCGCGGGCGGCCCCGTTAGCATCGAGCGCATCTTTGGCTGGATCTTCGCGCCCATCGTCTGGCTTTACGGAATCCCCTGGCACGAAGCGGGCACCGCCGGCTCCCTCATGGGCCAGAAAACCGTGCTCAACGAGTTCGTCGCCTATCTGAGACTGGCCGCGCTTCCGCCCGGCGCGCTCGATCCCCGCGCGCGTCTCATCATGGTCTATGCGATGTGCGGATTCGCCAATTTCGGTTCCGTCGGAATCATGATCGCCGGCGTGTCGAGCCTGGTGCCCGAGCGCCGCGACGAGATCGTGCCCCTGGCCATGCGCGCGCTCCTCTCCGGCACCATGGCCAGCGGCCTCACCGGCTGTATCATTGGATTTCTGCCGGTTGCCTAGCGCGCGATCGCCTCAACTCCGCTCACTCGCCTGCCTGCTTCGACAGGGTCGGCATGCGGTGGCTGGGAAAGTCTCCATCTGTCGTTCTACCAAGGAGGCACGGAGATCGCGGAGAACGAATTCGGGGACAGCATATTGGACTGCACCCCAGTCTCGCGACAGGGGTGCAGTCAAGTACCATGTCCCGGAAATTACTTACGGCTTGACCGCAAACACGGTGCCGTCGTTACTTGCGCCGCCCGATGACGTCGTGCCGTACAGATCGCCCGCCGTGTCCCTGAAGAGGCCGGCCTGGGGAAAGGCGCCGTCGCTTCCGCCTGCGAAGGAGTAGAGCACGCTCTCGACACCCTTTGCAGACAGCTCGAATACCGCTCCGGCGCCCTTCGCCCCGCCGCCATTTGCGGTGCCGTACAGATTTGCTTTCTTGTCCATGATCACGCCGCACATCGGGAAGGCGCCGTCGCCCCCGCCGCCGAAAGAATAAAGCACGGTCTCGGTGCCGTCGGACGCCACCTTGAAAACGGTTCCGGACCCGTGTGCGCCGCCCTGTTTCGTTGTGCCGTAAAGGTTGCCGGAGCCGTCCCTGAGCAACCCGGCTACGGGATACTGGCCGTCGCTGCCCGCAAAATCATGGAGCACGGTTTCGGTGCCGTTCTTCGCCAGTTCGAAGACGGTGCCGTTGTCGCTCGTCCCGCCATGTTGCGTTGTGCCATAAAAATTGCCGTGCCTGTCACTGATGAGGGCGGCGACGGGATAAGCGCCATCGCTCCCGGGTTGACCGGCAAACGCGTGGAGAACGGTTTCGGTGCCGTCCGGCGCAAGTTTGAACACGACGCCGTAGCTGTTCGCTCCGCCCTGCTGTGTCGTACCGTAGAGATTGCCTGCCTTGTCGCTGATCGGGCCGGCATTGGGGCGGGCGCCATCGCTGTAGTCGAAAGACAGAAGTACGGTTTCGGTGCCGTTCGAGTCCAGCCTGAAGACAGTGCCGTAACTCGATGCACCGCCGCTTTCCGTAGTGCCGTGAAAGCTGCCCTTGCTGTCGATCAGACCGGCAAGCGGATCCTGCCCCGTGCTGCCGGTGAACGAATAGAGCACCGTTTCCGTGCCGCTCGCCTGCGCGGCGGCGAACGGAGCAAACAGGCCGAGCGCAAGGCCGCAGCCCAGGATGCATTTGCCGGAAGTATTGCGGGTTTTCATCATGAGAGTTTCCTGCCCTGTTGCGAATCCCGGCGCGCTGCGCTCAGGCAACAGGGCAAGGTCTAGCAATAACCGCTTAACACTTGGTAATGTCCGTCGTCGCTTAAAATGCACTGGAAGAAACTTAGAGAACATAAATTTTGTCCGAACCCCAGCAAAGCATGGCCCTCGAACGAATTCGCTGATGATCGCTGATAAACTCGCTGTTTTGGGTCTGCCGGGCGTGGACCGCCAATCACAACCGGTAAAATCCCGGAACAGCGTCGATCAAAAAACCTGCATTGTCGCCTCGGCGCATTTCCGCGACAGAGTGATCGGACTCGTTCCGGTCGCCGGATCGGAAATCGATTTGACCGCGTTGCCAGCATTGCTAGCATAGACGCATGGCGACCCTGTCGATCCGCAACCTTGACGAAAAAGCCCACAAAAACCTGCGGCTACGCGCGGCGGAACATGGCCGAAGCGTGGAAGAGGAAGTGCGCCGAATTCTTGCCGAAGAGGTGAAGGGGATTCCGTCCTACCGCGATCCCAGATCGGCCGAAGAGATCGCGGCGGCGGTGAAGAGTCTGCAAGCCCGGTTTGTGCCGCTGCGCGGAAATTATTCGGTCGACCAGCTCATCGTGGCCAAACGGGCCGAATCGGCGCGCGAACGCAGGGACCACGGCAAGAAGCCCAGGAAGTGATCGTATTCGACACGTCGGAGCTGCTTGCGGTTGCGCTAAACGCGGGGAATGCTTCAATAGTGCGTACCGAACCGGGGAGAATGTCCGATGGGCAATACGCTTGTGGTGATGGTCCCAGCCGCCTGTCTTCTGCTCGCGGGCTGCGACCAGAATTCCAGGTCCAACGACGTGACCGTCAAGGGCCAGAACGGCAGCGTGACCATCTCGGCCAACGGCCAGCACTTCACGATGAACGCCAATGACGACAAGAACGGCAGCTTCACCATGTCGGCGAACGGCAATCATTTCACGATGAAGGCGTCGGATGGGAAGCAGACCGTCGACATCAACGCGAGCGGCACGGGCACGAACCTGCATCTGCCCGGCTTCGTCACCACCTATCCGGGCGCGAAGATGCAATCAACCACGATCGGCAGCAGCACGCGCGGCATCACCGGCACGTTCTCGTTCGAGACATCCGACTCGCCCGCCGCAGTCATCGCCTATTACAAACAGAAATCCGGAAACGAGGGGCTCGCGCAGGCACTGAACATGAACGCCGGCCCGACGAGTGTGTTTACCGCCAATGCGGACGGTGGAAAAAAGGTGCTCCAGGTCATCGCTGCTGCATCCGGCACAGGCGCGCATGTGCAGGTGAACTGGTCCGGAAAATGACGGGCGGCCCAGCAGAAAGTCCGGCCGCTTCGGACACACCGCCGGATCGCCTCAGCGTCAATGCCAAGAGCCCCCACTACGACGAGACTGTTCTCGAACGCGGCGTCGTGACCAGTATCCAGACGGGCATCAGAGTCAGGTTGTTCCGCCGACACGCTTCGGCCATATCCGCGATGTTTCGATCGGCAGGACGCAACACCATTTGGTAGAAAAAGAATACATGGGTCGAAGCCGTTTCGCTGCCATCGCTGGGCTCACCCTCTGCACCTGCGCTGGCGGCCTGATGTTTCTTGCACTGTCCGCCTGCGCACCGGCGCTCGCGCCAGGAGGCATTGTGCGCAATACGCCCGCAATCGAGAACGATGCTTTCGTCACCCGCGACGGATTGCGCTTGCCGCTTCGGCATTGGGATGCACAGACCCCGCGGGCGGTGATCGTGGCCCTGCACGGGATGAGCGATTATTCGCAAGCCTTCGACATGCCCGGTCCGTGGTGGGCCGCCCACGGCATTTCCGTCTATGCCTACGACCAGCGCGGCTTCGGCGCTGCCCCGAATGGCGGGTTGTGGGCGGGCGCACAGGCGATGTGCGCCGATCTCGATGACGTCGCCGACGCGATGCATGCGAGGTTTCCCGGCGTTGCCGTCTACGCGCTGGGAGAGAGCATGGGTGGTTCTGTCGTGCTTGCGTCGATGGCGAGCGCGCGGCCTCCGCGAGTCGATGGCGTCATCCTGGTGGCGCCGGCGGTGTGGTCGCGGGAGGACATGCCGCCCTCCTACCGCGCCGTGCTGTGGCTCGCGGCGAGAACCGTGCCATGGCTCCATGTCTCCGGCAACGGTTTGCATATCTGGGCAACCGACAACATCCCCGTGCTGCGCAAGCTCGCCCGCGATCCGCTCTATCAGCACGCGGCGCGCGTGGATCAGGTTTACGGCCTCGTCGATCTGATGGACGAGGCACGGCGCGCACCGCTTCATCTGAACTCCGGCGCGCCGATCCTCCTTCTCTACGGCGGCAACGATCAGGTCATTCCGGCTGCGCCGACCGAGGCCGTGGTGCGCGCGCTGGAGCCAGGAGCGACAGTGATCCGCTACAAAAACGGCTATCACATGCTGCTGCGGGACATCGACGGCGAGAGCCGATGGAACGACGTGCTCGCCTGGATCGAAAAAACCCGTCCGAGGCGCACCGCGGGTTGATCGCCACGCAGAACGGTCATCACCCGCGCATTGCGGGCCACCCAGTCGGAGCCCGCTCTGCTTTTTCCGTGGGACAAAAATCTCGCACCGCCAGTCGCCCATGGCGAACGCGCTCGAAGAGCCTTCTGTCCGATCCTGGCGTATAAACTGGCCACGCCCTACCCCTTCGTCAGCCGAGGTCGATCATGAAGTTTTCAGGTCTGCTTGTTGCGCTGGTGGCCGTGCTTGCGGCGCAGGCGGCGCCGGCCGCCGGGGACCGGATCGTCCTCCCGGCCGATGTGACGCCCGAGCACTACGACATATCGATCAATCCCGACGCGGGGCGGATGATTTTCAGCGGCACCGCGAAAATCGTCATCGAGGTGCATCGGGCGACGGCACGCATTTCGCTGAATGCCGCCGACCTTCTCTTCCAGCGAGTCAGCGTGTCGGGCACACCTGCCCCGCCGAAAGTGTCGTTCGACCCGGCTGCGGAGACCGCGACGCTCGCGTGGCCGGCGCCGGTCACCGCCGGCCGCCACCTGCTCACGATCGATTACAGCGGCAAGATCAACGAGCATGCCGCCGGACTCTTCGCGCTCGACTATGACGGCCCAACGGGAAAGAGCCGCGCCCTCTTCACGCAGTTCGAGAATTCCGATGCGCGCCGCTTCATGCCGTGCTGGGACGAACCCGCCCGCAAGGCGGTGTTCGTGCTGACGGCCACGGTGCCCGCGAACGAGATGGCCCTCTCCAATACGCCGGTCGCTGCCGGGGAAACGCTGCCGGGAGGCCTGAAGCGCGTGCGCTTCGCGCCGTCGCCCAGAATGTCCTCCTATCTGCTCTTCTTCGGGCTTGGCGATTTCGAACGCATCTCGCGCAAGGTCGCCGGCGTCGATGTCGGGGTTGTCGTGAAACGGGGCGACACCGCCAGGGGCGCGTTCGCACTCGATGCGGCGGCACACATTCTCCCCTATTACGAAAATTACTTCGCGGTGAAATACCCGCTGCCGAAGCTCGATCTGATCGCCGGGCCGGGCGAGAGCCAGTTTTTCGGAGCGATGGAGAACTGGGGCGCGATCTTCTATTTCGAGCGCGATCTTCTGATCGACCCGCGCATCTCGACCGAGTCCGACCGCCGCAATGTGTACATCACGATCGCCCACGAAATGTCGCATCAGTGGTTCGGCGATCTCGTCACCATGGCATGGTGGGACGATCTCTGGCTCAACGAGGGCTTCGCCTCGTGGATGCAGCTCAAGGCGACCGATCACTTCCATCCCGAATGGAACGTCTGGCTGCGGGGACAGAGCTCCAAAGAGGCGGCGATGCGCATCGACGCGCGCGCGGGAACCCACCCGATCGTGCAGCCGATCCGCGACGTGCTGCAGGCCAACCAGGCCTTCGACACCATCACCTATTCGAAGGGCCAAGCGGTCATCCGCATGCTGGAGAATTACGTCGGCGCCGATGCCTTCCGCGACGGGGTCCGGCGCTACATCAAGGCCCACGCCTACGCAAACACGGTGAGCGACGATTTGTGGCGCGAGCTGGACAAGACGTCGTCGACGCCCGTGACCGCCATCGCGCATGATTTTACGCTGCAGACCGGCATCCCGCTCATCCGCGTTGCCTCATCGGACTCCCGTCTTCACCTCACGCAGGAACGTTTTGCGGAAGACCAGTCCGGAAGTGCGCCGACCTCATGGCGCGTGCCGGTGGTCGAAGCTGCTTCCGGCGCGCCCGCCATGTGGCGGGGTCTCGTGTCGCGCGGAACGCCGGCCGATATCGCGGTCCAGGGAACCGCCGTACCGATCGTCAATAAGGGCCAATCCGGATATTTTCGCACGCTCTACGATGGGGCGTCGTTCACCGCTCTCGCCGGGCATTTTCGCGCGGTCACGCCGGCCGATCAGCTCGGGCTTCTCAACGACAGCCTCGCGCTCGCCCTGGCGGGTTTTGAGCCGCTGTCGGATTTTCCCGGTCTCGCATCGCAGGCAACGGCCGACATGGACCCCGCCGTGCTCGGAACGATCGCCGCGCGGCTGCAGGCCGTGAACATTTTGTACGACGGCCTTCCCGGCCAGCCGGCTTTCCAGACTTTCGCCCGCCGCACGCTCGATCCCGTGTTCGCAAGAGTGGGGTGGACGGCGAGAGCGGGAGAATCTCCAAACGTGGCGCTGCTTCGGCAGACGCTGCTGGACACACTGGGAAAACTCGAGGATCCCGCCATCGTCGGCGAGGCCCACCGCAAATTCGAGGCCTTCCTCAAGAATCCCTCGACATTGTCCGCCGACGAGCGGCAGAGCGTGCTCGCCATTGTGGCCGACCACGCGGACCCCGCGACCTGGGATGCACTGCACGCGCTCGCGCGCAGCGCCGGGACGTCGCTCGAACAGCGGGAGTTTTATATTCTGCTTGGACGGGCGCACGACGCGGCGCAGGCCCGGCGCGCACTGGCGCTCGCGCTGTCCGGGGAACCTCCCGTGACCACGCGGCCCAGCATCCTCGCTGCGGTATCCAACTATTATCCGCAAGCCGCGCTGGAATTTCTCGCCGCCCATTTCGGAGAGTTCGACCGGATCCTCGAGCCGGACAGCCGCAGCCAATTCGCTCCCCGGCTCGCGGGCACGTCCCACGACCCTGCGACGATCGTGTCGTTACGGGCCTACGCCGACGCGCACATCCCGACCGACGCAAGAGGCGGCGAAGAGAAAGCCGAAGCTGCGATCGCCTTCAACGCCACTGTGCGCCGGAACCGCCTGCCCGAACTCGACCGCTGGCTGGCGCAGCATTGATCCGCCGGCTCAGAGATAGAAGCGGAACGATAGCTGGGCCTGGGTCGCCGCCTGGTCCGGCGCCAGTCCCTCAACGTCGCGCTCGTCGCGCGTGCTGTCGATGTAGAGCAGCTCGGCGGTAATACGCAGCCAGTCCTTTGGCAGCCAGGTCGCGGCCGCGGTGAGTGCGTAGCCGTTCTCGCTGAGAAAGCTGTCTCCGCCAGTGTGGGTGCGAAACACATCGGCGCGTGTGGCCAGCCTCCATTCGCCGCGTTCCCAGCCAAAAAGGCCGTATGCGGAATCGAAATTCGTCACGCTGGAAAAGTGCGGAAGGGGAGTGATGATCGTCGTCCCGGCCACGCCTTGCGCGAGCGCCGTGAATTCACCCCATGTTTTCGATAGACCGGCATCCCAGAAGGCCGTGTGCCAGGCGAAGTAATCGTTTTCATGCGCGGCGGGATCGGCCTCGTTGTCGTAACGGTAAAGCTGCAGCTTCCACTGGCTCGAATCGCTCCAGTCGGCGCCGCCGTACCAACCGGCGCGATCATCGAATTCGCCAAATATCTGAGTAGTGTCGGGCGACGGCTTGTGGAAAAAAATGAGTGTGGCGTCGGGTTCGCGCAAGTCCTCGAACAATGCGGTCGGACGATCGTCCATGGCCCAGCCGCGGTCGGCAATCATCACGCCGGCAGGATCGTTCCAGCCGAAGACGGCGGCCGTGAGGGACAGTGTTCCTTCCCCAAGGCGCCACTCGAGCGTTCCTTCTCCGCCGATGGTGCGCAATTCGTCTCCGAACCAGCTGTTGATGGCAGACGGTGTGAGCGTCCAGTAACTCGTCCATCCGACCTCCGAGTTCTCGAGCGAGAAAGGAGGAAAGAATGCACCCGCCTTCACCGACCACCGCCATGGCGTGGTCGAGACCGGCCGGTAGCGCAGATACGCCTCCATCGGCATAACGAATGTGCTTTGCGAGGGATCTGCACGAAGAACCCCGACCGCCATGAATTCGGGCGTGAACAGAACGGCGCCCTGACCCGCCGCGCCTGCAAATTGAAAGTTGGAGTCGCCCTCGCCATACCGCAACTTGCCCAGGCCCCCGTCGAGCCAGGAGCGCTCGCCGTCCGGAGCGACAAGGCGAAAATCGGTAAAACCGTCATATTCGAATTCGAGCGCGGACGCCGGCGCCGCTGCAAGCACTAGGACGAAAATCGCAAGGAACCCCCGCGCGCGGTCAGGCAGCATGTTCGATTGCCCCTGCGAGCAAAGGCAATTGGATGGTGACCTCCGTTCCCTGGCCGACTTTGCTTGTGAGCGACACGGCGCCGCCATGCAGTTCCGCGATCATGCTCGCGAAGGCAAGCCCAAGACCCGCACCCTGATGATGGCCGTCAAGCGCGGATCTCAGACGGTGAAAGGGCTTCACCACCGATTTCAGACACTCCGGGTCTATTCCGACTCCGGTGTCCGAGATCCGGATCGCGAGATGGGAGCTCTCGATACGGCTTGAGATCGTCACCGTGCCGCCGGGCGGAGTGAACTTGATGGCATTGTGGATCACATTGGCAAATGTCTGGCGAAGCTTGAGCGCATCACCCGCGATCCGCGCGCGATCCGCGCCAGGCACCAGAACAACGGATACACGGGCACGCCGGGCAAGACTCCGGTGCATTTCCAGTGCTT
>Ga0182024_10013842_pt1 | contig 15681 bp, 16 predicted proteins | sample P32metaG_FD_120480 | JGI IMG/M metagenome (GOLD analysis project Ga0182024, IMG submission 120480) | Permafrost microbial communities from Stordalen Mire, Sweden - P3-2 metaG (Illumina Assembly) | ecosystem: Environmental > Terrestrial > Soil > Wetlands > Permafrost | place: Sweden: Stordalen... | reverse complement strand
TCGCTTTCACCAAGAACTCGGCCGTCGAGGTCGCGCGACGCGGGATCACGATCAATGCAGTGGCCCCCGGATGGATCGAAACCGACATGACCGCCGAGGTTTCGACCGAGCTGCTCTCGCAGGTGCCCGCCCGCCGAGCGGGAACACCGGATGAGGTGGCGGCCTGCGTACGCTTCCTCGCGTCCGAGCAGGCCGGTTATGTAACCGGGGCGGTGCTATCCGTTGACGGCGGATTGGCCGCGTAAATCGATATGCAAAGGAGCAACAGATGTCAGTGACAACCGAGCAAGTTGAAAGCCGCGTGACCGAGACGCTCGCGAGCTTCGGTCCCGACCAGAGCCAGATCACCCGCTCGGCGACCTTCGAGGAGCTCGATATCGACTCGCTTGATCTCGTCGAGCTCGCCCAGGTGGTGGAGGAGGAGTACGGCGTGGTCCTCAAGGGCGAGGACATGAAGGATCTCAAGACCGTGGGCGACGCGGTCGACCTGATCGTGGAGCGGGCCGATAAGTGAGCGCCCTGCCAGACAGACGCAAGGTCGTCGTCACCGGCATCGGCGCGGTCACCCCGCTCGGCGTCGGGGCCAGCCTGCTGCACGAGCGCTGGGCGGCCGGCGACGTCGGAATCGCGGACGGCGTGGGCGCCTCACGTGACTTCGATCCGACCGAGCACCTGTCGGTCAAGGAGGCGCGGCGCCTGGATCGCTTCTCCCAGTTCGCTGTGGTCGCGTCCAACGAGGCCGTGGGGCAGGCCGGCTGGGATGGCGAGTCCCCATATGACCCGTTGCGGGTCGGGTGCGTGGTCGCCACCGGGATCGGCGGTCAGTACACCGTGGAGACCCAGCTGGACGTGTTGCGCGACCGCGGAGCCAAGAACGTGTCCCCGCTCGGGATCCCCCAGTACATGCCCAACGCGGCCACTGCCGCCGTGACCATGAAGCACTCGTTGCGAGGCCAGAGCTACGGCGTCGTCTCGGCGTGCGCCAGCGGCGGGCACGCCGTCGGCTCGGCCCTGCGCATGATCCAGTACGGCGACGCCGACGCGGTGGTCTGCGGCGGCAGCGAGGCCACGCTGACCAAGTTCGCGTTCGCCTCCTTCGCGGCGATGCAGGCGCTGTCGCCCACCGGGATCTCGCGCCCCTTCGACCTTCGCCGAGACGGCTTCGTGATGGGCGAGGGTGCGGGCGTGCTGGTGCTTGAGGAAGCCGAGGCGGCGATCGCCCGGGGAGCGACGATCCTGGGTGAGGTCGCCGGCTATGGATCGACCACCGACGCTCATCACCTGACCGCGCCCGAGCCGACCGGCGGTCCCGCGTCGCGGGCCATCGAGCTGGCGCTGCGCGACGCCGGGGCCCAGCCGGCCCAGGTCGACTACATAAACGCCCACGGCACCTCCACCCAGCTCAACGACGCCGCCGAGACCGCGGCCATCAAGCGGGCTCTCGGCGAGGAGGCCAAGCGCATCCCGGTCTCCTCCACCAAGTCGTCGATCGGTCATCTGCTGGGGGCGGCCGGGGCCGTCGAGGCGGTGGCGACGATCCGCACCCTGATCACTGGCGTGATCGCTCCCACCCTCGGCTATGAGGTCCCCGATCCCGAGCTCGATCTGGACTTCGTGCCCGGGGAGTCGCGGCCGCTGGTCACGGGCAACGGGCATCCGCCGCTGGCCCTCTCCAACTCATTTGCCTTCGGGGGCCACAACGTGGCCCTGGCGCTGCGCGGAGCGCCGAAGTGAGCGCGACCGCGCTCAGGGCTCCGGCGCCGCGGCTGTCGCCGATGCAGCGCCTGGAGGCCCTGTGCGATCCCGGCACCGTCCGCGTGCTGCGCTCCCAGGTGCGCTCCTCCCGGCTCGGCGACCGGGCGGTGGCCGGCGACGGCGTGGTGGGGGCGACCGGCAGCGTCAACGGGCGACCGATCGCGTGCTACGCGCAGGACGGGACGTATCTGGGTGGATCGCTGGGCGAGCGTCATGCCGACACGATCGTCCGCGTCCTGTCGACTGCGCAGCGGGCGCGGATTCCGGTGGTGGGCTTCGTCGAGTCCGGCGGCGCGCGGATGCAGGAGGGGACCGCGGCCCTGGCCGGCTACGGGCGGATCTTCCGCGAGACGGTGGCGCTCAACGGGGTGGTTCCGCAGATCTCGGTGGTGTCCGGTGCCTCCGCGGGCGGCGGCGCCTACGCGCCGGCGCTCACCGACCTGATCGTGATGACCGAGGACGCGGCCATGTTCCTCACCGGCCCCGGCGTGGTGCGCGAGGCTCTGGGCGAGGAGATCGACGCCGCCGGGCTGGGCGGCCCCCACGTGCACGACCGAAACGGCGTTTGCCATCTCGTCGAGCGCAACGAGGCGAGCGCTGCGGTGCGCGTGCGCGAGCTGCTCTCCTATCTGCCAAGCGCCGCGGGGCACGCGCCGCCGCGGGCGGTGGCGCTGGATCCGGCGGCGCCCGATCCGGGCGCCTTCGTCCCGGCCGTGTCGCGCCGCGCCTACGACGTGCGCGATGCCCTGAGCGCGATCGTGGATCGCGACTCGATGCTCGAGCTGCACCCCCGCTGGGCACGCAACCTGGTCACCGCGCTCGCCCGGCTCGACGGCCGCCCGGTGGGGATCGTAGCCAACCAGCCGCGCTATCTGGGAGGGGTGCTCGACGCCGAGGGCTCCGAGAAGGCGGCGGGGTTCGTGAGCTTGTGCAACGCGTTCGGGCTGCCCCTGATCGCAGTCGTGGATACCCCCGGCTTCATGCCGGGCTCCCGGCAGGAGCGGGCCGGGGTAATCCGCCACGGCGCCTCCTTGGTCCGCGCCTTCGCGGCCGCCCGCGTGCCCAAGCTGACCGTCGTGCTGCGCAAGTCCTACGGCGGCGCCTACATCACCATGAACTCCCGGGACCTGGGAGCCGACCTCGTCCTGGCCTGGCCAGACGCCGAGCTGGGGATCATGAGCGCGCGCGCCGCGGTCGGGATCGTCAACCGGCGTGAGCTCCGCGTGGCCCCGGACGCGGAAGCCGAGCGCGACCGCCTGGCCGACGCCTACGCCCAAGATCACCTGCGCGCCGAGAGCGCCGCCGCCGAAGGATTCGTCGACGAGATCGTCGAGCCCGCCCAGACTCGAGACCGGTTGGCGTGGGCGCTGCGCGCCTTCGATGGCTCCGAGGATGTTCGGGCGTGATCCTGAAGGACAAGCGCCTGCTGATCACCGGCGTCATCACCAGGGACTCGATCGCCTACCACGCCGCCGAACAGGCCCAGAAGGAGGGCGCCACCGTCCTGCTGACGAGCTTCGGACGGGTGCGGCGGATGACCGAGCGCGCCGCTCAGCGACTTCCCGAGCCCGCCGAGGTGCTCGAGCTCGACGTCAACAAGCCCGAGGACCTGGAGGCGCTCACCGACAGCCTGCGCGAACGCTGGGGCGGGGTCGACGGGGCCCTGCACGCGATCGCCTTCGCTCCCCCCGACGCCCTCGGCGGCGCGTTCATGACGACCCCCGCCGAGAGCGCCAAGCAGGCCTTCGAGACCAGCGCGTTCTCGCTCAAGTCGCTGGCCGGTGCGCTGCTCCCGCTGATGGAGAGCGGATCCGGGATCGTGGGAATGGACTTCGACGCCAGCGTGGCCTGGCCCATTTACGATTGGATGGGGGTGGCCAAGGCGGCGCTGGAGTCGGTGTCGCGGTACCTGGCTCGGGATCTCGGACCCTCGGGCGTGCGCGTCAACCTCGTCTCGGCGGGCCCGCTGGGCACGGTGGCGGCCCAGGGGATACCCGGCTTCGATCGGCTCGCCGACCTGTGGCGCCAGCAGGCGCCGCTCGGCTGGGACACGAGCGACCCGGTGCCCGTGGCGCGCGCGATCTGCTGGCTGCTCTCGGATTACGCACAGGGCATCAGCGGCGAGATCGTCCACGTCGACGGCGGCTTTCACGCCGTCGGCGCGCCGGTCGCGTAGCGAGCTGAGGCTCGGGGCGGGGCTTCCGCGGCCGGCGACCCGGCAAAGGCCCCACTCGACCCCTGGGGCGAGCCCACTGGGACGTTTGCATCGCTGGCAGCGGCAAGCGCCCCACTGGATTTCCTGACGAGATGCGCCGGGGCGTTTGCATCCGTGGGAGCGGCAAACGCCCCACTGACCCTAACGGGCGGCTCGAGTGGGACGTTTGCGTGCCCGCAGCTCCGCGGACCGGCTCCAGTCAGCGGAACAGGTCTTCGGAGGCGTCGCGCAGCAGCGGCCGCGCCCCCGGTCCCTCCGCGTCGGTCACCCAGCGTCCGGCGCCGCTGACCACGACCGCCGGCTGCAGCGCGTCCTTGGCCCGGGCCAGGTCCGCGGCGCCGGCCAGCTGATCGGCGACGGCGATCCAGGTCGCCCTGAGCTCGCGTCCTCGGGCGTCGGCTCGTCCGCGCCAGTCCTCGAGCGCCATCAGCCCCGCGCATCCGATCGCCACGTCGCACTGGCCGTTGCGCCAGGCGCGCCCGAAGGAGTCGGTGACCAGCACGGCCGGCGCGACGCCCAGCAGCTCGCGCAGACGTGCGCGTAGGCGCCGGGCCGAGTCGTCAGGATCGGCGGGCAGGAGGATCAGGGTGTCGTCATCGGGGGAGTTGGAAGCGTCCACGCCCGCGTTGGCGCAGACGAATCCGTGATGGGTGAGGCTGATCAGCACGCCGCGGGCGGCCCGCCGGACCTCTCGGGTCTCGTCGAGCACGACCTGGACGTGACGCGGATCCCTGCCGAGCTCGGCGGCCAGCGCCCGGGCGCGCTCCCCCGGCGTCACCGTGGAGAGCCGGCGGGTGCGACCCTCGGCCTTGGAGATGAACTTGTGGGCCACGACCAGGACGTCGCCGGCGGTGAGGCCGCCGGCGGGCAGGGCGTGTGCGATGAGCTCGCCCGGGTCGTCGCCGGCTCGGATCTCGGGCAGGCCCTCGAGGGCGCGGGCGGTGAGCATCCGGGTGCTCCTAGCTGCGGCTGCGCGACAGCTGGCGGAGCATCCCTCGTGTGTGGGCGGCCCCGCCTCGGGTGCCCTCCAGCACCTCCTCGACGGCGGCGAGATCCTCGGGGGTGTCGATGTCGAGCGCCAGCGAGGCGACCACGACCGTTTCGGCATCCAGGCCGGCCGCGAGAGCGTGGCGCTTGTGGCGCGCGTGGCTGTCGGGTCCGAAGGAGGGCGCCAGCGCATCAGGCGGGGTGAGCACCAGGGCATTGGTCCCGGTGCCGTGGCGGTCGGGGACGATCAGCGCCGAGGGGCTGGCCGCCGGCCGGTCAATCAGCGCGTCGAGCTCAGCCGGATCGAGCACCGGGCAGTCTCCCGGGACCAGGAGCACGCGCTGGGCCCCGAGCTCGAGCCCCCTGGCCACGCCGCGCGCCGCGGCGTCGTTGTGGCCCTGGTCGGGGCCGTCGAGGACCATGGCTCCGTAGCCGGCGGCGATCCGTTGTGCCCCGTGGTCGGCGGAGACCACGAGCATCTGGTCCACGCGCTGGGCGCGGCGCAGGGCTACGAGCACGTCGGAGAACATCGCCTCGGCCAGGGCACGCCGGGGGCTGGGGTCGAGTTCCTGTTGCAGGCGCTGCTTGGCCTGGCCGAAGCTCTTGATGGGGAGGATGGCGAGGGTGGTCATGGCTGCTCGTAACGTAGTCGGTCGCGGTGAGGGCCCCTGGCCTGGCTCGATGCGCGAGCCGCTATCGCGCCAGGCTGAGAGCGAAGTCCAGCGTCTGTTGGGCCAGGCGCCGGCGGCCGGTGCTGCCCTCCATGAGCACGTCGACATCGAGCGTCGGCACGCCGTCGACGGGCTGGTCAGCGACCAGGCCGTCGATCAGGCCGGCGTACAGGGCGGCGATCCCCGCGCTGCTGGTCGGCTGCCGGGCCCAGTCCAGGAACGCCTCGGTCGGGCCCTTGATGACGGCTCCTCCGACCAGCGGACTGACCGCCACCACGGGCGCCGCGCTCTCGAGGATGGCCTCTCGGATGCCCGGCAGGGCCAGGATGGGGCCGATCGAGATCACCGGGTTGGACGGACCGATGACGATCGCCCGGGCCCCGGCCAGCGCTTGCAGGACCTCGGGCGTCGGCGGCGCCGCCGCGGCATGACGAAAGTCGACGTCGTTCACCGGGCCGGCGCCGTGGTGCTTGATCATGAACTCCTGGAGGGGCCACCAGTGACCTCCGGCCAGGATCCGGGTGCGCACCGGCCGGTCGCTCATCGGAAGGACTCGCGCGGACACGCCCAGCGCCGAGGCGAGGCTCGCCTGAGCCTCGGTCAGGCGGTGCCCGTCATCGAGCGCGCGCGCTCGCTCCAGCCCGATCGCGAGATCACGGTCGCCCAGGTTGAACCAGACCTCGACCCCCAGGTCGCGGAGCCCGTCCATGACCGCGAAGGTGTCGCCGTCCAGGCCCCAGCCGCGCTCGTCGATCAGGTCGGCCAGCCAGAAGGTGACCAGGTCGGGATCAGGGGAGACGTAGGCGCCGTAGATCTCGATGTCGTCGCCGGTATTGGCGACCACCACCAGGTCGCGGCCGTCGACGACATCCTGCATCCCGCGCGCCAGCTTGGCGCCGCCCGTGCCGCCGGCCAGGATGACGACCGGTCCGTCGGGGCTCACCGGTCGAGGCCGGTGATCTTGATTCCGGCTCTGACCTTGTTGCGCATGTTGATCGAGATCAGCAGCGGAGTCAGCTGCTCGAGGATGCGCGCCATCTCCAACCGGCCGCAGTCGACCGGGCGCAGCCCATCCATCCGCTCCACGAGCTCGGCGACCCGGGTCTTGTCCTCGCGGTGGTTGCCGCAGAGCAGGACGTCCTCGTCGAGTTCATGGTCGAGATCGGTCAGCAGGGCGGCGCTGACGCTGTGAAACGCGGACACGACCCGGACTCCCTCGGGAACCATTTCCTGAGCCTGCTGCGCCGCCGAGCCCTGCCAGACTCCGAGCGTACGCGTCGCCTTGCCGCTCACCGCGGCCGCCAGCGGCACCGTGGCATCGATCACCAGGTGATGCTCGCGCAGGGCCTGCTTGAGGTTGGTCAGCGTCTCTGACTGAGAGCGGAAGGGGACGCTGAGAATGACGATCCCGGCGTCCTGCACCGCGTGCTCGTTGTCGGAGGCGTCGAACGAGCCCTCGGGAACCTGCTCATGGGCTCGGTCCGCCGCCTCTTGGGCGCGCGCGGCGTCGCGGGAGCCGATCACGACGGGGACGCCGGCGCGGCCCAGGCGTAAAGCCAGACCGAATCCGAGCGCTCCCGTCCCGCCGACGATGCAGACAGAGTCTCGTACTCGATCCGGCACAGGAACCGGCAGTCTACGTTCCCGCCTGGGTTTAAAGGCGCGCGATCGTTCGGGACCGACTGTTGCTCACTGAAATGACACGGCCGGCGCCTGCCGACCTACCGGTAGGCCGGCGCCCGCGCCCCGCTGGAGCGCGCCAGCTCGGCATCGATCGCATCCACCAGGGTGAGCGCCAGCTCGAGCACGGTATCCATCGCGCCCGCGCCGACAGCCTCGGCGAGATCCTGGGGGCGGTGTGAACGCGGAACCAGATCATGCGCGTCCAGGGCGCCGACCGTGATCGCCGGAAGGCCGGCGGCCCGCGCGGGAAAGGCGGGCGCGACGCCGCGCCCGCGATACGGGCCGGCGTCGAGGTCGGTGCCCGGTCCCGCCACGTCCGCGGCGAGACGGCGCAGCCTTGCCAGGTAGCGCAGCGGCAGCAGCGATCCGTCGCTGACCCACCAGCGGGGCTCGCCCGATCCACAGGCCCCGATTCCGAGCACGATGGTGTTGGCGGACGTGAGCTCACGGCGGCGGCCGCGCAGGTGCCGCCTGAGACCGATCATCTGCCCGTCGCCGGCGCCCTGAACTACGAGCTCCACCTGGAGGTGGCGAGGCGGCGCCGCGTCCAGCGCGGACACCAGGGCCATGGCGACCGATGTTCCGCTGGCGTTGTCGGCGGCGCTGGGACCAAATTCTCCGCTGGCGAGCTCGAGCAGCGCGGCCAGCTCCAGGACCAAGGCGAGGGTCGGAAACAGCTGTAGGACGCCCACCCAGGTGCCGGTGGCCCCGCCGTCGCGGACGATGGCCACCGCGAGCAGCCAGATCAGCTCGATGGCCAGCCAGCCGATCCATCCCGGCGTGAGGCGCCCCTGGCCGGCCACCCGGCGCCCGCCCGCGGCCGCGCGCCTGACCACCTCGCGGTAGGCCAGGCCCTCGCGGCCCGCGTCGTAGTTGCTGGTGACGATCAGCCGCACCCGGTCGTCGCCGGCCTCGGCGCGGCTGACGACGTTCTGGCTGGCATGCTCACGGCTCAGGCGCCGGCCGATCGAGTAACCGGTCAGCGAGTCGGCGATCACCGAGGCAAGCGCGACCAGCGTGAGCGCGCCGCCGAGCTTGGGGTGCGAAATGCTGATCAGGCTCCCCGCGAGCCCCAGCAGCGCGTGCCACGCGTGCGCCAGGGCCAGATTGGGGCGGCACCAGAACGTCTCCAGGATGGCCTCCCGGCGTTCGCTGTGCACCTGCCTCGAAAGCCACAGGGCCGCGTGACGCTCGGCGTTGGTGCCCGCGCCCCGGCGATTGAATTTGGTCAATTCAGTGACGAGCTCCGCTGATCGCATCGGCTCGGGATGATCCCAGGCGCGACCACCGCTGGCCGCAGCCGGATGCTCGCCCCCGGTTGCGAGCGCGCGATCGTGTACAACGAACCCGATGAGCGAGCCCGAAGACGAACTGCTCTCGGTCGCGCGCGAAGCGGCGCGCGCTGCGGCGGCTGAGCTGATGGAGCGTTTCGGGTATGCCCAGCGCGACATCCGGACCAAGAGCGGCCCGACCGACCCCGTCTCCGAAGCCGACGTGTCGGCCGAGAGGGCGATTCGCGACGTACTGGCCAGCCGGCGCCCTGGGGACGCGATCCTCGGTGAAGAGGGGGGAGCGACCGGCGCGGGCCGGCTGCGCTGGGTGATCGATCCGCTTGACGGCACGGTCAACTTCCTGTTCGGAATCCCCCAGTTCGCGGTGAGCGTCGCCTGCCAGGACGGTGACGGGTCGGTCGTGGGAGTCGTCCTGGATCCGATTCGCGACGAGTGCTTCTGCGCGACACGCTCCGGAGTGGCCACGCTCAACGACTCAGCGATCACCGGGCCCGACCGCGGCGACCTGGCGACCGCGCTCGTGGCCACCGGGTTTGCCTATGACTCCCAGGTGCGAGCCCGCCAGGCCGCGGTACTCGCCCGCGTGCTGCCTCGAGTGCGCGACATCCGCCGCGCCGGATCGGCCGCCATCGACCTCGTCTGGTGCGCGTGCGGCCGCTACGACGCCTATTTCGAGCGCGGCGTCAAGGCCTGGGATCACGCCGCGGGTGGCCTGGTGGCCCAACGCGCCGGACTCTCGGTGCGCATGCTCGAGGCGGGCGCGGACGGGCCCGAGGGAGTGGTCGCGGCGCCGCCGGCGCTGACCGACGAGCTGTTGGGCTTGATCCTCGGCGTCTGAGCGAAACGCCGCTCAGCCAGACCGTCTCAGGGGGTGCAGCCCGTAGACTTGGCGTCCGCGCGGCGGTGGTGGAACGGTAGACACGATGCCCTCAAAAGGCATTGTCCTTCGGGACGTGTGGGTTCGAATCCCACCCGCCGTATCGGGCGATGCCCAACGGCGGACAGAAAGGACACCGCAATGATCGACGACGTATTCCCGAACGTGCTCCGGTGGCTGGTCGACCGCCAGGGGCACAAAATGGAAGTGGACCTTGGAATCGCGGCGCTAGAGCCGGCGGTCGTCCGGGGCCGGGAGCCATGGAAGTTCGGCGACGAGCACCCGGAAACTTATGCGCTTGACGTGTACGTGAGGGTCACAACGCTCAGGATCGCGCCGGACAAGCTCGGCGCCGCGTTTGACGGGAACGAGCTGACGCTCGACATCGACGGGCGTCGGGTCACACTGATCGACACAGATCAGCGCGATTGATCTGCCGCCGTTCCGGAAAAGCTTGCCGACGCGATGCGCTCGGCTGGGGCCGACCTAGAGTTGCCACGGCCCACGCCGCTGGAGGGCTTCAGCGACTGAACGCCGTGGGCCCGGTGGACGCTAGGCCGTTGCTTCCTCCGGGCCGCGGGCGACGATCTTGCTTCCCCGCTTGTCGGCCTCCTCGGCGGTGACCTCGGTCTCGATGTTCCAGCCCTGGACGAAGCCGACCAGGGCGAGCACAATGAGGGCGACCTCGACCGGGATCAAGACCACGGTCACGGTGCCCAGGACATCGGCCCCGAGGCCCTTGCCGCCGAACAGGGACTGAGCGGGACCGAAACCGGCGTGGCCGCGCTGGAACCAGCTCGTCCCGGCTGCCCCGAGGGCGGCGATCACCACGACGATCAGGAGCAGGATGGCGAGGCCGGCGGCGATTGGCAGCAGACCACGCGTCCAGCGAAATATGTAGATCGCGAAGATCACGTAGAGCGCGATAGTCACGAAATCGACCGGCTTCAGGCCCTGGAGCTTGCTCCAGCCGCCGATCGTCAGGATCAGCATCAAGGCCGCTGACCCGAGCAGGATGGCCACGATGATTAGGCGGGTGACCTTGCAAGACCACTTGTCCCGATTGGGATGGATCACCGCGTGGCCCGGCTTGACGTTACGCACTTGCGCCACGATCACGAACCATACATTTCGAAATGGCCGCGTGCATCAGTTTCCCGGACCATTGGGGGACGGATGCACGGGCGGGGGACTTGCCTCAGAATGCAGGCCCGTCTCGCGGGCGTGGTGAAACGGTAGACACGCCGGCTTTAGGTGCCGGTGGGCGAAGGCCCGTGGGGGTTCGAGTCCCTCCGCCCGCATGATCGCCTCGTGCCCCGAGCGCGCGCGTGAGGTCGGCAAACGGCTGCGGATGGGTACCATCGCCTGGCCCCACAGGGGAGTGAGTTAATGGCTATGCGCGCGGTCTCCAAAACCGTGAATCCGGGTTCGAATCCCGGCTCCCCTGCTCCGTGAACTCCCACACCGTCTACCGGACCTTCAACACCGCCCAGCGCCGCGAGTTCGTGCGGATCACCGGCGATGTCGCGGACGCCGTCCACGAGGCGGGGATCGCCGAAGGCATGGCGCTGGTGTGCGCGATGCACATCACGGCGGCGGTCTGGATAAACGATGACGAGCCCGGGCTCCACGCCGACGTGATGGAGTGGCTGGACAAGGTCGCGCCCCCGAGCTGGAAGGAGCCCGCAGATGAAGTTGCCCGCCAGCTGCTCCCCGATCCCGGGGACTACCGCCATCATCGGGGTGGCGAGGACAACGGCGACGCCCACCTCAAGAACCTGCTCGTCCACCACCAGGTGATCGTCCCGGTCACCGAGGGCGAGCTCGATCTTGGGCCCTGGCAGCAGATCTTCTACTGCGAGTTCGATGGCCGGCGCCCCAAGCGGCTGGTCATCAAGGTCCTGGGGGAATAGCGCTGGAGCGGTCGCGGATCTTCGCGCCCGGGGCTCTCGAGGGGCGCGTGGCGCTCATCACCGGCGGCGGAACCAATCTCGGCAAGGCGGCGGCCCAGGAGCTGGTCCGCTGCGGCGCCGAGGTGGTGATCACGGGCAGGCGCGCCGAGGTGCTGGAGGAGACGGCGACCGAGATCGGAGAGCGCTGCTCCTGGACGGCGGGAGACATCCGCGAGCCGAGCGGGGCCCGGGGAATCGTGAGCACGGCGCTGGAGCGCCACGGACGGCTCGACCTGCTGCTCAACAACGCCGGCGGCCAGTACTTCGTCCCAGCCGAGGGGATCACCGCCAAGGGCTGGAACGCCGTCCAGCGCCTCAATCTGGGCGGAACGCTGGCGATGTGCGAGGCGGCTCACGAGCTGGCCATGCGACCGGCCGGCACCGGCACGATCGCCAACGTCACCGTGTCGCCCCATCAGGGCTTCCCCGCGATGGCCCATACCGGCGCGGCCCGGGCGGCCGTGGAGGCGCTCAGCGCCGAGCTGGCGGCCAACTGGGCACCGGGCGGCGTCTCGGTGGTCGCGCTCGCCCTCGGTCGCCTGGCGACGGAGTCGCTGCGCAAATATCCCGCCGAGCTGTGGCGACGCGCCGCGGAGTCGGTACCCCTCCAGCGGCTGGGAAACGTCGAGGAGTATGGGTGGCTGGTCGCCCTCCTGGCTACGCCGACGGCCCGGTCGCTGTCGGGATCGGTGGTCACGCTCGACGGTTCCTGGACAACTGGACCGGCCCATGGCCCCCTGCCTCCCTGTCCCGGGACGGCGAGGTGCCCACCGAGGAGCGTCGCGCCGACGGTTAGCAGCGGCGCTCGACGATCCCCGCAGGCCGGGAGCCCGCGGTAGCATTGGCGGTCTTGCGGGCGAAGTGTTGTGGTTGCACAAAAGCCTTCCAAGCTTTTAGGGCGGGTTCGATTCCCGTCGCCCGCTTGGCGCAGAGCAGCACCGCAGCCTGATCGGAGCCACCGGCGTAGGAGCCCGTGTCGGGCGGCGCGGCGGATCGCCGCGGGACGGTTATCATCGCCTGACCACGGGGAGTGGCGCAGTCTGGTAGCGCACCCGGCTGGGGGCCGGGCGGTCGCAGGTTCAAATCCTGTCTCCCCGATTGAGGAAGTACCTGCAGGGAAGCTGTTTTTGGTTGGGGCCCGATTAAGACTCAGTTGCCACGGGGTCCAATTAGGGTCCAAATCTTTGGCGCGGTCAGCGCAGCGCTGTGCAAGGGAGCTCTCGGTCCGGGTCGGACGAGCTCCTCAATCAGCCGACGCCCTAAGGAAACGCATCACGACCGACGGCGTTCTCGCAGAGTTCGTCCCATGGAGCGGGTCGGGGTTCGAGCCACGTGGGAAACAGGGCTGGCGCCCGTGTCCGGCGTCGGTCTGATCGCGCTGTTCGTGTAGCCCACGTGAGCGCGAAAACCGTGCTGCTCCTCGCGGACGCGCCCGCCAGCCCCTACCGCTTCCTGCACGACCGCCGGTCTCAGTCAGGTCGCTGAGGGATGTGGAGGGACAGCACGCAGGAGCGTGCCGTCCGCGCCGCGCAGCGAGGATGGTCCGCCGTTAGCCCAGACTCCCGCCCTCTGGAGCACCCGCGGCCCCGTTCGGTCACCGTTGCATATTGAGACGAGTTCGCGTCCGGGCTGAAGGCGCTAAGCGAACCTGCGCACGCGGCGGTCGATCCCGACCTGATAGGAGATTGAGCGGTCTGGGAGAGTGCCGCTGTACCCTGCAGGAGAAGGCTGGGGCATCCGCCCAAGAGTGTTGCTTTCGGGGGTGCCGTGTGCTTGCTAGACAACGCAGATCCAGCAAACGCTGCGGGATCCAACGGGTTCTAGTGGTTCTCCCTGTCCGCGCCAAGCAGGGAAGCCGCCGGCCGGTCCGACCCACCTGTCCGACGGGCAAAGCGGGACGCGGTTGAGTACTCGATATATGAGGCAGCTACGGCCCAAACCGGAGGCGACCGAGGTGCTCGGAGTTCTCGGCAGGGAAGGCCCACCTGGACACGATGCCCGTGTATGTTCTCGACGTGGATCTCGCGTCGATACCCGGGGCTTCGACGCCCTCGAGGGAGGTCTGGGAGCTCGCGATGCGCGCGTCGGCGGCGTGGTCGAGCCAGGATCCCGAAGGTGTGGCGGCATGCTATGAGGAGACGGCGTCGCTGACGATCAACAACGGTGTCCCCGCCGCCGGCCGGGTTCAGCTCCCAGCGACCGCCGCCGGCTACATGGAAGCCTTCCCGGATCTTCAGGTGACGATCGACCAGCTTCACGTCGCGGGGGACTCCGCCTTCTGGGTCTGGACGCTCACCGGCACCAACAATGGCCCCGGCGGAACCGGAAACGCAGTTCGCGTCAGCGGCATCGAGGTGTGGAAAATCGGCGCGTCCGGCCTGGTGGCTGACTCGACCGGCTATTACGACGCCGCAACATACGAGCGCCAGGTCGCCCACGGCATCGACGGCTGACTGCTGACGCCGCTCCGCTCCGTCTCGACCGAGACACAACACTCGGTTCGACGTGACGGCCCTGCTGTCCGCGCAAGGCAGGGAAGTCGGCGCCACGCCCGAGATGCTCGTGCCGGAAGCAGAGCAGGACTCGGCCGCCACGATCACCGCCTGCCGGCGAGAGCCACGACACGCTGCTGAATCACGCCTGAAGCAGCCACGGCGAAGTCGTCACCGCACCGCACCAGGAGCGCCAGTCCGGTCGTCGGGCCGGAGACGGCCGCTTTACGCGTCAGCGCTTGCGACCGAGCGGGCCGCCGGCGACCAGATCGCTGCGATCGGCGCATCGATCAAGTGGTCGCAGCCGTGGCGACTGAAAGCGGGCACGCACGGGTCGGTTCGCTGTGGTCGTGGATGGAGTCCGTCGAGCCGCGCTCATGCGCCAGCAGGTGGAAAGCGAACTCGACGCTACTTGAGCTTCTTCGAGAGCACGTCCTGCACTAGGTCCACCGCGCTGTTCAAGCCCGCGTCGCCAAGCTCGGCGTAGATCTCGGTCGCGACGATGATCTTAGTCTTAGTCCCCTTTAGCGTCCCGTAGGCCCAGGCATCTTGATGCCACCACGACGGTTCGCCGTCGCACGAGGGAGGGCCGGTGACGGGGAGCTTCTCTTTGGGGGAGCACATCCCCAGTCCGCTGCCGCTCTGGATCTGCGAGTACTCGAAGATCGCGGGGTTGCCGTTCTTGACGATCTTGAAAGTAGCGCCCTGGCCCTTGGCCGCCTTCTCGGCGCTCCCCTCCAGGCGAAGGAACAGGGACTCGCTGCCGGGCTCGAGGGCGACGTTGACGGCCATGTGGTAGTGGCCCTTGAGCTGGCCGAGGAAGGCACAGATATCTCCGCCCGGGGATCCCTCGAGGTGCAGGTCGGCGTCGCCGTAGATGAGCTTCTTGATCGTTTTGGCCGAGAAGCGCCCGCAGGCAGGGAGCTTGGGCGTCTTTGCGGAGCCGTGCTTGCTGGACCCGGTGGCGAGCGAGGGAACACCGAACCCCAGAATCAGCACTCCGAGGACGACAAAGCGCCCGCGGTACCGGCGTAGGAGCTGGGTGGTGCTCATCCTCAATCTCGCTTCGGAGCGATTGCCTCGGAGCGATTCATACCACGAGAGCGCCGCCAGTGCCAGCATCGGTCGGGTCGCCAATCTCGTCGGTGCGGAGGAGGCGCGATGAAATCGCTCGCGCTCAGGAGATAGGTGTGTCGAGGACGAGCGAGGCGAGCGGGGGGCTCGAGTAGCTCGTGCTAACGGTCAAGACTGGGCCAATCGGATGCCCGGGTTTCTGCACTTTCAGGTTCTGCCTGTCCTCGTCGCGCAAACGATCATGCCGATTGTTTGCTTCGCGGTGATGATTGGCGCGCCGAGGACACGCGCGCGAGACTCTCGCCGCCTTCTCTGGCTTGCTCCCTCGCCATCCTTGCGGCGCTCAGCCCGCACCTGTCGGTCGGCAGCGTGAAACTGCTGCCCCTCCTTTCCCTTTGCGCGCTCCTTCGGCTCCAACAGGACCCACCGGCGCTGAGCAGGGCGCCCGTCGGCGTCGACGAGATGCCCGTACGACAACGACGGCAGGTCTGCATCGGCCGTCGCGAGCCGGCCCGAGCGTGGCTCCTCCACGCCTATTTGGGTCACGCCGGCGTGCTGGCCGCTTCGCACCAGCACCGGCAGTCTGGTCGAGCGCGTCGACACTGCTGCTCTTCTGCTTGCAGCTGGCGCGAACCTGGCTAACGGTGGAGCTGACCGCCCCGCCAGCGACGCCGGAGTGCTGC
>Ga0182024_10013841_pt1 | contig 15681 bp, 15 predicted proteins | sample P32metaG_FD_120480 | JGI IMG/M metagenome (GOLD analysis project Ga0182024, IMG submission 120480) | Permafrost microbial communities from Stordalen Mire, Sweden - P3-2 metaG (Illumina Assembly) | ecosystem: Environmental > Terrestrial > Soil > Wetlands > Permafrost | place: Sweden: Stordalen... | reverse complement strand
TGCTCCACGAGAAAGTCCTGGCTGTCCAGTTGCTTCCAATCGACCGCGCGACCGTCGCTCATTTCATAGAGCGACGTGGGTACGCTCGAATAGACGCGCGTTCGCGGCGAATCGTCGCTGAGCCGGAGAAAGATGGTTCCATCGGGCTCAACGATCGCATCCACCGCGCCATCGGCGGAAAGCGATGAAAACCTTGCAGGAAGCGGGAGCCAGACGCGGTCCGGTTGGTGCATCGACCGCACCCACTCGGCCAACTCCGCACACCTGTATTTGAAGATGATCGCCTGAATATGTTCTGTTGCGACGATCGCCACCAACACAGCAATCATCGCCGGCAGAAGTCTGCGCTTCCATTTCACGGCCCGAGCACCAGTGATGAGCCGACTCGCGGGCAGCGGCACCACAAGAAAGAGGGGCGAGATTGCCCCGGCCACGCCAAGCGACGCCCAAACTGCGGTGATTCCGTACCCTTCCACAGTGAAGTTAGATCCGCAGACTACGCGAACCAGACCAAAACCACTGGCTGCAGCAAGAGGAAATGCCATCCCGAAAATGAAGAGAGGCTTCCACGGAAGCGGCGACTTTTCCAATCGGATCGAGCAACAATAGACAAAAACGAAGGTGGCTGCATAGATCGCGAATGCAAGCAACACGGCGGGCAGCAGTACGAGACAGGTACCCAAATTGTCGGAGGAAAAGATGAGTGCGGGCCCGCAGCCCAGAATGGCGTACGCAAGCAAACCCCCAGCGAGCAATCCTTCGCTAAACGGGAGCAACGCGGCGAGCGAGCGAAATCGACGAAATTGCGGCGGTGGAGTCGCGTAGTCGAGTTGGAGGGGAGTTGGGGAGGACACGGAATTGGCCGCATTCTAAGCGACATTCCGGTTTCCCTCACAATTTTCCACGTTGCGGGTTAACGGTCATCAAAATACTTTGTCTCTTGATGCGTAGTTTTTATTGTGTCCCAGGACCTTTCTTCTGGAGGATTCCTATGAATCGCGTGAACAAATCACTCCTGGCGGCGGCGGTCATCGCCGGACTGGCAGGCGGAGTCAATTTCGTTCGAGCCGGAGCGGCGGCCAGTTCCCGGGCCCCTCAGCGGCTCGATGAGGAACATTGGAAGCACGTCCATCTGCACAACGCCAAAGTGGCGCTGAAGGAAGCGCGGACGCATTTGGTTGATGCCGAGGATGTCTTCAAAGGACATAAGGAAGAAGCCATCGCGCACGTCGATCATGCATTGAAGGAAGTCCAGATCGCCGCTGACGAAGCGGGCGGCGAGGCAACCGATCCCGCCAACCGTCCCGCCGCGAGCCAACTCGAAGAGGGACGCTTCCCGCACATGCACAAGGCGTTCGATCGCCTGAAAGATGCGCTCTCCGAGTTGCAGTCCGCCGACAAGTTCAACGGCCACCGCGATGCGGCCATTGACGAGACGCAAAAGGCGATCGACCAATTGGAACGCGGGATCCACGACGCCGAGCGATAGGCTTCGATCCGCACGAACTGGTTTTCTCTCAGCCGCGAGGCATTTTGTCTCGCGGCTTTTTTTTGCACGTCACCCCCAGGGGATTCAGGCGAACCACGGATTTCACGGATACCACTGATGTGCGATGTGCGAGCCCGGGCAGATGTCCTCGGCTTCTCGATTTTCTTCGGCAATTATGCGAATCTTCGAGCCTATGACTCCAACCACGACTTTTTATGCGGGCATTGCGGTCCAGCTCCTCGTTGGGGCTGGGCAGGTCGGCGCGGCGATCTTTTTCATCTACCGCTGGCAGCGCGAAAGCTGGCAATTCACCAATTTGATGAACATCCGCGCCCCGCTGGCGCGGGCGTATTGCTCGCTCTCGGCGGTCGTGCGGGCCAGGGCGCGATCGCTTGAAGACGCCGCCGACGCGACCAAAGCCGCTCACGACCGCGAGGCGATCTCAAAATTCCTCACGGCGACGCAGGATGAGATCGTCAATTTCAGCGTCGAGCATTTCAAGGCCAGGTTCTGGCTGTCGGCAGCCGAGAACCAGCAACTGGACGTCCTCTTCGACAAGCTGCGGGAGGAATGGCGGGCGGTCCGCAACGATGCACAAAACCCCGAAGACCGCCTCGACGACCTGCGACACGAAATTCTCAAGTTCGATTCAATCTGCGGCTTGAAGAAAACCAGCATCGGGAAGTGGTCACACGTGGCGTTGCATGAGTAGGACGTTCACTCCCCAAGATACCACTTCCGCTTCGGCCGCTCCCCTTCGGTCAGTCCGAAAAGCGGAATCGCGATATCGGCGATGTGACGAGCGGCCTCCTGGGGCGAATCGGTGACGAGAATGCGATGGTAATCCGGCTCGTCGATGGTTTTCTCCGCAATCAGGCGGCTGCGAAAAAACTCCATCAGCGGAGCCCAGTACTCCACGCCCATGAACACCAGGGGAAAGTCGGCGATTTTCCCCGTCTGGATGAGCGTCGCGGTCTCAAAGACTTCATCCAGCGTTCCAAACCCGCCCGGCATGGCGACGAATCCATACGAATACTTCACCAGCATCAGCTTCCTGACGTAGAAGTGGCGGAACGTGACCCACTTGTCCAAATAGGGGTTGGGGGCTTGCTCGTGCTGGAGCTGAATGTTGCAGCCAACCGAGATTCCGCCGACATCCTTGGCGCCGCGGTTGGCGGCTTCCATGATTCCCGGGCCGCCGCCGGTCATGACGGTGAATCCGGCCCGGGCCAGTTCCGAGCCGACGGCGCGTGCGAGCTTGTAGTATTGGTGGTCGGCGGCGAATCGTGCGGACCCGAAGACGGTGGCGCACGGTCCGACGAAATGGAGCACCCGAAACCCCCGCACGAGCTCGAAGAATATCTGCACCGCCCTGGCAAGCTCGAAGCTCCGCCGCTGCGGGCCTTGGAGAAAGCGGGTGACTTCGGTCGCCGCGGGGCCGGTTCCCCAGTCGACCTTGGGGTCGCCCGGAGGAGCATTTTCGGGACTTGCAGGAGGTTCGAGTGTTTGCGCCATTGCCGCATAATACTCTGAAAATCCACGCCCCCCCCACAATATTCCGCAGTTGGCGGCGTTAACATAGGGAACGCCCTCGGAGGATGGGCTGGCATTTCACGAACCAAAAATCCGCGTGACGCAAACTGTTGACATATCCCACAGCGACTGGCCGCATGCGCGCCGGCCGATTCGCCTGCCGGACATCTTTGACACCGTCGCCGATCGATTTCCCGATCTCGTCGCGATCGAAGTGCCGGCTGGTGAAAGACACACGAGTCTTGTTCAGCTCAGCTATCGGCAGGTGCGCGAAAAGAGCGACGCGCTGGCGGAAATCCTCAGGCCGCTGGTTCGGCGCGATGCGCTGGTGGCCGTCCTGCTCGGCCGCGAAAACCCCGCTCTCTACATCGCTCAACTGGCAATCATGAAGGCTGGGGCGGCCTATGTCTGTCTCGATGCCCGATTCCCCGACGAGCACATCCAGCGTGTTCTGGATGACGCTCAGGCCGTCGCGTTCATCACGGATGCCGTCGGCCAAAGCCGGGTCGCCGGGCTGGGTCCGGCGGTGCCGCGCATTATCGACCCTTCCGAAGTCGAATCGATCAATGGGTCGATCGATGATGCGTCGCAAATTGGGGGCGCTGGACCGGGCGCATCGAAGGCAACCAACGGTCACGCAACAGCCGGCGCAATACAAGGGCGCGCGATGGAAGCGGGCGCGATGGAAGGGGAACATTCCATCTTTCCATCCTTCGGCCTTCCATCCGACACCCCCTTGTCGCGCACCGGCCCCGGCCATGCCGCCAGCGATTCCGATCTTGCCTACGTCATCTACACTTCCGGCACCACCGGCACGCCCAAGGGCGTGATGATCGAACAGCGCTCGGTGGTCAGTCTCGTCCTGAGCAACGTCGAGCGATATGGACTGACGCCCGGTGATCGTGTCGGCCAAAATTCCTCGCCGGCGTATGATTCTTCGGTCGAGGAAACATGGCTCGCCTTCGCCGCTGGGGCGACGTTGGTGCCGATGGATGACAATGTGGTGCGCCTCGGACCGGACCTGCCCGCGTGGATCCGAAAGCATCGCCTGACGGTCTTCTGCCCGCCGCCCACGCTCCTGCGGATGATGGCCTGTCGCGATCCACGCCGCGAACTTCCTGATTTGAGATTCCTCTACATGGGCGGCGAGGTTCTCAGCGAAGATCTGGCCGCGGAATGGTGCGTCGGTCGCTTGATGGAAAACAGCTACGGCCCGACCGAATGCACGATCACCGCGACGCGCAGCGTGATCGTCCCCGGCCAGCCGGTCACCATCGGCAAACCCGTCCCGGGCCTGACCGCATACATTCTCGATGACGAGCTCAATGACGTCCCCTCCGGCCAAAGCGGGGAATTGTGCTTTGCCGGCATCGGGCTGGCTCGCGGCTACCATCGCTCCGAAACCCTCACCCGCGAAAAATTCCCGATTCATCCCCGCCACGGCCGCATCTATCGCAGCGGCGACCTCGCCCGCTTCCGCGACGATGGCAACATCGAATACCTCGGCCGCATTGACGCCCAGGTGAAGCTCCGCGGCTATCGCGTCGAACTGGGCGCCATCGAGGCAACCCTCGCCCTGCATCCCGGCGTACGCGCCGCCGGCTGCCGCGTCCAGGGGGAAGCGGGCGCACAAATATTGTCGGCCCATGTCGTGCCGGCCAGATCCGATGCGTTGCCCGGCATCGATGAGCTCAAAACACATCTCCGTCAGACGCTGCCCGAGTACATGGTGCCGGCGGCGATCGTGTTCATCGATCATCTTCCGACGACAGTGAGCGGCAAGCTGGATCGCAAATCCCTGCCGGACCTCGCTCCCGGCACGACAGCCAACGATCGCCCCATCGTCGCCCCGGCAGATGAATTCGAACAGGCCGCCGCGAATGCATTCAAGCGTGCATTGAAATGCACCGGCGACATTTCCGTCACCGACGACTTCTTCCTGGATCTCGGCGGCGACTCGCTTGCCGTCGTCGGCGTGATCCTGGCGCTGCGTGCTGTCGGCGGACAGTGGACATCGATCAGCCCGCGCGATGTGTACGCTTGGCGGACGGCCAGGAAACTGGCCGAAAAATATGCGCTTGCCAAGACGAGCCGGCTCGCTGCGAAGGCGCCCGCACCCGATGGGGTCGGGCCGCAAGTGTCTTCCAAAGATCGCGCCCGTCCCGTGTTGTCCACGACCATCCAAGCCACATGGGTCGGATTTGAAGTTTTTGTGGGCGGCGCAATCGCCTATCTCATCGCCATGAAGCTCGTGCCGAGACTCGTCGATGACATGAGCCTGGCGAAGGCCACGTTTGTGCTCGACTTGCTGGGCGCGCTGGCGATGGTCTGTTACGTCCCCCTAAGCCTGCTGCTGGTCGTGGCCCTCAAGCGGCTGCTGATCGGCCGCTATCGGCCCATGCGAACACCCATCTGGGGCAGCTTTTTCGCGCGCCACTGGATCGTCACCAGCGCCGCCGGAATGATCCCCTGGTCGCTGTTCGAGGGCACTGTCTTTACCTCCGTCGCCCTGCGGATGCTCGGGGCCAGAATCGGTCGGCGCGTGCATTTCCAGCGCGGCGCCGCCCCCACGCACGGCGGATGGGATCTCCTCACGATCGGCGACGATGTCACCCTTTCGCAAGATTCTTCCGTCCGCATGATCGAACTCGAAGCCGGCCACATGGTCATGGGCCCGATTACCATCGGCAGCCGCTCGACGCTGGATGTCCGCGCCAGCATGAGCCCCGGCAGTCTTCTCGACGAAGATGCGAATCTCGCCACGCTCTCCTGGCTCCCCCGCGGCGGGCGCATCGGGCCCGGCGAGCGCTGGGAGGGTGTCCCCGCCAAACCGGCGGGTACATCCATGGCAGCGCCGCAGCTCACCGATCCCCGCACGCTTTCGCCGCTGTCGCACGGATTGCTGATGATCTCCAGCCGCCTCCTCGGCAGACTCCTGCTCACATTGCCGCTTCTTCTCGCGGCGTGGCTCGCTCCGATTCTTTTCTTTCGGGCACAGAGCAATGTCGAGACATGGTTTCAACATCCAAACCTGAACGTCGCGGGCGTGCTGATTCTCTGCGCCGTCACCGCCGGATCGCTGGCGGCGGGTCTCTTCACCCAGGCGTTCATCGCCCGCGCGACAGGCCGGGTTTCTCCCGGCGTCTATGGCCAATGGAGCTGGGAATCCCTGCGAATATGGTCCAAGACCGGGCTTGTCGAGTCGGTCACCGACTGGCTTTGGGGGTCGATCTTCTGGAACACCTGGCTCTCCATCGCCGGCATGAAGATCGGCAGGCGATGCGAGTTCAGCACCATCATCGATGCACTGCCCGAAACAATCACGGTCGGCGATGAGAGTTTTTTTGCCGATGCGATCTATCTCGCCGCCCCGGTCTGTCATCGCGGCACGATCACGGTTCGCAACACGACTCTGGGCCGCGGCACATTCCTGGGCAATCACGCCGTCATCCCCGCGGGTCATGATTACCCTCCCGGCATGTTCGTCGGCGTCAGCACCGTCCCCGATCCGCGCCAGGTCCGCCCGGATTCCGCCTGGTTTGGCCAGCCGCCGATGGAACTGCCGCGGCGGCAGGTCATCTCCGCCGATCGAAACGCCACCTTCAATCCCGGTCCCCGTCGATACGCGGTTCGGCTGTTCTGGGAGTTGCTCCGATTTTTCGTCCCCGTCCCGCCGATTCTCGTCGGCCTCGGCTGGTACATGGTGATCCAGCATTTCGAGCAAACGCGCAATCCATGGACTGTCGCGCTAGCCATCGCTCCATTGGCCACGCTCGGCTCCATGGCCGCGATGTGCCTGGCGATCATCACGCTCAAATGGGCACTACTCGGCCGCACGCGCCCCGGCCAGCACATGTTCTGGAGCGGATGGTGCGGCCGCTGGGATTTGCTCATCGTCGCCTGGGGAAGCTGGGCCAGTTCCGCCATGGGACTGTTCGAGGGGTCGCTGATCCTCAATGCCTTCCTCCGCCTCACCGGCGTGCGCATCGGCAGGCGCGTCGCACTGAATTATGGAGCGTCACAAATCGTCGACCCGGACATGCTGATCTTCGAAGACGATGCGACGATCAGTTGCCACTTCCAGGCGCACAGCTTCGAGGATCGCGTGATGAAGATGGACACCGTCCGATTCGGCCGCGGCGCCACCGCGGCGGATGGCGCCCTGGTCTTTTACGGCGCCAACGTCGCCGACGGCGCCAATGTCCTCCCGCACGGCGTGGTGATGAAATACGACCACCTCGCGGAAAACACGAGATATGAGGGATGCCCGGTGCAGCCGGTTGAGCAGGGGAATTGAGCAAGTTCTGCCGATGAAGGAAACAACCATGAAAACCGGCAAAATAGCTTCTCTTGGTGACACCATTCGCCGGCAACGTCGTCACCTGGGTTGGACCCTCGATCACGTTGCTGGCCGATCCGGGATGAGCAAACCGTACTTGTCCCTGGTGGAAAATGGACAGGTGAAGCATCCGCCGATAGCCGGCAAGCTGAGGGCACTCGAAGTGGCGTTGCGCTTCCGGCGGGGAGAGCTTCAGGCGTTCCGATTGCTCGATAATACGCCGTCGGAGGTAGTGGGCGTGCTGAGGCAGCTTTTGAACCGGCGCCGGCCAGCGCGCAGCGGCAATGCAGCGTTGGCCGTGATGCTGGAGATGGTGAAAAACGGGTAAGCGAATCCATTGATAAACCGGATTCGTTCTCGTCGGGGTCGTCCCGCATTCCGGGCAGCGGTCGGGCGTGGCGCGGCGTTCGCAGCCACACGTAGCGCGTCGACGATCGGTGATGTGCTAGCATTTACCTTATGCCCGTCTTGGCAGTTTGTCGTTCCGCCGACTGCACCACCAAGCTGATGTCCGAAATGGCGGCCGAGCTTGGGACGCTGCCGCGGCTGGTCATGCGCGGGTCTTTCGCGCTCTGGTTGGGGTACGGGAACACTCGCACGCCCAACGATCTGGATATCGTCTCAGATGACGAGGCTGGTATCCCCTCTGCCCAAGAGGCGATCCGGCGCGTTGCCGCCCGGCATGGGCTGCTCGCCAGCTGCCTGCCGAGATCGCCGCACCCTGACGGCCGCTCATGGTATCCCATAGGATTTCCTAAACAGCCGTTTTGCCGCATTCCGGGCAACGGTCGGGCGTTGCCCGAAGGTCATATCCGCAGACCGTGCATCTGCCGGACATTATCCGCCTCGGTCGATGATACCAGGCAACTCCCCGAATCAACGGCAGCATGCCGAAGAATGCACATCCCAGCCAGGTTGGGAGGATCGCTTGCTGATAGCCGACGTAGTCGCCATTGGGCATGACTGTCGCGCCGGTGAACCCGCTCCAGAATCCCAGGCGATTCCAGAAGGACCGGGGCGGGAGCGGAAACCCGCCGGAGTTGACGCCGAAGACGTTATGGCCGATGGACCACCCTGCGGCGAGCTTCCGATCGGGCTTCGACCAGCACAAGTCGAACCATCGGGGATTGGTGTTGAGAAAGTAGAATTGTCCGCTGCCGCAATGGAGATAAAACGAGTCACAGCGATGCGGACGGGTGAAAGTCGTCGCTACCGTGACAAATAAAAGAAGCGATATGCCGGCCAGGAGGTTAAACAGGCGACGTTTCATGCTTCGTGCGCCTCACACTACCATGAGTTTCAATCATGCACGACTTGGAAGTCCAATCGCCGTGGGGCGCGATCGCGGCCATCGTCTTACTGCAATGTTTTGGCGCGATCCTCTTCAATGCCCTGCTCTACCATCTCGGCCCGGGCATCGTGCCCAGCCTGGAAAGCGGCAAGCCACCCGTGTCCCACTTGATCGTGCGAGTGCTGTACAAACTATTCATATCCCTTTGGAGCATGGGCTGGGCTTCGATGTTCCTGATGTTCGAGGCGGTAGTGATCGCTCTGATCATCGAATTCTTCCACAAGAAGGGATTCGAAGCGTTGCTGCATCCGGTCTTTCCCGTTGCAATCGTGAAGCTGGTGCTGACGCTGGCCTTTGCAAGGATGCTGATCTTTCTCCAACAGGAATACCCGTTCGCAAAACCCCGCGGCCAGCGCCTTGCGCCGCTCTTTCTGATCGGCACATTTCTCCTCTCGACCTTCGTGGCCAAGCACCACCGGCTCAGCATCGCCCAAATCGCCGACGGCGGAAACTGCATCGTCGGCCTGCTTGTCGGCTTGCTGTTTTTTACTGTCGGCTGCGCCGCGGGCGAACTGTTCTACATGTTCGGCCTCGTCGGCGGCGGCGTCACCGTCATGATGGCGTGCTCGATGCTTCTCCAGCGCGACGAGTTTTCCATTGACGGAGTATTCTTGTGTATTGTCACTGCGCTCCTGCTGCTCTGGCAGATAAGACGCCGCAAGAAGGAAGCAACTTCGGCATGAATGGGGCAATCCGATTGCCGAAGGTTCATTGCCCGCCGCAGGAGTGGTTTGAGCAAACCGGCTGCCGTTTCACGCCCACGCGGGACTGAAGCATTCCCGCGGCGCAACGTCACTCCGCCTTGGGCAGTTCCCGCTTGAACCACCATTCCGTGCTGCCGTTGTTGTTTTTCAAGATGGTCACAAGCTCCCACCCTTGCTGTCCCAGGATGTTGACAAGCGTACTGGCGGACGATGGCCCGGGGAAACCCCTTCCATTAGTCAAAAGAGATTCGGTCTGGCCCCACGTCTTCCCGCCCACGCTAAACTCGGGAGTTGTAGTTGCGACCAATCCGGTGTCGCTGGCGCACACCGACGCATATTCCCATCCATCCCGCGGCGGATGCGGCGCTGCCGCTTTCGTCCGCGCGGAATTGACAAGAAAGGTGGCAGCAACAACCGCAACGACAACCAATAAAATCCCTGAAAATGCCCTGCGCATGGCAATCTCCTCTTACATTGTGAAACTCTGCGAATGACCCGGGCGAATGTAGCCGAGGTAGCGGGCATTTCCCTCGGCGTGTGCGCAGCCCTCTTCGCCCAAAGCCGGATGACCCGCCCATGCCAGACCAATCGCCCAGCACGCGCAAACGATCAGGGCAGATTGAGATTTCATCTGGAAAGCCTCCGCCCTTAGGCTTCTACATCCCGGAGACTCAGGACGTTGCGAACGATACTCACCGTCACGGAAGTCTGTGGTGGAGCGGCTACGGGCCGGGGCGAGCGGTGGTTAGAGTCATATGCGTGCGATTGATCCGGCATGTTCTGGTGTGGGGCTGCGGCTTGCTAGCGCTGGCGGTGGCGGGGCTGGGTGTGCGCAGCTTCTGGCGTTGCGACGAGGCGGCTTATTGCACATATGAGACCGCCGCGGCTCCGTCGCAAGGGATCGACCGGCGACAACTCGTCGGGTCTTACCGCGGCGGACTTTTCTGGCTCTCCTGGGATACCGACATCGCTGCCTACCAACCAGTGGACTGGTACGGTGGCGCGGCGACGGAACTTGTTCCCGACAGCGCGCCGACTGCCCGGCTGGTTCCCGAGCTTGTCCCCGCGAGTTGGGGGCCGCGCTGGCGCTGGGGTGGGTTCAATCTTTGGGCGCAGAGCAGTCCGTCGCCTCGCTGGCGATGCGAAAGCGTGGTGTTTCCGCACTGGGTGTTGTCCTTGATGCTGGCATGGCCGGCGTGTCGAGGGCTGCGCGGTGCCTGGATCGCACGGCGACGGCGAAAGAAGGGGTTGTGCGTACACTGCGGATATGACCCTCGGGCGTCGGGAGACGTTTGCTCGGAGTGTGGCCATAGCCTTCAGGAGCCGACCGTGATTTCGGGCCATGGCCGACGTGGTCGGCGTTGGCCAATCCCCGCGGCTGGCGCACTGGCGTTGGGGGTGGTGGTGCTGTGGCTGGGCGTGGGACATTGGCGGGGTCAGGAACCGAAAGCTGTGCGCTGGGAACCGGGGACGGCGCTGCCCGATCACCCGTTGCCGCAGCGCATGGAGCTGGAGGCAGCCCCGGGCGTGTGGATGCGTTTTGCCCTGATCCCATCAGGCCGGTTTGTCATGGGTTCCCCTTCGGACGAAGCGCAACGAGCTGACAATGAACGTCAGCACGAGGTGATCATCAGCGAGCCCTTCTACATGGGCCAGACCTGCGTCACCCAAGAGCAGTACGAGGCGGTGATGGGAACCAACCCCAGCGCCAGCTACAACAAGGGAGCCAAGAACCCGGTTGATAAGGTGAACTGGGAGGATGCGATGGAGTTTTGCCGTAGTTTTTCAAAACGTTCGGGGCACAGCGTCCACCTGCCCACGGAGGCGCAATGGGAATATGCGTGCCGGGCGGGAACGAGCACGCCATTTAACACGGGCCGGACGCTGCCGAGGAAGCCCGCCTACCACCAGGGCTATACCTACCCAAATAACCGCGCGGATATTCCCGCGGATGGCTCGGTTGCGGTCGGAACTTTCGCACCTAATTCCTGGGGCGTGTACGACATGCACGGGACCATGTGGCAGTGGTGTTCAGATTGGTTCGGGGATTTTCCCACCGGCGAGGTAACCGACCCGACAGGACCCAAGAATGGCGGCCTCCGCGTGCTGCGCGGCGGATCCCGGAGCGAAGCTCCGAGGCTTTGTCGCTCGGCGTTCCGCGGCTCGGAAAATCCTGCCGACCGGTTCGACATCTTCTGCTTCCGGGTGGCGGTGTCGGCTGGCGGGGCCTGATTCTGCTTACTCGCTGTTTCCCTTACTTACAGAACGTTGGGAGGTCGCCAGAATTGAAGGGGCTTTCCAGAGACTGCGATCGTGCCACCACCCTCACGTGCAGGTCTTCAGACAGAGCCTGGCAAAACCCAGCAAACCTCCGGACGGGCGCGGTGTCAAATAGGTCTGGAGCCATACCATGTCACGCCTCACCAACCTCGGAGCCGCACTAGCGTTTTCATTCATATTCGGCGGATGTGCAACATACGTCGGCGACTATCGATACATGCCCCGTCCGGCCGTCGCCAACATTCCGCCGGCGCCGCCGCAGACGTATCCGCCGGTGACGGCGCTCGCGTCGGTCATCGGTGTTCGTCTGCCCGATTCGCGGCAAGGCATTCCAACGTCGGTGCAGGTTCAGTTGCGGATCGAAAACAACGGCCCGGAGACGGTGGTGTTTCAGCCGCAAAGCATGCAACTGCTCGATGGCGTGTTGATGGATTTCCCGCCGCCGATGGTGCCGGCGCCCTCGCCGGTGACGCTGGCGCCGCAGCAATCTGCATCGGTGTCGGCGTACTTTCCCTTCCCGCCCGGCCGCTCCTGCGACAACACCGATTTGAACGCGCTGCAATTGCGCTGGTCGGTGCAGGTCAACGGGCAGATTCAGGGACAGGCCGTTTCATTCAGCCGTGTTTTCACGGCCTACTACTACCAGCCGTATTGGGTCTATCCACCGCCGTACCCCTGGTTCGGCTTTGGCGGCGTGGTCGTCATTCATCGCCGATAGCTCTTGGGCTTGGCGCCGCTGGCACGTCATTGGACTCATTTGGAGAAGGGATGCGTGTCACCTTTTACAAATGTCGGGGCGGCGTTAGGATTCTCGACTTTGATGCGCGGCGTCGCGCCAAGGCCATCATCCGTGAATGTCAGGGCTCCTACCCAATCGTAAAGATCAGCAGAATCCTCATTACGCTCCGGAATGAAGTCTGCGGAGGTCAGTAGAATCTGGAAGTACCGTTTGCCGGTGTCAGGGTCTTTGTCCGTATGAAGAGTCCAAGTCCCGCTGTAGGTATGTTCACTGGGCCAGTTGTCATCGGTGGGTTTGGCTTGGTATATCGAGTAAGTGTGCCGGCCGTTCGAATTCTTAAAGACTATCTTTCCCCAGTATCGTACGGATAAAAGCGGGCCAGCGTGGGTCCACGCCCCTAGCGCCTCCGCCTCTGCGCTCGCAAGGTCATTAGGGGGGCTATACGCATTGCTCTCAGCAGGCGCGGCAGCCGCGGCCGGACTTGCACTTGGCGCCGCACCTGCGCTTGGCGCCGTGCTGGCGTCTGAGCTTTTAGCGCGATCGCAACCAGATCCGAGCGCAGCAAATCCGAGGCAGGTTGATACAACAAGCGCAAAGCGAGTTGGGCTATTCATTCTCGGCCTCGCGAAATTGAAGAAAATGGGATAGGACCATAAGAGCATAATAATGTGGCCTTGCAAAATCAACTTATCGGGTAACTGTTAAATTGCCAGGCGTGCGTGACACTTTAGGCGGGGGTCTGCAAAACCTCCGGGATTCCGCGTCGCATTGCGGCGATCAAACCGCGGTTGGCGATGTTCAACTCCTAACAGAAACGCGGTTCTCTGCGGATTTTCGCGATGTCAACCCTAACCCGCCTAAAGTGTCACGGACCCAATTGCCAGGTCATTGCCGAATGACCACTAATTGTGGCGATACCCATCGGCTGGCGCCATGTAACCGGATAGACTTCATCGCTCGTCTGAACGAGCTCATCCGGCAGTGGGAGATCGATAATACGATCAATCGCGTGCCGGGGTACGACGGCAACAGGCCCCGCACGAAATGACAAGACCCGGCGTCATATGACACCGGGCCAATCGGAGGGAAGCGGGCGAAGGGGGTCGAACCCTCGACATTCACGTTGGCAACGTGACGCTCTACCACTGAGCTACGCCCGCGTGTTATTCAATAAGTGTCCCCGTCAGAACGGGTTGCTGTTAGAATCCCGACGGTTCCCAGCTCTGAAAGGAAGGCGCAATGCAGTTTGATCCGGCAAGTGCAACGCCAGTTGAATGCTGCGGCGTGATCTGCGACGAAAAACGTCTCATGGAAGTGGAACATGGACGTGTCGCTGTCTTCATCGCCCGACAAGATGTGCAGCAGATCGCACTCCGGGATGGCCTTCAGGCCCCGCATCCGATCATTCAGTTCGTGATCGGCCTCTGTCTGGTGTCTCTGGCGCTCATCCCAATCATGCATCTCATTGAGTGGGCGACCCATGGTGGAACGTTCTTCGACGCCGAGCTATGGATCGTCGCTTTTTTCGTCGTAATTGGCGTCTACCTGGTCTTTACCGCTTTTCGCCGCGGGCTGTTTTTCGAAGTGCGAACTCCTGGCGGAACCAAACGGCTCACGTTTCACAAGCGCCCGCAGCCGGAGATACTCGATCCGTTCGTGAAATCAATCGAGCAGCGATACGGCCTGCACATCCAGAGGTGATGACTTCGTGGAGCGATGGGGCGAAGCGGGCGAAGGGGGTCGAACCCTCGACATTCACGTTGGCAACCTGTACGCATTTCTCCGATTTCAGCCTGAAAATGGCCTTTTGCACTACAAAACTCGATCTTTTTGCACTACATTTCTGCCTTCGCCGGCTCCAAAATCCTGGCGGATTTCGTCCTGATCGGCCGTTGCCGTGACAGCGCAGCACGTCAAAGCCGCAAGAAGCGCATCAGAAAACTTGCTTACACGGACCACCGCGAATCGGCTGGCACGTCAGCTTTCGCGACCCCGCGAGTGGGCTGCCGCGAAAGCACCGATTCGGAAAGGTACCGCAAGATCGACCCAGTGAACACGACGTTATTACTCAAACCGGCTCGACTCTAAATCCAGTTTGTAGATGTTCCCTTCATATCCCACGTAATAAATCTCGCCTTTGGCGTCCTGCCCGATCGACACGACCGACTGCGTCGTTTTGGTCAGCACGCGAACCTTATCCAGCACGCGGTCCTTCGCGGTCATCGCAAAGAGGCGTTTCTGCTGGTAGTCGCCGAAGATGTATGCACCGTAGAAGCTCGACTTGGGATCGCCGCGATAAACGTATCCCCCGGTAACCGACTGGCCGTACTTGCGCGTGTACGCGAAGACCGGCGGAACGTATATCTCACCGTCACGGCGATACTTGTTCGAGAAGCGCTCAAACCCTTCAAAAACGTTCCAGCCGTAGTTCTCACCCTTGCGGACGATGTTCACTTCCTCGTAGAGATCCTGGCCGACGTCCCCTTCCCAGAGATCGCCCGTCATCGGATCGAACGCGAATCGCCATACTTCGCGATGTCCGTAGGTCCAGATCTCCGGGCGAACCCCCTCCTTTCCAACGAACGGATTGTCCTTCGGAACAGAATATCCCTTGCCCGGATCCGGATGATCGACGTCAATTCGAAGAATCTTCCCCTGCAGGAGTGAGAGGTTTTGCCCGTTGCCTGATGGATCCGTCTGCGGACCCGAGTCACCCATTCCCACATACAGGTAACCATCCGGGCCGAAGTCGAGTGCGCCACCCGGATGATCGTTGGTGATCGAGTGGATGAGTCGTGAGATACATGATCAGATCAGCAAACTGCTGCTGACTCATCTGCCCTTCGAGCCCCTCGGGCATCAGGGAAAGGTTACTCGTCTGCTGCCGGTCGATGTCCGCCGTCTTGATCTTCACGAGCTTTGCATCGGAGCCCATGATGCTGATCGAATCGGCTGAAGTTTCCTTGACGATCCCCTGAAGCTGATCGCCGGATTTGGTGCGGATGATGGTGGTGTTGTAGCCCGGCGCGATCGTCGCTGACGGTTGCAGTACCTGCTGAATCAAATCATCGCGGCCGAATTTGTCACCGATCGTGAAGAGATCCGGGCCGGCCTTGCTGCCGCTGCCATCGATGGTGTGGCAGTTTCCGCAGGCTATTCTTTGCGGCTCAAGAAACAGCTTCTTTCCCGCCTCGGCATTACCCTGATGCGTCATCGCATACTTCAAGTACAGATCGGGCGTCGTGG
>Ga0182024_10013840_pt1 | contig 15682 bp, 12 predicted proteins | sample P32metaG_FD_120480 | JGI IMG/M metagenome (GOLD analysis project Ga0182024, IMG submission 120480) | Permafrost microbial communities from Stordalen Mire, Sweden - P3-2 metaG (Illumina Assembly) | ecosystem: Environmental > Terrestrial > Soil > Wetlands > Permafrost | place: Sweden: Stordalen... | reverse complement strand
GGCCTCCTGTGAGTTGGTGAGTTCAGCAACACCAGTCTGACAGGAGGCCGCGACTTGCGCGAACCGTTAATTACTTGGAAGCCAATACTTATGGACGGTGCTTAAGTGAATGCCATTCGGGACGGGTGCAATTACGCCTCCTCAGTCAGCGTAACAGTTCACTGTGCCGCCGTCTTCGGGCTCACGACGGCGCTCGGAGAAGCCGCGGCGGCGCGAATACACTTGCTGCGGCGTGTGGTGTTCTTGAGCTGCCGCGCGAGTTTGAATTACGAGTACGCCTCGACCGGATTCCGATGCGGACATCCACAGACTGCGATAACGCATCGACACTGCGTGGATCGCGGTGAGGTTGTCGAACTGACCACACGCCGCAGCAAGCGTATTCGCGCCGCAGCGGCTTCTCCGAGCGCTCTTCGGTAATGCGCTCGCCGGGCGGTAAACAGTTACCGAGGCGATCGATCGGATTTTGCGGAAATACGCTGAACAAGCGGGACAGACGCACGGCGTTTCACGCCAACTTCTTTACAATACGTCTATCTGGCCCGGACCCCGGCTGGACATTGTGTTGCTATTGTGCTACAATTTCCGCCATCAACACGAGGAGCCAGCCATGGGCATTAAAACCGCAAGCGTGCATGCACGAATTCAGCCAAACCTTAAAGTGCGGGCGGAAGCGATTCTGGATCAGCTTGGAATTTCCACGTCTGAGGCCATTGCCATCTTCTTCAGCCAGATTGCGCTGCGCAAGGGCCTGCCGTTCGATGTACGGATTCCGAATAAAATCACTCGAAAGGCCATGCGGGAGGCCCGCGGCGGGCGCTCCAGGAAGTTTTCCAGCGCGGCGAAGTTGATGGCAGATCTGAATGCTTAGGCTTGAACGCACCAATCAGTTCAAGAAAGACTACAAGCTCGCGAGGAAAGGGGTAAAAAGCTTGAGCGCATTGAGTCTGTCATTCACTCACTGGCAAGCGAAGAGGCTCTCCCTGCTCGCCATAAGCTCACAAATTGACCGGCGAACTGGAGGGCTATTGGGAATGTCACGTCGAACCTGATTATCTGCTGATGTACGAGTACCGCGCCGGAAGCTTGATGCTCGTCCGCTTGGGAACTCATGCCGACTTGTTCTGATTGATGTTGCGAAGCTTGGGTCAGAACCCCGACTAGCGATGCGAATCCGTTCGGTCTTTCTCTTCTTCGCTGGCTTCCGTCAACTCCTCGGGTGTCATCTGAGCGATTAGGGCACCCCCACGGTTGTGCAGCAACACCCAACGCCGTCGGCAGAGCGATCAATTCGGTCCCACAAACTCATCCAACCCCACCGGCTCCAATCCCTGATCCCGCAGCCGCTTCACCAACGGCTCAATCGCCCGCACCGTCACGCTCGGGTCGCGCTTACTCTGCGGGCCGACGCCATCGTGCAGGACGACGATATCGCCGGCGCGGGTCGCGGGGATCAGGCGGGCCAGGATTTTATGCGGCGTGGTCGTCAGGCCGTCCATGGCTCTTCTTGTCCAGGTGATGGTTCGATATCCGCTCGCGGCTTTCATCATCGCCGGCGTTTTGATGCCGAGCGGCGGGCGGAACAGGGTTGGCTTTTTGCCGATGCAGCGCTCGATGGCGGCGGCGGTTTTTTCAAGTTGCTCGCGCCAGAACGCCTGGCCGTGCAGGAAGCCGAGGGCGGCGTGGTCGAAGCTGTGGTTGCCGATGAGATGGCCTTCGCGATCGATTCGCTCGACCAGCTGCGGATGCGCCTCGACATATCGGCCGATCACGAAGAACGTCGCGCGGACATTCAACCGCTTCAGCAGATCGAGAATTTGATCCGTCCCGCCGGGCCACGGCCCATCATCGAAAGTCAGCGCGACTCGCGGCAGTCCGTCGGTCGGTCCCCGCGCCGTCACCGGACCAAACCATTGGCACCCGGGCATCGCCAGCGGGTACGCGACGGCTCCCGTCACAACTCCCGCCGTCAGCGCGGCGACAATTAAAGGTCCGATCATCACCTGCCCGCCTGATGCACCACCGGCTCATATCCCGGCTCGATCTTCTGCAACACATCGTGGATGCGCATCGGGCCATCCGCCCGGCCGGTCATCGTCATCACAAATGTGGCGGTGTTCACCTGGTTTAACGAGCCGTGCGTGGACGCCATTTTGATAAATTTCTCGAACGCTGGCCGGCCGGCGCACCAGCCATCTTTCATCGTCAGCATGACCTCCGGCGGGTGGGTGACGGTTCCGTGAAACCCATCCCACAAACGCCGAGCACCGTCGGGATAAGCGGCATCAAGCGTCGCCGCGAACCAGTCGGCATCAGAAAGATATCCATCGCCGTCAACCTTCCCCGCCGTCCGAAGCTGCTCAAGCACCTTCGCGTACCGCAACACATCTGCATCGATCGGTACATATCTCAGCTTGTGGTCGCGGCAGTCGATCGCCGCCGAACCTTGGGCATTGCGAACAATCACGCGATCACCGTCAAGATACGCCGCCAGATCGACCCGCGGGCAGGCGCACAGCGCCGCCGAAACTTTCGCGGGCTGGTTCGTGCGAACTCCGACATACGTCACCAGCCCTTGCAGCTCGAGAACCACGTCGTTGGGTTTGTCGAGCCGATCGCTCGCGTGAAATCCCGCGGCGTTGAGCCACGGGTCGAGCGTCACGTTCGTCGAAGCCATCAGGTTATGCCCATGGTCGGCCAGCATCGTGATCTTCACCGCGCCCTGGCGCTCGTAGAGCACCTGCAGGCAGAGCCGCCGCACACCGGCCAGAACTTCGTCGAGGCCCGCGTGCCCATACTTGCTCAGCATGCTCGACGCGCTGGCGAAGTAGACCAGCGTGACTCGGTTCGGGCTGTCGTCGAACGTTTGCTTGGCCAGTTGCAACTCAGCGTCGTACCACTCGCGCGGATGGAGATACGCCAACCCCGATTGATACATGCTCATCGTGTAATCGAGCCGCCGCTCCCAAGGCTCCTTGTAGCTGTGCAGCAGCCGATCCCACATGGTGTCGGCCGGCGCTTTGGCATCGCGGTCGTAGTAATTGTCCACCACGCCGGGTAATGGCGGCGCGTGCAGAAAGCTCGAATAGCAGATTTCCGTCAGCGACGGGAATGGCCCAATGACCTTTACCGGTGCATCCATCCATGGAAACTGCCCACGCCGGTAACTTGCGGCCATCGACTCAAACGGAATCGAATCGAGCATGATAATCAGATGCGGGACGTCGCCGTTCGCGTAATCGTGCAAGTGATAGAGCCGGTTGAAATGCCCATCGCCGGCGTCGTCATAAGCCAGCGTTTCGAGCCGGCCATGCGCATCGCGAAGCAGCGCGAAGTCAGCGCGACCGCGGTTATGCGTATCGAAGAACCAGCCACGATCCGATGTCTCCAGCGCATGGGTTGGAAACGTAAGCCGGCCGGCCGGCGCGGAGCAGCCGGCAAACAGCAGCAGGAGCATCGTGGGGAAAACGCGGGACAACTTCATTTGCGACGCGACAGACTAAACAAAATGGGAAGCAGAAGGAACAACACCCCCGCCAGACAAGTGACCACACCCGTTGCCGACGCGATGCCCAGGGACCGCTCGGCAGGAACGCTCGTCGACGCCAGCGAAATGTATCCGAGGCCCGTCGCCAGCGCGCAAACAGTCACGGCGTGGACTGCGGTCTGCACGCGGGATGTCAGCTCATTCTTTGTCACGCCGAACACGTGCCGCCGTCGAGCTGCGTTCACCAGAAAGATCCCGTAATCGACGTCAATGCCGATCAACAGCGGAATTGCGACGAGGTTCAACATGTTTAGATGCTCGCCGAGGATGCGAAGCAGGGCGATGGCTGTCAGCATGCCGAACGCGGTAGGAAGCATCGCCAGCGTCGCATCAGTCAGGCTGCGGAAATGAACGCCGAGATAAATCGCGCTAGCCAGCAGCGCGATCAAACTGAGTCGCGGCAGCTCAGCTCGGATGGTTTGCTCGGTGTCGTGGCCCGCGACGCCTAATCCCGTGACGGTCACACCAGGCAGATCCGCCAACGCCCCTCGGGCGGCATCGATTGAGGCATCGCGCGCGATGCGATCAGTTTCCGTATCCTGCCTGGCGAAGACGTACATCAGCGATTCGGTTGCCGGGGATTTTCCCGCTAATGCCGCCGCCGGAAGCACCGCCTCGGCGACGCGCCGGTATTGCAGCAGATCGTTGATGCCCGGCGCAGTTTCGCGCGACAGGAGCACGCGCAGAAACGATTCGTACGGCTCAAAGGGTTTGGCCGCGAAACCGTTGTCCGCCAGCGCGTTCTTGAAATCAGCGACCACGCGATCGGCCATCAAGCTCGGAAGCGCCGCACGTCGTGCGGCCGCCTGACTCGGGTCGGGCAGAAGATCGGCCAGGCCAAAAGTGGATTTGATCTGTGCCGCGGCGGCGGGATCGTCATGCAGGCGCCGCTTCACTTCATATGCGAGCGAAATGAGCTTGTCAGGTGAATCTGCCGACAGGAAAACTGTCAGCGAATCCATCGAGATGCCGAACTTTTCGGATAGATGGCGTTGGGCATCGATCGCCGGATTCGGTCTCGGATGCATGACGGTTAGATCGGTCTCGAGCGGCAGCAGCTCTCGCCCGCCGCGAACGACCACGATGCTTGCGCCGATCGTCGCGATAACGCACAGCGCGAGCCAGATGTGTCGTCGCCGCGCGATGGAAGCCACGGCTCGGTCAGCCTCGAGCCGAAATCGCGTCCGCTCGGGCGGCGTAGCGCGTCGGTCGGTCAGGCGAAGCGTAAGCGGAAGCAGCGCCACGACGCACACGAACGCGCCCGAGAGGCCGAGCGCGCCAAGCATCGCGAAGTCTCGCAACGCCTGCACGTGAGACGCGCCGATGGCGAGGAATCCGATGACGCTCGTCGCCCACGCGGCGAGAATCGCGCCGCTCATTGATGTTGCGACGGCGCGGGCGGCGTCGATGGGCGATTCGCCACCGCGTCGTTGCGATTCATAAAGCGAGATGTACTGAATCGAATAGTCGATGCCCATGCCCGCGAGAATCGCACCCAGCACCGCGGTGATGGGCGTCAGCGCCGGCGACACGATCGCGAACCCGGCGAAGCCAAACAGGATGCCGAGCGCGACGGGTCCGAATGCGAGGACGAAAAGCTGGAACGGATTGCGATAGATGATGATGAACAGGAACTGCAGGAGAATCGCCGACCCGATCACACTCTCGATCATGTCACGGCGGATTGACTGCTCGCTCGTCGTGGCGATCGCATATGAGCCGGCGTATTCGAGCTGAAGCGAGTCGCCGTTCACCGAGTCGGAAGTTTGTCGCGAGAGATCGACGATCTTACGAGCGTATTCCAGATGACTCGGCGGCTCGCGGCCGATCACCCGAATCAGCAGTGTCTTTCCATCCGGCGAAACGAAATCCGTTCCGTTGTCATAGGTGCGAAACAGCTTCTGGCTGCCAAGCCGATCCATGATGAACTCGCGCAGCCGCAACGGATCGATCGCAATGGTTTGGCTCAGTGCCTGCGCCGCCGGGCCCGGGGTGGCAAGCAGCGCGCGATCCTGCGCGAGCTGCGCGTTCATCTGCTCGGGGGTCAGTCGACGCCGAGCGGCCGCAAAACTCGCGTCATCCAGATAATAAATCGCCGACGGGGCGATGACATGCTCCACGAAGGCGCGGCTATCGGCATCGGCTTGATAGAGGACACCGTCCGTCAGCGCGCTCAACTCGGGTGATTTGGTAACTGCTTCGGAAAAACGATGGCCGAACTCGCTGAGCTTTTGCGGATCGGGTTGCGCGCTATCCGGGAGCGACGCGAGAATCAGAAGCTGGTCGGCGGCGGGAAAATCATTGAGCACGTGTCCGAGAGCGCGAGCCGATGGATCGCTTTTCGTGAACATCGCTTCCAGCGACGTATCGGTATGCAGCCGAAATGTCAGGAGGATCGCGATGAGCGCGGCAGCACCTGCGATGATTAGCGTGGCGGTGGGGCGATCGATTGGCCACACAACCGCCCGCGCAAAGCGGCGTTTCATTGCAGCTTCTCCGCGCGACGCGGCGGCACGAACGCCCTGGGCGGAAGCGGTTGATTGATCTGCATCTGCTGTAGCGTCACGTCGATGCGATTGCCGTCGTTCAATGCAAGCAGTTCCGTGGGAAACACGATGCCGCCGCCAAAGTCGGAATAGTTCTTGAGATCGAGGGTGAACCGTACGTGGCCCGATGGGCCGAGCAACTGATATTGCCGGATTACCAGCGTGCTGCGCTGCACGCGGCCAACGAACATCTGATCAGTGTCGGCGGGGCGACGGAAGCGGAATTCATCGCCGCCGGCGTCGAGAACCTGGAGTCGCGGGTCGTTGAAGATGTCGGGGCCGAACAGCGAGATCGCGCGGGCGAGTTGCTGCGCGCTCACGCTGGTCGGCAGCATCTGCGTGCGACGATCGGGATCGGATGGCATTTCGATCCACGTTCCATCCGGCGTCAGGGTGAGATCGAACACCGCCTGGTTGAATTTCCATGCGCGAAGCCGAACGCGCTGGTCGGGAATCGACATCGCGATGGCGCCATCAAGGCGAATCGATTCGCCATCGGCACGAGTCAGATCGAGGATGCAGGAACAGTTCAGCGTCTTCAGATGACTGGCGCGCTCAGCCATCGTGCGAAGGGCAGTTTGGTCGTCGGTCCACGGATAGGTTGGCAGATTCTCGGGGCGCTGGGTGCAGCCGACACTGAATAGGAGCGCCGCCAGGAGGAATGGAACACTGAGTGCGAGAAATTCAAAGTGCCCGCCGAGCCGGCTGGCGCGTCCGGGCGCGCCCAACGTGACATGGGCTTCCAGCCCATGCCAAGCAATTCTCAACTTCGGCTCGCGCTCCGCCTCGAATAAACCCGCTTGAAGCGAAGCGCTCTTTAATACTGTTGCCCCGCGTAAATCGAGAATCTTGCGGAACCACAGGTGGCGAGCTTGGACATTTGAATTGGAACGATTGCCAAAGTGTGAAAATCGCTTGCATGGGCTGGAAGCCCATGTCACGTGGGGCGCGCCGGAATACGTTGTCTTCGAGGGCGCCGTGAATTCCTGGCACGCGATAAACGTCACGAGGCCTCCACCATCCGCCGAAGCACTTTTCCCGCCGGCGAAGTGGGCAGGCTCTGCCGCACCTCGAAGACGCGGGGGACTTTATATCGGCTTAGCTGCTGCTGCGTGAACTGACGGACTTCAGCAATGGAAATATCGAGGTCGGGCCTGGCGGGGACGAGAATCGCGCGCAGCCGCTGCACGGTCGGCGAAAGTTGAATCGGCACCACGACGCAGGCGCCGACGGACGGATGCCGAGCGATGACGGCTTCCACCTCAAGTGGATTCACTTTTCGCCCGCCGATGTCGATGAGCAATTTCTGACGGCCGGTGATGGTCAGCGCGCCGCGGGAATCGAGCCGGCCGATATCACCGGTGAGCCAGTGGCCGTCGATCAGGGACGCGTCAGGATCGTCGATATAGCCGGTGAACATCGACGGGGCTTTAACCGCGACCAATCCCGCGCCGGCGTCGGCGTCGAGAATGCGAATCGACACTTCGCGCATCGGCCGGCCGACGCTCGCGGGATCGAAGCCATCCCAATCAGGATCGTCGTAGCTTACGGAACCAATCTCGGTCGCGCCGTAGAGCTGGCCAATGCGAACGCCGAAGCGATCGAGGAATCGGTCGAACGTTTCGCGCGGCAACGGGCCGCCGGCGGAGTAAGCGCGGCGGAGGTTTGGGAAGGTGAGGCCGTCGGCGTGGCCGATCATGTCGAACATGAACGGCACGCCGGGCAATGTCGTGATCTGGCCGCTCTTCAACGCTTTGAGCACCGCGGGGAGATCAAACCTTTCACACACGTACACATGGCTGCCGGCGGTGATGGGGGCGAGGATGCCGTGTTCGAGTCCGTAGGAATGACAGAGCGGAACCGCCGCCAGAACGTGATCGGCAGTCGTGAATTTGCAGGCTTCGATCATGTTGAACGTAACGGCGTCGAGCGAAGTCGCGTCCCGCCGCGCGATCTTCGGCTCGGCAGTGGTGCCGGAACTCTGCAGCAGCAGGGCCGGTGAAACCGCCGCGGGAACCGGCCAGCTTGGCGATGTCAGCAGCAGCGAGTCTTGAGAAAGCGCAGCAAGCGGAACCGATTGGCTGAACGCGTCCTTAAACGCCGGCGCGGTATTCACGTCAACTATCACCGCGGCGACACTCGCGCGCCTGGCAGCGGCGATGCATTCAGGCGGCGAGGCTTCGGCTGCAAGCGGAAAAAGCGTGCGCTCGGCAACGAAAGTCCCCAAAAACGCCGCGATGTATTGCGGCTGGTTGGGTTGGCAGAGCATCACCGTCGAGTCAGTCGGAGTCGCATCACGTAGCACCGTCGCAATGCGATGGATCATCTCGACAAGCTCGCGCCGGGTAAGATGATCTTCAATATTCTCGACACGACACGCGGCAATGGCATCAGGAGCGGCGCCGGCGAGGGTTTCGATCTGGCGCAACAGGCGAAGCATTACACTGCCACCGTCGCCGGCTGACCGCTGAGCAGCGAGAACCTCGCCTGCTTCGGCACGAGTTGGAAGTGACGATTGAGCCACATCAACAGCTCGAAGAGCCAAAGCCGCCAGCGCAGGCAAAATGCCGGCTTCGGGAACACGTTGCCGGCAAGAATCGACAGAATCGCGCAGTGGACCTTCAGTGGGCCGCGGCCTTCGAGAAAGAGTTCGCGGAAGGAGTGATCGTAATACTGGCGAATCAATCGGAAGAAGATGCCCGTGGTTCCGTCGACGAATTTGATGTAATCGCGCCGTGCCCTTGCCGGTGCCACTTCATTGCAAAGCAACTTGCCGACGTACATCGCCGACTTTTGCCCGGCCAGCATCGCGAGGCAGACGCCGGTGGAGAAGATCGGATCGACAAACGCCGCGGCGTCGCCAACGAGAAAGTATCCGGGACCAGCGTACGGTCGGCAACGATAGCTGAAGTCCGCGGCGACATAATTCGTTTCCGGGCCGATCGCATGCTCCATGCGCTCTTTCACCACCGGCGCGCGTTCGACGCCCCATTGCAGGACGCGATTGGCCGGCACATCCAGGTTTCGCGCGACGGTCGGGTTGAGGACAAGTCCGACACTCGTTCGGTGCTCGTCGAGCGGGATGAGCCAGAACCAACCCTCGTCGGCCATCACGATGAGCGGGTAGCCGCCTTCGGGGCCCTCTCGGCGGTCGACATTTTCAAAATGCTGGAAGTGGGCGACTTTTTGAAGACGCGGGTCTTCACTTTTCTGTCGCGTGCCGAGGTGGCGAGCGACAACGGCGCCCTGGCCGCTGGCATCGACGAGCCATTTAGCGGACAGCTCGGCATCGCCGATGCTCACGGCGACGTCTCCATCGGCCAAACGCACGATCGATTTCACCGCGGTCGATTCACGCACTTCAGCCCCAGCTTCTCTGGCGGCGTCGAGAAGCATTTTGTCGAACGGCGCGCGCTCGATGTTGATTGTGGGGGAGACGGGCAGCAGGCCGATTGTGAACGGATATCGCGCGAATTTGGCGCCATCGGCCATCGCGAATTCCACGCCCAGCTTCGGCACGTGCGGGATGCGAGACAGCTTTTGCTCGAGTCCCAGTTCCTGAATCAGCGGGAAGTTTCGCGGCAGCAGTGATTCGCCGATGTGAAATCGCGGGAAGGTCGCGCGCTCCAGCACGACGACGCGAAAGCCCTGGCGTGCCAGTAACATCGCGGAGGTTGCGCCAGCGGGCCCGCCCCCGATAATGATGACGTCGTAGTCAGGCTTCGACAAACTTACTCCGCGCGACTGATTAACTGACGACAGGTTGTGAACTTGGCGCTGATTGCGCGCGACCCAGAAGTTGCATCGACGCCTCAAGCACCATTGCCGGCGTCACGCGCGTCATGCAGCGGTGATCCAGCGGGCAAACTTTTTTTTGGCACGGGCCGCAGAACACTTTTACCGCGACCTTCCGCTCTTTCTCGAAATTGATCTCCGTCCATTCCGGATGCGTTGGGCCGAAAATGGTAACGACCGGCACATCAAACGCGGCGGCGATGTGACGCGGACCGGTGTCGTTGGTGATCATCAGATCGCAGCGCTTCACGATTTCCTTGAGCGCACCGAGGGACATGCCCTTGTTCGATAGGTCGAGACCCGCGTGCCGCATGCAGCGCTTGATCGATTCGAGGATCGGCTTCTCACGCGGCGTTCCGCTGATGAGGACTATCGCGTTCAAGTCGTCAATGAGCTTGTCAGCGACTTCGGCGAAATATTCCGGCCGCCAGCATTTGGCCGCACCATATTGCGCGCCGGGATTCAGCAGCACCAGCGGCGGCTCGCCGTGCGAAGCGGGCCGATTGATCGCGCCGTCGAGCCCGCAGCGAACCAGCAGTTCCGAACCCTCGCGCGCGTCGGATTCGGTGACGAACAGCTTCATCGACAAATCCCGGCTGGCGGCGCCCAGGTAATGGGCGATGCCCATATACGTTTTGATCAGCGGCACCGGGATGTACTTGCCGCGATCTTTCACGTGCAGCAGCTTGTCGGTCAGCAGGAAGCCGCGGGCGTCGCGCTCATAGCCGACAACGCGGGGGATGTTGGCCATCTTGCAGGTGAGGGCGGACTTGAAGCTGTTGGGAAGCAGCACCGCCAGGTCAAATTTCGCGGCGCGCAGCCGGCCCGAAAGGTCGAGCAAACCCTTGCCGGTTTTGCTTTTTGTCTTGCCGGTGCGATAGGTGATGAACTGATCCGCCCACGGCATGCCGCTATAGAGCGGCTTCACGTAGCGACGCATCAAATATGCGATATGAGCCCGCGGGTATCGCTCGCGCAGAGCGCGAAGCGTGGGCGTCGCCATGACGGCATCGCCCACCCAACTCGGTTGCACAACAAGAATTCTGCCGGGATCGTCCATGCGCGGCCGGAGTATATCCGCCAGCGGCTCGCAAAGGGTAGCGTTCTATTCGGCGGAGAATTTTAGAATCGTCGTCTGATCGAACTTTTCGCCGGGCCGGAGGGTCGTTGTCGGGAATTCCGGATGGTTCGGCGAATCCGGATAATGCTGCGTTTCCAGACAGACTGCGCCGAATTGCACGTAGGGTTTGCCCGACGGCCCCGACGTTTTGCCGTCAAGGTGGTTGGCGGTGTAAAGCTGCACGGCCGGCTGCGTGGTGAACACTTCCATCACCCGCCCGCTCTTCGGATCCTTGACGCGCGCCGCGAAGCTCGGCGTCGTGCCCGAGCTGCTCAGGCAATAGCTCCAATCGTATCCGCCGACTTGTTCAATCCGCGATCCGATCGCGGTCGGCGTGGTGAAGTCCATCGGCGTGCCAGCCACGGCGCGAATCTCGCCGGTCGGGATCTGCGTCGGGTCCGTCGGCAAGTATCGATCGGATTTGATCGTCAGGATGTTGTCGAGGACGGTGCCGTTGCCTTCGCCGGCGAGGTTGTAATAACTGTGATTCGCCAGGTTCAGCACGGTCGGCTTGTCGGTCGTCGCCTCAAATCGATATTTCAGCGAGTTGTCATTGCCCAGCGTGTATGTGCAGGAAACGTTCAGCGTGCCGGGATACCCCTCTTCGCCGTCCGGGCTGACGTAGCTGAATTTCACGCTTGCGCCGTCGTTGTTTTGCGACGGCTCGGCTGTCCAGATCTGCTTGTCAAAACCCTTCTTCCCGCCGTGCAAACTATTCGGCCCGTTGTTCACGAACAGCGAATAGGTCTTGCCGTCGAGTTGAAACTTCGCGTTGGCGATGCGGTTGGCGTAGCGCCCCGCCGTCGCGCCGAAGAACGGGCTGCGCGTCTCGTAATCCGAAATCTTCGTGAACCCGAGATTCACATTTGCGAATTTCCCATCGCGATCCGGCACATCCAGCTCGACCAGAATCGCGCCATAGGTCATCACCTTGGCGGTCATCCCTTTGCTATTGGTCAGCGTATAGAGCTCGACCGCTTTGCCATCTTTGGTCTTGCCGAAATCAGATTTTGCAACGCCCATGTGCGGCTCCTCCGCTTTCGCCCGAGTTGGGGCGAGTGCCAATATCAAAGTCAAAACGGTTAAAGCACGGTATCGCATGTTCCGCCTCGCCAAGTCCCCACCCCATGAAAATTGGAGGATACGCAAAGAGATTCGGGACGCCAAGTTGAAGCGCCCACCGAACGTAGGGAAGGCTGGACGTCGAGGTTAATCGGCCTTCGGCAGCTTCTTCTCCTCGGCTGCCAGCCGCCGCTCCACCTTTCTTGCGTCCTCGGCCGGCGGCAACGACTCGGGTACGATCCCGCGATTAGTGAGCACCTTTCGCACATCCTTGTTGTTCTTGACGTGCTCTTGCGTGATCTGAAACTCGCTTTTCAAGTCGTCTTTACGAATGTTGAAATTCGTGATTTCGTTGGCGAAGTCCTTAGCCTTGATCGTGATCGTCGGAAGGAAATCCGCCAGCGGACGGCTTTCGGGAACCTTCAGCCGATCCTTCATCTGCTGTGTCGTCTGGCTGCCGAACAGCGCCCGATCGCCTTTGCTGCGAATGATGCCGAAGCTTTTCTCGTCCCGTGTCCGCTCGTAAATCAGCCCCGATAGTTCCTTCTCGGAAACCGACAGCTTCTTGCGCGCCTGCACGCGTTCGACGTCGATCAGCCGTTTTTCAATCAATTCCGCCCGACGGGTTTGGACCGCGAAATATGTCTGCGCGAACGCGATCGGTTCCTTGCTTGGGTCGCCGTTCTGGGCGATCAGGTAACAGGCGTAGCGCGTCAGCATGATGTCTTGGACTGGACGGACCGCGCTTTTGGCCAACGGGATCATTTTGTTGGTATCAACAAAATGATCCTTTGGCTCAAAACCTGCGTTGCGACATGCGGTTATGGCTTTTTCGACCACAGCGGTGAAGTTGCGCCATTCGGTATAGCCCAGTACGCCTTGAAGCTCGCGCGCCAGCCAGAATTCCAAGCCGGTGTCGTCCTCGACGTGAACCAGCCGCTCGAATTCATTGCACAATTGTTGAATGGTTTCCCGCTTCATGAGGCTCTCCCTTTTTGTGAATTGCCGGTGGTGCAATTACCAACTTGCAGTGGGTGCTCAATTGCCTCCCTCAAATGATGCGATCGAGGAGTTCGCAATTATGCGGTTTTCGTTGGCTCTTGTCCAAATAATCTGATTGCAAGTAGCGCGAAGCGCAAGGCGGCAACATTTTCGCGGCACCGGCCCGCGCATGGCTTTTTCGACCCAGCTTGGGTGTGATACGCTCACCCCTCTAACGGTCAAAAGCGTGAGAACCATGAACACCCATCTGCGATTCGCGTCGGTCTTTTTCTGTGCGATCCTGTCGAGCATTGGCGCGCGGGCCGACGATTGGCCGCAGTGGCTTGGCCCCACCCGCGACGGGGTATGGCATGAGAGCGGGATTATCGAGAAATTTCCACCGGGTGGGCCGCCGGTGCGATGGCGGGTTCGGATCAGCGCGGGCTATTCTAGTCCGACGGTCGCCGGGGGGAAGGTTTACCTTTTCGATCATGTGCTGAGCGAAGGGGCGGCGCGGTCGAAGGATCCGTTCGCGCGGATATCGACGCCGGGCAAGGAGCGCGTTTTGTGTTTTGACGCGTCCAGCGGCAAGCCGCTTTGGACGCATGAGTACGCGTGCGATTACACGATGAGCTACAACGCCGGCCCGCGGGCGGCGCCGCTGGTGGACGAAGATCGCGTTTACACCTTCGGCGCGGAGGGTGATCTGCGGTGCCTCCGCGCCAGCGATGGATTTCTGCTTTGGCAAAAACAGCTCAGCATTGGCGGCGGGCACACGCCCATGTGGGGATTCGCCGCCAGCCCGCTGATCGAGGGTGATAACCTGATCATCGTCGGCAACGACCCCACTGGCAGCGTGCTGGCGTTCAACAAACACACCGCCGCGCTGGCCTGGCAAGCCTTGCCCGCGAAGGAGCCCGGCTATTCGTCGCCCATCGTCATCGAAGCCGGCGGCACGCGACAGCTCATCGTGTGGAATCCGCAGTCGCTCAATTCGCTCGATCCGAAAACAGGAACGGTCTATTGGTCGGAGCCCTTCATCGCTAAGGCCGGCATGAGCATCGCGACGCCAAAGCGCGCCGGCGATCTGCTGCTGATCAGTTCCTTCTACAACGGGTCAATGATGATGAAGCTCGATCCGCAAAAGCCCGCGGCGAGCGTCGTCTGGAAGATCGGCGGCAAAAGCGAGCGCAACACCGCCGCGTTGCACGCGGTGCTCTGCACGCCGGTGATTCAGGACGATTACATCTACGGCGTCTGCAGCTACGGCCAGCTTCGCTGCCTGAAAGCCCTGACCGGCCAGCGCATCTGGGAAACCTTCGCCGCCACGACCGCGGACGCCGGCCAGACGCGCTGGGCCAACGCGTTCATTGTCGCCAACGCCGATCGCTATTTCCTGTTCAACGAACAGGGCGATCTGATCATCGCGCGATTTTCCCCGAAGGGGTATCAGGAAGTCAGCCGAGCGCACCTGCTCGACCCCACGAATTTGGACCCTGGAAGAGCCGTGGTCTGGTCGCAGCCGGCGTTCGCCAATCGGTGCGTGTATGTACGTAACGACAAGGAGCTTCTTTGCGCGTCGCTGGCGGTCGATGCGAGGTAGGACTTCCGCCTGGCTGGCGAGCAAGGTCAATGGCTTGCTCGGCCATGAAACCGCACCCGTCCCGGTTGCGTCCCCATGTGCTCCCTCGGAAAAAAATCTTCTGGTTGATGGCATTGCCGAGAGTCCACGACCTATTATCGAGGTCAAATCTGGCTCGCTCGGTCAAGTCTCTCGGTGAGGCTTTGGGAACGGGCTTCTTGAATCGTGAGGCTGTATGGCTATCGAAGACAGCATTAAGACGGCGCATGATCCGCTCGCACACGCTAAGGAAGCCGAGCGACAACAGCGACTGATGGCTCAGCAGATGGCAGCGGTCGCCCGACCGCGATATGAGGTTGACCTGCGTAAGCCCGATTTGACCGCTTCGCAGCCAAATACAATCACGGCCGACGCCATTGTGAAAGCCAGTATCGCCAGCAGCCTCTACAACAAATTGCAACGATCAATCATCAGACTTCAGCAGACGACTCAGGATGGCTTTGACCTTCAGATGTTTGTTCTGCATCCGGCAATGGGGAAGATGCCGGTGGTGCAGCTGGGTTATCACGATCCAGCGTTCATGGTCTTTTATGTGCCACAAGAAGACGGTGGCGAGCCTGAGGAAGTGATTATGCACGTCTCTCAGATGGTCACGTCCTTCAAGAAGGTGAAACGGGCTAGTGGCGCTGAGGCAAAACCGCCAATCGGATTCGCCGGGGAACTGACTGGTCCGAAGCAGTCATAGGACGAACTAAATGGGACACGCGACCGGGACGCCACGGACACCACTCTTTGCCAATGAAAACGGGACGGGTCCAATATTGAGCTTTGCGCGTTGACTTGTTATCCTCTGTCTTCATGCCACGCACCGCTCGACGATCGCCGGGGGGATTGATTTACCATGGCCAATGAAAACGGGACGGGTTCAATATTGAGCTTTGCGCGTTGACTTGTTATCCTCTGTCTTCATGCCACGCACCGCTCGACGATCGCCGGGGGGATTGATTTACCATGTGATCAACCGGGCGGCCGGACGTCGGGAGCTGTTT
>Ga0182024_10013839_pt1 | contig 15682 bp, 17 predicted proteins | sample P32metaG_FD_120480 | JGI IMG/M metagenome (GOLD analysis project Ga0182024, IMG submission 120480) | Permafrost microbial communities from Stordalen Mire, Sweden - P3-2 metaG (Illumina Assembly) | ecosystem: Environmental > Terrestrial > Soil > Wetlands > Permafrost | place: Sweden: Stordalen... | reverse complement strand
GCGTCCGCCGCGCGGGCGGCTTCCTTCAAGTCGCTTTATCGAAAGCGCGCCAGAGCAGCCCGCCACCGTCATCCACTTCGGAGAAAGCGCGCTTCCGATAAAGCACTAAGACTTCTGGCTCCCTTTGAAGGATTCACGTCCGGCGGCGGTCCAGTGGCACTGAACTGCTGTCGTTCAGTTTGCAGGAAGCGAAAATCTGGGAGCTTTCCGCGGCTTGGTCGGGACCAGTTCTCCAACACAAGGCGTCGGGGCCCCACGATCGCCGAAGTCCGGTGGTACAAGGGCAGAAGCGGGCCGCGATCGCGCGCGAACGGCGGACTAGGCAGCTTGCCGGATTTCGGGTGTCTAGCGACTAATACGGACAGTGTTCACAATTGGGCATCTCCGCGGCTGGGTGACATCGCAAGCTGTTCGAATGAAAAAGAAGGAACTCACGCCCAAACAGGTGTCCTCAGTCCCATGTCCTACATGTGGTGTCGCTTCCGGGAAGCGTTGTGTGCTGTATTCCGGTGGACCGCGCTCAGAGCCACACGTAGATCGGAAGCTTTCTGCCGCTGAGGCGATTGAGACGAAAAGAACTCCCCGCGGTCCTGTACGTAAATGAATCCCATTCCGAGCGACAATCCGATATGTGCGGTGGCAAACCGTGTTACCAACAGTGATGTGGAAGTATGTCGCTCTCCGATAAGAGCGAAAGCCGGTGCTTACTCGTGCAGAACAACGCTTAGGAGGGAAGAGTTGACGTGGAGACCACCGTTATAACTAATGAAGCCCAGTTTCTTAAACTTATTCATGAAGAAGTTTACCCGGGACCGCGTTGTGCCAATTATTTCCGCCAGAGTCTCTTGCGATATGTTGGTGATCATTTTGTGAGGCTCGTCTTGCTTGCCATAGCGGGCGAGCAGTAAAAGAGTCCGAGCCAGCCGTTTCTCGCTCGAATTGAATAGCTGATCGATCAAATCCTCCTCGATTCGGATGTTCCGTGAAAGCATATAGGACACGAAGCGGTCGGAGAAAGCATGTTCAGCGTGGAGCACGCGAATCATCTCGTTTTTCTCGATAACGAGTAACGTCGTGGGTGTGGTCGCGGTCGCCGTCCCCATTCGAACAAGCTGACCGGCCATGCCCCCCTCACCAAAAAAGTCGCCGGGGCCCAGCAGCGCCACAACTGCCTCTTTCCCGACCTCGTTAACGACGGAGAGCTTTACATCGCCTTTTTGGACATACATTACACTGTCAGTGGGTTCCCCTTGAGAATAGACCTTCTGTGATCTTCGGTACTCCACAACTTTTCTCGCCAAGCCGGCCGAATCGAGAAAGGTTTGGGCATTGAAAGCGAGTTTCGGCGTAGATTTTTCTTCTCGGGGGGACTTAATTTTGCTTGACTTCTTGATTTGTCGCATAGCACAACCATGCGCAGGTTATCATAATCGCGGCGGTTTAAGCAAGATTATTGATGATTGGTGTGTAGTGGCATAGTTTGAATCGGAGGGTCCGCGGCTAGTGCTCCAAAATGAGTGATTCTACTTCTTTGAAAGCTCGCCCTTGAAACGGCTTTCAACTTCGTCACGACTCAGCGGATTTCTTGCGTTGGTCAACACGAGCGAATAGACGACGTCGTTACCGGCAAGCTCCGCGGTCATGTACGCCCCGTCTTCTGGCGGTTCCTGGTAGATGAATTTCACTTTCCTGCCGTCTTCGAGCGTTTTGATCCATTCTTCGTCTGGCATTCTTGATTCAAGCCTAGATAGAGGCCAGTGCCCGAATCCGGCACCATTCGTCCCTTCGATCGGCTGCACTTCTTGACCAGATAAGGGTCGCAATTTGTGCGGGGCAGCATATTTTTCCGGAAAGATGCCTCTCGGTCGGTCACCCGACAGCGACACAGAATGCTATTGCAATCCGAGCTCTCCGCTAAGCTGCTGGCAAATTCCACAGCACTCGCCAGGGCCGCGTTCTAGTTTCTTGCCGCTCAGGATCTTCTACCATCCGCATCTGCGGTCTGTGATCCAAATTGAAAGGTGTCTCTTAGGGGACAGACGCGCTCTTTCCCAGTGTTTAAGATGCCGCCTTGGATCGCCTGCTGTTGATTGAAGGAAGGAAACCTATGGCACACTCCGCAGTTCCACCTTCGGCTGGCTCCCGGGAGTTCGGTTTTGCCGACACTTCAGTCAAAAATGAGGCGCCCTCGTCCGGTGTGTCTTGGCCGGCGGTGCTTGCTGGCGCATTTGCAGCCGCCGCTTTATTGCTGAGCCTGCTCGCATTGGGCGCTGGCATCGGTTTATCGTCCATCTCGCCGTGGTCAAACATGGGCGCATCGACCTCCGCTATCGGAATCGGCGCTATCGTGTGGCTAATCGTCACGCAAATCATAGCTGCGACGATGGGCGGCTATCTGGCGGGCCGATTGCGCACGAAGTGGGTGAATATTCACACCGACGAAGTATATTTCCGTGATACCGCGCACGGCTTTCTAGTGTGGGCGGTTGGCCTAGTAATCACGGCTGCGTTTTTGGCGTCGGCAGGCAGCTCCATGGTCGGAGGAGGGGCACAGGTTGGCGCCATCACTTCCGGGAGGGCAACAAGTAATCAAGCGGGCGGGCAGGTTTCTGATCCCAACAAGTATTTTGTAGACACTTTGTTCCGTTCGGTCCGTCCAGAAGACCAGAATGACGCTTCGATGCGTGCCGAGGCCGGAAGCATTTTTGCGAATGCGCTTCGACAGAAGGATGTTCCCGCACCCGACAAAACTTATCTAGGTCTATTGGTAGCGGCAAGGACGGGCCTCAGTCAAACCGACGCCGAACAACGTGTGTCTGACGTTCTCACCCAGGCTCGGCAAGCGGTCGATACCGCTCGCAAGGCCGTAGCACACACCTTGTACTGGACATTCCTCGCTCTTTTGATCGGCGCTTTTTGCGCGAGCTTTGCTGCGACCATCGGAGGAAGGCAACGCGATCATATGGTTGTGATTTAACCGGTCTTAGCTTTCAAAGAGGGGTATACAGATGCGTTCAATCTTGCTCTTGCTGCTAGGGGTGCCGATCCCCTTCATTATCTTGATCGGAATTTTCAGCCACTTCTAAACCCGCTCAACGCTGGCTAACGCTACATCCGGTCGGAGCGAGTGCGCCCCGAAAGACGGCCGGTGTCGATTTAGAAGTTGCATCGCTTCGAACAACGTTACGACTACGGCTTTGAAAGGAGACTTAAATGAAATTGAATAGCTTGAGACATCTTTACGTCGAGGAACTGAAGGATCTCTACAGCGCGGAGAACCAACTGCTGAAAGCTCTTCCTAAGATGGCCAAGGCCTCGACTTCCGAGGAGTTGCGCGCGGGTTTTGAAGCGCACTTAAAGCAGACCAAGGAACATGTGACGCGCCTTGAGAAGATCGTCAAAGCACTCGGCGAAAGCCCCACGGGCAAGAAGTGCAAGGGCATGGAAGGGCTCATCAAGGAAGGCGGCGAAATGATCGAAGAAGATCCAGGCCCCGAGGAATTGGATGCGGGCTTGATCTCTGCCGCGCAGCGCGTGGAGCACTACGAGATGGCCGGGTACGGTTGCGTCGCCACTTACGCCAAGCTTCTCGGTGAAAGCGAGGCGGAGTCGCTCTTGCGAGAGACGCTCGAGGAAGAACGAGACACCGACAAGAAATTGACTCAATTATCGGGCCACATCAACGTCGAAGCCGCTAATTCCGGCGAGACGAACGAAACGCACGCCCGATCGAAGAAGGCTGCTGCAGGCCGCTAGGGTTTCTGGAAGTCAATCTCTGCAGGAGGAGGAAAAAATGAATCGAAGATTTCTGAAATCACCGCGAATGCTTCTGGCTCTGGGCACAGCGGCGTTCTCCATGTCACTGATAGCGACACCCATGCTGGCGAACCAGGATTCCCAGACACCGGCAGACAACACCAAACAGAACAGAGATCAGACACCACCCACCGCGGATCAGCAGAAGGTGAATCCCGCTGACCGCGCCATCACGCAGAAAATTCGAAAGGCGATCCACGACGACTCCACCCTTTCGACTTATGCGCACAACATCAAAATCATCACGCAGGATGGCAAGGTTACGCTTCGCGGGCCAGTACGGACGCAGGACGAAAAAGTCGGTCTGGAAGCAAAGGCTGTCAGCGTGGCGGGACAGGACAACGTAACCGATCTACTTGAAGTTGCGCCTTCGAAATAGCCGAGCACAATTCAAAATTTGGAACGCAAAGGAGACTCAATCATGACAAACAAAAAAGTAGGCGTATTCGGAATCTATTCAACCCTCACTGCGGTGGAACACGCTACAGATTCGCTCGTCCGGGCCGGTTTTCCGAACTCAGACATTTCGGTGCTGATGCCGGAGAGCCTCGGTGGGCCGAAAGATATGGGGACAGAAAAGGCTACAAAAGCTCCGGAGGGCGCGGCAGCGGGCGTAACTGCTGGGGGCGTAATCGGTGGCACGCTCGGTGTGCTAGCAGGCGTCGGCCTATTGGCGATACCGGGCTTGGGACCATTCATCGCTGCTGGCCCCATCATGGCAGGACTCGCCGGGCTGGGTGTCGGAGGAGCGGTAGGTGGACTTACGGGCGCGCTGGTCGGGATGGGAATCCCCGAATTCGAGGCCAAGCGATATGAGGGGCGCCTGCAAAAGGGCGGAATTCTCCTATCCGTGCACTGTGATACTTCAGAGCAGATCAAGCGAGCCAAGGAAGTTTTGAAAACTACGAGCGCTGAGGACATTTCTTCTACTGGAGAATCCTCTGTTGATACCAAGACAACAGATCGTGAGGTTGTCGGTAAGGCTGGGCGCGGAACATTTTAATTCAATTAATCTATGAGGAGGAGGTCTGCAATAATCACGACTTCCTCCTTTCGTCCCTAAAATCAAGTTCAGGATTGTATAGGATAGCTGTTGTTATAGGAGAATCGCGATGACAAGAGATCACAAGGTAGGAACGATTCTAACCTTTGCATTGGGGGCCGGCGTAGGTGTCGTGGCTGCTTTACTCCTTGCGCCCAAAGCTGGAGAGGAACTACGAGACGATATTGCCGATGGAGTCAGCGATGGAGTCAATCGGGTTCGCGGCACTGGCAAAGATTTAAAGCGGAGAACACAGAAAATCGTAGCTCTAGCACAAGACCACGTACAGGATGCGATGGAGGCGGGACAAGACGCATACAGCCAAGCGAAGAAGGCTTGAGTTTCGCCAAGCAGCCTGAAAGGTCGGATTACCCGTAACTTGGATACCAGAACCGACTTTACCGGTAACCGCGTTAATCGGGCACTACCAGGCGAGCTGTTCGAGATTGTTTCCGGCTACAGTCAATTCCTCCGGCATTGCATAGCCCTTCCGGGTGTAGCTCTTGCACAGGATCGTCGGGGGAACGTTTATTTCTCTGGAAGTTTATCTGCAAGTTCGCTGGCCAGCTTGTGTACGTCCGTTGTTTTACTAAATGACTGAACCTCCTGCTTAGAAAACTCCACGTTCACACCCATGTGTTGGCAAAGCTTCTGCAACATCTGAAGGATCGTCGTCAGCTCCTGCTCGGAAAGCATCCCGACCTGAAGATCCAGATGCGACCTCTGTTCCGACTGGCGGGACATTCGACCTTGACTGATCAGCACGAAGATCGTCAAAAACACGCTTTCGGAAGAGACGACGAGCGCCAGCACTCCAAATGGAAATGGATCAAAGGGCTTGAGACCCGGAATTACGCGCAGGTTCAACAGAGCCCACCCGAATATTAGGATCAAATGAGCAGCGAGAAATCCCACATTGCCAACGAGTTTTGTAATTACGTCGCTCACTCGCTCCGTCGTAGTCCGGCGACCAAGCGCGTCATGTTCCAGTTTTGCAATTGCGTCGATATTGCGTCCGCTCGGATTCGGAGCAGCCCGGGATGGCGATTGGTCTTCCATGCGTTAGCTCCTTGAATGTGTCCTGGAACGCATTGCGCCAGCGAGGAGACGCCGACGCCCCTGCCTCCCCAGATAATGACAGCGATTCGGCTATCGCATGAATCTAGAGAAGAGGGGGAGTTTGGCACTCTTCCTACTGAGGGCTCTAATCGCTATCGAGAAGCTCTCTCGAGGGGGCTGCGCCCTCAGTCAGCGCTAGGCCGACGCCTTGATGTATTTGTGCGGAAGAGCCTCCGCTCGGTGCCTTTTTTCGTTGAATCGTTTTTTTCCTGCGGTTGCTCGTCTTCCGGATTGCGGCTTTCCGCCGTGTTGACTTCCTAATTCCGGGTTTCTGCTTGCGCATGCGGAAAGTCTATCACTGCCTCATCTGTACGAATGCAACTTTTCACGAACTGAAGACCGCAGGCAAACGTCTCATTGGCCCATTTAATCCAGGGGCCGAACTTAATACAGCTAGGGAGCTGCTGCCACTTCAGCGTATTCTGCGCTCGATTTCTTCCCGGAACGGCGGCTTAGAAAGTATGCCAGCAGGATCGCGCCCCCGAGGACGCCTAGTATGACGTCTATACCGGGCATGGCGCGAGCGCCCCAACGCGCATAACTCTTGCCGTCGATCAGCAGCATATAAGTCACAGGGATGTTACCCAGCGAGTTGATGATGGAGTATCGCGCGCTGCCGCTCTTACCCGAGTCGCCGAGGAAGTCCAGCACGACGCCCGTAAATAGGGCATAGCAGGTCCCAATCGTAAACAAAAACCCAACGGTACCTACCAAATAGACAAACGGCCGCAGCGGGCCGAGCCACAGGACTGCCAGCGCCGCCTCATTCGCGAGGCAGACCGACAGAAACGCTACCGAGGCGCGAACTCGCGTTGAGATAAGAGTCGCTGCGAGGGCGCCTGCAGCCATTAGCAGAGCCCCCGCCAGTCCGTTGATCCATGCCACCTGTCGGCCGCTGATCTGGTAATCGATCGCCAAGCCGGGCAGCAGTTGAATCATGGCTCCGCTACCCATGGGAAAAACGATCAACAACGTATAGGGAATCGCCTCCCAGCGCAGAAAGGTGGCCTTAAACTCATGCCATATCTGCCTGAGCGTCTTCCCAAGGCCGAGCCCGCCGACAGTGCGTTGCTCCGGTGCCGCTAGGGCAGCCAGAGAAGGTAGCGCAATCATGGCGGCTATGAGCCAGCCGAGCAACCCGAGCTGAATTCGCGCCGAGATCGAAACCAGCACGAATACGGCGATCGCGCCGAAAGCGAGCGCTCCGCTTTGGTAGAAGCTGCCTGCCCGACGGCGATTTGCTTCGACGCGTAGGGCGCCCATCATTCCGCCACATCCAGCGACGATCAGTTGACCGAGGCAGGCGCTCAGAAAGATTAGCCCCACCGCCCAGGGGCGGCCCAGGCTGGGCTCCTGGAATGCGGCGAGCATGGCCGCCGCCCCCGCTGTCGCGGCGACGATGAGCCAGGTGCGACGACGGATCCAGAAGTCGGTGATAGGGCTCCATAAAAAGTAGATCGTCTGAGGCAGGTTCAGCAACGCGATAATCTCGGCTCCGCGCGCCGGTCCGACACCCTGCTTCCGAAGGAGATATGAAAGCGCGCCGCCAATAACGCCGTTCATGAGCACAGCCGTCGGAGCGATCAGCAGCCCAAACAGCCACGGTCGCTCTGGCGATACAGCAGGAGATCCGGCAGCTGCGCGCTGTCGTTCGCTCATAGGCATGGGCCTGAGATTAGCATGCGCTCAGACCGGGCATTGACCGCATGATGCAACCCGGGCGATCAGTCTTTCGCGATTGTTAGAGCAAAAGTGGGATGAATGGGCGGCAAACCGGAAGGTACCCAGAACGGAGGTTCGAGGAGATCGGAGCGCAACCGGTGTTCCGCAGGACCCATTTCCTCCAACCGGACTTCTGGTCCGGAATAACTTCCGAATTCCCTGTGATCCAGGCACAATCAGAAAAAGTTGAAGGCGAACTGTATCTACTCTTGCTTGAGGGCGGATCAAGATGGCCATTGAAAAATTCACCATCCATGTGTCGGACGCGCTGCTTGCAGATCTGAGGCGCAGGCTCGATGCCACGCGCTGGCCTGACGAGCTCGAGAACGTTGGCTGGGAATTGGGCTCAAGTCTCAGCTATATGAAATCGCTGGCCGATTATTGGCGGAATGGCTATGACTGGCGGCGGCAAGAAGCAAACCTGAACCAGCTCCCTCAGTTTCGACTCGCGCTCGATGGATTCCACGTCCACTTTGTGCATGTGCGCAGCAAGTATCCAAAACCATTGCCGCTCATCATCACGCACGGCTGGCCGGGAAGCTTCGTTGAAATGGTGAAGCTCATCCCGCTCTTGACCGATCCTGCGGCGCACGGCGGAACGGCAGAAGACGCTTTCGATGTGATCGTCCCCTCTTTACCGGGTTATGGATTCTCTGATCGTCCCAGGGAGCGGGGCATGAATCCGTTCAAGGTGGCAGGACTCTGGGCCCAATTGATGGCGGAGCTCGGTTATGAACGTTTCGCTGCTCAGGGAGGCGATTGGGGCTCAGCCATTTCGACAGCTCTTGGCCTCGACCATGCCCAACGCATGATCGGCATTCACCTCAACTACATTGCCGGTCGCTTTCTTCTCGGCGGCACATTGAACCAAACCCCGGACGACGAAGTTTCCAAATCCTACCTTGCGGAACTCCGTGCATGGTGGGACTTTGAGGGCGGCTATAGCCATGTTCAAAGTACGAAGCCACAGACTCTAGGTTACGCGCTTAACGATTCCCCTGTTGGTCTTGCGGCCTGGATCGTCGAGAAGTTCCGAACTTGGAGCGATTGCTCGGGTGAGCTGGAGCACATCTTCACAAGGGATGAACTCCTGACCAATGTGATGATCTACTGGGTAACGGAGACCCTAAACTCCTCAACACGCCTGTATTACGAAACACGAGAGCAGCCGCTTCAACTTTCGAAAACAAAACGCGTAGAGCCTCCCGTGGCGATGGCCGTGTTCCCCAAGGAGATTCCTGTGCCGCCGCGCGCGCTCGCAGAACGCGGCTACAATATCCTTCGCTGGACTGTCATGCCCAGGGGCGGCCACTTTGCCGCCATGGAGCAACCCGGCCTTCTCGCACAGGATATCCGAGAATTCTTCCGTCCACTACGCTAGGGACTTCGCAGCTCCCGGGTCGGCAAACCGGAAACCAACCGCAAATGTGGTTCGAGGAGATCAAGGCGTGAGCGTCAGTCAGAAGTTCTGCGTTCCCCCCGATCGGACTTCTGGCCCGGAATAACTTCTGCATTCGCCAGGACTCGTGGGGACTCGGATGTGTTTAGTTCATTGAGTGGTCTCTAAATGCGTCGGCGTAAGCACCAAACTCACTCCGAAGCCTGAACAACGCCGTGACCGGGCCAAAGGGTATCGGCCTTGAGACAATTGCTGTTATCTCGTGCTGGTCCACGGCGGGAAGACTATTGCTGCGAAGGTTTCTCGGAAGCTGCCGGGCGAACACCGATGTCGATCTGCATGGCGGTGTTTTTGGGGAAGACGACGTCGCGGCCGCGCGCAATGAAATGTACGTAGATCGATCTGCTCGCGCCCAGCGCGCCCATGGCGATGCCGAGCGAATTCGAATGAGCCGCTATTCCCACCGCGATGCCCACGAGCTTGAATCCACCGACACCGCCCGCGGCCTTATTCAGTACATCGGCGTCGCCATCACCGGCGGCAGAGACGGCAGCCAACCCGAGTGCGATTCCCGTTTGCAGATAGCGCGACTTGGGAGAGGTGGCCTGTGCCCCGCCTTCGGAATCGAGCTTGAGGTTGTCGGTTTTGCCGGCCTGAACTCCGGCGAGGGCGGCACTCACCTTTTGGTCGAGCCCGCTCGGCAGAACGAGATCATGAAAGACGAACCGGAGCTCACCGTTGCGGCTCATATGGAGTGCCGGCTGGACCTGAACCACGGAGCCCTGCAAGATCGCGCCCTGCGGCAGAATCAAGCGGTCGCCACCAAAGAGGGGGCGCGATAGCATGGCTTCGACTTCGTCACCTCTCTGCGACGTTGCCGAGCTTAGCGGTGTTACCAGACGCGCTCGCACAAAGCTGCCGTCCGGCGGTGCAGAGCTGAGCGAAGCTGCGAGTTCTGTAGTGAGCGGCTCTGTCCCGAAATCAAGCGGCTCCAGGAGCTCGCCGAAGTAAACGGTGCCGGCGTCGAGGTACTGGGGATGCACGGGAAGCTCGGCGACAGCGTATCGCTCGATCTGGTGTGCCTTTCCAGGCTGTTTCGCCTGCTGCATTGCGGAGTCCCATTCGCGCTTGGCTTCTGCTTTGGCTTCCTTTGCCTTTTCAGCGGCTTCGTCCTTGACGCCTTTCTTTTTGTCGGGGTCGGCGGCAGCGACGAATTGAATAACCTGACCGGATCCCGGGGTCACGCGAGTATGAATCAGGAGATGTTTCCCATCAGGAAGAACGAGCTCATTAAATTCCACATCGATTCTGCGCGCGGGAGTAAATTCAGCGTCCAAGGCGTCGAGCGTGCGCTTGCCCTTGGAGACGGCGCCGATCTTTGTGATTTGGCCTGTGACAATCGTACCCACGGGCACGACGAGCTTGTCGAACGCAAAGACTGATTCGACGACCCGTCCGCTGATGTGCTGACCTACTTTGCGGACTCGAACTTCCTTATCGAGTGCGATCTGAACAGCCGTGCCTTTTGGAACAATTAGTGAAACTGTCTCAGTTGGCACTGGCTTGGCAGCGACAACTTCATTGTCTGTTGCGGAAGCGACGGGCGGCCGGGAAGCGAGGGCCGGAGTCAGAGGTGCGTCCTGGGCGCTTGCCCACTCGACACACAGGCACGCCAGAAAAAGAAAACTGATCGCGCGCGAAAGCGCCATTGTAGAAGCTCCGATCTCGCTATTCTACCAAGAGGATGCAGCGCCAGAAACAAGTGTTGCACGTCAGCGAGCGCACCGGCAGCTTTCGCATAGCTTCGGCGCTCGTTTCCCGCTACCGCCCGCAAACCGTCAAGATCTGGGAGTCGATGGAACAGCAGGACAGTTAGTACAGGCAGTACCAAGCGAAGAGCCCGACGCCTGAGATCATCACTGCTGCAACCAGAAACGAAATTAGGCTATTCGGTTTCATCTTTTCCGTAACGTGGATGGCCGAAAAGATCAGTCCCAGGCCGACGAAGAGGAGGACGTCGGCCAAGGCCTGCGTCGTCCAATTGTGGCCCGCGATGCCATTCATAAGTTCGTTCAAAGGGTGGTAGGCGTCTTTTGTGCATGCAAGCGCCGTGTTGAATAGTGCGGTAACGGCGGCAGCCAGGCCGAAACCGGCACTGGCGTTTCCCAATTTCGGGGCGTCGGCGCTCATTTCGGGTTCCGTTCCGTCGCAGGGCGAAGAAGCGCGACCTTTACGCCATGGTCGATGACCGCCCCGGCGCCCTCTATCGAAAGGCCGGTCAGTACGATCAGCATCGAGACGCGGAGCACCATCTTCCGTGCTACCGCATTGGAATACAGTCGATCCCGCGCCGCAATAGGAAGATAGAAGGCTAGGATCAGCGTCATCAAGAAAAGGTGTTCTTTCGTTTCTATGAACAGATTGTGAGCGAACGGCCACGGTCCTTTCAGAATCAGGGCTCTTTCGACTGGATAGAAGCGGAGATACCAATAGCCGCCCAGAAATCCCGCCGCAGCCATCAGAATAGCGACAATCAAGGCGATGCTTCGTATGCGCTGGGCATTTTGCGGCTGCGCATTCAGCGTCTCAACGAAGACCCAAAGCGCTGAAAGGGTGCCCAGAACGCCCATCGTGGCATGCGCCAAGAGTATTACATCGCTGGTCGTGACTCTCACAGCAGCCTTATGTTCCTCGCGCAACTTTCATCGCAGGGTTGCGATGATCGGTCCCGAGCCAGCCAAACGGCCAAGTCCGGAGGCGGCTCCGGCTGAATCCTTATCCGAGTCCCCGGATTTCTTGCCCCAGGTCCAGTAGAGCCCCACATATGCGTAGTTCTCCGTTTGGCCGGCAACGCTGTGGCCATAGCAAAACAGCAGCTGGAAACCCGGATTGCGTACATAGTAGTAGCCGCCGACATCGACGAGCGTCGCCGCTTTCGTCTGCGGCATGGCCAGACCCTCCGCGCCGTGAGAAAAAACTTCCGTGCCCAACGTGAGTTTCTTGCCGATGTCGCGCTGCAGCAGCCAACCACCGTACGTGAAATTCCGATAGCCTGTCTGCGGAACCACTGTTTCTCCCGCGCCCCCGTATGTGGTCCACGGCCCAAAGCTCTTCTGCGCCCAGAGCGGGAGCCTGTACCGAACCTTGCCCACGCCTAAGTCGCGGAGGGCGCTGCCACTGGGAAGTTCAAACATCGGGAACGTGCCGACCATCGGGCGGTGTTTGCCCTCCTGAATGAAGCGGAACTTGATGCCGGTTTCGATGTCGCCGAGGCCGTATGCGTTTGGGCCAATTCCCGCGGGAGCAAACTGCGGCTTATTCGCGGGAAAAATGGCAGCAAGCGGAACGATGATGTGCAAATGAACGTTCGGCAAAGCGCCCCAATTGAATTCCATGGCGGGTCCGGCGGCGTCGGTCTCAATCGGTGTGCCATCGGACGTGGCAAATGCATAAAGCTCATAGTGACGGAAATCAATAGGCGCGGGATCATCGGTCTGAAACGGCGGACCTGCCCATACCGCGCTCGAAATAAAAGGTAACGCGAGGAATCCAAGCAGTGATGCTGCCTTCATCAGTAGCCTCCCAGATATTTTCTCGATAGGGATCGGCATGGGCACCACGGCTCAGCTTTATGACCCGCATAAAATAGGAACAAACGAGAGTTGTCGCCAGATGATTTATGTCAATTTCGGCGCACAGGGGCTTCGCCGGTACGCGTAAGGTCGGATTGTCACGGCCCGCGTCTCTTGGCGATTAGAAATAACTGCGGGCGTTTGCGCCCACTATTCGGAACTGACAATGTCCTTGCGGCACGAGTGGTACCATGGTACATTGGTACCCATGGATAAGCCGCGCACCCCGGGAAGCGCAATTGAGGTCGACCGGATTCAAACCGGGGTTCGGATCGAGAAGCGATTGTTGAAAGTCTTGAAAGCGGTCGCTGAACTTAAAGACATGAGCTTGGGAGACTTGCTGGAAGGAGTCGTTCTGCATGCTTTCGAAGGCAAATGTGCATTCTCGGCCCAAACGCTGAAGGACATCGACCAGTTCAGCAGTCTCTATGGAATGGCGCTTCGCGCTTCTGACAGTCACCGTTTGAAGGAGCGCAAATGATGCTGCAAACGATAGTCGTTGTCTTGGGAGTCCTCATCATGAACGTGCCACAGCAGATTGAACCGGCCAAGCCTCCCGCGGAACTGGTTCATGTCAGCAACACCTTTCATTTCGAAGTCCCGGCGTCATTGGGCCGCGTGGCACCGCTTTTTGGCCCTGAAGCGGAACGCGGCTGGGCCGGCAAGGATTGGAATCCTGAGTTTCTCTATCCTTTGCCTGGGGAGGACACTCAAGGAGCAGTATTCCGGATCCAGCACGGCCAGCACTCCAGTGTGTGGGTCAACACGATGTTTGATCTATCTGGTGGACGGATGCAATACGTCGCTTTTATCGATGACCTCGTTGTAACCACGGTTGATGTGAAGTTGACTTCCAGCGATTCATCTCATACGACCGTAGAGGTAACCTATGGTCGAACAGCCCTGCAACCCGAAGCCAATGGCCATGTACGAACACTTGGAAGCAGCGACCGCGAGAGTGGTCCTGATTGGCAGAAGGGTGTCGAAACGGGCCTGGGCATCGTACCGAAATAGACCGAGACGTCCGGAGGCTTCTGCCGATCGAATCGCCCCGACCACTGATCAGCCGATTATAGGCGCCGCGACGCTTCCCGCGGCATGGCACCAGCCAGCAGAAGAACGGCGCCGCAAAACATCAGTGTATCCGCCACTCACGACGATTCCTTTCAGCCCGGTTGCGCCCTAGCCCATTTCCTCGATTGGGTGCTGTGTAAGCATCGGCGGAATCTAGCACGGAGGCCGGGCAAATGAGTTTTATGGGGCTCGAAACGGCGTACGAGGAGACGAGAAGGGAAGCGAGGATCGAGAAAACCTCACTTCCTCCAACCGGACTTCTAGCTCGGAATAGCTTCCGGATGCGGCGTCACTTGGGCTGAAGATGTGCTTTACATCTGTGACTTGTGCCATGTATTTTCCGCTGGTATAGATATCGTCGCTTGAAGGGTGGGAAAGGCGTGCCCAATGGCTTACTGCCGTAATCTCTCATTGATTGCTGCGACTTTCGTCCTAACCACCTGCGCGGTTGAGTCGGCAAGGGCAACGGAACCCCCCGGTGACCTCTGCTCGCTGCTGCCGGCAGCTGAGGTGAGCAAGACGTTAGGACGAGCTTACGAGTCTCCACAAAAGAGTGTCGCTCCCCGCCCCTTTGCAAACACCGCGGAGGGAACGGATTGCAACTATCTTGCTAAGGGAAGCAAGCTCTGGTTCAGAGCATACGTTTATCCGTCGCCGTCGGCCGCGGCGGATCTGTTCACCAGGTTAGGCAAATTTTATAGTCCGCAAACGCCGGTTCCCGGCCTTGGAGACGATGCTTATTTTGATCCAGCGCATGCGCTCCATGTCCGCAGGGGCAAAGTTCGTTTCTATATCAATCTTGAGCCCATGAATTTCTCTCCGGCAATCGAGAAGCAGCTCAGGGATCTTGCCAGCCAGGTTACCGGGCGACTCTAAAGGGCATGCCGGGGTCAATTGGCGAAATGTCGCCATAACCATTCATAACTCCTGATCCGGGGGTGGTGGGAGAGTCGTCGGCCGACCGGAAGTAATAGCGCGAATCGGGTCTGCTGGGATTACTTCCGGCTTCCCCGTCACTCGGAAACAATCCCGGGAGGGAGCAATCGAGAAAAGTAATCGCCTGGAAAGTCACTTCGTCCGTAACTTCCCGTCATTTTGATTTTTGTTGGGCGATCCATTTGTCCGTCCGGGCGTCGAGGAGGTCGAGCGGGAGCGTTCCGCCGTCGAGCATCTCGTCGTGGAAGGTGCGGATGTCAAACTTGGGGCCCAATTCCTTTTGGGCGCGCTCCCGGAGTTCGCGGAACTTCAGCTGGCCGAGCTTGTAACTCAGCGCTTGCGCGGGCCACGCGATGTAGCGGTCGGTTTCGGACTGGATGGTAGGCTCGTCGATCGCGCCGGACTTGCGGAAGAACTCCACGACTTGATCGCGTGTCCATCCTTTCGAGTGGATTCCGGTGTCGACGACCAGACGTACGGCGCGGAAGAGCTCAGAGGTAAGCCGACCGTAGTCCGAGACAGGATCCTGATAGAAGCCAACCTCTTTGCCAAGCTGCTCTGCATAGAGGGCCCAGCCTTCGGTGTACGCGGTGAAGCCGAGACCATGGAGGCGGAACTTCGGCAACCCCACGAGCTGCTGCTGAACGGACAGCTGCATGTGATGTCCGGGGATGCCTTCGTGGTAGGAGGTGGCCTCGTCGTCAATGAGAGAGCGGTTCGCAAAGTCAGAGGTGGCTACGACTACGCGGCCGGGGCGCTTGCCGTCTGGGGTGCCGGTCATGTAGTGGGTTGCAGCGGCGGACTGGAAGGCAGGTATGGCTTCGACCGTCGCCGGCGACTTGGGAAGCAACGTGAAAAGCTCCGGGAGTTTTGTCTCCATCTGCGCGATGTAGTGGCGGAAATCGTCAAGGATTTGTTCCGAGGATGTCGGAATGTATTTGG